>Ga0315284_10016616_pt1 | contig 10439 bp, 7 predicted proteins | sample YL17G09_16_MG_FD_203696 | JGI IMG/M metagenome (GOLD analysis project Ga0315284, IMG submission 203696) | Sediment microbial communities from Yellowstone Lake, YNP, Wyoming, USA - YL17G09_16 | ecosystem: Environmental > Aquatic > Freshwater > Lake > Sediment | place: USA: Wyoming | collected...
CGGGCGACCTGCGCAACTGCCTCGTGGCTCTGGCCGACGACGAGTCGATGATGAGCCGCCTGTTCCAGTACCGGTTCCCCGGCGGCGGTGGTTTGCAGGGCCACAGCTTCGGCAACCTCTTCATGGCCGCGCTGGCCGAGGTCACCGGCGACTTCGAGCGCGCCGTGCAGGAGTCCACGCACATCCTCAAAGTACGCGGCCGGGTGCTGCCGTCCACGCTCGACGACGTGGTGCTGCACGCGCAGCTCGAGGGCGGCAGCCAGGTCAGCGGGGAGAGCACGATCACGGCTGCGGAGCGCCTTCCGCGGCGGGTCTGGCTCACGCCCGCAGCGCCGCGACCTCTGCCGCAGGCCATCGCGGCGCTGCGCAGGGCCGATCTCGTGGTCCTCGGCCCAGGCAGCCTCTACACGAGCGTGATCCCCAACCTGCTGATCCCCGAGGTCCGCGCCGCGATCAAGGAGACCAGGGGATGGGTGGTGTACGTCTGCAACGTCATGACCCAGCCCGGCGAGACCGACGGCTACACGGCCGCCGACCATCTCGACGCGCTGCACCGGCACGGCCTCGCCGGACTCGTCGACGTCGTGCTGGTCAACGACGCCGCGGTCTCCGCGGACCTGGTCGCCAGCTACCGGCGCTTCGGCGCTCGCCCGGTGGTCGTGGACGAGGACCGCCTGAGGGAGGCGGGCGTCAAGGTGACGCACGCCCAGGTGGCGGCGGAGAGCAACGTCGTGCGCCACGACTCGGAGCGCCTGGCGCAGGCGCTCCTGCGTATCGTGAGGTAGCGCCGTGGGCTTCACCCGCGACGTCAAGCTCGAGCTGGGCACTGTCGTGCCGACGGCGGCGCACTGTCGCCGGGCGCAGCTCTCGGGCATCCTCTTCGGCGCCGGCGTCTTCGAGATCGGCGCCGGAGGGCACTTCGGGGTGCGCCTCTCGCTGGGCCTGCCGGCCACCGCCCGCCACGTCCTCGGCTTGCTCAAGGGCTTCGCCGTCGAGTCGTCGCTGCGCACCATGGACGCCGCGCCGCTCGGGCTGCGCTACGAGGTTCTGCTCGGCGACGAAGCCCGCGACCTGCAGTTGCTCAACGAGCTGGGCGTGCTCTCCGACGAGCTGCGCGTGCAGATGACCGTGCCGCGGCGGCTGGTCGAGCAGCGCTGCTGCCTCACGGCCTTCCTGCGCGGTCTCTTCTTGGGCTGCGGTTCGATCTCGGCGCCGGGGGCGCCGGTGCACGTCGAGTTCACCGTCGAGAACGCCGGGCTGGCGGAGCAGGTGCGCGGCCTGCTGGCGCGCCTCGGCTTGCCGTTCAAGCTGGCCGAGCGCGACCGCAACGTCGCCTGCTACAGCAAGCGTTCACAGACGGGCGCCGATCTGCTGGCTGTGCTCGGCGCCCACGAGGGCTGCCTGCGCTGGCAGGAGCACGCGGTGCTGGGCACGGTGCGGGAGAGCGCCAACCGGCTGGCCAACTGCGACGCGGCCAACGCCCGGCGGGCGGCGGCGGCGGCGGATCGGCAGGCTGCCGTCGCCCGTCGCCTGATGGCCTCGTCTGCCTGGGCGGCGCTGCCCGCCGCGCTCCGCGAGGTCGCCGAGCTGCGCCTGCGCTACCCGTACCTGAGCCTGCAGGAGCTGGCGGGGCGCGCGCAACCTCTGCTGAGCAAGTCGGCGCTGAACCATCGCCTGAGGCGTCTCGCGGCGCGCGCCGGCGAGCTCGATCGCTGAGGCGTAGCACGGCCAGCCGCCGCGCCGCCGCGGGCGTGCGTCCTACATGCTCTTCGCGACGCGGGTCTTGCGCAGGTCGCTGGCGCCGGCCTTCGGCACGGCGTCGAGCACCGGCTGCGAGCTGGTGACCGCATGCACCGTGCTCATGCCGGCGCCGCCCGAGCCGCTGTGAGGCCACGCCCCCCGGCCGGGCTCGCTCTGGTAGGCTTTCGAACAATCCGACTTGGAGGGCGAAATGAGTGTGAGAGTAGGCGTCAACGGCTTCGGCCGCATCGGCAGGCTCGTGATCCGCGCGGCGCTCAGGCAGGGCGCCGACATCGAGTTCGTGGCGATCAACGATCTCACGGACGCGAAGACTCTGGGCCACCTGTTCAGGTACGACTCCGTGCACGGCGTCTTCCCGGGCGCCGTCGAGGTCGAAGACGAGGCCCTGGTCATCGACGGCAAACGCATGCGCGTGATCAGCGAGACCGACCCCGCCAAGCTGCCCTGGAAGGAGCTCGGCGCCGACGTCGTCATCGAGTCGACCGGCCGCTTCACCGAGCGCTCCGCCGCCGCCAAGCACCTCGAGGCCGGCGCCAAGAAGGTCATCATCTCGGCGCCCGCCAAGGGCCCCGACGTGACCATCTGCCTGGGCGTCAACGAGGAGATGTACGACAAGGCCAAGCACGACGTGATCTCGAACGCCAGCTGCACCACCAACTGCCTGGCCCCCATGGCCAAGGTCCTCGTCGACAATTTCGGTGTCGAGAAGGGCTTCATGACGACGATCCACGCCTACACCAACGACCAGCCGGTGCTCGACTTCCCGCACAAGGACCTGCGCCGCGCCCGCGCCGCGGCCCTGTCGATCATCCCCACGACCACCGGCGCCGCGCGCGCCGTGGCGCTCGTCATCCCCGACCTCGAAGGCAAGCTCGATGGGTTCGCCCTGCGCGTGCCGACGCCGGACGGCTCGGCCACCGACCTCGTCGCCGAGCTCTCGACCGAGGTCACGGCCGACGAGGTCAACGCGGCCATGAAGGCGGCCGCCGGGAGCAGCCGCATGAAGGGCATCCTGCAGTATCAGGAGGACCCGATCGTCAGCATCGACGTCGTCGGCAACAGCCACTCGTCGATCTTCGACCCGGCGCTCACCATGGCCAAGGGCACATTGGTGAAGTGCGTCTCGTGGTACGACAACGAGTGGGGCTACTCGTGCCGTCTCGTCGACCTCGTCCAGAGAGTCCTCTGACCGCGGAGCCAAGGAGGCTGCACACATCATGAAGCGTTCGCTCACCGACTACCCGCTCGCCGGCAAGCGCGTCCTCGTGAGGGTGGACTTCAACGTGCCGCTCGAGGGCGGCCACGTGGTCGACGACACGCGCATCCGCGCCGCCTTGCCGACCATCACCTACCTGCTCGACCAGGGCTGCTCGGTGCTTCTCGCCGCGCATCTCGGCAGGCCCAAGGGCCAGGTCGTCGACGACCTCCGCATGGCGCCGGTGGCCGTGCGCCTGGCCGAGCTGCTGGGCCGCCCCGTCAAGACGGCCGCCGACTGCGTCGGGCCTGCGGTCGAGGCGGCCGCCGGCGCTCTGCGTCCCGGCGAGGTACTCCTGCTCGAGAACCTGCGCTTCCACGCCGAGGAGACGGCCAACGACGGCGTCTTCGCCAAGCGGCTGGCCGGCCTTGCCGAGGTCTACGTCAACGACGCCTTCGGCAGCGCCCATCGCGCCCATGCCTCCACCGAGGGCGTCACGCACTACCTGCCCTCGCTGGCGGGCCTCCTCATGATCCGCGAGCTGGAGATCCTCGGGCGTCTGCTGCGCGACCCGGCGCGCCCGTTCGTGGTGGTCCTCGGCGGCCTCAAGGTCTCGGACAAGATCGGCGTCATCGAGAAGATGCTGGGGGCCGCCGACGCGATCCTCGTGGGCGGCGCCATGGCCAACGCCTTCCTCGCCGCCAAGGGCTACGGCATCGGCCTGTCCAAGGGGGACGGCGACCAGGTCGCCGTCGCCGCCAGGGTGCTGACCGCCGCCGCCACCACACGCTGCGAGCTGGTCCTTCCCCGCGACCTCGTGGTGGCGCGCGAGGCGGTCGCGGGGGCGCCCCCCAAGGTCGTGGGCGTCAGCGCCATCGCGGCCGACGAGATGGCGCTCGACATCGGCCCCGAGACGGTGGCGGAGTTCGTGCGGCACCTGCGCACTGCGGGGACCATCTACTGGAACGGGCCGATGGGCCTGTTCGAGCTCGACGACTTCAGCGCCGGCACCAAGGCCGTCGGTGAGGCCATCGCGGCGAGCGCCTCGGTCACTGTGGCCGGCGGCGGCGACACCGTGGCGGCGGCGCGCCGCTACGGTCTGGAGGCGCGCATGACGCACGTCTCCACAGGCGGCGGCGCGTCGATGGAATTCCTTGAAGGCCGGGCCCTGCCCGGCGTGGAGGCGCTCATGGATCGCGGCAGCACCGTGGCCGCAGGCCGCAGGCCGCTCATGGCGGGCAACTGGAAGATGTACAAGACGCGGCCGCAGACCAGCGAGTTCTTCGCCGGCTTCGCGCCGGCGGTGGCCGGCGTCGCCGACCGCGACATCCTCATCTGCCCGCCGGCGATCGACCTGGAAACTGCCCTGGCGGCCACCGCCGGCACGGGGGTCGCGATCGGCGCCCAGACCATGCACTTCGCCGCCGAGGGCGCCTTCACCGGCGAGATCGCCCCGCAGATGCTGTGCGAGCTGGGCGTGCCGTATGTGATCCTCGGGCACTCCGAGCGCCGCCAGTACTACGCCGAGAACGACGCCGACCTGGCGCGCAAGGTGCGCGCCGCGCTCGACGCCGGCTTGCGCCCCGTGCTCTGCTGCGGTGAGACGCTCGAGGAGCGCGAGGCCGGCCGCACCGAGGACAAGGTCGGCGGCCAGCTCGACGTGGGCCTCGGCGAGGTCGGCGTCGCGGAGCTCGCCCTCGTCGCTATCGCCTACGAGCCCATCTGGGCGATCGGCACCGGCGTGACGGCGACGCCGGACCAGGCCCAGGAGACGGTAGGCTTCGTGCGGCGCCGCGTGCGCGAGCGTTTCGGCGACGCCGCCGACGGGGTCCGCATCCTCTACGGCGGCAGCGTCAAGGCCGCCAACATCGACGTGCTCATGGCGCAGCCGGATATCGACGGCGTGCTCGTCGGCGGGGCGAGCCTCGACCCTCAAGAGTTCACACGCATCGTGCGCTTCGTGGAGCCGCCTGCTTGAACGGCGAGGACCCCGGCGACCCGGCGCTGTCGCCGACGGGCCGCGTGCAGCGGCCGGTCGTGCTCGTGGTCCTCGACGGCTGGGGCTGCGCGCCCGCCGGCCCCGGCAACGCGGTAAGCCTGGCCTCCACACCCGTCTTCGACGAGCTGCTGGCCGCCTACCCGCACGGCACCCTCGAGGCATCCGGCCCGGCGGTTGGACTGCCGCCTGGCCAGATGGGCAACTCCGAGGTCGGGCACCTCAACATCGGCGCCGGCCGCGTCGTCTACCAGGACCTCACGCGCATCAGCAAGGCCATCGCCGACGGCGACTTCTTCGCCAATCGCGTGCTCAAGCAGGCGTACGCCAAGGCCGCCGGCCGCGGCAGCACGCTGCACCTCATGGGCCTCGTGTCGGGCGGCGGCGTGCACAGCGACATGGGGCACCTCAAGGCCTGCCTGGAGCTGGCCGCCCGCGAGAAGGTGGGCAGCGTGGTCGTGCACGCCTTCCTCGACGGCCGCGACACCCTGCCGCGGAGTGCCAAGGGCTACCTGGCCGAGATCCAGCAGAAGATGGACGATCTCGGCCTCGGCCGGTTCGGCGTGGTCAGCGGCCGCTACTACGCCATGGACCGCGACACGCGCTGGGACCGTATCAAGCTCGCCTACGACGCCCTGGTCTACGGCCAGGGGTTCTTCGCCGCCGACGCGCAGGCGGCGGTGGACGCCGCCTACAAGCGCGGCGAGAACGACGAGTTCGTGCGCCCCACCGTCGTGACGCCGGAGCTCGACGCGCGCGTCGCCGACGGCGACGTCTGCCTCTTCTTCAACTTTCGCCCCGACCGCGCCCGCGAGCTCACGCGGGCGTTCGCGGAGCCGGGCTTCGCCGCGTTCGACCGCGGCCCCCATCCGCCGGCCGTCGACTTCGTGACGATGACCCGCTACAAGAAGGAGTTCGGGCTGCCCGTCGCCTTTGCGCCGGAGCACCCCACCAACGTGCTCGCCGACGTGCTGGCCGCGCACGGGCTGCGCCAGCTGCACATCGCCGAGACCGAGAAGTACGCGCACGTGACCTTCTTCTTCAACGGCGGCGTCGAGAAGCCGGTCGAGGGTGAGCAGCGCATCCTCGTGCCGAGCCCCCGCGACGTGCCCACCTACGACCACAAGCCCGCGATGAGCGCCTACGGCGTCACCGACGAGCTGGTCGCGGCGCTCGCCGGCGGCGGCTTCGCCTTCGCCGTCGTGAACTACGCCAACGCCGACATGGTCGGGCACACCGGCGTGATCTCGGCGGCGGTGGCGGCGCTCGAAGCCGTCGACGCCTGTCTCGGCAGGGTCGTCGAGACCGTCGAGCGCCTCGGCGGCGTCTGCCTCGTGACCGCCGACCACGGCAACTCCGACAACATGCTCGAGCCCGACGGCAGCCCCAACACCGCGCACAGCACCAACCTGGTGCCGTTCATCGCGACCGCGACGGGAGTGCGCGTGCGCGAGGGCGGCCGGCTGTGCGACCTGGCGCCGACGGCGCTCGCCCTGCTGGGCCTTGCCCAGCCGGCCGAGATGACCGGCGCCGGCCTCCTGGAGCCGGCCGGATGAGCGCCCTCGATCGCGCCGGCGTCGCGGTGCTCGCCGTGTTGCTTGCCGCCGCTCTCGTCCTGGCCGGCTGCGGCGGCGCGGGCCCCACCGACGTCGGCACGGACAGCGGCGACGCCCCCAAGGCCGGTGGTACGTACAACTATCCGCTGCGCGCCGACCCCGTCTCCGTCGAGTCCCTGAACGCCCAGGAGCCGGACGGCATGCAGGTCGCTCATCAGGTCTTCCAGGGCCTGGTGAAGTGGGAGATGAACGACGCCGGTGACATGGTCGCCGTGCCCGACATCGCCGAGAGCTGGAAGACCACCGACGCGCAGACGTGGACCTTCACGCTCAAGAAGGGCGTGACCTTTCAACCGCCGGTCAGCCGGGAGGTCACGGCGCAGGACTTCGTCGACTCGTGGAACCGCGTCACCGACCCCAAGAACCAGTCGTACGTCTCGTACATCCTGGCGCCGATCGACGGCTGCGATGACGGCGGTTACCAGGTCGATCCCGAGATGGGTCTCAGCGGCGTCAGGGCGATCGACGCCTCCACGCTCGAGGTCAGGCTTCGCTATCCGTTCGCCGAGCTCCCGATGATCCTCGGCCACACCGTGGCGGCTGTGACTCCCGTCGAGTACATCAAGAAGGTCGGCGACAAGAAATACGGCCGGAGGCCCGTGGGAACCGGCCCGTATGTGGTCAGATCGTGGCAGAAGGGGCGCTCCATCCAGCTCGCCAAGAGCCCCGATTACTGGGACACGGACAACGCGGGCTGGGTGGACAAGATCAGCATGCCCATCATCGCCGAGACCGACGCCATGTGGCTGGACTTCCAGAAGGGGGACCTCGACTGCTCGCGCGTGCCTCCTGGCCAGGTGAAGGTCGTTGAGGCCCTCCCGAAGGTGAAATCGGGTGAGTGGACCGCCACGTCGTGGCCCGACCCAGCCGTGGGCTTCGTCGGCATCAACATGCGTGACAAGGCGCTCGGCGACGACCTCCAGCTGCGCCAGGCGCTCAGCGAGTCGGCGGACGCCGCGGCGGTCATCAGCGAGGCGGGCGAGGGTGTGCCGCTCCAGGCCTCGGGCTACGTGCCGCCGGGGATCGCCGGCCAGCGCGCCGACCAAAACCCCTACGCGTACGACCTTGACCAAGCGCAAGCGATCGTGGCAGCCCTCGGCGTGACTCCGAGACTCGCGTATTGGCACGTAGCGAGCGAGCGAGACAAAGAGGTGGCCGAGACCCTGCAGGCCGGCTGGAAGACCGCCGGGATCGACGTTGAGCTCAGCGACTTCGAGGGGCCTGCTCTGTTCGACAGGCTGTCACGAGCTGACTCGGGAAGCGGGGCAGAGCTGTTCGCCGTGGGCTACATCGCCAACTATCCGTCGATGGGCGACTTTCTTTACCCTCTGTTCTCCTCCGATCAGTCGGGCAGCGGCAGCTTCACCGGCTACTCAAATGCCGCGGTCGACGAACTGCTCGTGCAGGCGCGCGGGACGCAGGACGCCCAGCAACGGTACAACCTGTACGCGCAGGCCGAGAAGCTCATCCTTGCCGACATGCCTGCCATCCCGCTGTACTTCTTCCGCGACTTCCTCGTCACGAACAACCGCATCGGCGGCTTCGTCCGCGACCCCATGGGCTTCGTCGACATGTGGGACGTCTGGGTGAAGTAGCCGCCGCCGCGGTTCTGCGTGTTGTCCATTGGTGGCCGAGGTGTAACAATGGCATGTCAGTAGACGCCCGCGACCACTTTCGCGCCCCAGAGGAGTAGACCCGTGCTGAACGCAGTGCTGACCGTCATCTTCCTGATCGAGAGCGTGCTGCTCATCGTGCTCATCCTCATCCACTCCGGCAAAGACGCCGGCATGGCCAGCATCACCGGTTTTTCGTTCGCCTCGTCGGCCAGCGTGATGGAGCGCAACCTCACGCGCTACACCATCATCTGCGGCGTCGCCTGGTTCGTCACGTCGTTCCTGCTGGTCTGGCGGATCGGCTGACGGTGCAGCGTTGCGCCGCAGCCGGCTCGCTCTCGCAGTCACCGTAGTGCTCACGAGCGCAAGGGGAGGTGCGTACGAGAGACTGAACGCGTGGGGGGGCAGGTCTAAGTCATCCTAAGGAGGTCACAGTGAAGCGATCCACCACGAAGTGGCGCGGCTTGGTCATCCTGGCCGGCGTCCTCATTGTCGCCGGCCTGCTGCTGGGCGCCTGCGGCAGCAGCAGCCCGTCCAGCAGTCCCAGCGCCGCCAGCTCGCCCAAGCCGGGCGGCACCTACAACTACGCGCTCAGCGCCAACCCGGTCTCCATCGTCCCCGTGAACGCGCAGGAGTCCGAGGGCATCCAGGTCACCCACCAGGTCTTCGAGGGCCTGGCCAAGTACGTCATGAACGACAAGGGCGAGATGGAGGCCCTGCCCTGCATCGCCGAGAGCTGGGACACCACCGACTCGCAGACCTGGACCTTCCACCTCAAGAAGGGCGTCATGTTCCAGGCTCCCGTGAGCCGCGAGGTCACGGCCCAGGACTTCCTCGACGCCTGGACCTACGTCACCGACCCCAAGAATCAGTCTTACGTGTCGTATATCCTGGCGCCGATCGAGGGCTGTGACGACGGCGGGTACCAGGTCGACCCCAAGAAGGGCCTCACCGGCGTCAAGGTCATCGACCCCTACACCCTCGAGGTCAAGCTGCGCTACCCGTTCGCCGAGTTCTACCAGACGCTCGGCCACTCGGTGGCTTCCGCGTTCCCCGTCGACTACGTCAAGCAGGTCGGCGCCAAGGCGTTCGCCGTGAAGCCCGTCGGCACCGGCCCGTACATGGTCGAGTCGTGGAAGAACAACCAGAGCATCACGCTGCTGAAGAATCCGGCTTACTGGGACAAGTCGGTCGGCGGCCCCTACATCGACACCATCAACATGCCCATCATCACGTCGTCGCAGACCTCGTGGCTGGAGTTCCAGAAGGGCAGCCTCGACTACACGGTCGTGCCTCCCGGCCAGGTGGCGGCCGCTGAGGCCAACCCCAAGGTGACGTCGGGCGACTGGACGGCCAAGAAATGGCCGAACCTCGGCGCGGCCTTCACCGGCATCAACATGACCGACAAGCTGCTCGGCCAGAACCTCGAGCTGCGCAAGGCTCTTGCCGAGTCCGCCGACCAGGCGAACGTCATCAACATCGTCAGCGAGGGCGTCAGCCTGCCCGCCAGCGGGTACGTCCCCGTGGGCATCCCCGGCTACGTGGCCGACCAGACGCCGTACCCGTACGACCCGGAGGGGGCGAAGACCATCGTCGCCGGTCTGGGTACCCTCCCTGCTATCAACTACTGGTACAACACCGACGAAGCACACCAGAAGGTCGGCGAGGTGCTGCAGGCCGGCTGGGCGAAGGCCGGCATCACCACCAAGCTCAGCAACTTCGAGTGGGGCACGTTCCTCGACAAATGCTCCAAGGGCAACCAGGGCAGCGGCTGCCAGCTCTTCCGCATGGGCTGGGGCGCCGACTATCCGTCGATGGACAACTTCCTCTACCCGTTGTTCCAGACCGCCGCGGCGCGAACGATGTACACGTTCTACTCCAACAAGCAGGTCGACGCTCTGTTGCAGCAGGCGCGTTCCACCATCGACGCCCAGCAGCGGCACAACCTGTACGCGCAGGCCGAGAAGATGATCCTCACCGACATGCCGGCCATCCCGCTGTACTTCTACCGCGACTTCCGCGTGACCAACAACCGCATCGGCGGCTACATCCACAACCCGATGGCCTACACCGACATGTGGACCCTCTGGGTCAAGTAGTCACCTGAGAGTCGCGTAGGCAGTCGTGGATACCTAGCAGGCTGCTGAAATAGTCGCCGGTCCCGCAGTCCAGCGAGTGTGTTTGGGCGTGCTCGGGCTGTCCTTCCGCACCCTTCTCTGGTACAATAGTACCTGCAAATCAGGTATAAGGAGGGCGCG
>Ga0315284_10016617_pt1 | contig 10438 bp, 12 predicted proteins | sample YL17G09_16_MG_FD_203696 | JGI IMG/M metagenome (GOLD analysis project Ga0315284, IMG submission 203696) | Sediment microbial communities from Yellowstone Lake, YNP, Wyoming, USA - YL17G09_16 | ecosystem: Environmental > Aquatic > Freshwater > Lake > Sediment | place: USA: Wyoming | collected...
GCAAACCCTGCATTGCGACGTTGGAGACACCGGGCGGCAGCTTTTTGTAGAAGTTGCCAGCCGAGCGAAACCCCTCTTTGGCTTGCCCCAGATACTTCTGAAAGTCTGACATCAGCGCCGGATCACTAGCGCCCGCCTCGCGCGCTAACTCCGTGCCCTGCCCAAGCAAGCCGCCTTGCATACCATAAGTACCAGCCGCGCCGGATGCTCCAGCCTCTTGCGCTAACTGCGCCGCAGCAATCTCTTCACCGGTTAGCCCGCCTGCCGCGGCCCCCGCCGACCCCGCCCCCGCCGCGGCCCCCGCCGACCCCGCCCCCGACGCGGCCCCCGCCGCTGCCCCAGCCCCCGCCGACGCACTAGACGCCGCTGCCGCTGCTGCCGCCTGTTCAGCCGCGATCATCGCCGCCTCTTCTTCAGCGATCAACAGTGCTGCTTCGGATACGCCGCCATCAGCCATTTATCACCCCCACATGCTCGCCGCAGCCAGGCCAGCACCGAGCAAACCGGCATAAGGATTGGCCTGGTAGTTCTGTTGACTCTGGCTCGTATTCGTCCCGTAATTGCCCGAGGCCCGCGCCAGCGAATTGCCGAAAATGTCGAGTTGCTGATACGGATATTGCATGTATTGGTTGTAATTGTTCAGGTACTGATTCAGCATGTCCTGTTGATAGGACCGCTGTACATCGCCCACGCCGGTCAAGGCTTTGGCGTTGTTCAAGTCGTTCTGTTGCGCTTGCATCGCCAACGGTAACGCGCCGACCTGTCGATTGCGTTCCTGCTGCCAGCCTTGCGAGGCCCGATTCAGGTCATTGGTTTGCGCGGTGAGGCTGTTATTGGCGGCTTGCTGTGCCAGGCCCGCAGATTGATTCCATTGATTAAAATCCATCTGATTCGAAAGGTTTGATAGATTTGAGCCGAGGCCATACTCATTCGCCGCGATCTGCGCATCATGTCCGCCGCCGTGGAAAGCACCCGCATGGTTGAATGCCGAATCAGTCTGCGCCGCCGTGCCAGTCTGATAAGCCCGCGCTACATCGCCCATCGCCCGATCCTTTACAGCTCCGTACATCGGCGAGAAGCCCATGAACGGATTGACCGCATTCTCCGTTTGGATCGTCGCATACGGGTCCTCAAAGCCGCCCGCTGCGGTCAGTTGGTTCATCGCCCGTGCGGTGCGATAGTCAGGCGCATCATTCCCCGCCAAGTTCGCAGTCATCTGCAAGCCTTGGACTTGCGCGTTATTGATCGGCGCAATCTGCATGCCTTGGTACTGCTGATACGGCGTCTGCGTCAAGCCCGAGGCGTTGTTCAGGTAGTCCGTCCAACCCTGCAACGCATAGTCTGGCGGCTTGAATTGCGCCGTATTCGTCGATCCACCACCGCCGCTACCGCCCATAATTCACCTCGCGTTCGAATTTCACCTTCACCGGCTGGAAATAATCCTTGAGATACCGTTCCCAACCTCTGCGGCCATCCATTGCGATCCACTTCGCACCTAATTTCATTGCCAAACTGTCTACGAAGTCCATCGTTTCTCCGACAAACCGCGCTACATCGGCGAAATGCTCACCGTTCTGCGGCGTGGCATAGAGCGTCCAGACATTCATAAACGGCTCATTGGTGAATGAATCATTTTTCGCTTCTGTGATAAAGAACCCCCGGCAATGGTCATCGTCATAGCCGAGGAAAACCTGTGCTTTGCCAATCCGCAAATGCGTAAAAACGTCCTCCGGAAGCCAGCGTTCCGGCGAGACTTCGCGCAAGCGCTCGAGGCCAGTCTTGATAAAAGGCCAGTGGGCATGTAGGTTGACCGGGGTAACATGGTCGAATCTCACGCCACAAACTCGGAGGAAACAGTCCAATGGACGCCGACCAAATCGCCGACCGCGCCATTGATATCGCCCGTCGCCGTGACCAGCACCCCGGTATCGCAGGGTCCGACCTGTGCTACTGCCGTTTGGACGGCCGGCGTAGTGCCATCAATCCGCATCGGCACGGCCCCCGCATTGACCGGGGTAAATAGGGTAATCGTCGGCGCGGCGAGCCTTTGTTTGACCGGGAACTTACAGTCGATATGCACTGCTAGGGCCGTAGCTCCGGCCTTGCCGATAATGCTTGCCGATCCGGTTCCTGCCGTCGCTACGGCAATCGACGCGGCCGGAACGGTCGCATACGGAAAGGACTTTGCGTAGTAGCGCAGACAGCGGCCATACTCATAATCGAATTGCATGGATACCCAATCTACGATATCCGGCCCTTGCGTCATCTGCACTTCGGCAATACCGGTCGCATCGTTAATGCCCCCCACGGTCGAGCGGTAGATCACCACCACCAGGTTTTTCGCATCGGTCGGAATGGTAAAGACGCCCGAGGACTTGACCCAGTTCGCCGTCCCAGTGATTTGCAAAGCACTCCCGGATACCGTAGCGTTTTCCGGGGTCGGTGAAGCGTCAGGCGTAATCAGCGCGAGATTCGTGCCCCAGGTCGGTTCGACGTTATCCGCGCCGATGGCAGTAATAAAGGCGGGCGATGTATCTACTGTGCCCGCTGCGGCGAGCTGCAATAGCCCCAGCCGGAAGTTTGCCGCACTCCCGGCAAATTGCTTGATCTTGCAGGAGAGGCGTACCTTTTTCCCGCGCAGGTGCGACATTTCGTTATGCTCGATAAACTGCGACAGGATGAACTTCGCCGCGTTCGTAGCCTGCGTGATCTTGCCGTAATACCGGGACTCGAGGCCCGATTCAATCGCCGCGGTTGAGGAGTCAACTTGCTGCCAGGACGGAGTAGTGACATTACCGACCGTCACGCTCCAGCGGTCGGCAACGACGCCCGCTCGCGTCGTCGCGGATACCCCAGAGATCGCCGTAGACGCTACTGCGACCTTTTGCTGCACTGAAAAGCCGCCGTTCATGACCACGTTCATCTCTTTAGGACCGGAGTTCCCGAGAATAGAGATCACACCGTTATCGTCCAATTGTTTCAGGCGTCGATCCGCGGTGTCAACATAGATTGCGCTCTTATCCGCTGCCGGAGTAGACGGCGCTGCGCCACGAGTAAAGACCATTCGGCTCATGCAATCTCCAATTCCGCACCGGCAAGAATATCGAGTACCTTGCCTACTGCCATTTCAAAGGCGCTGCCCACTTTGCTAAAGTAGCCTGCGGCAATCGTTACATCCTCGGCCGGTGACATATTGTTCTGCGCCATACCCTCGAACGTGGCCGAACCTAGACTGCTTATCCGCATCCGTTGCAGCGAGTTCGTGCCAAATACAATCGGCGTTGCCGCAGTCACCGTGCCAATGAGCAAGCCATTGCCGGCGCCGGCTGAAATTTCGGAATAGCTACCCAAGGTAATGCCATAGCGCGTGGCGACTCGTCCACTGCCATGCGTGCGAATAGCAATATTCGCAACGTCACCGACGGCTTGCACAATGGTTTGCGCCGCAGTGCCCGCACTGGCATTGGTGACTGTTGAAGCGGTCGCGCCATCTTGCGTAATGGTTTGATGCACTCCACCATTCGTCCCGAGAGTCCACGTTAGCGCGGCATCGCCAGTCAGGACATTAGCCCCGGAGCCATAGCCGATATAGGTATCGGTCAACGCAGGCGCACCCGCAGCAGGACTGCCCCATGACAACGTGCCATTGCCCGCTGCGTCGATTATGGACTGCCCCGGTGCGCCGAAGTCTGTGGGCCAGGTGTAAGTACGCGCCGCGACCGCATTGCCAGCCTTGAATGAAGTCAGGAAAGCACTTGCAGAGTTAGCAAAGGAAAGCGAAGTCGTAACAGAGGATTCTCTGCCGAGCACCACAAAACCGTTATTAGCCCCAGCCTGTAAACTAAGCCGTTGCGAAAGATCGGTTACATTGATGGTTCCGCCTTGCGCGTATCGCGCCGAAAGCGATAAGACGCCTTGATCACCTCCCGGAATGCTCCGCCCGGTAAGCGAAAACGTTGCAGTACCAGTGCTATAGATGGCGCTTTGATCAGTCGGCACAAATCCTGTTGGTGGTGTATTCGTCCAAACCCCGAGTTGCCCTACAATAACCTTGGTCGAGGTCAGGCTCGGCGCTACACTCAACGTTGTTTCCAACGCCCACAACCGTTGATGAACTTCGCGGAATTGCTTATAGAGCGCAGCCCACAATGCTTGATCCGCCTCACTCGCATCCGGCGAGAGTTGCGGCAGTCGTACCGATTCAACGACAGATACGCTCATCGCTCACCCGCGGGAATGAAGGTCGGCACCATGTCCATGATCTCGAGGTCTTGCGCTGTGTTAAATTGCGCCTGGAAAAAGTTGTTGGTCATCCCCGCTTTATCGAGCAGGTCAAAGCGATAATCCGCGCTCATCGTCTTGGTCTGCGAATTACCGAGACCCACTGGAGCCTTGCCGGTCGAAACTATCACGCTAATGCCAGTGGTCGGCGATGGCAAGCGCGAGAAGATCGGATTCAGCCGCGTCAACGTCTGGAGCTTATTCGGCGCACCCATTGCCCATAGCGTCATGCTGGCATCAACCGCCCGCGTGGTGTTGCGGTTCTTCGGCGAGAGTCCTTCCATCGTCAACGTGTAGAGATTGAAGTGGTTAGAGCTGGTCGTGAACGATTGCACGCCCGCCGTCACTGTCGAGAGCGTCTTGGTGCGAAAGTCATCAACGTTCGTCGAACAGAAGATTGGCGCGGTTCCCGCCGACATCTTGCCCCATCGGTTCTCCTTATAGTTCCAGACATAAATCAGCGTATTCGAGGAGAACCAGACGCTAGACTTTGGCTTGTCATGGCCGACGAATAGCGACGTATTGCCATTGCCCATGACTTGCGCTTTGATGGTCTCGTAAATGCCTTGGGTAATCGACTGGGGCCGCGTGCCATCAAACCGGTAAATATCGTCCTTACCCGCAAACACCAGCATGTTATCGACATTGACTACCGACCTATGACCAGCGCAACCAATCTTGTCGCTAATCCGGGTGAAGTCCCAGATCGGCGAATTCGTGCCCGCCCCGACATAGCGCCCGTAATACATCGCCTCGGCTTTGAATACCACTATCCCGTCATTGAGTTTCTTGAGCGCCGTGATCGGGCCCGGCGTATCGTTGAACTGCGCATAAGAGGCTTGCGTAACAGTCGGATTAACCGCCCATACGTTATAGGAGCCGAGGCCGGACCAGGCCAGGATATCAGGCGAGCCAGTCACGCTAGACCATGACGCGCAATCGCCCAAAAAGATGAAGTTAGACACCGACTCGCAACAGTTCGCCTTCGGCGGCGGCGTAATGCCATCGGTCAGGTCAGCGAACAACGTGGCAATGGTCAAGTCCAGCATGTTGCGATACTGCGTGTTAGTGGTCTTGTTGCACGCTATCGCATAGTCACCATAAGCGCACATATCGAAGGCTGATGTTGCATCTTCGCCATACTGGAATACCTGCCCGCCAAGGTTATAGTTCCCCGCCTTGGAGACATTGATAAAGCCGTTGGTGTAATCGTAGACGTTGATCTTTTGGTTGGTGGCTGCGAATACAATCCCGCCCGGCGTCGAGTTCCAGCGCGAGGCAAAGAGTTTGGTCGGAAATGACTCATTGGCCGCCAAGGAATACGTATGCGCAGTGTGCGCGGTTGTATCGTAGGCGACTTGATAGCCCTTGGCGGTCGGGACAAACTCATCCAGGGTCGTGATTAGACCCGGCGTGCGCATATCCGGATCGGGACGGTAATCAAGCATTATGCTGCCGTCACCTGCAAAGCCCCGCCGCCAAAGCGCACCCGCTTGTCCGACGTTCGCAAGCCATTGACCGCGGCGTTATACCCGGCAATGACCTTTTGTAGTTGGGCATCGTCATGCGCAAAGACGCCGCCATGCGCGAGTGCGCCAAACAGATAGATGTCAGAATGATTGGTCAGCAGCCAATTGACCCCGCCGGAGAGCGGGCCAATCTTCTGATAGTAGGTCAACTTCACCGACCGGCCCGCCGCCGGGGGCTGTCCCAACCGGATCGACCCCGCTTCCATCGTGAAGTTCTTGGGGTTTCCCGTAGTCGTGGAGGTGTAGGTCAAGTCCATGACTTCGGGCGTCATGTATTCGAGTTTCTGAGTCGGCGCCCATGTTCCTTTGATGTTGCGCAGTTCAAGGAAGTCTGTCGGCACAGTAATAAACTCGGTCGCAGAAACGGTAGTGCTGGCTTCCTGTGAAAAATGGCGGAAGGGTGCGGAATCGGAAAAGCCACGATTAAAGGCTGCTTCCGCGAGGGTGATCCACTCGGGAGAACGGGTCGCTACATCGTCCCGCTGCGTCCAGTTGGTAATTGCAGTCTGTAATTCAGCGTACGTCGATATTGCCATTGCAGTCCCCTACTTCTTCGGCAGCACCAACCGATCTGCCTGCGTCGTGACAATCACGAAAAAGCCATGTTGCACCTTCTGAAATACCTGTAATTCCCAACGCTTCTGCAATTTGGGCAACCACCAAGAGGACGGTTCAATGATCAAATGCGCGTTCCGTCCGTCCGATAGCGTCCGTATTGCGGGCGTCGTTGCCACACTGATGAAGGCGATTTCAAGGGTCAGAGCCTGGAGGTCGTCCAAGACTTCATCCAAACATTCTGGCTCTATGTGTTCGGCCACATCGAGACAGCAGACCATTTGGGAGGGCAGCGGCCTACCTGCCAGGGAAGGAATTGCCGGATCATACGCTTGCAACTTCATCGCATGATCGACCTGCAAGCTCTCGAACAGACGACACTTGCCAGCCCCATAGTCCAGAATTTCCGCTATTTGGAGCTGATTGCACAACTTTGACACAAACGGCGCGTAAAGTCTACTAGCGGTTCCATACTGATCATCCGCATGGGCGTCTACCTGCGTTTTGAGGTATTCGGGGGTGATCAGCATAGCCAGTCCTTTTTAGCAATTTCATATTCTGGCGACTGCTGATCTGGAAACCGAATGGTGATATATGGCCCCATCGCGCACCATTCTCCGCTGAATTCTTCACTAATTACCGCGCACTCCCGCCCCTGCCAGCCGCGCAGCTTCTTACTCGTTTTGCGGAGATTTTCCGGGATATTTAGTATCATCCGGTCGCCCTCATCGCCCGTTCCCAGGTTACAAACCACTCATCGGCATGGGGCGCATCGGCATGTTGCGGGAAAGCTGGGATTCCCGCGGTAAAATGCAGGATATGCGCATCCCAATTCTGACCGTGTTCATCGGCCAACCAATTCCACTCGATTGGCAGTTCGCCGATCAGTTCATCCGGGATAAAGCGCAATTGCAGGCTGTCGAGATCGTCGCTCGCCCCTTTCCATGCCAAATGCCAGCAGTTGATGAGCATGACCGAGGCCCATTGCTTGCGCTCATAGTCCAAGTTCGGACTTTCCATGCTGGTGCCACGATATTTACGCGGATTTTTGGTCTGATAAGCGTGTTTAACGACTTGGACGGCCTTTTTCGGATCGCGCAAGGCTTCCAAGGCCGCTAAATCGGCCCGACAGAGCATATCCGCCCCGTCCATGAAGATAGCCCCGCCCTGGTAGCCGCACAACCGGGGGATAGCCAAGCGTGCCCAGGTAAAGCGATTAGACCCGACATTGCGATCTGCGACCTGCAACAATTGCGAGGACAACGGCGTGAAGCTGACCGGGCAGGAGGCGTATTCCAACACCGACTGGACGAAGGTATGCAGCCCCGCCGCTTCGCGCTCGTCCCAGCCGGTAAACAAGCGGATTTCAGGCATAAGCAACGCATTCCTCGCAAACCGTGCCTTTTACATCCTTTTTCAGGTGCGCTTCCCGCAGTGCAACAAAATGCGGGGCGTGCCAGGCTTCCATGAAGGTTTGGGTATTCAGGTCGCCCATCTTCCACCGTGCATCGGCGTCAAAACAGCAGGCCGACAGAAAACCATCAGCGGTAACGTGCCCCTCGGTGAACGCCGACCAGCAGGGTAGCGGCTCGCGTAAGTTCTCCAGTCGTCCCTGATTGCCTGCGGTCGGCTTATAACCCAACTCCGCTTCGCGGGCTGTCGCTAAGCTCCCCATGGAATATAGCGGTAGCCAGTAATGCTCGTCCACATAGGGCAAGACTCGCTCTTTAATGAGCGCTTCCATCTTTTCTTGTTGCGCCCCATCGTACTTGATCGACGAGGCATAGAGGCCGCACTTATAACCCGCTGTATCGCGGACTTCCCGGGCCGTTTGCAGGTTGTTGAGCGCCTTGGAAAAGTATTTCGGCGATACCCCCATAACTTCGGTGAATTGCTCCAAATCGGCAGCGTTAATCGAGAACTTGAGCGAGTTCAGGCCCGCCGCCATACACGACGCGACTACCGAAGTGGTGGCTAAACTGCCGTTCGTGGTCAGGAATATATACGGGACGCCGATATCCTTGCAATGCTGGATCGCCATCACCAGCAAGCGCGGATTCATGAACGATTCACCGAGATAGAAGAGGCCGATTTCCTCTACGCCCTCGGAGACCATATCCACCGTGATCCGCTTGAACAGCTCGAAGTCCATGTCCGTTTTCGGCTGTTCCTGTCGGGTCCGGAGCGCACAGAAGCCGCAGCGATAGTTACACCGTCCGGTCAGTTCGATCTTGACCGACTTCGGGGCCGGGGGTGCGGCTTGATAAGCCTTGATCTGCGTAATCGCGTCGATTCTGTCAACTATGCCCAAGGAGATACCTCGCTTTGCGAATGGCGCGGTCTTTGGCTTTATTCCAGTCGCCGCGCTGGTGAATGACTTGCACTGACCGATACCACGGAATCGTATCCTTTTCTGCCGTGCCATAGCGCCATTGCCCACCATCAGGGACAAAGACGATACAGGGAATGCCTAAAGCCCCAGCTAGATGCGCCACTGCCGTTTGCATGGTAATGACCAGATCGAGCGAAGCGACCAGCCCCGCTACATCGTCATAATCCTTGGTCAGGGTCGCCGCGGGATATTGCACAATTCGCGTCCCGGCAATTTCCGCTTTCGCGTCCTTGTATTGGAGCGAGACATAATGCCCATTGATCGCCGCCATGATCGGCTCTAGTTCCGCGACCGGCCACGTCCGGAACTTCGCTCCGGTCCACTGCACCCCGCCCGTCCAACCAACCCCAATCGCGGGTTTGCCCTTAGTTGACCAGAGCGCCTTCCACATCGCCACGCGCTCGGGATCGGCAGTAAGGTATGGGGTGCCCGGAAACTCGGCATTAACAGTGCGATATAGCGGCCCGAGTTCGCCGCTGGAGATCGAGGCGTCCGGATGCTGATCAGCCTCCGCCCACGGCAAGCCATTTTTATCCCAACGGGTACCATAGACGCTGGCTTGCGGGAAGGAGCGTTGAAACAACCCCGCGAGCTTGGCATCGCACTCAATGACCGTCTTTTTTGCTACTTTCATCGCGTCCGGAATCATTGAGGCAAAGCATATTTCGTCGCCGAGCCCTTGTTCGCCGTAGATAATGAGCGACTTCCCCGGTGTGCCATCCCATTGCGGCTCATCCGCGAATTGCACCTTCTTCCGGTAATTCGTGCCGAGAATGTAGGAATAGCCCCACCAGCCCTCTTCCCATTTTTGTTGGGCCAGACAAGCCGTCCCGAGATTAGCCTTAGCTTTGAAGTTTTCCGGATCAAGCGCCATTGCTTGCCGGCCGAAATGTTCGGCCTCTCCCCACCGTCCGCGGGTAATGGCGAGGCCGGACATATTAGCCAGGATAAGCGCCCGCTTATCCGGTTTGGGGTCCAGCGCTAGGGCTTTTTGATAGCAGGCAAGCGATTCTTCGCCGCGGTAGAGTTCGTCATTGAGGCGGCCGAGATTGATCCAACCCTCGCAGACTTGCGGGGCTAGCGCCGTCACCCGCGCGGCGAACTGATAGGCGGTCGTGAGGCGTTTGGCCTTGTCATTGATGGTCGAGGCAATGACCAGATACGGCACATTATCCGGGTCGTCCAGCAATGCAGCGTTGCACAAGTCCCAGGCGGCATCCAACTCGCCCTCGATACACAGGTCAGCCGCCCTTTTTAGACGTGGGTCTTTTGGGTGACTTTGAACGCTGGCAGATCGCAGTTTATCGCCTGCAACATCGCTTTGGTGCAGTTCTTGTCGAAAATGTCGATCCCCTTCTGGCGCAGATTCAACACTTCCGTCATCGGCAATTCCGCATAATGCCAAAAGTTCTGGCGGATGCCTTGATCCGTTAAGCCCCAGTTTGCTTTGTTCTTGCATTGGTCGATTAACTCCGTTACGTCTTGCTGTTGATGAACGGTTACTACGCCATCGTCCCAAACCTGCGTTTCACCGATGCCGGTTACTGGGTCATATTCAAAAAATTTGCTCATGTTTCACGTGAAACCGGGGGTTTCCCCCCGGTCCCTATCCGTTACGCGCAGCCAGCCACTTTGAAGGACGACAGCGGATTACGCGCTACCAATCCATACTCCGTGATGA
>Ga0315284_10016618_pt1 | contig 10437 bp, 15 predicted proteins | sample YL17G09_16_MG_FD_203696 | JGI IMG/M metagenome (GOLD analysis project Ga0315284, IMG submission 203696) | Sediment microbial communities from Yellowstone Lake, YNP, Wyoming, USA - YL17G09_16 | ecosystem: Environmental > Aquatic > Freshwater > Lake > Sediment | place: USA: Wyoming | collected...
AAGACGAAGATCACGCTTATCATTGCAGAGATAGTCGTACTCCTTTTTGTACACAGCGTTAAGCGGCTGTACGCCGTCGAACAACGCATACATATCCTTAATAATCTCCGGCACAATCTCGCACAGCTGTGCCAGCTGGACAGCGCGTTTAACGCGCCGTTCATGGCCGCTGACCAGCGCCCGGCTTCGGCCAGGATTGTAATACAACCGTACGTACTCCAATCCGATGTTCGCCTGCACATATCCTTTAGGTATCGGCCGGCGTATACGCGCAGTCAAATAGATCGCACCCGTAGGCTGCGTACACTTAACCAAGGCGGCAACCGCCCGCTCCCATTCATGGTATTTCGCGCTGTCGGCACCGTAACTGTACGTCGATGCAAGTTCGGACTCCACCTTATATACCGGAGCCTTGAACTCCAGCACATAATCGCGGTCCGGCTCCTTGCTGTCGTGCGTGGCCGCCCATCGATAGCGCCGGCCTCTGCGCGAACCGGTGGTAAGCGCACGCAAGTACGACTTGTCGCCCACTTGACCAACAATTTTATCCAGCAGTTCGTCTTTGTCAGCAGCGGTCACCAGCTCCTCAGCCGCGTTCATACGCTCAGTCAAGCTGACGCCCGTGAGTTCTTCCGCCACCCAAACGGCATTCAAATGCTCCAGCGTACACTCGGGTATGCGATTGGTGATCGCCGTCCGCATTAAAATGTCCTCGATCACGCCCCCGTCACGCACCGGCACTTTCCACGCACAAATCATACACGCACGCTCCTGTGTTGTTCGATTGCTCCGCTTAAAAAAGGGACGGCCCATCACTCTGTGGCAGCCCGGCCATTCGTCGCACGAATCAGCCGCCACAGATGCAGAATAAGGCCGTCCCCGATCTCGCTCTTCGCTCGCTACTCCGTGAGCAGTTTCGCGCTCTTCATCGTTGCGCGGCCTGCCGAACTCAACAACTTGTTGAAGGACGCAAGACTGGACTCCGCGATCTCCCAGTCGGCTACGGTCATATTCGCGATGGCCTCCTCGCCCTCCACGATATCACCCAGCTTCTCAGCCTTCACGATATCGCCCTTCAGCTCGGCCATCCGCATCTCCAAGCCCGCTTTCTTGACGCAGAGAGCGTCAAACGCATTACGCAACTGCAGGAGCTCCGCATTCGGTTTCTTTGCCGTGCGCACAAACTCCCACGTATCGCGATAGTACGAACTCGATTTCTCACTTTCCGGGTGCTTGACCTTGATGCTCGTCGTCTGCACGTACCGGCGATTGTCCTTGTTTCGGGCAAGCGCGACGGTCACGCTCTCCACCTCGCAACACAGTTCGGCACCGGAGTCCTCGATATGCAGCAACACGCACACGCGTCCCGCTTTCTCGATCTTGCGCGCCAGCGTGGTCAGTGCCTGCTCAAACACCTTATCCGCGGCATCCACCTTTTGAACGAGTTGCCGATAGTCTTCCTGGGCTTGCATACTGGCAAGCCGCAGGTTGCGTAGCACGACGGCGGTCACCGCCTTACTTCTGCGAAATGTATCCTTCCGCTCCTGCGGAATATCCTGTATCTGTACCAGTGTCTGCACGACCGGTAAATTGGACGCCACGGGGTCCCGTTTTTCACTCATTGACTACTCCCTTATCGTTTTGTCTGTAAAGATCTCTATTTTAATGACTTATACACAAACAGATAACTGAACAAGAATCGACATCTGATGTGTAAGTAATTAAAGCCCAACGACTAACAACTCGACCCAATATAACAGCCGCTCTCCAGCGGTGCTACAATGGGCCTAGGAATGACCGCTGATCAGAGGGTCACCGATGCCCGGACAAGGGGGTCTGAGGCCTACTCCTCCGCCAGCCAGCCCTCTCTGTGTTCGGTATAACAAATTCTGCCGACCGAAGGTCGGAATTTGGAAAGGGGACCATTCCCGGAGGCACCGTTCGAGGTGGGGGGCCTATATGTACTCATATAGGCCTTCAACCACCCGAGCGAAGAGACTTCGTGAAGGGTACGGGGGAAACCTTAATTCACGGTCACCCCTACGGGGCTTCTGCCTAGTAACCTTTATGTGCGTCCAGTGCAGTAGCTTACATCGCCGGTCGCACAAAATATTACCGCCTTTTTGGCGTTTTTCAACAGAGCCCCGAAGGGTGAACGTAGATTTACTCACAACCTATTGCATACAAGCTCTTTCCGCCTCGGGTTTTTAGATCTCCACCGATTGTGGTCTTCCGCGTTGCTGACGCGGAGGCATGAGCGTGATTCGAAGCTCATCGCCGGACGCTTGGCGCCGCATATCCGAGGGCAACAGCCATCCGGATCTGAACGCCGGGGTCTCCAGCCGTAACTCGATCAGCTGGCTCTTGCGCCCTTCCTTGGCGCAGATTTCCTGCTCGATCCGGACCAGGCTCAATGGCCGGATGACCATCCGCCTGGGTTGCCGCCTGCCGTTCAGGCTCTCCATCGCAGCTTTCGCCAACTGGCAGGCAGTAACGTCTTCCGCCGCCGGCGTCCAGATCAGATCCCTGACCGGTCCGTACGTCTCCGGGTACAATCCCCAAACCCTGGGCAGCAGATTGATGCTGCGCTTGGTCTCGGTATCGCCCCACGCCATATACATGTTATCCAGCCACTTGGTATCCGTCCGCAAGTAATCGTAAGCGGGCGCCAACGTCTGTCCAGACGGAGTCTCACACGTTTTACAACGGACGCTTCCTGTCCCGTGCTTGGCCTCAATCAGATCCCGCTTAAGCGTAGTCCGCACAACCACTGCGCCGCAGTGTTTGCACGTACAGGCGACAACCGCCATCATGCGGATTTCGCCTTCTCGAAGTACCCGATGATCATACACCTTGAACGGCATGAATACCCAGCCTTTCGTGACCAAGGTATCATCCCATTCTTCCCGGTTCTCAAGATGATCGCCGTTCCGTTTGCGGGCCTCTTTTACCGGCCCAAGCACCCGCACGCCGTATGCGTGTCTTTCGGCCGTAATTGTTAACCGGTTCTGCGGCCCATTAAAGGTCCCGATACCGGTTATTCTCAGCACGCGGTTAATACGCTCTTGCTGGCTTTCTTCGTTGACCGCAATGTGCTGTTGCCTGTCCAGCCCGCCATCGGTCATCGCTGTTGCCAACTCTGTCGCCGCCGTATCTGTTCCTGCATTCATGCTACTGCCTCCAAAGAAAAAGAGCTCGCCCCCGAACTTGTTTGTTCGCCCGGGGATCGAGCTCCTTAACACACCTTGGCGTGTAACCAGAACAACCAACTTGCGCCGTTTTCAAGTTGATTGCCGTCCCCTCCTCGGGGATAACAAATCTTACCATTCTATTATAACGCGGTTCTTGCCCACATTAAGCGGGTTGCAGTTCGCTGGGGAGCGCGGGCCTGGGAAGCTTCTGTTCTTCGGCCGCGATCACCGTGTCAACGAACTCGCATATTTCTCTGTAGGGGGGATGGTACTCGGCCGTCTCCCTGACCTTTAATCTGTGTTGTCGGAGCATGTTCGCCAGCTCCGGGTAATCCGGCATGGCTTCTCTCTCTGCTTCCCCGATATTGCCATACACTCTATAGATGTGCGACGGGTAACCCAACGGAACCTCTTCCTCATGAATCACCATCGCCTTACTCAAATGCTTTACTACGCAATCAAGACATGCAGCGTGCATAGTCGTTCTCGCTTTCTGCTACATCAGATATCTACTGTTTCGGCATTAAGCCTGGGCATGAACTCATTCATCGCATACAGGTTGCGGCACGGAACAGCTACAACCGGCAACGCGCTTCTGAATCGGGCCGGCAACGCTACCCGCCCTGTCTGTATCCCTTCGTGGTCTATCCAGCCGGCAACCTTAACGTCTTGGATCGCCAGCGTATCATTATTGTTCATTAGATCTACGGCGTTGCCTACGATAAACACGCCGAGAATATAGTGATCTTTCAGTCGTCTGTCTTTATGCGTCGCGTTCTCCGGCAGGATCAGCGACTTGTCCAGTATGTTATCGTGACGTATTACCGACGCGTACGCGGATATGCCCGAGATGTGCATATCGTCGTGCGCATGCAAGTAAGCAGCTCCCATGTCGCGGGCAGCCGCCAGCTGAGCTTCGAACTCATCCGGAGGAATGCCCATTATTTCTCCAAGCGCAGCATCGGCCACCGCCGTAAGCCACCTTGTGAGCCGCTTGCACTCTCTTGCGGCCGGCATCTGTTCGTACTCACGTATACGATACTTCGCCAGCTGTAAGTGCGCGATATCCTCAATTGACAACATAGTCCCTTCTTCCCCTGAATGCCTCTGCACCCGTACCCGATTGCGTACACAACCAGTTGGGCTTCTTGTGTTTTCTAAGTGGTTGCCAGCCCGAGAAGGCGTTCAGGGCATGTTTGCAATCTCGCTTGTCCACCGCTCCGCAAACGTAGCGGGCTCCGGTCTTGAGTGGATCGTGAAAGAATTTGCAGTTGTTACAGTTCTTTATCATATTTCGCTCCTTGCCCAACATCGTCCTGCACGGTATCGCTAACCCGCTCACCGTGAGGACGGGCGTTGGGCGTATCAGTCCTTAATGAACTCATCGGTGATCTCCCGTGCGACGCCTTCTGCCAATTCGACGCTTCCTGCTTCCACGGTCGCCGCACAGTGCGGGTGGCAGTTGTCGCTGATCCACTTCATCAGCGGCTTCGCGGATTCGAGCATTTCCTTGGTCTGTTCCTTGGTCAGTATCATGGTCTTTCTCCTGTGTTGCGGACGCCCAACAAGGGCATCCAGATTATTTCGCTTCGCTCAAAATCTGATGCCCGGCGTTCTGCGCAAGGGCTTCACTCAGCCCGATGCGCGTGATGTGGTGAGAGATGCACGATCCACTGTCGCGGATCACGTCGATGGACCGACCGCCTATGTCGATGCTCACGGCGAGCGTATGCTCCCCGACGTGCCGCAGCATGATGCCGTCGATCTCCCCGATCTGGCGGAGCAATTCGGCGTTGGACAGTCGGCGCAGAACCAGCGGGTCGAGGCTAGCCTTGCCCGCCGCTTTGCGTGTTTTCGATTTCATGCGTCCTTTCTGGCGGGCAAGGCAGCCTCACCCGTCGTGTTGGGCATACGCCGTTTCATACTACGTTCATACGCCTTGTTGTTGATAGCAAACGACCCGTTATCAATCGCACTCTGGATGGCTTCGTCGAACATGCGCGTCAACAGACTAGCGCCCTGTTCGTCTTCGCGCTCAAGTTCCGTCTTGATGTCATTAGCCCACATTGTCGGAGAGTTTATTTGCAACTCAGGAATCGTGGGGTGGTACTCATTGCCCTGCAATCGGTTGATTCCGACCGTGATGATAAGTCTATGCCCGTCCATTCTCACACACAACGGGCTTTCTATTTTCTGCCCAACAATCGCTTTCAAGGTATCTCCTTTCGCTGCGCTTCAGGAGAACCCTGAAGCGTGTCGTTAGATCACGGGCGTTAACTCCGCGGTATCGTTCTCTGCTCCCACCATCCGATAGCCAGGCCATTGAGCAATGCTCTCCTGGATCGATCGTGGCGCAAACTTCGAACAATGCGGCAGGTCTTTCGGATCAACATTCTTCTCCGGAAAACCTTCCAAACAGTATTTTACGGCGTCCTCCAATGTAATATGCTTGTACACTTGCGCTACCCGGCTGTTCTTCGAGCAGTCCATTAGCGTCAGGCCTGCGCGCTCAAACATTGGGCGCAGCATTCTTAGTTCCCTTACCAGACTGTTATACAGATCGAGATTCCATTTGCGCTCCAGATCTCCAAGCTGCGTACTGTGCGCATACATATTTCCATCTTTACCGAATCCGAAATCGGAGCCCGCCAAGATTATCCTGCGGATGCCCAGCATGTACAGTATGTGTATGCTGACAAACAACGTGTTGTTGTACCATGGTACGCCTCGGCGCGCAGCCAAGTATTCGTCCCAAGGAACATTCGCCTCCGGGATGTAGAAATAAGTGTTCGGCATTTCCCTGTACTTACGCTTGCAGACTTCAACCTCTGCGTAACTTATGGGCGCGAATTTCATGATCGTCGCATCCAATAACAACCGCGGCTCGTAGCATGCGGGATGGTCCCCGCTCGACCACATCGACGGCCTGAAATGCAGGCCGGCGTTATTCATTGCCATTGTCAATATGCCGCGTTGGTTTAGCAGATCAACCGGCTGTTCTTTCAGGCTAGGCGCGCCGCCTACAAGCATAGCCGTGGCGTTTCGCATGGTGTCTTGGATATCGACAATTCGTTTTGCACCCTTTGCCGTATAATGAATCAACAACATGTTGCAGCCTTTCTATTGTGTTTGCCGCCTTGTGCAGCCACTCCCTGCCCAGCGCAGTAATGGCGTACACTTTATTATGCCGCGGTCCTTGTACCCTACTGGTAAGATATCCGCTTTTTTCCAGCGTACAGAACCGTGTGGCCTTACTCTTACTGCCTCCGCACAGCAATCTCGTTCCGTCACGCAGTACGCAGGAGGTGCGCCGCAATTGCAGCGCACCCGCCTGCCCATTGGAATTAGTAACCATCCAAAGTATGTGATATCGGTACAGCGTCGCAATAGGCGCGTGTACCTTACGCTGCACAGCCATCATCGCAGCGCTACGACGCGGCCTTGAAAAATACAGGCCGAGCAGCCTTCCAGCATCCTCTGCAGTTGGCACACCCGTACTCAAACCGCAGCCGTCCTTCGTCGACTGGACACGGCTTCAACCGAAGCGCGTTCTTTTCGCCCATGTACGCCAGACGCAAGCGCAGTTTCTTTTTGTTTGCTGTAAAGCAACGTAATCCCTCTTCTTTGTTGACTTCATCCAAGGACAGAAATAGTACCAGATTCGGTAACCCTTGGAAATGTTTTACCCATTTGAATGAGCGCGTGTAGTTCCAAAACTTAATATTCCGGTGTTTGTTAATCGCGTTCGCCAGTGCTTTTGCATATCGCTCGCTGAATATATCGCCTGACCAATGCAGCCTGTAGTGTAGATGTTGTACGCCCCGTATTTGTTCTTCCGCCGTAAAGCGGTCGAATTCGTCAGTCAAGTAGTTCTCCATTTCCCGCTGTGACGCCCGCGTCATCAGCCTTGTGTTGTGCGCCATCACACGGTGTATATTCTTATAACACCGGCGCAATCGTTCCGCGTAACAGAGCGGACACCGTCTACCTTTTTGCACGTGCCAGCAACCGCCGTCACCGGTGGTCGCCCCCGGACACGTGTTCTCCAGCCCGGGCAACAGTCCAAACGTATTGCGTTGCTTGGGCCAGAATCGTGTTTTGCGATCGCGGGTCGGGATGATACGCTTGTTCACAGCTGTATCTCCTCGTCGTCCACTTCCGTCTCCCTATCGGGCGGAATCAACTCCAACCGTGCGTTCGCCGTCGAACAATAACAGCCGGACAGTAACGTGTACGCTTTCGCGCTCAGTTCCACTCCGATGGTCGCTACCACCGGATCCCGCTGTTTAAGGGTATCGTATTTTCTTCTGTATAACCCGAGGGCACAGCCGATGCTGTACGCCAGGTATCTCAGCCAACACATTCTGGTCGCCCGAACTACGATGGGCGCCAGACAACCGCGTTTGGCTGTCAGTTCTCCGCCTGAGGGCCAATCAACGATCATGACGATCGGCCTGCGGAGTCCGTTCAGTATGGCCATTCAACCTTTGCTCAGATCCCTAATGCTCTCCATATGGCTTTTAGCCGGCCAAGGTGCACCGACACGTCGTACCACGACGCCCAGAGCTGGCCATTGGCCGCCAACTGATCACGTAGTTTATCGTCAGACTTCAACCGCATGACATGTTCGATTGCTTCCGTAACGTTATCGAATAGCAACCCGTTCCAGCCATGCTGGATTGTATCCGCCATCATCCCTCTGCGTTCGCAGACGATGGGTACGCCGGCGGCGGCCGCTTCAATCACGAACGTGCCCGCCGGCTCATAATATTCTGGAGCTGTTGCGTACACCAACGCATCCAGATGGAGCAGGTAGAAGAACCCTGCCAGTGGCCGCAACATACAGCCTACTAACTTCCCGCGTTTCTGCCGGTCCTCAATCGTAAGCGGCAAGCCCGGGTACGAGAACTTGGGTAGGACTGTCATGTACAACGGAATCTCGTCCGATAACCGTCCGGCCAAATCACAGGCCAAAACCTGCGGGAACTTGCCATCGGATCCGCTGGTCAGCAGTCCGACAGTGAACTGTTTCATTTTCGATCGTATGCGCACGCGGCGCATGCCTCGGCTTTGGATTATGGGCGGAATCATCTGCTCTTTATCCAAGGGCCGATCGTATGCCGCTCCATTCAGATCGTGCCCAGCCGCATACGCAGAGCACGGCACGGTTATACCGGCGGCCAGGTCATCGTTGCGTCGGCCGTATGCCATGTATACAGATGGCAATACGCGGCCCAATCCTGCGTGCCCTTCCACGTTATAAAACATGGCGCCAGTATATACATTGCGATCCAGCATATCCGGCGTTATCGTCTCAGCCTGTACCACATCCGCGCTATACGCCTGAAGCTGCATGCTTAATGACAGGTCAATGTTGGCCATCGGCGTTTCGTGAAACACCGTGTGTTGATGCGTCGTACCCGTATGCTTGATGATCGTCGCCACAAGCGAGTACACTGCCGAGATATCCAACCGCGGCAATATGTGCGCAATATGGTTACGAAATGCCTGCATATTATTTCGCCAGTTTCACGGCAAACAATTGATCGGTCGTTGGATCCACTGTGGCCGTTGTCTTTTTTGCCGCGCCGGTTGCTTGCTCGTCGGCTTGCGCCTTCTTCAAGGCCTCGGCCAGTTTCATGGTCGCAGGCGTATACGTCCACGTGCTCTTCGGCGTAAATGCCGACAAGGTCGCCAGCCCATTGTACACGGTTACGGCCGTGCCCGGTACGGCCAGTTGTTTGTACTCGTTGTTTGCGTGCTCTACCAAGAGCCCTGCCGTTTCTTTCAGCTGGCGCTCAGCCAGCTTGATCATTACAAAACGCTCCAACGCTGACTTCGATTTATCAACAACTGCGTTCGCTACCTTTTCCCAGTCCATTTGTCGACCTCACATAGGTTGTTCAGTCCACAGCTCAAATAGCTGTTCGTTATCGGTCCGTTGTATCTTAGCGGTGTCCGCGGTTATGAACGTGCGAAAACGAGTGCCAACCGGAAACCCGGCGGCCGCCCTCGCAGTATGAAACAGGTAGTTCTCATGCAATTTGCGTGGAAGTCCTGGATAGTACGCTACCAGTTTTTCGCACAATGTATCCAGATTCAAATCCGGCAGGTTGCGCACTTCAGCGTGCAGCGCCTGCTTAAAACTGGTTACGCTAAGGAACAGGTTGGCAAGCGGCGCCGGGTAACTCGGTATAACCGGTTCGCCATCCGCCGCATACTTATCCCGTTCCTTCGCGTCAACATACTCGGGAGTCAACGACACCAAGAAGTTCATTGTCCTGGGACTATAATGCTGCCTTTGTCGCCCATAAAAATGATGTTGTGCTTCTTGCGCATTTCGGCTTTGAATCCGTCCACGTGGTTTTGCGCGGACTCAGCCAACAGTACGATATTCTGCTCGGTTACGGGTGAGCTCTCGGTCAATAGCCCAAAGCCTTCCACCCGTTCATCACCGGCCAGCACCGTAAGAATAGCCCCGCGTATGTCCCACGCCTCCATTAACCGGCTGATAAGCGTGTACAAGGCCGCCATCGGTGATCCCACCCGTTGCTGTGCAGCGGTAAGCGCTCTTGCCACGTTCTCCATCAGCGAGAGAGCCGGAACAGCCGGTACCTCCGGCTTATCGCCCTCGGCAGGTACCAAGGCCACGGCCTCGGTAGGCGCGCAGTTCAGAAGTATTCGTTCCCGCTGTTCAAGCACGGCGTTCCCGGCCGCGTCCGTGACCGGAACCTTGTGCCCGTCCTTGTCGGTCTCGGTTTTAACCGCCTGCTCGACCCAGCGCACGCATACGCTCTTGGCCGTGTCCGTGTGCGGGCTATCAGATATGTGCCTGAATACCCACGGTATCCCGCGTAGGCATTTTTCGGTTACGATCTGATCATCCGTCAACGTCCAGATGACTTCCGCCATCCGTTTCTCTAACTTCAACTCCGCCATCTTACACCTCCTTTATGAATACTAACTGGATAGTTATTTCGCCGTGATTCGGTCCTGCATACACCATCGCCCGCAATGTTCCGAGCACAACCCGGTTGTTCACCAGCATTACGCGCAGCGCGCTGACCATCTGCTCGACCATGAACTCAAAGTTTGAGATCACGGACGAAAGCCATACACGGTCTACGGTTTCCGTTGCGATACTGTATTTGGTCACTTCCGAGGGCTTCAACTTTTTGAAGTCCACCTGCAGGTACCTGCTTGGGTCGTTGAACTCCTTTTCATTTCGGCTGATCGCCGTCCCCAG
>Ga0315284_10016619_pt1 | contig 10436 bp, 13 predicted proteins | sample YL17G09_16_MG_FD_203696 | JGI IMG/M metagenome (GOLD analysis project Ga0315284, IMG submission 203696) | Sediment microbial communities from Yellowstone Lake, YNP, Wyoming, USA - YL17G09_16 | ecosystem: Environmental > Aquatic > Freshwater > Lake > Sediment | place: USA: Wyoming | collected...
ACGTTGCCGACATCCGCATGCGACGCCGAAAAAATCGTGCACCTCATGCGGTCAAGCAAACGAGTCCACGACATAAATCGTATATTTCCCGTCGATTGGGACTCTCGGATGGTACGGATTGCCGAAATGCCGAAACTTTCGTGGAAAAGGTACAAACGGCGGGGAAGAAAGGGCATGGCTTGCGACGGGCTATCACTTGCGACGGGCTATCATATGGAACGAAACTTCTCCTTTTTGCGACTCTGGAAGATGGTGATGTCATCGGTCGCGACGCAAACGGTTACCTGCACGTACGTATCGACCGATCAGCAGCGGACGACGGCAAAATGCAGGTAAGATTGCCGAGCGATTCTGATGACGAAAACGACCCGATAATGGTACAACGCTCAGTAAAAGCAGGCGTCTATGACAACCTGCCATTCTGGATAACATGCGACGATAGTGAAATAAAACGGTTGTGGGATTTTAGGAACTGCGAATGGACGCGATACAAGCGTTCTATCACGAAAATCTGATGCCTAGAACGGGTCAATTCTCAGGAACCCAGCGGTTAAATCGTTGCTTTACCGCCGAATTAAGTATCGTGGTGTGGAAATAGAATGTATGAAATATTCATTGACACCGGAAATCGCCATTGCGGCAGCACACCAACGATTATCTGCTCACCCTTCCGGCTCGTCTGTCGGTAACGAATACGCTTGTGGGGAGCTAAAACATGTGGAAGGAAGGCCCGACGTTGGCGTGGTGATGTTAGCAATAGAAGACGGCAAAACTACGGGGCAGACCGTTGCGTACATGACGCGTCTTGTGCGGAAAGAACGCAAACATGTGATCGCTGTGCAAGAACTGGAGCGTGGTCGGAATCATAATTATCTTTTCTTCAAGAAAGCTCGAGTAGACCGCTCAAACGGTTCCAGACGTCTACTAGTAGTCGATTTTCAAGAAGGAACTGCATTCGGAGACAGCCGAGGAGATTTCATAGGCACGTATCCGTTCTACGAACTGAACGGACGATAGCGTTTTTTTGGCCGACCTAAACGTGTTACGGGCTAAAATTTAGCCCAGTTTTTTACTCCAGTTTCGCCGGCACGTTCTTAATCATAGCAGGGTCGCGCTTATGCAGATCGTCCGCCAGTTTTCTGCCGGTCTGCTTTTCCCACTCGCCGACGGTCAGCGAAAACTTTTCTTGGATGCCGTCGCGATACCACTGCGGTATAACGTTGAATGCGCAGAACGGTACGGTGCGACCGTCGGGCTGTGCGTAATGGATGCAACAACGTTTCACACGTTCGACGTCGTAGTTCCACAAGTCCATAAAATGCATCATGCCGACGAACATAGACTTGTGATGAAGCACACCAAGCGCGCCGTAATCTTTCTTCTTCAGAACATTGGAGAGTATCGAAGCAAGGTTCAGTCCCGAAGGTTGCTTTTCCTTGTCTATGAACCGGCTTATCTTTGGAAGCATCCCTAACAGCTTTAGCTTTTTGAAGCGCGCGTTTCGTATCTCGCCTGCTTGCTCGCGCAAGAATTCCATCACGCCTTCGACGTCTACAAAGCGCGGAAGCGGGACTATTTTTCCGTCGTTGTCCAAAAACAGGTAAGTGGCGGCGCCGCAAGCGAAATGCGCCGACAGGTCGTAAGTAGGCTTGCCTGTCGCGGCTTCGACGAACTGTGTTATTGCCGAAACGGTCGGTATGGGATAAAAGTCTTCCTTGACCACTGCTCCGTTCGTCTGTTTGTTCAGGCGTTCGATGACGTCGGGAATGGTGATCCTGAGCTTATGGACGTCTGCTTTTGTTATTCGTCCGACAAGCGATACGGGCTGATAATTCACGCCGCGAACGACGTCGATGTTCTTTATCGCGTATTTGAGTACGTCCCCGACTTCATGGTCGTTGACTGTATTCGCAACAGTCGGAACGAAAACGACGCCCATATTCGACTGGCGACAATTCTCCAGCACTTGCGGGATCTCCCAGAAGTTTTTTGGATTCGTTTTGGCAGTAACGCCGTCCATCGACAGATAGAGCGTATTGACACCTCGTGCGCTGACTGCACGAGCGAACTCGATGTTCTTGGCTACGCGTATGCCGTTCGTGTTGAGCTGTACGTGATCGAATCCGGCCTGCTTGGCGGCTTCTAGCACGTCAAGAATCTGCGGATGAAGCGTAGGCTCACCGCCGGTAAGCTGCAATGCGTTTGGCGGCACGGGCCGCTGCTCGCGTAGATTGGCCATCATCTGTTTTATCTGTTCGAGCGTCGGTTCGTAGACGTAACCCATAGCTTTCGCGTAAAAGAAGCAGTACCAGCACGCCAAGTCGCAACGATTCGTAACGACGATGTTCGCCAGAGCTGTGTGCGATTTGTGAATCTTGCACAGACCGCACGCTTTTGGGCAGACCGGGTCATCATCGAGAACGACCGGATCCTCGATGCCATGGCCGTCATGCGCCCAGCGCTCAAAGCGCTTGTACATCTCATAATCTCCGAAATACAGGTCTTCGAATACGCCGTGTTTCGGGCATTTCTTGATTATGTATACTTTACCGCCGTTCTCGAATATCTTCGCGTCAAGCATGTCGAGGCAGATCGGGCAAAGCGACTTTGTCGTTCGAATGAGCGTGCTCTTCGGTGCAATAGCAGTCATAGAATCTCCTATGTTTTACTACCAAATACATTAAAAGCGAATTGTCGACGCTGAAGCATCGCGAGAAGTCTAGCGATTTCTAACTGCAGACCTATAATCACGTTTCAAATCATCTTCTCCTATTGCTCTGCCGCCCTTTGTGATGTGCACGTTTCCCGACAAATATCTAGGTAACCCTGCCATGGCCTTCAGGCCAAACATAGTCTTGTGCATTGTTTTGTAAATTTCGTATGCGACTAAAGCGTCGGATGCCGTAGCTGAAACTGATGTGGCTACCTCGCGCGGGCCTGGGCATGGTATCCTGCAATTCATTGCGATCTTGAATCTATACGTCGGCATAACATCACGTTTGGCAGAAAAACTTAAGAAAGCCGCTACCGCCCTTCCGTCTTGCGCCACTTAAATCCGCGGCGATATACCCTACGATATTTCTTTTTTCTGCCCTTTTCAAACAACTCTTGGCGTTCTTCGCTCATAACATCACGTCACGACATCAATAGCGCGCGCCTATTGCTGCGCGTTAGAACAATTTTGGATACGTTTGGTTTAAATACATTAGTCGCTAAAAAATGAAGTTGAATCGCACCTACGAAAAGCGAAATTCGCTTTTCGAGTCGCTAGACACAAGTGTTTATCATGCCCGAAGCACACAAGGAACGCAAAGAACATGCTCCGAAACACGCAGAAATCGAGCAGGAGCCTGTCAAGGCGGCGAAAGTATCTAATCCGTTGCCGGTTTGGCAGATTATTTCGGTCGCACTCGTAATCGTGATCGCGGGCAGCGTGCTTACGCACGGTTTCTCATTTTCAGGTGCTGCTACTGCAACCCAGCTGACGCCGGATCAAGCCAAAAACAAGGCTTTGAATTATATCAATGGACTGCTTGCGGACCAGGCGACTGTCACAGCCACGAGCGTCAATGAAACGAACGGCTTGTACAACGTCAAGTTCGACGTAGGCGGCCAGGAGTTCGATTCTTACATAACTAAAGACGGAAGTTTGCTATTCCCGTCTGCATATGCGGTTCCGAGCAACGTTTCTACTACTGCGGCTGCAATAACGGGCACGCCTTCTGCGACTTATACAAAAAGCGACCGTCCTAGCGTAGAACTGTTTGTCATGGCGTTCTGCCCGTATGGCGTGCAAGCCGAACAAGCAATGAAGCCTGTCGTAGACCTGCTTGGCGATTCTGCGGACATCAAGGTCAAGTTCATAGTCAATATCGGCGGTACGACACCCGACGATGTGCAGTCGCTGCACGGATCGGATGAAGCATATGAAGACTTGCGACAAGTCTGCATCCGACAGAACTACAACCAGTCAGCGTACTGGAACTATGTTTCAGAGATCGGCGACAACTGCTATTCGGTCTACCGCAATGCCACACAAATGGATTCATGCTGGAAAGCGGCGGCCATAAAGTCCGGAATAAACGTAACACAGGTGGAGAGCTGCTACAACGCATCGTCGATCGTTCTGCTCGCGCAGGACGAAACGGCGTCTAATGCTTACGGCGTAACCGGCTCGCCGACGCTCATAATAAACGGCAAAACTTACAGCGGTGCGCGCACCTCGGATGCTTTCAAGGCAGCGATCTGCTCTGCATTTACGACTGCTCCTGCCGCATGCGGCGGCAACTTGAGCTCGACCGAAACGGCTGCTCAAGGCGACTGCGGGTAAAGTTTTTTCTAGCCTACAGCTTGTCAGAATCAAAGTAGTATACGATTTTCTCCCAGACTGAATGCTGTGACGGTTTGGGCGAAAAGCCGTGGTCTGCATCGTTGCACAGAACATTTGCGTGCTGGCCGGCTTGGACATTGCTTATATCGGGTATGCCCGGATTTCTTTTTGCGGTCTCATCAAGAATAGCCGGCATCCCGACTTCATTCAGATAATAACTGATGTCGTCGATGTGATCGAGCGCATGACCCCAGACCGTTTCGTCTCTGTCGATAAAGACTTCATGCGTATGCATCTGCGTAAGCTCGGAACGCGCACGGTCGTAGCGCAGGATGTTTTGATATGTTGCGTAGCCTGCCACAGCCGTCGTTAGCGCCAATCCGCCGGCTGCAAGAATGCCCCACCGAAATCGCGACTTGCTTTCCTTAAGCCGGTTCTCCATGTACGTGTTCATGCCTTCCCACCGACTCGTGCCTCTGCTTCAGCTCGTCGGGCACGGGCTTCTTGTGCTTCACCAGATAATCATAAATAGCTTCGCCCAGCGCGTCGGCCGCAAGGTTCGAACAGTGTTCTTTGAGAGGGGGCAAACCACCAAGCTCTCCCGAGACGTCGTTTCGCGTTATTTTCATCGCCTGTCCAAGCGTTTTGCCCTTCGCCAATTCGGTTATCATGCTTGAGGTGGCTATGGCGGCGGCGCAACCGAAAGTAAGAAATGAAATATCAGCGATTTTTTTTCCCTTTACCTTGATATAAAGGTGCATGACATCACCACAAATTTTGTTGCCCACCTTCCCAACGCCGTCGGGATTTTTCATTTCGCCGAAATTTCTCGGACTTTTGAACAAACGCATTACCTTTTTCGAGTACATTTACCTCATACCTCCATTCTCAAGTTGCCGAATGTTTTATTTCGCCAACCAATATTTTTCAAGGCCTGTCTCATATCGGATAATTTATTTTCGTGTCGTAGATATGGGAAAAGTTTGTTGAATAATTTTAGCAGCGATTCTTTCGAATAAACACCAAATACCCAATAATCTTTTCTGTAAGGCAGCGGTTTTGCAGCCGTGACGTATCCTCTTTTCTGGCTAAGTCTGGGTTTGGGGCAAGGTATGCCTAACGCATTCAGTTTCTTCCACGCCTGTTGCAAGATTAGCTTGTCACAACAACCTATAACGAGGCCTGCTTGGTGAAGAGCAGTACTGATATATCCTTCGGCATCTACATACCCTGCCAGGAACGCAAAGAAATATTCCTCGTTCTCTAAAATACAAGTATCTATTGTTTTGCGCCTATCCAATAAAAAGTCGAATGAACGATTGAGATTACAGCCTATTCTCGTTTCTTTTCCGAATCCAGTAAACTCGTAGGTGTGAATATGCCCATATTTTTCGAATAGGTTCCTAAATAACTCCAACTGTTTTGGCTGTGTAGTGCTGCATTCTATTCTGATTGTCTGACCGCCTTTGTTTATTTTTCTAACGTGCAAATCACCCAATCCAAAACCTATGAGGTATGCTTTTTCGAGAAAATCACCGCTGAAATTTTGTTTCGGATATATCGTCATCGCTTCCGATAGACTTCGAGCGCGAATTCCTAGCTCTTTCATACGTCGTTGTATCGTGCTATGATGGCAGGCACATAACTTAGCAATCGCTGGAGTTGGCATCCTTTGCCTGAGGTACAAGTTTTCTAACTTTGGTCTAGGAATGTCAATTCTGCAACTAGCCATACGAATCTTGTTTGCCTCGGAAAGACTTCGGGCTTTAATGCCGTGGCATTGCATTGCCTTCCATATCGTCCAATAACTGCAACCGAAAACTTTGGCTATTTCGGAAATCGAGAGTTTTTTCTTGTTGTACAAAGCACGCAATTCATTTTGCGAAAATTTGGTTTTTCTTCTCATGACATCCGTTCACCTAATCATAACTTTTTTTGAACGGCGAGATCTTCCGCAGATTTTCAACTGCCTTCGGCAATACTTTCAGCACATAATCTACATCGGCTTTGCTTGTGCCCGGACAGAGCGTCAGCCGAAGCGAACCGTGCGCTTCATGTGCCTTAAGCCCGCATGCCAAAAGAACGTGCGACGGCTCCAGCGACTTGCTCGAGCACGCAGAACCGGTACTGCTCGCTATCCCTGCGGCATCAAGCGTAAGACCAAGCGCCTCGCCTTCTATGAATTTGAACCAGAAACTTGCATGATTCGGCAAACGTTTGGTCGGATGGCCGGTCAGTGCAGAATTCGGTATTTTCAGGACGCTTTTTATCAAATAATCGCGCAGTTTCTGCAGCCGTTTAGATTCTTTTGCCATTTCCTTCATACCCAATTCGACTGCCCGAGCGAAACCGACGATGCCGGCAACGTTCTCCGTGCCGCTGCGCAGCTTGCGCTCTTGGCCGCCGCCATGTACAAGCGCTTCTATGCGTACGCCCGAACGAACGTACAAAGCGCCGACACCCTTTGGCCCGCCTATTTTGTGCGACGAGACAGAAAGCATATCGATACAAGGCGGAATTTCGGATTCCGCCTGTACAGCAGGAGCTTTGCTCCTGCTTGTATTTGCCAGATCTATCGGAACATGACAAAACGTCTGAACAGCGTCGGTATGGAATAGAATTCCGCGAGAACGGCATATCCCACTTATTTCCCTGATAGGCTGCACAGTGCCGATTTCATTATTTGCATGCATCACAGTAACGAGGATGGTATCCTCACGAATGCTTGCTTCAACATTTTTCGGATCTACTAATCCCGTCTCATCGACCGGCACGTACGTAACCGAAAAGCCTTGCGCTTCTAACCAACGGCATGTATCCAAAACGGCGTGATGCTCGATGGCGGAAGTTATGATGTGCCTGCCTTTATCTTTGTTCGCAAAAGCGGCACCGACTATAGCAAGATTGTCCGCTTCCGTGCCGCCGGACGTAAAAATTATCTCGCCTTCGTTGCAGCCCAGCGCTTTTGCAACTGCTGCACGAGCCGAGTCGAGCGCGTCTTTTGCCTCACGGCCCCAGGCGTGAATGGACGACGGGTTGCCAAACTTTTCCGAGAAGTACGGCTTCATAGCTGCCGCCACTTCTTTCCGAACAGGCGTCGTTGCAGCGTAATCCATGTATATTTTCATGCGTTCACCGCTAGTGACATTTTTCACAGACGAAATCGCGGATTATCCCGTGAAACGTCCTGCAGAAGTCTTCACACGAACGAAGCATCGTGCGCTTGCCCGACGGGGTCATCTTCCAGACGTATTTTCGGCCGACCTGTTTTCTTTTCACAAGACCGAGCTCCTCCAGGCGCTGCAATGCCGGGTACAGTGTGCCTTGCGTGACCTTTGTATTTTTGACTTCGTTCAGCGCCTTCATGAGCGCGTAGCCGTGGCGCGGCTCCTTGAGCATCCACAATATCTGCATCTGCAGCAATCCGAGCTCCAATTCTGGTCTTTCTCTCGCAACACGGACAGAACGTGAAAGAGCGCTATCGCGCTCGCCACGCTCGCTACGAATTCCATTCTTGCTCGCTAGTCTCGCTTGATTATGTCGGTTGTCAGACATGTTGGTGGATATACATATCAACATATTTATACCCATTTCGTCGGAAACGGCGGTGACGAAAAGTATATTTAGGGGGCTGAGAACGGTTCTCTATGCCAAGTGCCTACGCAGTATTGGAAAAGCCGGAAAAGAGTAGGATAGCGCGGAGAGTCATTTCAGCGCTTCAATATGCACGGCATAACAATTTTGAAAAGGCCGAACACGACATAAATAATGCGGTAACTTATATTATGACGACCGCGCACCCCAGTTCTAGAGAGATCTTACAAGTGTCGCATGCTCTGGATCGTATCGACGACAAACTGGAAAGAGCAACTGAAACTGCACGTAAGGCTAAAACTCCGAGCTACGGTGATTACAAACGCATGCTTGATTCGCTTCATCTCATGGAAGAGGATGCAGAAAGGTTCGGCATACGAACGAGACATACTGTGCACCACACGGCGACTGCAGCCGCTGTAGCGATTGCCGCGGCATTTGCGATAGTGCTAGGCGCGCTAACGATGAACTTTCAGACGACCGGTCGCGCGATCGGCGGTGACGACTCGATGATTGTTGCCGCGTTCCTGTTGGTAGCTTTGCTGTACTTTTGGATCGAACGACCTTCGCACAAGAACGGAAGGTAGGCAACTATGGCAGACTATTTCGCTGCATTAGTCGAAATGGCGGGACTCTCAAAACCCCAGCGGCGCGATGCGGAAGAGCGCCGCGAGGAGCATTCGATGCGTCAGGCGGGCCGCTACGAGCGCCTGGGCGACATGGCCATGCATAAAGGCAGCAATCTCAACGCCATCTACTATTACTCCGATGCTTTACGTTTCGAGGTCCGCGGCGACGAACGTGAAGTGATCGCGAGGAAGCTGAAACAGGTCGTGAAGCAGCTGCGCGCGAAACCCGACAAAACGGAAACAGACCGCTACATTCTCAACGAAGTAGGGAAAACGGGCGAACTTTTGCTCCACAGACATGGCGTATCCGCTGAAAGCGAGCCAAAAGCGCCTGCTCGGGAGCATGCGATGCGTGCATATCCGCTACCGATTGCGATCGTAGCGGCCGTTTCAGTAGGCTTGGGTGCGATGATGGGCTCCGTCAAGACGTTTACGGCTAACGCCTCGAGCTCAGGCGACAGTTCGATGATCCTCGTCGCATTCCTGCTACTCGTGCTGCTGTACTTTTTCGAGATGAGACCAAAAAACGACAAACGCAAGTGATACTGATGCCTGAAGTCGCCAGACCCGAATATGACACTGCAAAACGCAAGGAAGACCAGCTGAAGACCGTATCGTCCGAGGCGCACCAGGTACGCGCTTATCTTGCCGCGGCAATGAAAAGCCTAGGCGATTATGAAGAGCAGTTTCCTTCACGGGAAAAAATCAACAGGGGGCTCGGCGACCTTGCGAAAGCGCACAATGCAGGAGCCAGCGAAAAATCCGTTGATGTCGTACTGAAGCCGTTTGTATCATACGTCGAACATCTGCCAAAATCGCAGCGGACGGGGGACCATGAATATGCGCTCAGCGTAGGCAATTTTCTCAAGAAGAAGATTGTGCGCCATGAGCTGCCCGAAACAGCGCATGCGGCTATGATGACGCTGCTCGTTGCAGCTATAACAGCCGGCACAATCATGCTATCCGTATCTCGGAACGCGACCGGCCGCGCAACCGGCGGAGACGGTTCGATGATACTAGCCGCGTTTTTGCTCATCGCGATGCTATATTTCTATGCGGCGAGACCGAAAAAACGGCTTTAGGTCTTCAATGTACACCACTTTAAGAGTTTTTCCCGCAAACTGAAAATGCGATCATGCATGTTAATCGAAAAAAATGGCCTTATGATCGATGCACTGCGAGACGAGTGTGGACTTACTTACGTAGGCAACTTTTTCGGTGAGGATAGGTACATCAAAATCTCATCGACAACGGTCATGAAGGTCCCGGCGCACAGCGGCTTTTACACACGGTTGCCTGATGGAAGGTATAGCATCCTGACTGCTGCCCAAGTCAACGAACAGGGGCTGGAAGAATTCGGCTTTGAAAGACCGGGTCTCTTCAAGCGGCTTCTGAGAATGCTTTACCGACGATAACGTTACACTCGCTTCATGAACCCCGTCTTGATCTGGCGACCGATGCTATGCCAGTGGTTTATCTTCTGTTCGCCGTATTTCCAGCAAAACGCCGCTAATCCACGAGGCGTCTTGTGGTAGAAATGCACGACACCCCTTTCCGTATCGTCGACTGCACAACCGGCTTCCTGTAGCTTTGCAACGGCTTGGCCGATGAGCTGCTGCAGCGAGTTGCGCTGTACCCTAAGTTCTTTGTAGTAATTATGATCGGGGTTCATCGGCTCGAGCAGGCGTGCGCCCCATATGTCGCGCAAGATCGCCATATCCTTGTCGAGCGTCTCTATCTCCTCGTTGAGATTGAAAATCTTATCGAACACGCGGGTAACGATGGGAATAGCTTCGTTTGCTTCTTCAAGCGACCAGGTGTGGACCTCACCGTCAGATATCCCATTGTTTTGGTGCATTCGGAAACTGAGTCCGAGTGCGAGA
>Ga0315284_10016620_pt1 | contig 10436 bp, 11 predicted proteins | sample YL17G09_16_MG_FD_203696 | JGI IMG/M metagenome (GOLD analysis project Ga0315284, IMG submission 203696) | Sediment microbial communities from Yellowstone Lake, YNP, Wyoming, USA - YL17G09_16 | ecosystem: Environmental > Aquatic > Freshwater > Lake > Sediment | place: USA: Wyoming | collected...
TGCGGGGTAACCCCGACCAGGATAAAGGCCCCTTCAACATGAGTCGAGACGAAGCGGTCACGGCGTGCCAGATGGCTTTCAAGGGCGTCACCTCACCGGACATAGTGGCCAACGGCGGCACCTTCCGTCCCTTGAAGGTTCTGACACGACCCGGAAGCGTCTTCGACCCGATCTTCCCGGCAGCTCAAGGCATCTACTATGAGATTACCATCCGGCTCCATGATCTGATCGTACGCTGCCTGGCCCAACACATGCCTGATCGATTGCCGGCCGGCGGGTTTGCCTCGGTTTGCGGCACACTTTTCGGCGGTACCCATCCCGATACTGGCCGGCCGTATGCCGTGATCGAGCCTGAGTTGGGCGGCTGGGGTGGATCTCAGCTCGCCGATGGCAACTCGGGGCAGTTTTGTGCGCTGCACGGTGAAACATACAATTGTCCAGCCGAAGTTGCCGAAGCACGTTATGGCGTGACGGTTGACTACCTCAGTTTTCATGACGAGGACGGCGGCGCAGGCCTGCATCGGGGTGGCAAGGGTGTACGGATTGATTATCGCATCAAATCTGACAATGCCTGGCTGACAGTTGCCTACACCCGGTCGAGGATTCCGCCCTGGCCTCTGGAAGGTGGCTGCCAGGGTTCATCCAACCACGTGCTGATTGTCCGGGCGGATGGCGCCACAGAACGTTACTCGGTGGTCAGCGGTTTGACGTTGAACACGGATGATGTCATCCGGGTCATGACGGCTACAGGCGCAGGGTGGGGTAACCCTATGAAACGCGATCTGGAACTGGTCAAGGACGACCTGAAAAACGGCTACATCACCGAAGAACAAGCGAACCGATACTACGGGCTGGACAAACGTGCATCACACGCATAAACGTTCTAGACCTTCTCCATAAGTGGATCCCATGTACGTAGCAGGCGATACCGGCGGCACGTTTATGGATCTGGTGTACATGACAGAGGACACTGGCGAAATTGGAGAAGCTAAGGAATCGACGACGGTGGTCTTTCATAATCAGCGGGTTACCCGAGGTGCCAATGGCTTCCTCTAGATCGAGATGGCTGGTTTAACGCCCCTGAAGAAGGGGTATGGGTGATGCGTATCCTGTGGATCAACCCAGTGGGGACGGATGTATTCGACGCGGACGTGTTGAAAATATTGAACGCGGCGAAGCTGGATGGCACGCAGGTGGATGTGGTCTCCCTGTCTGCCGACCGGCCTAAGCACCTGGAGTACCACGCCTACGAAGGATTGGTTGTGGGCGACATCGTGCGGTTGACTCGCGAGGCCGCGGACAGATACGACGCCATCGTCATCGGCTGCTTCTACGATGTCGGTTTGCGCGAGGCGCGCGAGGTGTCTGGACGGTCGATTGTGACCGCGCCATGCCAGTCCGCCACTGCCATCGCGAGCAATTTAGGCAACACTTTCTCGGTGCTGGTAGGGCGACGCAAGTGGATCCCGAAGATGCGCGAGAACGTGCATCTGTATGGACACGGTCATCGCATGGTTTCGATGCGCCCGCTGGATTTGGGTGTGCATGACTTTCAGGCCGACCACGATCGTACCCGAGACCGCCTGCTCACGGAGGGTCGTAAGGCCGTTCAGGAAGATGGCGCCGAGGTCATCATACTTGGCTGCACGGCTGAATATGGATTCCACGAAACGATGCAGGATGCGCTCGGTGTGCCCGTGATAGACGCTATCCTGGCTCCATTCAAGTACGCTGAATTCCTGGTCGACCTGGCCAGCAGGTTCGGTTGGCGGCCTAGCCGCATGTGGGGCAGTGAAGCACCGCCGGAAGCGGAATTGACGACTTGGAACCTTATGAATTCTTGACCATCGCCAATAGGCGTCGGCTTTAAGGTGTTATCATCATCCCCGAATCGCTGGTGATGGATCAAGCGGTAATGATGGCATTGTGGCAAGAGTTGGCTGCACAGCGATGAAGCCAAAATCAATCCATATACGGGAGGATGTGAGAATGCGGACCGAAGAACGCCTTGCAAATATGCAGGCACGCATGGAAGAAACTGGCATAGATTTGGTTGCTATCGGCCCTACGGCCAACATGCATTATTTGCTGGGGTTTGTTCCCCACGCTGACGAGCGACCATGTATGCTTCTGGTGGATAGGCAGTCAGTTCGCATGGTGGTACCTGGTCTCAATCGTGAAGAAGTAGCCGCCCACACCGGTATAGATCTTATTGCCTGGGCCGATGCCGATGGCCCTCAGGAAGCGTTGCGGCACGCTCTGGCAACCCTTCATAAGCCTAGCACACTGGCTGTGGATGGAGCCATGCGAGCCGATAATCTGCTTCAACTGCAAGCATTAGTGGCTCCTAACCGAACAATGGCGGTTGATGTGTTGTTGACTCCATTGCGCATCTGCAAGTCGGCAGAAGAAATCGATGCACTGGCTCGCGCCGCAGCCCAGGCCGACCAGGCTATGCAGGTCGCAGTGAATGCCTGCCGGCCGGGAGCAACCGAGGCCGAGGTGGCATGGGCAACTGAGACTGCTTTTCGTCAGGATGGTGCCGAGGAAGTATGCTTTACCCTGATCGCCTCCGGCCCTAACGCTGCATACCCGCATCATCACAGCGGTGAGCGGAGGCTGCAGAAGGCGGAAGCCATTGTCATTGACATTGGCGCTTCGCTCAATGGATACAAGTCCGATATCGCACGCATGGTGTTCTTGGGGAAGCCTACGGCTGAATTTCTAAGGGCCCACGCTACTGTGTATGAAGCGAATCAACGCGCAATGGCTGCTGTTCGACCGGGTATGATAGCTGGCGAGATAGATCACATCGCGCGAACCACACTGGAAGCAGCCGGCTATGGTCCCCTCTTTACCCATCGCACTGGCCATGGCATGGGGTTAGAGGTGCATGAGCCACCTTGGATCATGGCTGGTGATACGACGGTTTTACGAGAGGGGATGGTTTTTAGCATCGAGCCCGGGGTTTATCTTGTAGGGCAGTTCGGCGTTCGCATTGAGGATATTGTCATCGTGACCCAGTCAGGTGTGCGTAACCTTACGGGGTTTGATCACTCTTTAGTCATCAAAGACTAGAATACAGGAGCAGGGAATGGTTAAACTTACTGTGATCTACAATCTGCCATCCGGGGCCGATCATGAAGAATTCCTCAAATGGCGCACTACGGAACACCAAGAAGACAATATGTCCATGCCAGGCATTATCAAGAGTGATTTTTACATCATTGAAAGCTCTTGGCAAAGAAAAGAGGCTCCCTATCGCTACATGACAGAGGCCTATTTTCCAGATATGGAAACGTTTGAAAAGACCTTCTTCGACCCCGACTACCAGGCAAAGCTGGCAATATCACTTAAACGTATTGCCGATCCGCTGTTTTTAATCTCCGAAGAGGTCATCAGCCAAGCCGTCGAGTGAATTGGCCACTCGCGGAACACCCCGCAAACCATCCCTGTTGACCTGTGGGTGTTTAAGGGCGTACCGCCGATTAGGTGAACTATTTATCTCCCGTGGGTGGACAGGAGATAATCTTCGAAATAAGCTCGTTTCACCTGGCTTCCAAAAGAATAATAATGCTTGTGCTCTTCCTGTTTCTTTGCTGTCAGTTGCCTTTACAGATGGAATCTTCGACCTATAACTCCATAAGGTGATTGCATCTTGTAATTTATTCCTAAGCAGGCTCGCTAGCGTGATCATCAGGACATTAGCGAGAACGACTATTCCACTGGGCAGTGCCACTGTCGTTGAGAAAAGTAAGCCTATGCCTGCGGTGAGGGCAGCGTTTCTAATCCCAATGGATAGCGCCAGCGCTTTTGATAGTTCTTCTGACAGAAATTGTTTAGACAAAAACCTGACGGCGAAAAAGAAGCCAAATACCTGCACGATCGCCATAATAAACAGGATGTATATAGTATTTGAATGGGAGAGAATTTTGGGCGCATTGGCAGCGATGATTGCCCAAATTAAAACCAAAAAATCTATCGCGGTGATGGAGCCCTCACTTGATTTAAGGATGGTTATTATATTAGGGGTAAGTTTTTGGAGGAAAAACACGAGTATCCCAGGAAGTATGACCACCGAAGCTATGGGTAGTACGACATCTTTTAACGGTATCGCTGTTGTTCTTCCCGCGATTAGAAGGACCAGTAATGGCATGACAATGGGTGAGGCCAATGTTGATATAACCGAGAGGACATAAGAAAATTCGATATCCCCCTCTATCATGGCGACGAATATTGGTGCAGAGATAATGGGAGGCGCAAGCGCAGCAAATAATACTCCAAGTGTGATGTCTGCCGTCAAGTTGGCAAGTGTCGCCAGGGTGTACATGGTAAGTGGGACAACGATGTAGAGGATGCATATCCCGGTGATGAGCAATCCCGGTCGTTTGATCGCGCGGATAAGCCTGTCTAAGTCGATTTTCAGCGTCGCAAAAACCATGAGGATGAAAAGCATGGGCATCACGAATGGTAGTAATAGGGATCCCACAGCCGGAAACAACACCCCAAGTATTGCGCTGATTATAGTAACCAGCCCCAGATGTTTTTTGGCATTCTGCTCAAATACCAGGAAACCCGATTGGATGGCGTTTGTGTGCGCGTTCAAGAAGATGCCTTTCATAATGTGTGCATAGCCCTGACAGACCTCCAGGGAACTATCAGGGCTACAAAAGCAGATGATATTAAGTTTTTTATGGTTATAATCTAACCGTATTTTTGGGCAAACTCTTCATCTTTCATCAACAAGTAGAGGATGCCTTCAACAAGGCCAATGATCGCCGGGATGCCGGTCCAGCAGAAGATGAGATACACGATCCCCTGTCCGATTTTCCCGAGATAGAACTTGTGTATGCCAAAATCCCCCAAAAGAATCGCCAGGATGCCGGCCGTAATCTTGCTTTTTGTTCCTTGCATAGTATTTGCCTCCTTATGTAATATAATGATATGAAATCGACCGTAATAGGTCATAGGGTTTGATAGCTATTTGGAGAGCTTAGATTATTCGAATTAACACCTCCTATTGTGGATTATTAGTTTTTTCATCCATGATTATAATCTATCTTCATAGGGAGTTGAGATCCAGTTAAAAGCTTTCAGGAGTGTATATATGTCGGATTGGATACAAAGTCTTTTTGGAAAAGAAAAACCAGTCATTGCTATGGCTCACTTACCGGCTTTGCCAGGAACCCCCCGCTACAACGCCGAGAAGGGGATTAATTATCTCATAGAGCACGTCTTGAGAGATGTCAATATCCTGGTTGAGGGCGGGGTGGATGCGATCGTGTTCTGTAATGAGGACGATAGGCCTTATGTTTTTGAGGCGGGTATAGAACAAATCGCGGCTATGTCACGAGTGATCGCAGAAGTCAAACCCAAAACCATTCCATTTGGGGTCGATTTCTTATGGGACGCGATGGCGGCAATGGCCATAGCGCATGCCATGGGGGCAGCGTTTATCCGCGAAGTTCTAACAGGAGTATATGAATCGGATATGGGCTTGTGGTCTCCAAATGCAGGCAAGGTGTTGCGTTACCGGCGCCAGATCGGTGCCGAGAATATCCGGGTTTTTTACAATATAGTCCCTGAATTTGCCAGTTCTATGGGTACACGTTCTATGGCTCAAAGAGCTCGTAGCACCGTAGTATCTTGCCTGGCGGATGTCATCCTTGTATCCGGTCCCATGGCTGGGATTGAACCGGATTTGGGCCTGCTCTCGGAGATAAAAAACGCTGTTAAGGATGTACCGGTATTTTTGAATACTGGGGCAAAAATCAACAATATTGCCCAATATCTTCAGGTAGTCGATGGGGTTATCGTCGGATCGAATTTGAAAGTGGATGGTTACACCTGGAATCCAGTGGAGCCATCCAGGGTACATCAATTTATGGAGCAGGTGGCTCTGGGAAGGCAGAATGCGCATTTAAGGCCGTCTTCAAAGCAGACATGAGATATAATTCGTAGGTCTAAAATTTATTCCGATCATGGAAATAAAGAAAGGAACGCCAACATGAGCGAGGAGCAGGCACAAACTCAGGAAACCAGCAGTGAACCATCAAAGACCCACGGTGGAAACTGGGAAGAAGTGGGACAGCAGTTCCAGGCGCTGGGCGAAAGTCTGGCGGCGGCTTTCCGGACAGCATGGGAAAATGAAGAAAATAGTCAGCAAATGCAAAAGATGAAAGCGGGACTGGAGGAGATGGTGAACCAGGTGAGCCAGGCGATCAAAGATAGCGCCGCTTCGCCTGCCGGACAGCAGGTTCGCAGCGAGGCAAAAAAGGTGGCCTCGACTCTACGCACAGCGGGTGAACAGACTGCGCATGAAGTGAAGCCACACTTGTTAACCGCTTTGCGTCAAATCGAAGAGGAGTTACAGAAATTAATCAACCGCATGGAACAACAAGCGGAGCCAGCCGCTAAAACCCCGGTAGGAGAGGACCCTGAGGAGGAAGGTAAGCCGGGGTGAGTTAGTTATGGTAGAATTTAGAATAATTTTGCCCCAGATTGTATTTTTTAAGAGATTGTTATGCCTATTTATGAATATCGGTGTCAAGATTGCAGTTACCAGTTTGAGTTGCTCCGCAGGATGGTTGAAGCCAATGAAGCCGCAGCCTGCCCTCACTGCGAGAGCCGCAATACAAACAAAATGATCGTCAATGTCAATGCCTTTATTGGCTCTGGAGTAGACCGTCGGCCTGTGGCAAGTGGTTGTAGCGCGTGTGCTTCAGCCAGCTCCAGTGCTTGTAGCTCCTGCCGGACTAGTTGATTTCCCTTCAGATTTAATAAAGGATTGCATGGTGACCCTGAATGCCAGGAACGCTTGTTGGTGCATCTTGATCTTGCCGATCCTGGTTGCCTGCGCCCCACCCCCAATGCTTACCCCTTATGTGGTGCCTGATGAGTTCATCTGGACCGCTATTTCTCAAACCGAGGCTTTCCAATCGACAACAACGGTGATGCCAAGTTCAACTTACACCCCTTCGCCTACATCTACCCCTACGATCACTCACACGCCAACTGCAACTGAAACCCCTATCCCTAGCTTTACCCCGGTTCTTTCTCCCACGCCGGATTTGAATATTCTCACGGCTGATCCTCAGGTATTCCTGCTGAAGCTGGAGGATTTACCACCTGAGGCAGGCTATTACATCCCCTTCTATCCCCCTATCACAGATGGACTGGCCCCTTATAGCAATAAAAATGTGTTGGCTGATTTGGGCTCCATTACTGGACAGGCTTTCATTGATGCCACCAAGAGGGTTGATGGCTGGCGGGTTATTTTTCACCACAACATTGCGGTGCAGGGAATGCCTGAGGAGATCGCCTGTGATGTGGCGCGCTACCAGACAATTAAGGGGGCCCGTGTGGCTGTAATGGGCACAACCCTGATTGGATGGCAGCCCGTTGATAAAAACATTGAGGTGGGAGACGTTCACCAGATCTTTTCCAATGCAGCCATGTATACGGATGGTACCAGAGCCAGGCCGATGCTCTGGTATGCCATTACATTCTCATACCGTAACTTTTCAGTCTTTATAAGGATGTGGGGCTGGTCAGATGGCTACAATTTCAGCTTTGTGGAGCAGCTTGCCAGGATTATATTAGAGAAAATGGAAGCAGCTCCATTATCCAATCCCGAAGCAGCCCCATGGGTAACTCTTGAAGTAACGCCGATGCCGGGAAGTGAAGAAACGCCCTCACCTAATCCCAATTAGGCTCCTCACTTTCTTTTGCTTATGGTTTTACCCAGATACTTGCAATATATCCACCCTCTGGCAAAGGGAACTTCTCCAGGATTGGCTGCAGAGCTAACGTTTCCAGGTTCAGCACCCGGTAGGAATGCTGACCAGAGGCCTGGTCATACCCGTTAAGCAGGATATATTGGCCATTAGGTGACCAGGTTGGAGTTTCGAGGGATTGGCCAGCCATCGTTGCCAACTCTACGATCTGCGTGCCAGAGGTTGACCAGAGGTAATATTTACTGGTGTCACAATTAGGATCACACAACAAGACATTAAAAACCATCCGGCTGCCATCCGGTGACCAGGAATAGGTATCCACAGACTCGTTGATCTTGGGTGCATAAACCTGGTTTTCATTCGTCCAATCGACGGCAGACACAAAGAAACCCTCCTGGAAACCCAGCTCGTTGGTGGGCTTTAAATAGGCAACTTGTGCTCCATTGGGAGAAAAAGCAGGGTCGTGGATTTTCTCGATCTGTTTTTGCTCTACCCCATCGAGCCTGGCGGTAAACACCCCCTCCACTACGGCAGCAGAACCCTTAGCCCAAAAGATATGATCGCTACTGGGAGAAGGGTAAAGGTAGACCGGTAGGGAGTTCGAGCCAGGCCAGGTGACCTGGATCATCCCACTGCCATCGGCTTTGACCAGAAAGATGCTTTTCTCGCGATTAAGAATAGCAATGAAGGCGATACGTTGGCCATCTGGTAGCCAGATCGCGCCACAATGTGAGCGATCGCAAGAATACTGGTTTTCATAGATGGCGCTGAGCGCATACAGTTTTGAATCCGCCAGAGTTAAAACCGACAGCGCTTGCCCACCATCCGCGCTAGGTTGCGAAACCAGGACCTTGCTGCCATCTGGCGACAGGCCGTTGATATTGCCTTTATCCAGCAATTGCTGCTGTTGGGTGCCATCCGGATTGGAAAGGTAAATCCCCAGGGATTCATATGTGCAGCCACCCTGTTCGGTGGATGCACATTTAGCCACGCTCAGCAGAAGCTTGTTTGAGCCTCCCAGCGAGACCGGGGCAGGCGTGCTGGTCGGAGATGGCAGGGGCGTGACTGTCGGCAGAGGCGCGGTGGGCGTGGGAGTCGTCGGCGGGGCCGCGGTTTGCGTTTGAGCGATGGCGACCATTACCGTTGCAGTCAGTTGCTCGGGCGAAGACCTACAAGCCGCCAGGAGCAGGGGGAACAGGAGCAGTATGGGAAATCGTTTCATCTTTTCTATAAGATCCTTGATAACCTTGATTTTTCACGATAGAGACGTAGAGAACCACCTGGTCATTGTGGTTTGTTGACCTGGACACCGGTTTTATCGATATAAACCTGCTTCCCATCCAGGTTCACTTCGGCCACACTGTTAGAGAAGTCGCCCGTGGTAAGGAATTGTGTTTGGATGGCAAAGTTACCGGTTTTATCAATATAGCCCCAGTAACCATTTGCTATTCTGACAGCAGCTAATCCATCGGAGAAGCTGTTCCCTTCTTCGAATGATTGGGGAAAAGCAGGTTTGCCGGTTTTATCAATGTAAATCTGGGCATCATTAAGTTGGACACTGGCTAAACCTTCAGAAAAATCGTAGCTATGCTCGAATTGCGGCTGGATGAGCATAACACCAGCCTCGTCGATATATCCCCACTTCCCGCCAGTCTTGACCGCAGCCAGACCTTCAGAGAAATCGCTAGCGACATCATACACGGGTTGTACTGCAAACTTACCCGTCTTATCTATAAAACCCCACTTACCGCCATATTCAACCGCCGCCAGCCCTTCGGAGAAGTCATGGGCGTGTTGGTAGCATGCTGGGATCACGGTTTTTCCAAGGCTGTCCATAAAACCCCATTTAAACCCATCAGTCCAGCGGGTTATTGTGGCTTCTCTGAGACCAGTCCGGCCACAACCAGCAAGGATCAGGCCAGGCAAGACTGCGGCTAGTATAACCAGGTTCTTTAAACTAGTCAGATTTGCATTTGGATATCGTATAGTCATAAAACCATTTTTCTGAGGCGAATTTTCCTTATATAAGGGCGCGATCGCATGTGCAGTACTGCAGCGCGCCATGGTCTGCAGTTGCCAAGGGGCTTATTATATACCAGTTCAGGGATTATCAATAGAGGTTTTTTTAGCGATAAGGTGGAAATAATAACCCCTTGCACCTGCTGCGGTTGTGCTGGTTTTTGGAGTATGGCGGCGATTCCAGAATAGGTCAGGGGCCGGCCTGGCTTCAAAATCAGTTCGATGGTAACCCGAAGATAGCAATTCTGGGGCCACCCGTCAATCGGGGCAAGATAACGATAGCGGATGTACAGGCTGCCGCCAACCCCGAGGAACACGCAACGCGTGTCAATGGCTGGGCAACGCCGGTGTGGGAGGCGTTGAGCACCCATCATGAGTGGGCGCGGCAATTGGTAAAGGAGTGGTATTATTCGTTATCGTGAACCGGAATCATATCTATCTAGTTTTTCAAGCTTTGCTGGCAGCTTTTTTGTTTGGGATGAGTGCCCCCATATCAAAATTCCTGTTGGGGGAGATTACTCCAATTTTACTCGCTGCATTCTTATATCTGGGTACCGGTATAAGTTTACTGATCATTATGGGGCTACAACGCCTCGGTAAGAAATCTAACCCAACTGAAGCGCAGATAAAGAAAGCTGATCTTCCCTGGTTAGCTGGTGCGATCTTAACTGGTGGTATTGC
>Ga0315284_10016621_pt1 | contig 10436 bp, 10 predicted proteins | sample YL17G09_16_MG_FD_203696 | JGI IMG/M metagenome (GOLD analysis project Ga0315284, IMG submission 203696) | Sediment microbial communities from Yellowstone Lake, YNP, Wyoming, USA - YL17G09_16 | ecosystem: Environmental > Aquatic > Freshwater > Lake > Sediment | place: USA: Wyoming | collected...
CAATGTAGCTGCCGCAACGTTATTTGCTTGAGAATTTGCCGTATTTGCACCAAGAGGTAAAGGAGCTACTACTATAGTTGTAGGGTCTCCTGGTATAGTTTCAGCCCCCACTCCCCCCACCCCGCCTTTGTAAGACCGATGACTTTTTCGGCGTCTTCGCCGACGACCTCCAGTGGTTGTTGCATTTATCAAATTTACTTGTGCCTTGGTTGCATCGTTTATTTGTGCAACAGATGCTTGAGAACTTTGAGGAATATTTGGGTCAATAGTAAAATCTACTGCTGCCCCAAGAGATAAATTTTGCGCCGGCTGACTCATTAATATATATTTAGAATTTAAATTAGAATTTGCAAAATAACAGATATAAAAATAACATACTTATTTAATAAATATGGAACCAGTAAACATGGATGATAAGACGCGTCTACAATTGCAAAATATGATAAAGGCAAATAACGCAGAGGACCAAACTGGTCTCATTCGTGAGCTAAAGCATAGCGACATCTTCAAAAAGAATATTGCAACTCTTTTGAATTTGAAGAAAAAATATGCTAACGACCAAGACAAATTGCATATGGAGTGTATGATTGAATGCAGTTTCTTGTTCAATTATTACACCGACTTGTATAATAAAATACGCAAGGACGAAATTGACATGCAGATTTTATATCAATTTTTGGATGTGCTAAAACAAATTGAGGATGGTATGGTTGACCAGCATGAAGGCTCTTTTATGGTGGGTACGCTCTTAAAGAAAATTTACGTGGATAGTGCTCTTAAAAAGGCGGAAAAGTTGGACAAGGAGCACGCCGCCGCCACAAATACTCCAGCTATAGTTAGAGAAGACCCTGTCGAAATTTCATGGAAACAATTCAAACGAATGAAAAAAGCTTAAACATATATCATAAGTATTATTAAATATTATATATGGTAAATAAACGTATCGCGGCAACAGCACCAACAACAACGTTGGTTATAGTTGAATCGCCGTCTAAATGCAAAAAAATAGAAGAATATTTGGGTCCAGGATACAAGTGTGTTGCAAGCTTTGGGCATTTGCGTGAATTGCCTTCTCTCAACAACATCGACTTTACAAATGATTTTAAGCCAACGTATTCGATTTCCGAGAGCAAAGTGAAGCAGGTTTCCCTCCTCAAAAAGGAAATTGCTTTGGCTGGGGAAGTCGTCTTGGCTACGGACGATGACCGCGAAGGCGAGGCTATTGCTTGGCATATATGCATGATATTTGATCTAAATCCCGCACTAACAAAACGTATTATATTTCACGAAATTACTGAAACCGCACTGCAAAATGCCATACGAAACCCAACGCGCATTAATATGAATATCGTCTACGCTCAACAGGCGCGACAAATTTTAGACCTACTTGTCGGGTTTAAGATATCACCGCTTTTATGGAAACATATCTCCCACCAGTCTCTCTCTGCAGGCCGTTGCCAGTCTCCTGCCTTGAAATTAATTTACGACAATCAACAAGAAATAGAACGCAGTCCAGGGAAGAAGATATACAATACGTCTGGGTTTTTTCAATTTGCGAAAGCCATTTCATTTGATTTGAATAAGCATCATGAAACCGAAGATAATATGATTGAATTCTTGGACGCGTGTGCTTCGTTCTCTCACACATTCACTTGCACCCAACCTTCCAAGGTATATAAACAACCGCCGACACCGCTAAACACGTCTAGGTTGCAACAGGCTTCCAGCAATGAATTGCACATCTCTCCCAAGGAAACAATGAAGCTATGTCAGGCGTTGTATGAGGCTGGTTACATTACCTATATGCGAACAGAAAGCCAAACCTATTGTGTTGACTTTTTGAATCAAGTACAGAAATATATTCTTGCACATTACGATGATACGCATATTCTCAAGAGAGAAAAACCTCCTCAGGGAGAAGCAGCCGAGAAGCCCCACGAGGCAATTCGGCCCACAGACATTTCTCTCGCCAAACTACCTGACAGGTTCAGTTCAAAAGAACAACGAATGTACAAGCTGATTTGGGAAACCACCTTGGAATCTTGCATGTCTCCCGCCGAATTCTATTCTATCAAGGCCACAATTCAAGCCCCCATGAAGTCTCATTACACATATACAAGCGAGAAGCTATGTTTTTTGGGTTGGATGGCTGTTAATAACAGACCGCAGCCACGCGAGGAGGAAGAGAGAAATTATAACATTCTCTCTAATCATCAAAATCCAAATGTAAAATATGCAAAGATCCAGTCCAAGCTAACCATGAAAGATACTAAGCAACACTATACGGAAGCCAAGCTTGTGCTGTTATTAGAAGAGAAGGGTATTGGGCGCCCATCAACATTCTCCATGCTTGTAGAAAAGATACAAGAGCGTGAATACGTAAAAAAGCAAAACGTTGTAGGCAAGTCGGTTGTGTGCAAGGATTTTGAATTGGAGGGCGACGAGATTTTCGAAATTGAAACCACGAGAGAATTTGGTAACGAACACGGCAAACTGGTCATTCAGCCGTTGGGTGTGATAGTTATCGATTTCCTTGAAAAATACTTTGCTCCCTTATTTGACTATAATTACACGAAAAAAATGGAGGACGCGTTGGATACTATTGCATGTGGTTCAAATATCGTATGGCAAAACATATGCAAGGATTGTTTGGGGCAAATAGAAGAATTAAGCTATCAACTGGCTACGCCAAATGCAAACGGAGTTGGCAAGGTCGAATACAAAATTGATGATATGCATAGTTATATCATCGGCAAGAATGGTCCCGTTATCAAGTGTACAAATAAGGCTACGAACGAAACAACATTTAAATCAGTAAAAGACAATATCGACGTACATAAATTAGAACGCGGAGAATATAACTTGGAAGATATTCTCTATACGCCAAATGCAAACGCAAGTGCAACCACACCTACAACGGATCTCAGTTTGGGGCAGTATGAAGGGCATGATATATTTTTGAAAAGAGGCAAATTCGGGATTTATGCTGCATGGGGAACGGAAACACATTCTCTGAAGTGCTTTGGAAATCGCCCAATAGAAAATATTAATTATGACGACGTTATTGAAGTATTACAAAAATCGGGCAATGTCATACGCAAAATAAACGATGACATGTCAATACGAACGGGTAAGCGGGGCAATTATCTATTTTACAAGACCGCCAAGATGCGAAAACCGCAATTTTTAACGCTCAAAGATTGCGCACTTGATTATGCGGAATGCGAGATATCAATCATACGACAATGGGTTCACGATACATATAACATATGATTACACCGACCGGATTTAAAATTTAAAATTGAAACGGAATTATCGCTAATTATTAATAGTATAATATACCAAGGATGTGTCCAGTCAAGTTAAAGGATGAAGATGTCTACTACACAAAAGAGAATGTTTCTCTTTGTGAATATAAAATACATAAATACGTGTATAATTTAAAAATCGTAAACATCCCAAAAATAAAAAGCTATAATAAAAAAACAAAACAAATGAAAATGGTAAGAGTAGGCACGATGAGTGTATCGGATTATCACGGAGAAACCGCAGAACATATTAGCGATGAGTTATTTGCTAAAATACGAAACATTATCCAAACCTTGTATGACCATGATATATTGTATATCGATATTACTGGATACAATTTCATAGAAAACGACAACAAGTTGTGGATTATAGATTTTGAACACGCAACATATAATCATCCAAGGGAAACGGATGAATTCGTAGAAATGTTTTTAGAAGGTCATAATGGTTGGAATCCAGAATTTGTGTGAAACCATTTAAAAAAAGTAGAGGGTATAGGCCTTCTACTTTTTTATTTTAATTTTTATAATATATATATCTATTTATATATATAGACGAATGAGTTTGCTGGATAAGCTTAATAATATTATTAATACAAAAGAAATACATCCAAATATTATATGAAGGCGTTGATATATTATATAAAGGTGGTGGCAGAAGATATAGAAGACCACTAAATGTGAAAAGACGCAGTTTTAAGAAGATGACGCGTAAAATACAAAAAGGGCTTCGCAAGAGTATGCAAAAAAGGAGACCAGTTAAAAGACGAAACCCAACAAAAACAAGAAAATCTATAAAACGCGGACCTAAACGAACACATAAAAAATAAATTATCATATTTTTATAATGGCGTAATGAGCCATCATAACAATAAATATTATCTGAATTTTGCAACCAATGCGCCTACATTGATATTATTTCCCTTTGCATTAAATGCGCTCTCCGGATGTACCCTATGCAATACTTGTACATCCGAGACATTATAAAATTTACACCCTTTTTTCCATAAACGCAACCACAAGTCGTAATCTTCAATTCCATCATATGTTGCATCCCACCAACACAAATTTTTCTTGATTAAACAACTGCTATTTATAATTGGGTTCACCTTGCAAAAATCAAGCCCAGTTATATCGCCTAGTGGAATACTAGGACAAATGTTAAGATTTCCAAAATAACGGCAATGTGTGCCAATAACATCATACCTTTCCATATAAGGTACCTGTTTTTCTAATTTATCAGGCAACCATATATCATCTACGTCCAACAAACTAATCCATTCATATTTGCAATATTTAATCATTTCATTGAGTGTATTGGATTTGCCTTTAATACCCACAAAATCATATACGCGAATATTTGAGTGCAATTCCACATATTTTTGCGCCATCTTAAAAACATCAGAATTTGGTGGATGTCCATTAATACCAATTATTAATTCCCAATTTGTATATTTTTGTTGTATAATAGACATTACAGAGTCATTGATAAACTCAATGCCATTATATATAGGCATTAGTATGCTAATCATTGTGTAATATACTGAATCATATATTTCTAAATCAAAATACGCTGAAACATAAACCAATTATCAAAATGAGCTATATTTTCTTTACACAAACAAAAGTGTTCATGGCTTGAAAATATACAATCAGCTAATATTATTTGGTCATCTTTTACCAGCTGTTTATTATCAAAATATAATTTTAATTTATCGTAGTATGTTGCATGCCACAAATTAATATTATCGCGGTGTAGTATAAAAAAACCGCCAGCAATAGTGCATTGAGTTGGCGGAATAGGTTGTGAGGGCACTCCATTCGCATTTTTATTATTAACTATATTATATATGTAATCAACAAATCTATCATCGTTATTTACTAATGCATAATAGATTTTATTCTTGTCCAACGAGTTTATTTTGTTCGGCGATGGCCACATTTTTAAAGAATTCATATCTAAATCATCACTTCTTCCACGAAAATAACCAATATCGCACCAACCATAAAAATCGCTTATGAAATGTTGTTCTTTTATTGTTTCACTTACAAAATTAATTTTTTCCGACCAAAGCATATTCACGCGCCAATCTACTTTATCTTTTAAAAATACATTGATTTCATGATTACTTATCCAATGTTCTTTAAATTGATATGTATAAAAATCTTCACATGGTTTGATAACTACCTTAATTTTAGAATGGATATAGGGCTGAACAATATTATATCCAGCCTCATCCGTATAAATAACCAAATTATAGTTATTTACATTTGACAACATATTATGCATCCAATCTCGGTATATTGATACGTCAAATTTTGCTTTGAAGTTATACCAACAAGTAGAAAATGTTATACTCATAAATATATTATATAGTATACAATACAATATAATAAATAAGAGAGAACGTATAAGGCGTTGCGTGTAAAATTATATAGAATTCACAATTGATTCGGGAGTATACATGTTATATGTTTTGAGATTCTGTGGGCGGAACAATGTAAGTTCTAGTGAAAAAGTATAGTTTTCATTTTCAAAATTAACATAAGACCCGTCGTGATTGCGTATTTTAACACTCAATTTACGAAAACGTTCCATTGGTGGGTTATAAATTTTGTAATAGGACGCCGATGATCCTTGTGTATCAATAATATTATATTCAGTATTGTATGGAATTTTTGCAAAGGCAGATTTCACAATACCATTAGTTTGGTTCGTTTGCTGTGTAAAGGTGCTATAATTATACGGCGCTGTTTCGTCCCAACTATTCAAAAACTTTATTTCCATGTAGAAATATGCAGGGGGTAAAAGATTTGCTTGTAGGGGTGGCTCTATGTAATATGCGGTTGCCCCATTCAATAATGGATTCGCAACTAACCAATATCCATCGTCTCCTGGTTCAACATCTCCGTAATAGAACCGAGCATCACTCTTATTAACCATCTGTATTGATTCTTGATTGCATCGCGTAAATCCTAAATACCCAGGCAATCCCCAATTGCTAAAATCAGGAACTATGTTTGCAGCCGTGCATCTAAAATTGTCTTCCTCGTATCTAGCAATATTTGTGTTGGTTAATACAAAACCAGAACTTTCATTTCCAAACCATATCTTTCTAGAGACCTGATTATAAACTATTATAAATTCGCTATATCCTCCAGCGGCTTCTAACGCGACCTTGTCTCCCGCAGACAAATAAGGACTACTCAACAACATGTCAGTAACTGCTTGGTTGAACCGATTTGTTAATTCAGTTACCATTTGATCGTTACTATAAAATCCATCTTCTATAACAATCGTATAATTGTCAATATAATTAAACAACGCATTGTAAATGGCGATTTGTAAGGGGTCCACCACCCCATGGTCAGACGGATTATATACCTCTGTAATTTTAAACGACATGGTATTATTTTTTTTTTCTGCAGAAAACGTGTATATTTTAAATGGAAAATATCCAGACGCGAGTCTAGCCCCTTGTACGTTAAGATAATCTTGGGGCAATTCAATTTCAAATTCGCTTGGATTTGGATATTTCAAAATATTTCTGTCTTCTGAATGAATGGATACATATTGTTGTTCAAACATATATTGTTGAGCATTGGGAATTAGCGGATGTGTAGAATTTGTATTAAACCTACTCATAATATAATAAATAAACATTTTATTTTTAAGTGTAGATTTTTTTACATCTTTAATATATAGATGCCAATAAATTATTTACCCACTACTCGGGCGGTTGACTTTGTCCAATACTTTGTTTGGATACTCTTATTTGCAAGCTTTATTATGCTCATTTTCATATTTTCCCAGCTATTTTCATCAACTCCATCTAAAACACTTTATATTACAGGATATACTCTATTACTAGTTGCATTAAGTACTATGATTGGTGGAATGTGGAATGCTCAAAGATCAATTGGTAATGATTTTATTGAAATGCCGCCATTCCGTAAATTTACATCAGTAATACCATTCTTACTTATTATGGTGTCTTTAGCGTATTCTATATATTTATTTACACATTACACGGATGCAATTATTTCGGGGCATACATCTAAAGAATACTACGCGTATAGTAAAATATCCGTCGGTATACTCATCGTGCAAGTAGGTACTATATTGTATTGGCTACAACAAAACGTTAAAATTAAGCCCAGCAGTCAAGCTACTGGACGTGTGTGGGGAATAATTCCCTCCAACTGGTTTACGGGTAGCATGACTTTGCTTGGAACGTCCAATGTAATATTTGTAATCTTAATGGCTGTGAAATTAGCTACTTCAACAACTGACGGATTTAGGTCGAGGTAAGTAAGATGCGCGAGGACCCACGACCCACATAACCCACAACCCGCATTACTTCAAGAAATAATCGAAAATTTATATGTTACGCCATATTGCGTCTCTGTTTCCCAAATTCCAGATATTTTCAATAGAAATGTAGTTGTAGCACTTGTTATCGGGACATTCACTGAAACAATTTTAATATGCGAATTTTTAAATTGTTCTTGAATCTTATATTGCGGGGTTTTATTTTTAATAATACTACCAGCTTTTTGTAATAAATTAAATTCCATTTCACAAATCTTACTAGTTGTTTTCATATTGTTATGACTATTAAATACGCACTTATATTTTTGATAATATTTTTCAAAGGTTACATCATTTAACGGAACCATTAAATAAACACCATTCATAGTGAATATATCAGAAGAATATAATATTCGTGTAAAACTTCCATTTACGATTACATTATTTTTTATTGGTTCGCAAAAATATATACTATTCATGCTACACTGGTCTATCGTTTTTATTATATTCATGTATTTTCCTTATTGTATCAAATAGAAATAGTTTTAAGTTTAAATATAAAAACAATTAAACAAATAAAGTATCACTATACATGAAGTTTTATGAATCCCATTTTGAAGAATACATAGTATCGAATCAAAAAAAAAATTTGCACCCAAAACTCGAAGCTGTATTTTTAAAGAATTTTCCTGTCTCGATTCAACATCTGAAAAACGTTATTTTTTACGGCCCATCTGGCGTAGGAAAATACACGCAAGTGTTGCGTTCTATTAAAAAGTATAGCCCATCTGAATTAAAATATGAGAAAAAGCTCAGCATCGTATTTAATAAACAGGTCTATTATTTCAAAATTAGCGATATCCATTATGAGATTGACATGTCTATTCTGGGTTGCAATTCAAAATTATTGTGGCATGATATCTATCAGCAAATAATAGACATTATTTCCGCCAAACCAGAGAAAAATGGGATTATTGTGTGTAAAAATTTTCACGACATACACAGCGAATTACTTGATAATTTTTATAGTTATATGCAGAATAATTTGATGACATCGTTTAATATAACCTTTTTTATCATCAGCGAACATATTAGTTTTTTACCCGACAATATAATTAAATGCTGCGAAATCATTCATGTTCCGCGCCCATCTGCAACTACGTATAATAAATGTATTCAGATTACACCCAAAAGAAAGAAGTTGCCCTTGTCTGAAATAACGAATATTAAAAACTTGCATTCGGATGAGCTTGTTATGGACCACTATAAAATTATTACCGATAAAATATTGCATGTTATTCTTCATGTAGAAGAAGAATTCAAAATAGTAGTATTTCGCGATTTGTTATATGATATTTTAATATATAACTTGGACATTAATCAATGTGTGTGGTATATTGTTACGACCTTGGTATTATCTAATAAAATCCCTCAAAAAAATGTTAGCGACGTGTTGATGAACATGTACAAATTTTTCAAATATTACAACAATAATTATCGTCCTATTTACCATCTAGAATATTTTTTTACGTACATTATACAAGTCATATATGGGTTTGAACAAAAAAATAATACAACTCTAACAAGTATTTAGACACTTTTCTCTCTACATACTATTTTATGAACTCAACTCTTGCGAGAGAAATTATAGGATTTGATGAAAATGAACCCATTACTGCAGATGAATTAAAACGAAAATATCGGCGACTGGCGTTGCAATTCCACCCTGATAAAAATGGAAATAGTGTAGAGAGCGCCGAAAATTTCAAATTGATACACGACGCGTATGAATATCTACAAATGCATATAGGCCAGACGGAGGACGAGCAACCCCCCACAAGCGAAGCCGGCGATGATTATATGACCATGTTGCAAAGATTTATAGAAAGTATTATTCAATCGCCAAATATGAGCGAGATTATCAAGGAAATCGTCATGAATGGATGTAAAAAAATGTCCGCGCGTTTATTTGAAAACATGAGCAAGGATACCTCCATGGAGATGCTGTCGTTTATTTCAAAGTATCGAAATATTTTGCACATAGACCAAGATACTATTCAGAGTGTAAGAGAGATAATTTTGGAGAAATACAAGAATGACGAGATATATATATTAAATCCGTCTCTCGACGACTTGTTAGAGAACAATATTTATAAGTTGGATGTTGATGGTAAAATCTATTTAGTCCCTCTTTGGCACAGCGAAGTATATTTTGATGGATCGGGGTGTGATATTATTGTACAATGTATTCCAGACTTGCCTGAAAATATGTATATCGACGAGAACAACGCATTACATGTAAATATCAACGCCCCATTCACAATTTCTCTCTTGGATAGTCCTGTAGTTTTGTTTAAGCTAGGTAAACAATCCTTTCCACTACAAGTGCAGTTCAAAAGGACACAGACGTGTTATATTCACAATCAAGGAATATCTATAATCGATGAAAAGAACATGTATAATATATTCCCTAAAGGCGGTGTTTATGTGAAAATCACGTTTGTTTGAGATTTTACACGATAATAAATATATTTACGCAATGAATGAATATATTTATTTATTTGAGTTATTAACAAATATTATTACGACGGGGGAGGTTCCTCACCTCCAACCATACCTTCTTTACGCGTAACGTCCTTAACAAACAAAAACATAAAGAAGACCATAATAAACGGAAGCAAAACTAGTACCCAAGAAATAGCCGTAAATCCTTTGGTACATAACCAGTTCAATACCCATGCCCAAATCACAAGAAATAACGCCTTGGTAAGAAGGGTTTCGACGCTAAACTTATTAAAAAATGCACTGATTATGCC
>Ga0315284_10016623_pt1 | contig 10435 bp, 12 predicted proteins | sample YL17G09_16_MG_FD_203696 | JGI IMG/M metagenome (GOLD analysis project Ga0315284, IMG submission 203696) | Sediment microbial communities from Yellowstone Lake, YNP, Wyoming, USA - YL17G09_16 | ecosystem: Environmental > Aquatic > Freshwater > Lake > Sediment | place: USA: Wyoming | collected...
TGATAAATCAACTTGAGCGCATATATTTGGAAATACAATAACGATAAAATTAACCTTATTGTTTTGGATTTTTTAAAGAGTGAAATGTAGGGGAACTCTAGTCTTGAGATCTAACCCTGCTGGATGACCAGAGGATAAAATTTCTCAGTATCAATGCTGTGGAAGATAAATCCGACAAAGCCGAAAGACCAAGATTCACGCATAAGCATATACCGAATTACTATCAAAAATTTTAGAAAAAGTATTTTGTTCCATCGCTGAGATCAGATTATAATCAAGTTTGTTAATGTTTGAATAGAGTTTAAACGGTCTTCCAAGTATATTCTTTCGTATAAGAACCGTTTTACCATGTAATTTATCGAATTCACGATAGCTAATCTCCTGATCAAAAGGTTGCAAATCGTGATATGCGTATTTTTGACTTCCTGCATAATATTCATCTGTCAAAATTACATTTTCCCGAAAATTAAATATCGTGAATATTGACACTATTTCAGAACCGGTGAGGGCGGATGTCATTGAACTTTCCGATGAAAAAAAGTGGTTATCAACGTTTGCATCCGGGCTCATTATATTAAAAAAGCATAGCGGAACAACCATGATGAAAATGAACACTAACATCGAAATATTTCGTTTACACTTCCAGGTAACAAGCATAATAAGTCCGACAGCAAGGGGGATGCTAAGAAATATTTGGGCAAAATACCACCATCGTTGTTCGATGATTGAAAGCATGGAAATGAGAGCGAAAAAGGATATTGCAAGCGGGATCAAACCTAACCATGCAAAAATAAAGGTGTAACTGTTACCTTTCCGGGATATCATAGAGAAGATGCCAATAAATGAGATGGTGAAGAAAAGGAATATCCCGAGGTTATTAAATACCTGTTCGTTGATGGGGACAGTCATTAAATAATTCTGGAATTCGGGGGGGGTGTTAGAGAAAAAATTGATACTAAACCCATCTTTAATAAGAATGGCTAAGGCTCCAAAACTTCCGGAGGATACATAGGTCCACCAGGAGAACATAAATATTACAAAACTAACAGGAAATAATAGTGAAATTTGTGCTTCATTTGTGGCAAAAAAAATTCGATAGACTCTGAATGAAAACCATACAGCGAAAAGGAAAATGGCCATACACATAGCGGTAATTGTATGTCCTAAAATGATCATGACCATCATTATGGCCACGAGGCTGGTAAATAAGATGCGATCTTTACCTTTCACTTTGAATAAAAGAATGTAAAAAGCGATCGGCATAAATACTGCAGCAAAAGAGTTAGGAATAGACCAGTACGACATGGAGATACACGTATTCGCAATGGTTACTAAAAGGGCAGTTAATAGTGCAACTTGTTGATTTTTAAAAAGAGAACGAGCAATGAGATATAAAAATAAAGCATTACAGAGGATCTGCCCCAAGCTTACTGATACCATTACGGCAAATTTGTACGGAAGATTAGTGAGCAACGAAGTAATTGCAATCATGAGGTGAAAGATTGGCAGTTTTGAGTAACTTTCTCCATCAGGTATATGAAAGTCTCCAAGAATCTGATTCGTGAAAGCATAGTGATACCAGGGATCGACTCCGACCAGACTTGGGAAGATCAGCAATTGAGACCAGGCAACACTTAATCCTAACAGCACACACTGGGTAAGGATAAGACCTACATGGTGCTTTCCTGAGATGAGAATTTCGCATGCAATAAAGCCGGCCATGACGGCAGTTAAAATAAAATAGAGGAGCGGACGCTCATAGAAATTTTGCCTGAAATAGACAGAGAGAATACTCAGAATATACAGAATAAAATAACAAATTGCCAAAAATGTGAACTGGGATCCGGACTCATAAAAGTGAAATTCAAAAAGATGACTCTTCCTCATACCGAGCCAAAGGAGACAGGATATAAGAAAGAGAACTCCCGCAAGTAAATATATCCATCTGCCGGCCGTTATCACCATATAAATGATCAGGAATACGGAAAAGACAACTCCTGCAATTGCAAGTGTTCTATCCAGGTCCTGGAGGAGTATTACCTCTCCGAGTTTCCCAATCTTACTTTTCATAAAGGACATTATTCATCCAGACAACCGCACATTCAAACGTGAAATTCTCCTCAAATAACTTGGGTTTTTCTCCACAATTTTCTCCATTTCCGGAACGTTGAGCGAATCTCCGGTAATGGAGAAAAACATACTGTCAACCTGCTTCGATGAAGTAAATCTATTTTTAAATTGGTAGTGTAACTATCTCAATACTATGTTTTTTCATTTTTTAACGTTAACGTATATTGACAATTATTACAATGTACCAACAGGGAATAGGTGATTTTAAGAATATAGTATCCTATCGTTATTCATCTCTTTTTGACGTTTGATATCTCATTCATAATGTACTACAAAAAATATACATTATCAATTTAATTTGAGGGAATGGTAAATATTTTCGATTTTATCTGCTACCTTGTTCCAGTCATAATTATTTATAATATGGTCTCTGGCAGATTTTGCTAATCTATCACGGTCATCCTGACTTTCAAGAAGATTAATTATTTTCAAACTTAAGTCTTCCGGACATTTTGGCTGGACGAGAATGCCATTCTCATTATTTATAATAACTTCAGAACAACCACTAACATCTGTTGCAATTGAGGGCAAACCACAAGACATTGCCTCAAGTAACCCTGTTGGAAGTCCTTCATGATATGAGGGTAATACATACATTGTGGATGATTGATAAAGGTGCAATAATTCTTTTTGATTTAGATATCCGGTAAAAAGAAAATTTTCAGTCAATTTTAACTTTACAATGAGCCTTTTTAAATACCCGAGATTCGGTCCCTTACCAGCCAGTATAAATTTCGCATCGGGAAATTTTTTACATACCTCCTTACCACTCAGGATGAGATCAGAAATTCCTTTCCCACTATCCAGTCTTCCCGCATATAAAATGGTTTTTTTATCTCGCTCTCTATTTGGATCTGGTCGAAACAGATTAGTATCTACAGCATTTCCGATAACATATAGTTCTTTTTTTTCAGGAATCATTGTTTTTATTTCATGCATACAGGAATTTGAAACGGTGGTTACAACATCCGCATTGCTCAGTACTGCTTGATCTAATGCAATAAACTCCTTTGAAAAAATTTTCGTAAATATTGACGATAGATCTTGATTTACAGAATTTGAAATTACTCCCTGAACGGTTCCGTGTTCCGTAACAATAACCGGCAGATTCGTTTTTAGAGATGGTACTAATGGGCTATGCATATGAATTACATCAAATTTTTTTTCATTTTTTAGTAAAATTTTGTTTAAAAAATACCCATGAACTCTGACATGAAATGGATAAATAGGAAAATAGCGTATTTTCCATATCTCGATAGTATCCAGTTTTGTTTTATAACATTTCCTAAAAATGCTACCTCTGGTCAATATAGTTACATCATATCCTCTTGCCAAGAGAATTTTTGATAAATTATAAATATAATTTCCGATCCCCCCATAAACTTGAGGAAATTGTTCACCGGTTATCATACAAATATGCACTTACAGCACCTCTTTACAAATAATAATTTCAATCTATCAATATGGTAGTAAAATGATGTTTTAGTGTTTCTCATGTGTTCAAGGTATACAGGATCTGATCCAGTGTTGACAACTTGATACATTCTCCATCGTTTTCTTTGCAGGTTTCAGTTGTCCAGTAACTCTTGCATATCAGGGTGATGGAGAAGGAATAATAAAATCGGTCACATTCACGGGAAATACTTACGGCTGTTCGATCCTTCAAGATCGCAAGAATCTCTTTCGGTGTCGCTTTAGGGCCTAATGTTACCCTCTGTGTTGAGTTTTGGACGAATGCAGTACACTCATGGCAAATAGGTAAGGGGACGGTAGCTAATAATTGTGCACTTTTCATTTCAATACCTTTAAATTCCATCTGAAAATTTTATTACAGAGAACCACAAAGGCACATTCAAATTGATTCGATGTGAGCAGGTTAGTCGGAATTACTGGGCTGAGGCGGGATATAATTTTACGAGTATCAGGATTATTAGTATCATATTTTAGTGAGGTAATTCCTCGTACTGCTTTTAATTTATAAACTAATCCTTTATAACCACATTTAAAAGCATATCCGAAGACCAAACATTCCGTTACGAGAAGTGAAGGGATGAGTTGGATGGCTTCTTTTTTGTTCAAATATTTACGTAAAATTCGATATCTTCCTATCTCCAGAAGATATAATTTTTCTGGTGATACCCCTGATTTATAATGATGCTTTACGATCGAAGATGATACGAATATTATGGTAAAATCATATGCATGGAGTCTCCAGGAAAACTCAGAATCCTCATTATATAAAAAAATTTTTTCATCAAAACCTCCGATTTTCAAATAATCCTCCTTCTTTATCGCAAAGCATGCTCCTGAAATTCCCGTTGGAGAAAAATATTGATTATTGTGGGTTATGTCCTCGCCCAATCCTCTTGTAAACGTCAAACCGGTAAAATGATTGATATTCCCACAGGTGTTTATCGTTAAACCATCGTACATTAAAATTTTTGGCGTTGTAACAGTGTTATGATTATTGAATAGAGGAGTAATAAGGTCTCCAAGCCAATTTTTTTCCACAATAGTATCCGGATTAAGGACTACAATATAATTACCCTGTGCATACGAGACACCAAGATTGTTCCCTGCACCATATCCATTATTAATATTCTGAATGATTTTTACCTGTTCGAAATTTTTCTCAACAAATTGAACAGTTCCATCAATCGATCCGTTATCAACCAAAATTATTTCATGAGGATAATCCTGTAAGGATAGTGATTGTAAACAATTTGCCAGATAATTTTTATGATTACACGTAACGATAATTATACTTGCCAATTCATCCATGATTTTCTCTTATCTTTTTGTATCAGTTATATAATAATTAAATTCGAATCTGAATAAGATTTTAGTGTCTGTTCTCCTTCATCATCATCAATAGCGTGTTCAATAGCAGTCCTGAAATTACCATGAGCATCCCCATAATAAGTAAAAGCATACTCAGCAGTGCGATCAGAAGACCCATCATCAACGACAATAACACGATCGACAAATTGTTTTGTGCGAAGTATCACCGAACCAATGACTAACTCCTCATTATACGCAGGCATGACTGTATAGATACCCTTTTGGAGGGGTTCAACATCATCAACCTGAATCAGGTGCAATTTACATGATGGCGACGTCTTTGATTTATTTATGGCATGATCCGGAGAAACGGGCGCTGGAAAAGTCATAGTTATCCGAAAAATTTTTTGTGGGTAATAAACTGGTAATGTGAAATGAAATTGACACCTTTTCATACATCATTAGGTAGGGGTAGTCCTATTTCAGCCACATTGTCTCAATACATGACGTTTTCTATTTTTATAATCATATAGAATCTGGCAAGGCGCCGGTGCAATGCATTTCAATCGGAATGATAACCCGATGGATCAGCAAAATATCTAACAAGTTTATTGTTGTAGATTATTTATTATTTCGGCAGATTCATAATTATATGACAAAGAAAATTAAGGACAGATTATTCCCATGAATGCGCGTAGATTATCAGGTTGCACCACTATCTGTGCCAGAGCCCTTCCCGTTCATGTATTTGATGTTCCAAAGCTTGCCCCGAACGTGACATATCAAGGAAATAACAATATATCCGTGTCGCAGTCTCGTCCGACAGGTCGTCCTTGGCCCCATTCCTTTCAGATGGATCGCGTATTGCATATATCGGTATCTCTCAATCCCCCATGTTGGATCCCGGAAGCAGTACCACGAATTCAGGAACGAGGATAGTGTTTCCTCAACAGGAATTCCGATGAGAAAACAAGAGATCGCCATTATAACTCTCGCTCTATGGCTTATTACCATCTTTGCCTTCATGCTCCTTTTTCATGAAATAAACCTTGAGATCTTTTCCGTTCTTGGTCTCATTGGCTTGCTCGTTATCGTTCTGTTCATGGAACCAAAATATGTGATGCCCGATTACCTGCGGTACATCTGGTATCTCATCGGGGGGGGGATCGTGATATTTGCTGCAATTCTGGTACTAAAAGTATTGGAGGTTCTTGCAGAATGAAATTATTGCCCCACCACGTTTTTTCCTTTTTGCATCCAATACGAATTGAGGTCATTTTTACCCGTGCTGCAGACCTGCTCGTTAAAGTAAAAAATTAAAATCACGATGCTATTTATTCTCATGAAAATTCCCGTGCGATCGATTACTTCATCGTAACATGTCCGATTGAAATGGTTCAGTTGATATTTAAACAAGATGAATCACGCAAATGTCATTCTTATAAAAACAAAAAAAATTAAACTAACAAGCGAACTATCACATTCTGAAGAATATGCATGAGCGTTTATAATAGGTACGATAGATTATATTGAAAAGAAAGGGGAGATCACCCGGCGTATATGGGGGGATAAATGAAGTTCAGGATGCCAAACAAGTACACCACTGCAGCATTTCTCCTTGTGGCAACAGCGGCAGTCCTGGTTTGGATTGCTGTTTCTACAAACCCTGGGGAATATATAGCGGCTGCCTTGGTAATTTCCGGGCTGATCTGCGTAATAACCGGGATTTTTTCCCTGACGTTTTCCGGGGGTGAACCTGTTGATCCTTATCTACTCGGCATCCTTCCTGCACAGGGTAGTATTACTTTTTGTCTTTTAGCACATCATCTTGGTATAAAAGGGAATGCGTATTTTCTCCCCCAATGTCTTACCGGAGAACCACGGGTCATGCAGTTCAATCCGGTCTCGATCTTCGGGGGAAGTGAAGGATATCCCAAAGGATCATTTCGTACTTCAGGACCGCCCGGACTTGTTACTACCCCGTTCTGCGATCCCTTGATCCAGGACCTCAAGAAGAGACACGAGCTGGTAATCCCGTATGATAAAGACGATTTAACGTTGCTTCTTCGTGAAACAATCGAAGATGTTTTTAAGTTTGCTCCATGGGTTTCTGTCAGGTGGGGCGACAGCACGGTCGCCATAACCTTTCACAATTATCCGGCCATAAACGGGTGTAGAGTGGTTACACAGGAATCCCCGCAGTGTTGTGCCATGAGCCCATGCCCTGTATGCAGCCTTTGCGGGGCATTGATAGCTGAAGGTCTGGAGAAGGTGATCGCTCTTGAACAGTGCTCAATTGTACCCGCATCCCGAAATGTTGTCGCAATCTTTTCTATATTACCTTAAGAGACATTTATCACCAGATGAAGGTCCCGGTAACTCGCATTGATACGGTCACTCCCCGTTACATCAATACCGGGAACGGTTTCGTTAAATAACAGGAACTCCATGCGGTCGTACCCGGTTTCCTTCACGGATAGGTTATAGGGGATTATCGCGGTCTGATTTTCAGCAAGGGTAAATGACAGATAGTCCGTTGGGTCCATGGCAATGATACGGGAGGTGTTGGTCATATTATCGAATTCCGTGTGCAGGATCCAGGTTTCAATCATATAGGTGACATCCCGGTTTTCATGGTTTCCTACACCGATAAACAGAGGGTATTTTTGTCCGGCATTGACTATGTCAGGGTAATTGGCAACCGTCCGGTTTTCACCAAGGATATAAAATTCAGTAAATTGCTCTCCCTCTCGGGGGTTAACCATCACATAGATGGTAATAATAACAGAAATGATGATGACAATCACGAGAATAAAACTGAGGATTCGATCGGCCTTGCTGCTCTCGGCCGAAAAAATCTTTTTCCCGATAGTACCCCCCATGTCTGAAAATGGTATTCTGAACCGTTCCTTTTGAGGGAGTAAGGACCTCCGGTAGAATGCAATAAGGATCATCACATACGTGAAAAAAGTCAATGAGATCACGACCGGATCAAGCTGGATCCCCCATGGGGTGAAATTCAAACCAAGACCCATCAGGGGAATAATTGCAATGGAAAGTCCAAAAGAAAATGCAATCCGTTCGATAAGACTGATATCACCTTCTTTTGGGAAGAGTGCAGCGATAAGACAGTATCCCGGAATAAAGAGCACAAGAGGGATAGTTATTACATATCGTACCGGAGTCACGTTCAGGACAGGGAGATAGATCGCTATGATACCTGCGACAAGCCATAGCATTACGAGTATCAGGTCAGCAGGATAGTCCTGTTCAAAAAAAGCAGAAAAGATCTTTTTGATGCGTGTTTTTTCAGGCAAAAAATCTCCCCCTCCGGATCCTCTACTGGCTGCAATTACCCTGTTTGAGAATTATCAATATTTTGTGACAAAATAATGATAAATGATTATTGATCTTTAATTTCTGATTACATAAACGTGTTTTGCACTATTTCGTAACAGAAATGATTCAATATGATTACGGGGATTACATTATTACTGCCTGAGGGCAAATAAGGGTTTTCTTAACAGTTTCTTCCAATACAGTGAATGAAAAAATTCTCCATCCTTAAAAAGGAAAATTGAAATTTTTTTTGTTTCAGATTTTCCAATTCACGGGGTAACAAAATCCGCACATCCGGCACAACAGGTGCTCTCTTACAAAAAATCTGATCGCGAAAACAGAGATTTTCTCGGTATTTCAGGTGCTTCAGGCTACCTTCCAAGGGCTCCTCCTCCCAAACAGCACCAAACAGGCTCATTTTCATCCCTTTTCATTGCTCTGTTTAACCAAAAATCCGGTATATGCGGTTATTTTGAATATGATGTTTTTCAATCGCTCGTTTTTGTAACTTTGAGATGGAATATTCAGCACTAGTCAAGAAAACACGCTCAAATTGAGCCTGAATAGGTTCCTGTAGAGAGGATAGTAACCGATGTAAGAAGAAAATATTAGATTGCTTCCGGGTGGTGGCTGGTAGCCGTGCCTCTTAAAAAGAGGATTGATTGACCACACATGGGGGAAGTGCGAAAACAAATGACCTTGACAAGGAAACAGGAAACCATCACCGCTGGTGGAATAATGCCGTCCAGCATGCGGTAGACACGAGCGGGGGACCGCACGACACAACCGCCTATGCAACGGCTCCTGGTGACGACCATCCCGGCAGGGCAGGCAACCAGAAAGCAACAGCGGAGTTCGTACCGCTCCTCAACTTTGCGTATAACCGTTGGCAGGTGGGATAAGGGAAACCCCTTCTATTTTTTTACCTGATACTACTGAACTGTACCCGATGTCAGGACAGCACGTATACTCCCTCAGGATTTTTTACTAAAAACAATCAATGCGTACCCGAATGTTCATCTTCGCCCTCGCGTTCGCCAGTGCTCTTCCGGGTCCTGTATTCTGGCACCTGACGAATGATCGTTGGGCCATCCTTGTCTGTATTGCTGGATCTGTCATCCACAATTTGATTGACAAATCCCTCGATTTGTTGTTCCCCGCAGTTCTTGGGGGTGGCAGAACGGTTAGTACGCCAGCTATTTCGTCATAGATGTAATCCAGCGATCATATACTATTCCGCAAAACATCGATCGTGGCCTGAAAAAGATGGATATGGTTACTATTAAACGAAGTTACCTGCAATCGGGCGGTCATTGGCGGCATTATCCCAGGCAAGATATCGATCGGTTGACGGATTCCATGAGCTGCCGTTGTCCATCTTGAGATAGAACCCGACACCGGGTCGATACACGCCGGTCTCTGCCCGTCCATCACCATTCCAGTCCCCGGCAACCGGGCGGTCACCAGCGGCGTTGTCCCAGGTAAGATACCGATCAGTCGATGGGTTCCAGGAGCTCGTGTTGTCCATCTTGAGATAGAACCCGACACCGGGTCGATACACGCCGGTCTCGGCTCTCCCGTCTGCATTCCAGTCCCCGGCAACCGGGCGGTCATCAGCTGCGTTGTCCCAGGCAAGATACCGATCGGTCGACGGATTCCAGGAGTTGGCATTGTCCATCTTGAGATAGAACCCGACTCCCGGTCTATAGACTCCGGTCTCATCTCTCCCGTCCGCATTCCAGTCCCCGGCAACCGGGCGGTCACCAGCGGCGTTGTCCCAGGCAAGGTAGCGATCGGTTGACGGATTCCATGAGCTGCTAGAGTCCATCTTGAGATAGAACCCGACTCCCGGTCTATAGACTCCGGTCTCAGCTCTCCCATCCGCATTCCAGTCCCCGGCGATCGGGAGGTCACCGGCGGCATTATCCCAGGCAAGATACCGATCAGTTGACGGATTCCAGGAGCTGCTCGTGTCCATCTTGATATAAAACCCGACTCCCGGTCTATAGGCTCCGGTCTCAGCGGTCGCATTGGTGAAGCTGGTGACATTGATGAACGTACCCTGTGTGGAGAGGTTATACCCGGCACTATTGCTGGCATTTACCATGATGGAATAATTACCAACACCAAATGTTTTTGTCGGATGCTGAGATGTACTGAACCATACCTGCGTGGTGTTCCCCGT
>Ga0315284_10016624_pt1 | contig 10435 bp, 8 predicted proteins | sample YL17G09_16_MG_FD_203696 | JGI IMG/M metagenome (GOLD analysis project Ga0315284, IMG submission 203696) | Sediment microbial communities from Yellowstone Lake, YNP, Wyoming, USA - YL17G09_16 | ecosystem: Environmental > Aquatic > Freshwater > Lake > Sediment | place: USA: Wyoming | collected...
GAGCGTCCGGCCACCGCCGCGCCACCTGGCGCGAGGCACAGGAGGAGCATGAGCGCCATGGCTGGTCCACCCGGCGGTCCTGCCGGGCTCCCGCTCGCCAACCAGCGCGTGGCCGTGGTCGGTCTCGGGCGCGCCGGGGTCGCGCACGCGGTCATGCTCGCCCATGTCCCTGGCTGCGAGCTGGCCGCCGTGGCCGACCCGCGCGCCACCGCCCGCGCCGCGCTGCGCGGCATGGGCTTCGCGGTGCCGGCCTTCGCCCGCGTCGAGCGCCTGCTCGACAAGGTCCGCCCCGACGCCGTGGTGGTCTGCGCCGCGCAGTACGAGCGCGCCCGCGTGGCGCGACTCGTGCTCGAGGCGGGCATTCCCGTGCTGGTCGAGCGCCCCATGGCGCGCACGCTCGAAGAGGCCGAGGCGCTCGTCCTGCTGGCGTCGAAACGCCGCATCCCGCTCGCGGTTGGTCACCCGCTCGTCTTCGATCCGGTCTTCGCGCGCGTCCACGAGGTGGTGCGCGAGGGCGTGCTCGGTCCCGTGGATCACGCCCGCTCCGCCATGTTCGTCTCGCGCGTCTTCGCGCCGCGCCCGCGCCGTGGCCCCGGCCGGCTCGACCCGCGCCGGGTGGCCGGCGGCGTGGTGGCCCATCTCGGCTCGGACCTGCTGTTCGTGCTGGTGCGGATGCTGGGCGTGCCGGTCGAGGTCCGCGCCGAATGGAACGTGCTCTACGGCGCGGTCGAGGACGAGTTGCACGGCATGATGGTCCTGCCCGATGGCGCCGAGGTCGGGTTCGACTGTTCCTGGAGCGTGCCCGGCTACTCGCGTGCCTCGACCGTCATCGAACTGGACGGCCCCGACGGCAAGCTGCTGGCCTCGGACGAGGCGCTGGAACTGGATCTCTCTCGGCCGGGCGCCGGCTTTCCTTCCGGCTACTCGCGCCTGCGGGACGCCGACTTCGCCGCGCCCGCGCGCTTCGACTTCGGTGGCGAGACGCTCTGGTCGCACGATGCCGCGTTCCTCGACTGGGTGGCCGGCGGACCGGTGCCGCCCAACGAGGCCTTCGCGGCGCTCGACGCCCACCGCGTGATGGACGCGCTCTACCGCTCGGCCGCGGCCGGCGGCATCACCGTGAAGGTGGCCGCATGAAGCGCACGTACGCCGCGCCGCGCCTGCTGCTCTCGGCCCGCTCGCTCGACGGCGTGACCCGCGCGCCGCGCGAGCGCCTGCTCGAGATCCAGAATCGCTTCCGCGAGCCCGAGTCGCTGGCCGTGACCCTGGTGAAGGCCGTGGACGCCGGCGCCGCCGGCGTGCTCGGCTCGCCTTCGCCCGCGTTGCGCACCGCGCTCGCCGAGCTGGAGCGCGTCGTGCCCATCCACGCCGTCCTGCCCGCGCTCAGCCCGCAGGCCTACCGCATGCTCGATCCCGGTGTGGAGCCGCTGATCGCACGCGCGCGCCGGGATGCGGGCCTTGCCGCGCGCCTGCGGATGAAGCTGACCGGGTTCCTGCGGCTCTCGGTGTTCCGCCGTGGCGACTTCGCCGCGCGCGTGCCCGTGCTGCTCGAGGCCGGGGCCAGCCTGCTGCCGCGCCGGGGCGTGGCCGGCGTCGTCATCGCCGCGCCGCTCACGGACGCCGCGCTGGCCGGGGACCACCGTGCCTTCTTCGAGTCGCTGCCGAGGTTCGTGCGTTCGCGCTTCCACGCCGCCGCGGGCTTCGAGACCCGCAACCCGGGCCTGCTCATGCAGCGCCTGCGGGAATGGGGCGTGGGGCCCGACTTCATCGTGGGCCCGGTGAACCCGCGCGGCCTGGGGATGAAGCCGCGCCCGGTCGAGACGCTGGCGGAACTCGCGCGCGGCGGGGTGCCGCTCATCGCCACCGAGTTGCGGGCGGGCGGGTTGTGCAGCCTCGAGGAAGGCGTGCGCTACGCGCTGGAGCACGGTGCGCACGGCGTGGCGCCCGACCTGGCGGAGATGGACGAGGTGACGGTGGAGTTGCGGGGGGTGGGGGCGATGCTGGCGCAGACGCGGTAGGCGGGCGCGTCGCGGGCCCCCGCGACGGCGCGGAGAGTGCCCGAAACGCACTCCGCGTGCGCCCCGGACCGTCCGGCGCTCCGGCCCCGGGTAGTCCCGATTGGCGTGGTGGCGGGCCCCTCCGCGTGGTAGGCTTTATGCACTGGGCAGGCCCCGTTCGGCCCATCTTTGACGAGGAGGCGCCATGCCTTTCCTGCCACGGTTCTGCTGCGGTCTCGCCGGTTTCGCGATCCTGGCACTCGTCACGGTCGCGGTTCCCCAGGCTCGAGCCACCACCCACGTCGTCATCGGTGAACTTTCGACCGGCAGTGCATCCTCCGCGACCGACGAGTTCGTCGAGCTCTACAATCCGACCGAAAGCGCCATCGAAATCTCGGGCTGGAAGCTCCAGTACAAGTCGGCGACCGGATCCACCTGGTACGATCGCGGGACTCTGCCGGCCAACACCTTCATCGCGGCGCACGGCTTTTTCCTGATCACGCCGTCCGCGTATGTCGGCCCGCCCACCGCGGACTTCACCTCCGCCGCGTGGAGTTCGGGAATGGCCGCGGCCGGCGGCCACGAGCGGATCATCGACGCGTCCGCCGTGGAGGTCGACAAGGTGGGGTGGGGGACGGCGCTCGACCCCGAGGGCGGCTCCGTCGCCCCGGCCCATGCCGGGGGCAACAGCATCGAGCGCAAGGCCAATGCCACCTCCACGCTCGATTCGCTGGCGAGCGGCGGGCGCCACGAACTGCTCGGCAACGGCCAGGACACCAACAACAACGGGAACGACTTCGTCAACCAGACCCACGGGCGCTGTCCCCAGAACAGCGCGAACGCGCCGGAGCCGGCGTTCGCCGGGGGTGGAAATGGCACCGGGCGCGCCAGCGCTCTGCCGGCGATCGTGTACACCGGCAAGGCGGTCGACTCGCTGAAGGTCGCTTTCGCGCAGGACTCGAGCTACACGATCACCGGCATTGCGATCCTGGTGCCATCCGGCTGGACCTGGTCCCACTCGACCTCGTCGGTGGTGCTGACCGGGGCCGCGTTCGCGAGCGCCGTGCCATCGGTCGTCGCCGACACCGTGTTCATCGAGCAGGCGGCGCTCACCACGGCCGACAGCGGCACGGTGACGATCGTCAGTCTCACCTCGCCGTCGACCAAGGGGAACTCCATCCTCACGACCCGGACCGCGGTCTCGGCGGGAACCCTGACGTCGATCCTCACCCAGCCGCGCGTCCGCGTGCTCGACCTGGTGCCGATCGTGGTGGTCCACGTCAACGACGCCACCACGGGCGTGGCGACCTCGCCGTACGCGGTCGGCAGCGAGGCCACGGTGACGGGTACCGTGACCGTGAACTTCAACGACACCAAGACCGACCTGTACATTCAGGACGGCAGCGCGGGCATCAACCTGTACAGCGCGAGCCAGCCACCGTTCTCGATCGCGGCGGGCGACAGCCTCACCGTCACCGGCTCGATCCTGCAGTTCCGCGGCCTCACCGAGATCCAGCCGGACTTCACGCTGTTCACGCGCCACGCCACGGGGCGGCCGGTTCCGGACCCCATGGTCCTCACCTGCGCCGACGTCAATGCCACGTTCCATTTGGACGGGACGGAGCCGAGCGAGGGCCGGCTTATCCGGATCAACGGGGTCACCTACAGCTCGGTGAACTCGACGATCACCGACGTGTCCGGCACGACCAACATCTTCATCCCCGTGAGCTGGCCCCCGGCGCCGAGCGTCTTCGACGTGATCGGCATCCTCAAGCAGTACAAGCCCGGCACGCCCGCGCCCGGTCCGCCGTACAAGGCCGACTACGAGATCTCGCCGCGCAGTACCGGCGACATCATCGCGCACCCGGGGCCGATTATCCTCACCACGCCCTACGAGGATCACATCCAGCCGACGTCGGTGCAGGTGCACTGGACCACGGACGTGGCCTCGACCAGCATCGTCCGCTACGGGCTGACCGCGGCGCTCGGGGACAGCGTCGTGGACGCCAGCCCGGTGACCGCGCACGACGTGACGATCCCCGGGCTCGCGGCGGCGACCGTCTACTACTACAGCGTCGGATCGGGCGACGTGAACGGTACCAACTTCTCGACCACCCGCGTGTTCTGCACCGCCTCGCCCCCGCAGGTCACGGGCGAGATCAACGCCTACTTCAACCAGAGCGTGAACACGAGCCTGGCCTGGCTCCACCCGGCCAACGGCAACCAGGACCTTGTCGCCCGGCTCAAGACGCGCATTGACGACGCCAAGCGCTCCATCGACTGCGCCATCTACAGCATGAGCGGCACGCCGGGCACCACGATCGCCAACGCCCTGGTCAGCGCCAAGAACCGGGGTGTGAAGGTTCGCGTCATCTGCGAGGCCGACAATCGGAACACCACCGCGTTCAACACGGTCGCCGGCAGCGGGATCCCGCTGATTACCGACCAGTTCGACCCGATCAACAACGGCCTCGGGCTCATGCACAACAAGTTCCTGGTCGTTGACGCGCGCGGCGGTGCGCCCGAGAGCACCTGGGTGTGGACCGGTTCGTGGAACCTCACCGATCCCGGCACCAATGACGACTACCAGAACTCCATCGAAGTCCAGGACCAGGCGCTCGCCGTCGTCTATACGCTCGAGTTCAACGAGATGTGGGGGAGCAGCACCGACACCCCGAACGCCTCGAACTCGCGCTTCGGGGCGCGCAAGCTGGACGACACACCGCACAAGTTCGCCATCGGCGGGCACGACGCAGCGTGCTACTTCAGCCCCTCGGATGGCGCCAACTGGCAGATCATCTCGGCGATCAACGCGGCCCAGCATTCCGTCGGCTTCGAGGTGCTGACGCTGACGCGGTCGGACATCGCCAGCGCCCTGATCGCGCAGAAGACGGCGGGGCTAAAGGTCCGCGGAGACCTGGACAATGGCACCGACACCGGCTCCGAGTACGCCAATCTCGTCGCGGCCGGCGTGGACGTGCGCCTGAAGACCGGCTCTGGTCTGCTGCACCACAAGTACTGCCTGGTGGACGCGGACAACCCGACCTGGGACGGGGTGACCCTCACCGGATCGCACAACTGGTCGAGCTCGGCGGAGAACTCGAACAACGAGAACACGTTCATCCTCCACGACCCCGACATCGCCAACCAGTACCTGCAGGAGTTCGCGGCCCGCTACTACCAGTTCGGCGGGACCGACTCCGTGCGGGTGACCGACGTCGAGCAGATCGACCTGAACGCCCCGCGCGCGGTGATGCTCGCGCAGAACTTCCCGAACCCGTTCCGCAACTCCACCAGCATCGAGTACGCGATCCCCGTGCCGCAGCAGGTGTCACTCAGGATGTATGACCTGCAGGGCCGCGAGGTGCAGAAGCTCGTGGACCTGCCGCAGGCGGCAGGTCGCTACCGGGTCGACTTCAGCGTGAAGGGGCTCTCCAGCGGCGTGTACTTCTGCCGGTTGCAGGTCGGGAAGGTCGTCCAGCAGCGGAAGATGCTGCTGCTCAAGTAGGCGCGAAGCGCCCGCCGCCCACCGGCGTCCCGGCGACGCCGGGCGGGGCGGCGGGCGCCTGGTTTCGCCGGTCCGTTTCGAGCCGCCCGTGCCTGATTCCGGGCGGCTCGTTCACGCCCCCGGACCGGTGGACGCGGTGCGCCTCCGATGACTCCTGTGGGCGGGCCGGTCGCGACGGCAATTATGCGGTATGTTCCCCGCCGTACCGTTTGCGCACCTCAAGCGGATCGAGGATCCAATCATGCGCGTGAAGATCGGCATCATCGGCACCGGCGGGGTCGGCATGAGCACCGCCCTTTCGCTGCTCCACTTCGGGGCCGTGGGCGAGTTGATCCTCCACGACTCGAAACCAGAAGTCGCCGAGGGCGAGGCCATGGACCTCATCCAGGGTTCGGCGTTCTACCCCACGGCGCGGGTGCGCGCCGGCACGATCGAGGAGATGCGGGACTGCGACGCGGTGGCGGTCACCGCGGGCGCCGGCCGCGCCCCCGGGCAGTCTCGGCTCCAACTGCTGGCGACCAACGCGGGAATCGTGACCGGGATCGGCCGGCAGCTGCGGGGCGGGCGGGGCATCGTGGTCATGGTCACGAACCCGGTGGATGTCATGACGCTGGTGATGACGCAGGCCACCGGCCTCCCGTCCTCCCGAGTGATCGGCACCGGCACGATGCTCGACTCCGCGCGGCTGCGGCAGGTGCTCGGGCGCGAACTAGACCTTGATCCCCGCTCGATCCATGGCCAGGTCGTCGGCGAGCACGGGGCCTCCGAGGTCGTGCTGTGGTCGGGTGTGCGGGTGGGAGGGCTGCCCCTTCGCGACTGGCCCGGCTGGGACGCGGCGCGCGAGGCGCGCGTGACCGAGGAGGTCCGCGGCGCCGGCATCGAAGTCATCCGACGCAAGGGCGCCACCACGCATGCCATCGGACTGGTCACCGCGACGCTGCTCAAGTGGATGCTGCGCGGCTCCCGGCGCGTGCTGACCGTGGCGCGGGTCCAGGAGGGCGCGCTCGGACTCACCGGCGTGGCCCTGTCTCTGCCGACGGTGCTGAGCCCGGTGGGGGCGGAGCAGGTGCTCGAGCCCGAGATGACGGACGCGGAGCGGGCGGACCTGCTGCGTTCGGCCGAGGTGTTGCGCGAGGCGGCCGGTTCGCTCGATCTGCCGGGGTGACAGATGCGGGAGCGCTTCGGCGGACGCGTGGCGGTCGAACCTTGACCCTGGGAGTGTCCGCCCCTGCGCATCTACGTTGACGCCGACGCCTGCCCCGTGAAGCAGGAGGTCTACCGGGTCGCGCAGCGCTATGGCCTCGGCGTGACCATGGTGGCGGGTTCCTGGATGCGGGTGCCGAGCGGCCCGGACATCGCCCTCGAAGTCGTGGACCAGGGTTTCGACGCCGCCGACGACTGGATCGTCGCGCACGCCGTGCCCGACGACATCGTGATCACGGCGGACATCCCGCTCGCCGCCCGCTGCCTCGCCGCTGGTGCGTATGTGCTGGGCCCGACCGGCCGGCCCTTTACCGAGTCGAACATCGGGGATGCGCTGGCGACGCGAAACCTGCTCTCCGAGATGCGGAGCGCCGGGATCGAGTCGGGCGGGCCGGCGCCGTTCGACCCGCGGGACCGCTCGCGTTTCCTGCAGGCGCTGGACCGCGCCATCCACGCACTGCGGCGTGAGCGTGGCTGACGGAGCGGGCGTGGGGCTCGCGGGTCAGGCGCTGGCGGCGTCGGGGGCTGGTGGCGGTGGTGCAGCCGGCTCCAGCGCCAGCTCCAGCACCTGCTCGATGCGCTCGAGGGGCACGAAGGTCATCGCCGTGCGCACCTCGGCGGGCACCTCCTCCAGATCGCCTTCGTTGTCGCGCGGCAGCAGGACGGTCTTGATCCCGGCGCGGTGGGCGCCCAGCACCTTCTCCTTGAGCCCGCCGATCTTCAGCACCTGGCCCTGCAGCGTGATCTCGCCGGTCATGGCCAGGTCCGCGCGCGCCTTGCGGCCGGTGAGCAGGCCGACCATCGCGGTGCACAGCGTGATACCGGCCGAGGGTCCGTCCTTGGGGATGGCGCCGGTCGGCAGGTGCACGTGCAGGTCGCTGTGCTCGAAGAAGCCGGGCTGGATGCCGAGCGCCACGGTGTGCGAGCGCACGTAGGTGAGCGCGGCCTGCGCGGACTCCTGCATGACGTCGCCGAGCTGGCCGGTGAGGATGAGCTTCTGCTGCCCGGGCATGAGCGCGGTCTCGACGGTGAGCACTTCGCCGCCCACCGGCGTCCAGGCCAGGCCGAGCGCGGCGCCGGGCACATTGATGCGCTGCACCTTCTCGTTCTGGTAGCGCTCGGGCCCCAGCAGTTCGCGCACGCGCTCCGGGCCGATGGTGCGCGGCACCTCCCTGCCCTCGGCGGACTCCTTGGCGCTCTTGCGCAGCAGGTTCGCGATCTCTCGCTCCAGGTTCCGCAGGCCGGCCTCGCTGCTGTACTCGTGGACCACCTTGAGGACGGCCTCGTCGGTGAAGGTGAGCTCGAGCGACTCGAGCCCGTTCTCGCGCGTCGCCTTGGGGATCAGGTGGCGCCGGGCGATCTCGAGCTTCTCGATGTCGGTGTAGCCCGAGAGCCGGATGACCTCCATGCGGTCGCGCAGCGGCGGCGGCACGGTGTCGAGGATGTTCGCGGTGGTGATGAACATGACCTGCGACAGGTCGAAGGGCACGTCGAGGTAGTGGTCGGTGAAGGTGCTGTTCTGCTCGGGATCGAGCACCTCGAGCAGCGCGCTGGACGGGTCGCCGTGGTAGTCGGCCCCGAGCTTGTCCACCTCGTCGAGCATGAAGAGCGGATTGCGCGAGCCGGCGCGCCGGATGCCGCGGATGACGTTGCCGGGCAGGGCACCGATGTAGGTGCGGCGATGTCCTCGGATCTCGGCCTCGTCGCGCACGCCGCCCAGCGACTGGCGCACGAACTTGCGCCCCAGCGCACGCGCGATCGAGCGGCCGAGGGAGGTCTTGCCTGTGCCGGGCGGGCCGACGAAGCAAAGGATGGGCGTACGGGCGTCGGCCTTGAACTTGCGGACCACGAGGTATTCGAGTATGCGCTCCTTGATCTTCTCCAGGCCGTAGTGGTCCTCGTCGAGCACCGCGCGCGCGTGCTTGAGGTCGAGATCGTCCTCGGTGAGCAAGGCCCAGGGCATGTCGGCCAGCCACTCGAGATAGGTGCGCGCGACGGTGTACTCGGCGGCCTGCGGCGGGATGGTCCGCAGCCGTGACAGCTCGCGGTCGGCTTCCTTCTGCACGTCGGCCGGGAGCTGGGCCTTTTCGATCTTGGCCCTGAGCTCCTCGATCTCGCGCTGGCCGTCGTCGCCCTCGCCGAGCTCCCTGCGAATGGCCTCCAGTTGCTGGCGCAGGAGGAACTCGCGCTGGTGCTCGTCGAGCGACTCCTTGACCTGGTCGCGGATCTGGGCGCCCACCTCGAGCACCTGCAGCTCGCGGCCGAGGACGCCGGTGAGCAGGCGCAGGCGCTCCTTCGCGTCCAGAGTCTCGAGCAGCTTCTGCTTGTCCTCGGCGGGCAGCTCGAGCAGCGAGGCGATGAAGTCGGCGACCTGGCCCGAACCGGACTGGTTGCGCGCGGCCGCCACCGCCTCGTCGGGGATGGCGGGTATCAGTGCGACGACGCGCTCGAACTGCTCCAGCACGTTCTTGATCAGCGCCTCGGTCTCGACGCTCTCGTCGCTGGTCTCGTCCAGGCCCTCGAAGCGCGCCCTGAGGTAGGGCTGGTCGGCGACCGGCTGGAGGACCCGCACGCGCTCGACCCCCTGGACCAGCACCGAGTAGCGCTCGTCGGGGAAGCGCACCATGCGCAGCACGGTGCCGAGGGTGCCGGTCTCGTAGAGATCGGCGAACCCGGGATCCTCGACCCCACCGTCCCTCTGGGAGAGCACCGCGATGGTGCGGTCGCCGGCCATGACGGCGTTGAGCAGGGCGACGCTGCGCTCGCGGCCCACGTTGAGCGGCAGGATGGCGAAGGGGAACAGCACCGTGTGCCGCACGGGCAGCACCGGCAGCTCGCGCGGCCCCTGCAGCAGGGAGACCGTGGTCTCCTGCGTGACGGGCTCCTTCGCGGCGACGGTGACCTTCTTCCCGCGACCTGCCATGGGCTTCCTCTCGATCGGCCGGGCGCCCTCAGCGGGCTTCCGGCTCCTCGATCCGGATCTCCTTGCGTTCGGGTTCCGGTGCGCGCTTGAGCCACACCTCAAGCATGCCTTCGCGGTAGACGGCCTCCATCCGGTTCTCGTCGGCCTCCCAGGGCAGCTCGACCAGCCTGCGGAAATCGCCGAAGTAGATCTCCGCGCGGTGGTAGTGGGTCCCGGCCGGCTCCTGCGGCGGGCTGCGCCGGCCGCTCACCTCGAGCACGTTGCCGCGCAGGAGGACCTTGACGCTCTCGCGCGGCACGCCCGCCAGCTCGAAGATGACGCGCGCCGACTTCTTGCCGACGACCAGGTCGGCGGCAGGCGACCAGCGTGGCTCGGCGAAGTGCGAGGCCGGATGGCGCCGATAGACGAGGTCATGGAACAGGCGCTCGATTTCACGCTGGAGGCTCTCGAGCGGATTCGGGGACTCGTCCTTCACGGCCGGCTCCGCTTCCTAGTAGCTCTGGGTCCAGATCTGCGGAGTGCCGGCGATCGTCAGGCTCTGGCGCCGGCAGGTCTCGAGCAGGGCACCCGAATTCGGCCACGAATGCCGACCGCACCCACAGGTCAGGCGGCCGTTGGGCTTCTCAGTGACCCGGCAGTCCCTGCCGTCGTGTTCCCTGCAGAAGGGGCACATCGGAGCGTCCTTTCGCTGGCTGAAGCCGGAGTCTAGCGCAGGCGGGGAGGGCGCTCAACGTGGGCGCCAAGGAACTGTGGGCGCTGGGGAAGCGGGTGCCGTGGGTGGGGGGGGGGGGGCGGATGGTGGCG
>Ga0315284_10016625_pt1 | contig 10435 bp, 7 predicted proteins | sample YL17G09_16_MG_FD_203696 | JGI IMG/M metagenome (GOLD analysis project Ga0315284, IMG submission 203696) | Sediment microbial communities from Yellowstone Lake, YNP, Wyoming, USA - YL17G09_16 | ecosystem: Environmental > Aquatic > Freshwater > Lake > Sediment | place: USA: Wyoming | collected...
CCCCCGCCGCGCTCAATAACCTTTACCTGCACGTGACGTTCCAGTGTAATCTCCAATGCGCTCACTGCTACGCCGAAGCAAGGCCGGACCGCACCGGTCACCTCCCGATTGCCGACGTGATTCGGGCCTGCGGCGAAGCCTCGGAGCTTGGATTTCGGCACGCGGTCATCACGGGCGGGGAACCGCTCGTGCACCCAATGCGCGATGAATTGCTCGACGCCCTGAAGCTTATCCGCGCAGAAGTGAAGCCGCTTCTCACGGTTCTTCGGACGAACCTGTGTCTACAGCCGGACGCGAGCCTCATAAGAAAGGTCAGCGAGAGTACCGACGAGGTTGTCGTGAGCGTGGACGGAGACAGGGACACGCACGACAAGCGCCGGGGCGCGGGCAGCTATGATCTAACGGTCCGAAACCTGCGCGCTCTAATGGCCTGCGGCGGGACTGCCGATGTATCGCTGGCTGCGGTGCTGCCGGCGCGGGAGGCAACGGGGCAACCCGGCGAGTCCGTCCGGGCGCTCGCGGCGGAGCTTGGCATCCGGCGGACAAGGTTCAGACCGCTGCTGCCCATCGGGCGGGCGGCGGAATCTGACCTGGACATTGTTCCGGAGGCGCTGTGGGCACACCTGGAGCCTGGTGAGATGCTTGAGTATGGATTTAGCCCGACTAACACCTGCGGGATGGGCCAGAATCTCTTCGTGCGTCCTGACGGCGCCGCTTTTCCGTGCTATGCATGGTGCGGAGAGGAATGGCTGCTGGGCAACATCGCGGATGAGCCGGGACTGCGCGGCGTGATCGATTCACACCAGTTCAAGGACCTGGGCAGGCACACCGTAGACACGAACCGGCTGTGCAGGGAATGCGTCCTGAGGTACCTTTGTGGCGGAGCGTGTAGGGCATGGAGCGGCGCGCATTGCCGCCGCGACTTGGACGCTCCGCCGCAGGATTGCTCGCACTTGCGCAAGCGGGCAGTATCACTGCTCCTGAGCGCGCTTAGACACCTGGATGTGTCGGAACGGGATTGGCTGCGTGCGGGACTGCCGCTGCCGGACATGCCTTCCGGGACGGGCGTTCCGCGGGCATATTGCCCGCCCGCGCAGCCCACCGCAAAAGCAGGATGTTGGCAGCCGAATGTGGAATACGTAATCGGGCAAGCTGACCAATCAGCCGATGACGCCGAGTCCCATATCCGGTAAGGGGGACGTTAACAATGAAACGCCTCATCATCTGCATCGCACTCCTCTCGATCGTCTTCAGCTCGGCAGTGTCGAATGGGGCCGTGCCGAAACGCATTTCCTACCAGGGAAAGCTCAGCGATAGCGTCGGAATGCCGCGCAGCGGTTCCATGTCGATGAAGTTTCGGATCTACGACTCCGAAACAGGCGGCAATCTGCTGTGGGGACCGGAGACGCAGGCCGTAACAACGAACAACGGCCTTTTCACGGTCTATCTGGGTGAGAGTGTTCCACTGACGACCGAGGTCTTCACGACCGAGAACGCCTATCTGGAAACGGAGGTAGCGGGGCAGAAGCTAGCACCGCGGCCGCGCATAGTATCGGCCGCCTACGCCCTCGTCAGCGAGCAGGTGAACACTGTCACGCCCGCCAACGTCGCCGATATCCTCAGGCTGATGCGAACGCTTCCCGACGCGGACGGCGACAGCTACACCAAAGTATCCGCCGGCGGAACCGACTGCGATGATTCGGACCCCTTGGTCCATCCCGGCGCGACCGAGGTCTGCAACGGCCTCGACGACGACTGCGACGGACAGATCGACAACGGACTGGGCAGCCAGGGACCATGCGCGGTCGGGGTCGGCGCGTGCGTGCGGTCGGGTGAGATCACCTGCGCAAACGGGGTCTGGAAGTGCAACGTCGAACCCGGCCAGCCTACGCCGGAGTATTGCAACGGCCTTGACGACGACTGCGACGGGGCAGTTGACAACAACATGGGCGATCTGGGTAACTGCGCGGTCGGCCGCGGCGCGTGCGAGCGCACCGGCCAGTATGAATGCGTTGACGGGGCGCTGCACTGTGACGCAGTGGCGGGCGAGCCGGAACCGGAGGTTTGCAACGGGCTCGATGACGACTGCGACGGGCAGTATGATGAAGGACTGGGCAGCCAGGGGCCGTGCGAGGCAGGTTACGGCCGGTGCCTGCGCGCGGGCCAGATCGTGTGCATAGATGGGGCGTTTCGGTGCGACGCCGTGGCGGGCGATCCGGAGCCGGAGGTCTGCAACGGCCTCGATGACGACTGCGACGGCCAGACCGACGAGGGTCTGGGCGATCTGGGACCTTGCACGGTCGGTCATCTGGGAGTGTGCCTGGCCGAGGGTCGGTATATATGCGTTGACGGGGCAATCATGTGCGACGCCGTGCCGGGCCAGCCGGGACCGGAGGTCTGCAATGGCCTCGATGACGACTGCGACGGCCAGACCGACGAGAATCTGGGTGATCTGGGCACTTGCACGGTGGGTATCGGCGCATGCAGGCGCCAGGGTCAGAATATATGCATTGACGGGGCGGTTATGTGCAATGTGGCGCCGGGCCAGCCGATGCCGGAGGTCTGCAACGGCCTCGATGACGACTGCGACGGATCGGTTGACGAGGGGCTGGGCAATCTCGGCAGTTGCACGGTCGGTCAGGGCGCGTGCGAGCGCACCGGCCAGTATACATGCGAAGGCGGGGCGGTTCGCTGCAACGCAGTCCCTGGTACCCCAATCCCCGAGATCTGCGGCAACCAGATTGACGATGACTGCGACGGGGCAACTGACGAGGGCTGCCTGTAACTGCTCAGATCGGGCGCGCAACTTCGCGGCGGGCTAAGGGGCCTGCCGTTCGAGTGCGGCCAGGTGCGCGGCGTCGTTGAGTTTCAGCACCGTCCGCTCGCCCCATTTGTTGACGATGAACCGGCTGATGCTGCACGGATCGAGTTCGAACGAGATCAGCTTTTCGCCGATGCCAAGCCCAAGCCACCACGTTATCGCCGCGTTCGCCGAGCCGCCGTGCAGGACCAATAGGGTCAACTCGTCGCGCAGGCTTTCGAGGAACCCGACCACGCGTTCGGACATGGCACGCCAGCTTTCAGCGCCGGGGTAAGGCGCCCAGTCCACGAGCGGGTCGGTCATGGGGTTAGCGATTCCGGCGGCCTGCTGCTCGGTGAGGTTCGCGGCAGTGCCGTTGTTGAGTTCTCGTAAGGCCGGCGTCAGGACGGGCCGAATGTCCAGTCTCTTGGCGACGATTCCGGCAGTCTCGGCGGCGCGAGCGAGGTCGCTGACATAGAACGCGAAGGGCCGGTCGCCCATCAGTCGGGCCAATGCCGGGCCTGTCAACTCAGCCTGACGCCTGCCGAGCGGAGTCAATGGGGTGTCGGTCCACCCGCCGGTAAGCCCGCGAACCATATGCTCCGCCTCGCCGTGCCGGACTATTATCAGTTCTCTCAACTCGACCTCCGGCAGCATCATCTCCGCGCAAGTTCCGATCTGTATTCGTCCTCATACGTGCCGATGCGGTCGAACGGAATCCGCTTGAACCCCAGTTTGAACGCCGGCGAACTCGGCTTAAGCTGCCAATCGCCCTTCGCGGGATCGACGAACTGCGGGTCCGCGTCGGTGAGGTTGTCCCGAATATCCAGAATGCCGTGGTCGAAATCATTGGTTATCTCCAGCCACTTCCCGCCCACGCAGATGTTGTGGACGACCGAGTTGCCCTTCGGCAGAACGGGTTCGTCGGCCAGCAGCGTGGCGAGCGGCGGGTAGCGCGTCGAGTATGGCGGCTGGGTTCCATTGACGGCCTTCAGGCGGTCGAATAGCGTGTTATCCGACCCGTCGAAGTAGGACTTGGCCCAGCCCAGCCCGCGCGCGTCGATGTGGATCGCGGGCACGCACTCGGCAAAGACGTTGTTTTCTATCGCGTTGTCGCGCCCGCCGCCCAGATGCACGCCCTGCCCGGCCTTGACGCAGACGTTGCCATACATGCGCGTCCCGCTCGACCAATCGTCGAAATAGACCGAGATCACCTCCGAATAGCCGGCCAAGCCCTCCGTTTTGAGCAGGTCATGGAAGTAGTTGAACCGCACCACGTTCCCGCGCTGGGTCCAGTCGCGGCCGAGGTAGAACGCGCCCGCGTCGCCGGTCTCGCGGCAGACCCGGAAAACCTCGTTGAACTCGATAATGTGGTCGTTACCGCCCAGTATTATCGCGCTGTGCGGGGCGTCGAAGATGCGGTTGTGGGCGATGCGGTTGCCCACGCCGTTGATCGAGACCCCCGGCTGGTAGGTCCGCACCCATCGGCTGAAGTCGCTTATCGAGCAGTTCTCGACGAAGTTGCCGGCTGGGGTCAGAGTCATCCTGTCGCCGCCGTTGAGGCTAACGGCTGAGTCGCCCGAGCCCGCAATATCGCAGCCGATCAGCCCATTATCCGTGCCGCCGCCGATCACGACGGCGGTGTTGCCGATGTTTCGGAAGCTGCAGCCCGCTATGCGGTTTGATTCGCCGCCGGTCATCACAAGGGCGGTCCCGCGCGTATACTCAAAGGCCAGCCCGCGCAGGGTCACGTGCGACGCGTCCTGCATCGAAACCAGCGGCTTTTCGAGCATAGTCGCGTACACATCCCCCTTGCGAATCGGCTTTGGGGGCCAGAAGTAGAGAATGCCGGTTTTTCTGTCGATGTACCACTCGCCGGGCTGGTCGAGTTCCTCGAGAATGTTGAACGCGTAGTAGCGCCTGCCCTCGACGTAGCCGTAGACGCCGTGCGGCTCGGCGGTGGCTATCTCGCGGGACTGCGTGTCGATGGAACTGACCTTCACATAAGACTCCGCCCACGGGTAGGTCCAGTAGCCGTGCAGCCAGATGTCTTCGCTTGCCTCCCAGCGCTTCGGGCGGTCGCCTGAGTAGGCGAACTTGCCGCCGTTGGGGCCTGCCGGGACGGCGGCGATGGTTGCCCAGGCGTCGTTGGGCCAGCGGGCGAGCGTCATCGGCTCGCCTTTGAAGTATAGCTCCAGCGCGGCGGGTTGACCGCCTCGACCGAACCCGCGAGGCGTGAGCTTGCCGAAGTCAGTAATCCCTTGCGCTTTCAGATCGGCCTGCAGCACGTGGGCGCGAGCGGCGGGGTCGAGCCGGTCGAGTATCTTCGGATCGCGCACCGGCCCAAACCCGGTTATCTCGGTTCCGCCGATCAAACGGACGGCCTCGCCGGGGCAGGCTCTATATACCACAGGTGAACCCTTCTCGCCGGAATCCTCGCGGGAAAGCTCGAATGTGCCGGTAAGCTGGTAGGTTCCGTCGCGCAGCCAGACGGTTACGCCTCCCGCAGGCAATCCCGTTTTCTTTGCCGCGCGCACCGCATCCCGCCCGCGGGCCAGGCTCGCAAACGGCTTTTCGAGAGTGCCCGCGTTCGAATCCGACCCGTTCCGGGCCACGTAGAACTCCGCGCCCGCCGCCAACGCGCGCAAGCTCAACACCAATCCAATCGCCGCCAGTGCCATTATCTTCATGCCAATTCCCTCCCGCAGGCGCTTTCGCGCCAGCAATTGCGGTATTCATCGAGCATTATGTGGTAGCTTTCCAGCGGCATCCCCGCAAAGATGCAGTTCGAGCTGGAGAATATGTAGCGCTTGCCGAGACCTCCGTGGGTCATGCAGTAGCGCACGCTGTCGCGAATGGGCCCCTCGTCGGTATCCTGCAGCATCGAGCACTCGACGTTACCCATAAGTATCAGGTCGGGGTAGCGTTCCCGGACGGCCTTGATGTCCATTCCCCCTTGTGGATCGACCGATTGGTAACCATCCAGGCCGGTTCCGACGAGTTGGTCGAGAATGGCGTTGAGGTTGCCGTCGGAGTGCAGTATGGCGGGCACGCCCAGATCGTGTATTGCTGTTACTATCTCGGTGAGATAGGGCGTCACAAACTCCGCGAAGTGTTTGGGCGAGATGAACGGGCCCGCATTGAAACCGTAGTCGGAGTTAATGCAGATGAAATCCGCGCCCTGGTCCACCTGCTGCTTCGCGAGTTCTATGGAGGCATCGCACTTTGCTCGCGCTTCCTCGTGGAGACTTTCGGGCTTCTCGAAGAGCCGGACAACGAACTCCATCATCTTATCGCCGGGCATCAGCCAGAACGTGCCCCCGCCGTTGAACGCATACACCAGCGCCCTGTCACCGACGGCTCTGCGTAGGGCCGGTGTATCGCCCACCAGCGCGGCCCAGCCGTATTCATCCACCAGCCGCTCGCCCATCTCCAGGCGAAGCGCGGCATCGCGCTCGCGCTCGGCGGGTGAAGCCTTCTTCAACTCCTGCGCAGGCATGAACTCTATCCCGAACGCCTCTTTTTCGAGCTGGAACACCAGCTCGAAATGCGGGGGAACGTCGGGGACCTCACCTCGAAGAATGGCCTCGAGCCGGGTCTTGTTGGTAGGAGTCTCGTTCACGGTATCCCTCTTCCGTCGTTGAGAACTGCCAACCACTTCGCCGCGCGCAACGCAATTGCCTGCTTTGGGCGAGGAGGTGGGCTGGTTTCATCGGTTGCGCGTCCTCCTTTCATATAGTGTGCAGCCGAATGGCGGTTTTGCACAGTCATGCACGCGGAACCGGCGCGTTTCTGGTGAAACGGAATCGTGCTTGGCTTGAGCGTGCGAGCATTTCGTTTTGCGTGATAAAACATTTTTGGCGTCTGCCTTCCTCGCCCAAGCGGGCTGATTACTACGCAGTGTGCGGCTATAGCGTGACGGCCCCCTCGGATTGCGGATTGGGGAATAGGGAAGGGGCGCGCATGTGATTTTATCCCTCCATGTACACAGTACGACAACTGACCCATTTTGCGGAGAACAGAGTGGGGTATTTCAGTTAAATGTTGTTCACGGGTGGTGGAGAGAGGGGATTCCCCTCGCGAAAACGCGAAAGGGAGGAAGCCAGAAGAGGAAGAGGGCATTGGGGATATGGGATTTTGGATTTGGGATTTGCGATTTGGGATTTGGTTCAGGGGATTCGGCGGTTCAGCGATTCTGAGGGGTGGAGCGCGATGCCAGGCCGGATTGGGCAACAGAGTTGCCAGATACCCCCGCCCGGCAACGGAATTGCAGGGCGATCGGGGCGCCAAGGTCGACTGCGACGCCAGTCTTGCGGGCCCGTTCGTGGCTGACGGCGCTGTGATAGGCCGGGACTTCCTCGCTACGAGTTGCTTTTTCCAACGCCGTGGCGGGCGTGCGGGCCTTACGCGCATGACCGTGGGGGGTGCCATCAACCTCCGGCTAGCGCGGTTCAGCGGGCCCGTGGATCTGGGGGACACTAGCTGCTATTCCATCGACGCCTCGAGCGTCAAATGGCCCGCGAAGAGGTACGACGTCGTGCTGACCGGGCTTAGATACAAGGAGGTCCACTACGGCGGAGGCCGAGCTGGACTCGTGAACCTGGTGGGGCGCGCCAGGTATAGCGGCGACGCTTACTCGGAGCTTGAGGGGTACCTTCGCAACCAGGGCTACGGCGAAGATGCCGACAGGGTGTACATCGCTGGACAGGAGCGTCAGCGGCGGGAGCTTGGCTGGGCTCTTAACTGCTGGTATCTCTTCTACAGGTTCACTCTTGGATATGGCCGAAAGGGGTGGAACCTTCTCGCTTACTGTGCTGTTGTGGTCGTTGTGGGCTGGTGGCTCTTTCTGAAGCAAGAGCGGATGGTCAGGACACGCGATGACGGCGACACAAAACCGAGGCGGTACCGCCCTCTGTGGTACAGCATTGATCTCTTCCTGCCGGTCCTGGGGCTGGGCCTGGCAAGCCAATGGAGACCCAAGGGCGGCTGCAGGGAGTGGTACTGGTACTTGCACAGGTTCATGGGATGGCTTCTGATCCCTCTTCTGCTTATGGTCATCGCGGGGCTTGTGAAGCAGTAGGCCCTGCTGCCACGGCCGGTACTGCGCCCAAGAGCCGGTGCTGCTAGCTACCCCACCTTCGCCCCCATGCGCCTGAACGCTCCCGCAAGCACTTCGATCTGGTCCTCGACCTCGGAGATTATGCGTGGGGTGGAGGGAATAGGACCAATAGGACAGATGGGACAGATGAGACAGATGAGACGAATGGGACTCATGAGACGAATGTGACCTATGGGCTCATCTTCGCCCCCATCCGCCGGAACGCGCCGGCGAGGACTTCGATGAGGTCCTTGAGTTCGGAGATGGTGCGGGGGGTGGAGGGGTTGATGGCGAGTTTGTCGGGTTGGAACCAGTGGCGTCGGCTGGGGGGACACCAGTAGGACACCAATAGGACGGATAGGACAGATGGGACCTATGATGGAAGGTGGTTGGACGGCTTGACCAGGCAACCGTTCAGGTAGTATCCTTGGCACAGACCGATAGGACACCAATGGGACGAATGGGACGAATAGGACGAATGGGACACCAATGGGACAGATGGGACAGATGGGACAGATGGGACAGATGGGACGAATGGGACCTATGATGGGAGGGAGTGCGTGATGAGCAGGGGCTTCATCCCCCCGCACGGCGGCTACAGGAATCTGTTGTCATACAAGAAAGCAGAGATTGTATACGACGCCACTGTCTACTTCTGCGATCGGTTCGTGGACAAGCGCAGCCGCACACACGATCAGATGGTGCAGGCGGCGCGTTCCGGCAAGCAGAACATCATCGAAGGCAGCATGGCATCAGCAACCTCCAAGGAAACCGAGATCAAACTGACCAATGTGGCGCGCGCCAGTCTGGAGGAGCTTCTTGCCGACTATCACGATTTCCTGCGGGTGCGAAAGATGCCGCTGTGGGACAAGAACCACCCGGAAGCCCAGGAAGTAAGAAGGAAGGGATATGGGACGGATGGGACATATGGGACTTATGAGACATATATAGAGCAGTCTGGTCCTGAGATTGCCGCTAATACGATTATCTGCCTGATCCACCAGGCCAGCTATCTGCTCGATCAGCAGCTCCGAAGCCTGGAGCAATCGTTTGTCAGAGAGGGCGGGTTGCGGGAGCGGATGAGCCGGGCGCGGCTGGAAGAGCGGAGGAAGGGGAAGGGAGAATAGGACGGATGGGACGGATGGGACGGATGGGACGGATGGGATGGATAGGACGGATGGGAAGGATGGGAAGGATGGGAAGGATGGGAAGGACGGGAAGGATGGGACGCATGGGACGTATGAGACGTATGGGACAGATATGACCCATGGGTCCGATTGGTCCTATTGCCTTCTTGCTGCTACCCGACCTTCGCCCCCATTCTCCGAAACGCCCCCGCGAGGACTTCGATCAGGTCCTCGACCTCGGAGATGATGCGGGGGGTGGAGGGGTTGATGGCGAGCTTGTCGGGTTGGAACCAGTGGCGGCGGTGGGTTTTCATTAGCTCGGTGCAGAGTTCGGGGGCGAGGCGGACGTTGGGGGCGAACTTGACCTGGATTTGATTGCGGAAAGTCGAGATGCTTTCGATGCCGAGTTCGTGGCAGCGGAGGCGCAACCTTATAATGGCCAACATGTTCCAGACCGGGCGGGGCGGGTCGCCGAATCGGTCCTCAAGCTCGTCCTGGACGGCCTGCACGTCGTCTGAGTGCTTGACCGCGGCCATTTTCTTGTAAAACAGAATGCGATGCGCCTCGGCGGGCAGGTAGTCGCGCGGGATGTAGGCGTCGATGGGCAGATCGACCGGCGGCAGCTCGATCTCCTCGACCTCCTCGCCCTTTAGCTCCGAAACCGCCTTACTCAGCAACTGGCAATACAGATCGAACCCCACGGCCGCCATTTGACCGCTCTGCTCGGCTCCGAGAAGATTGCCCGCGCCGCGGATTTCGAGGTCGCGCAACGCGATTCGGTAGCCGCTGCCGAGATCGGTGAACTCTCTTATCGCGTCGAGGCGCTTTTCGGCGATCTCGGAGATCATCTTGTCGGGCCGGTAGAGCAGATACGCATACGCCTGCCGGTCGGATCGGCCCACGCGGCCCCTTAGCTGGTAAAGCTGCGCGAGGCCGAGCTTGTCGGAGTCGTTGATGACGATGGTGTTGGCGTTGGGGATGTCCAGGCCGCTTTCGATGATCGTGGTGCACACGAGCACGTCGAACTTGTGCTCGTAGAAGTCCATCATCACCCGCTCAAGCTCGCTTTCGGGCATTTGCCCGTGCGCGATGTCGAGCCGCGCATACGGGACCAGCTTTTGGACCTGATCGGCGACGTGACCGATGTTTTCGATCCGGTTGTGCACGAAAAAGACCTGCCCGCCGCGGTCGATCTCGCGCACAATCGCCTCGCGCACGGCGGCGGTCTCCGCCTCCTTTACGAAGGTCTTGATCGGCATGCGGCCCTCGGGCGGGTCGTTCATCACGCTCATATCGCGGATGCCCGCCAGCGACATGTGCAGCGTGCGCGGGATGGGGGTGGCGGTCATGGTGAGCGCATCGACGGTCTTGCGAAGCTGCTTGATCTTTTCCTTGTGCCGGACGCCGAAC
>Ga0315284_10016626_pt1 | contig 10435 bp, 12 predicted proteins | sample YL17G09_16_MG_FD_203696 | JGI IMG/M metagenome (GOLD analysis project Ga0315284, IMG submission 203696) | Sediment microbial communities from Yellowstone Lake, YNP, Wyoming, USA - YL17G09_16 | ecosystem: Environmental > Aquatic > Freshwater > Lake > Sediment | place: USA: Wyoming | collected...
GCGCGCGACCCGGCGCGCATCCGAGACTTCTACGAAGCCGCCCGCAAGCTCGGCGCGTTGCCATCGCATCTCCGCTATCGCGAGACCGGCAAGCTCGACCCGTTCGACCATCTCGACGCTCTGCCGTCGCTCGCCGATGCCGACGTCATCGTCACGCACGGCGCGGCGGGGGAATATGGGCATATCGCGCATCGGCGAGTCCATGCCGTGCTGGCGGCGCGCTATCCCGGCCGCATCCTCGCCTCGACCTATGGCTGTCTCGTCCCGCCGGATCTTGTCGTCTCGCTCTCCGACGCCGAATGGCAAGGCAAGCTCGCCGCGCTCAAATGCTACGCCGGGCTGATGCGCTGGCGCGGGAATCGCGTCCCGACATGGGAGGCGCTGCTCGATGAATATGGCTCGATGTTCGACCTGAGAACGGAATCCTATGCCATCGCTTGACGTCTTCTGCGGCGACTCGTCCCTCTGGATTGGCGACGCCGACATCATCCTCTCGAATCCCTACGCTCCGATCCCGCCGCATCTTCACGGCAAGCCGGCGATCATCTCGCTCTATGAGCGTCGCGGTCGCCGCGAGATCGCAGAGCGCTGGCTCGGCGGGGCTCCCCTATCTCTCATTGACCGCTGGGGGAGCGGCCTCACGAATTCGGTCTACGTCGCGAACCTTCCGGTCCGCTCGATCACGCTCTCGGATCTTGTCGAGGATCCGCCGATTTATTTCCCGCTCGACCTACCTCGCCGGCTGATCGCCGGATACGCGGAATTCTTCCCGCCGGGCGCGGTCGTCTTCGATGGCTGCTGCGGGCGCGGGACGGTCGGCGCGGCCTGCCGAGAGAAGGGCCTCGCCTTCGTCGGCATCGACCACGACCCGGCGATGATCGAAACCGCGCGCGCTTATCTGGGGATCTCATGATGCCGACCATCGTCATGGTCTACCGCTCCGGCGGCGATTACGACGTCGAACACGTCGCGGCGCTCGCGGCCGGCATCCGGCGGAACATCCTGACGACGCGTCTTGCCTGCATCTCCGACGTCGGGCTCGGCGATCTCGACGTCGAGCGGATCCCGTTCCGCGCGGGCTGGCCGGGGTGGTGGGCGAAGATGGCGCTATTCGATCCGGCGCTCGACCCGCTGGGCGATCTGCTGTATCTCGATCTCGACACGGTCGTCTGCGGTCCGCTCGACGCGCTCGCCGCTCGCGGGGCGACGACGCTGCTCTCCGATTTCTTCCATCCCGCCCGCTCCGCGTCCGGCCTCATGTACCTCACGCCGGCGGACCGGGCGACGGTCTGGGGGCGCTGGATCGTCGACCCGCATCGCGAGATGATTCGCTGTCACGCCTGGGATGACGGCGGCGTTCGCGGCGACGGCAAGCTGATCGGCGAGGCGCTCCCCGACGCGGACCGCTGGCAAAACGTCCTGCCGGGTCTCGTCGTCTCGTACAAGCGCGACGTAATGCGCCAGAAGGACCGCATTCCCGGCGGCGCGTCAGTCGTCTGTTTCCACGGTCATCCTCGACCCTGGCGCACTCCGGTATGGCGGGCTCGATGATCCCGCCGCACAAGCCGCAGCGCCGCATCTGGGTCGCCGCGCCGCTGTGGCGCATCGCGTTCTGTCTCACGCCGCGCGCCGGCTCGAATGCCGTCCTTGACGCTATCGGCCGGGCGCATGGGATCGCCGGGCTCCGCACCTGGGGAGAACACAACCCGCTCGCCGCGCTCACGCTCGACGAGGTCAACCGCTTCGTCCCGCATTGGCCGCGCGTCATGTTGCTCCGCAACCCGTTCGACCGGCTGGTCGCGGTCTACGAGTATCACGTCGTCGCGAACCGGATTCAAACGAGCTTCACGCTCCGCGCGCTGGGCTTCCGCTCCGATGACACCTTCGCCCGGTTCCTCGACCGCGCGCTCGCCGATCCCGAAGCCGACGAACATCTCGGGCTGCAATCGTGGCAATGCGACACCGTCTGCGAGTATCTCCGCTTCGAGCGGCTCGCCGACGATTGGCGCGGCATCGAGGGTCGGATCGGGGAAACCCTGCCGGCGCTCGACCGGGTCAACGCCGTCGAGGGGACGCGTCGGCCGTTCCTCGACTACTACGACGACGAGCAGCGCCGGCGGGTCGAACGGGTCTATTCGCTCGACCTCGTACAATGGGGGTACAGCTTCCGATGATCGACTATCAGGCGACGCTGTACGGGCCCATCTATGCGACGCTCGGCGTCCCGGCGACGATCACGCCGGGCTCGACCGCGTCGCCGGCGACCGTCGTCGCGCTCGACAAGACCGCCGGCATGACCGTTTTCGGCGGCGGCGTCGACGTCGAGAGCATCAAACCGGCGGCGGTCGTCCGCGTCGCCGAACTCGCCGCCGCCGGCCTCACGCGCGCGGATCTCGTCGATGCGTCGATCCTGATCAACGGCTCGATCTGGGAGATACGCTCGACCCAGCCGCGACCGTCGCCGAACGGCGAGCGCGACGGCGAGCTTCTCTTGATCCTCGACGGCTCGTCGCGCTCCGATGTCGTCGTCACGGCGGCCGGCGAGCCGGTCGAGACCGAGAGCGGCGAACAGATCCAGACGGGAGGGGCGTGATCATGGGCAAGCGGTATCCCGAACTGCCGGCGGCTTCGGCGCTCGACGGATCGGAGGTCGTCGCGGTCTGGCAGGGGAACGAACTCCGGCGCTCGACCGGGTCCGCCGTCGCCGCACTGGGCGGCGGATCATCCCTCGCGGAGATCGAGATCGACGCGACCGGCGCATGGTCGACGGCGTGGGTCCTTCGGGTCGTCGCGCCGGCGGGGATCCAAATTCCGACGGGCTTTCTAACTCCGGCCGGCGGGTGCGTCGACGCGTTCGATCTTGGCAGTCAGACCGCCGTGACGGCGCTCGATCTGCCGGACCTCGCCCAGACGGTCGGCGTCTTCCGCGTCGCGTCATGGACGTCGCTCGCGTCGCTCTCCGCCGCCGTGCTGCAAGCCGTCGGGGGCGAGCTTGACCTCTCGGGCAACTCGGGCCTGCCGGCGCTTTCTCTGCCGGCGCTGGCGAGCATCGGGACGACCCTCCGCCTATGGTCGAACGATGCGCTCGCGTCGATCTCGCTTCCGGCGATCCAGCGCATCGGCGGCGACATCTCGTCGAACGGTCTCCCGGCGCTGGAATCGCTCACGCTGGGCGACGGGCTGCTCTACCTCGCCGGGGACGTCGGGATGCCGGACTCGATCCTGACCGAGGCGTCGGTCGATTCGATCCTCGCGCGGCTCGCGGCGCTCGACGGCACGGCCGGAACCGTCGAATGGGGGGCCGGGCGGACCGTCCAATTGCAGGGCGGCGCGTCGCCGCCGTCCGCCGCCGGGCTGCTCTCCGTCGCGACCCTCGAAGGGCGCGGCGCGACCGTCATGGTGAATTCCTGATGGATCGGCGCGAGGCGATTCTCGTTCGGCTGCTGGCGGTCTGCGAGACCGTCCCCGGCTTCGTCACGGTCGCGCGCAACCGCATCGCGCTCGACGATCTCAAGCTCCCCGCAATGTCGATGATCGACGGCGGCGAAGAAGCGGACGACTCCGATCCGCCGTCGCGGCCGACGTCGACGCCGCGCCGGGTCACGATGTCCCCGCGCGTGATCATGCTCGCCCAGGGGAGCGAAGAGACCATCGGGACCATCCTCAACGGCTATCGCGCCGCGCTGATCAAGGCGATCTGCGGCGACGCCGATCTCGAATCGTTGACGAAGCTCGGGCCGGGCAAGGTCCGGCTGCAAGCCTGCAACCTCATGATCGACCCGGCGCGATCAACTGTCGGCTCGATGTCCGTCGACTTTTCCATAACCTACGTCCTGAGACCGGACGAACTCTAAAAGGAGAATTTTCCTATGGCCGTTTCCCCTTCGACCGACAACTACCAGATCGGAAAAGGCATCGTCTCGTTCTCGACCGACGATGGCGTGACCTTCCGCGATCTCGGCGACGTGAGCGTCTTCGAGTGGACGCCGACCATCGAGAAGCTCGACCATTTCTCGTCGCGGTCGGGCGTCAAGACGAAGGACAAGAGCGTGGCGATCACCGTCGCCGCGACCCTCAAGGTGACAATGTCGGAGATCACGGCGGCGAACCTCGCGCTCATGGCGCTGGGGACCGTCGATACGGACACGGCGGGCAACTCGCTGATCAAGTCGCTCGATCTGTCCGAGGTCGAGGGCATCATCAAATTCGTCGGCACGAACGACGTCGGCCTCAAGGTCAATTTCATCGGCAAGGTCTCATTCGTCCCGTCGGGCTCGTTCAACCCGATTTCCGAGGAATGGAACACGCTCGAAGTCACCGGCGAAATGGTGACGACAGACGCCTACGGGCTCGGCCTGTGGACCGTCGAAGACGTGACCGCCGAGTAATGGCTGGCCTTCTCGACATTGCGCCGGCGACGACGATTGTCGTCGTCGGCGAGACCGAGGTCGTCGTCGCCGGCCTCTCCGTCCGCTCCGTCGCGAGCCTGCTCGCGCGGTATCCCGAACTTCGCGCCATGCTCGCCCAGCAAGCTGGGGCGATCACGGTCGATAGCCTCGTCTCGATGATCCCTCATGCCATCGCGGGCATCATCGCGGCCGGCTGTGGAATGCCGGGCGACGCCGACGCCGAGGCGAAGGCGGAAGCGGTTCCGCTCGAAGCTCAAGCGGATCTGCTCGACGCCATCCTCCGGCTCACCATGCCGCGAGGCGTCGGCCCTTTCGTCGCGCGGCTGCGGGGACTCGGCGAGCAGCTAGGCGTGGTCGGCCGGGCTCCGGCGATACCGGGCATGACCTCGCAGTCGCCATCGAATACCTGATCGCGGCCGGACACGACGCGCGGTCCGTCTGGGAGTACACTCCCAGGCAGATCGCGGGCTTTCTCGATCTCGCCGCGATCCGCCGGCAAGCCGAAATGGCGGAGCGTCTCGCCATTACGGCGCTCGCCTCGCAGGGCGACGGCAAGACCATCGAGAAAGAGATAAAGCGGCTCGGCGGATAGGGGGCGACGATGGCTCGAATGACGCTTCTATACGCCGCCGCGACGGGCGCTTTCGAGGACGCAATCGAGTCGATGTATCGCCCGGTCGCGAAGGCGGCGACGGCGGCGATCCGCGACGTCGGGAAGGTCGTCAAGACGCAAGGCCGGGCCGACATGAGCGCGGCTCTCTCGCAGCGCTACGCGAACGCGCTGCGGGTCAACGTCTATCCCGGCGGGACGAAGACGAGCGTCGATGCAGCGGCGTACATCTTCCATCGGATCCCCTACGCCGAGATTTACGAGACCGGCGGAATCGTGACCGGGACTCCGTTCCTATGGCTTCCGACCGACGCCGCGCCGAAGAAATTCGGCCGCGAGAAAACTACGCCGGCGAACTACCGCGCGCACGTCGGAAAGCTCCGGTTCGTCCAGCGGCCGGGCCGCGCTCCGATGCTCGTCGCGGATCTCCGGCTCGCTGGCTTGTCGCAATCCATCACCGGGAAGTTCTCGGCGGCGATGCTTCGGCGGCAGCACCGGCGGAAGAAAGGCGCGGGCGTGATCTCCGTCGCCATGTTTATCGGCATTCCGGCGGCTCACATTCCGCGCCGGACTCACATCAAAGAGATCTGCCAGAAAGCGCGCGACTCCCTGCCGGGGCTCTATTTCTCGCATCTCAATACAGAGGATCGCGATGGCTGATAAAACCCTCGTCCAACGGATCAAGCTCGACGGCGGCGAGGACATCCGAAAGGAACTCGCGAGCATCGGCAAGGCCGGCGAGGACGCGTTCCGCAAGCTGCAAGATGCCGCCGGGGCGACCCAGGCGCGCGGCGGCTTCGCGGCGGCGATCTCCGATGGCGTGGCGTCGCTGAAAAAGTCTCTCGGCGAGACCGGGAAAGCATTCGCCGATTTCGGCACCGCTGCAAAAGACGCGCTCAAGGCGGCGTCGCTGCTCGGCGCTGGCATCGCCGCCGCCGGCGTCGGCATCGCCGCGCTAGGGCGCAACGTCGGGAACCGGACGCAGGACATACAGGACACCGCGACCGCGCTCGGCCTCACGAATTCGGAATTCCAGAACTTCGCCGACATCGCGAAACAGACCGGCCTCGACCAGGGCGCGCTAACTGCGATCCTCGCCCGGTTTGACGCCACGATGGCGAATGCCGGAGACTCCGCCGGCGCGGCTGCTCCGAAATTTCTCGACCTCCGCGATGGGATCAAATCGACGACGCCGGAGATCGAGCGGGCCCGCAAGGCGCTGGCCGCGATCAAGCCGCTCACGCTGGCGGAGCAGACGAAAGAGCTTGAGGCGAGGATCTCGGAGGTCGGGATCGTCATGGCTCAATCGACGACTCCCCATGCGCTCAAGCTCCGCGACGCCTATCTCGATCTCGCGAAGGCACAGGCGGACCTCGTCAAGGAAAACGCCAAAGCCGTCGACGCGATGAACACGAAGCTCGCGACGGTCGAGCCGACGCCGGACAATGCCGGGCCGCTGGCGGCGCTCTCGGGGACCATCGAACAGCGGGTAACGAAGTTCGCGGCGCAACTCGCGCGCCTCAATGATCCGCTCGACCGCTTCCGCGCCGTCATGGCGGCAGGCTTCGACCGCCGGGTCGCCGTACAAGCGCTCAACTTTTTCGACGCCATCGCGGCCGGCGCGGGAGAGGTCATCCCGGTTCTGACCGACTTCGAGATCGCCGCCGGCGCGGATATGTCGAAGGCGATTGCGCGGACCGAGATCTCGCTCGGCCGGCTCAAGGATCGGCTCGTCCTCGTCTTCGCGGCTCCGCTGAAAAACGCCGCCGACTCGCTGACGAAATTCCTAGTCGACAACGAAGCGCAGATCGTCTCGTTCGTGACCGGCATCCGCGACGCCATCGTCCCGATCATGGCCGACGTCTTCAACGCGCTGACGGGTAACGACAAGGCGGTCGTCGACAAGCGCTGGATCGAATTGCGCGAGACCATCAAACAGGTCGGAGAGGTCCTCCATTGGGTCTTCGACGTCGTCCTGCTGCCGGCGCTCGCCGTGCTGCGCTCTGCGGCGGACGGCGTCGCCGTCGTCATCAATTCCCTGTTCGGCTCGAACATCTCCGGCGACGCGTTGCTCGCGGTCGCGGCGATTGGCTGGATCACCGGAGCGTTCGGCCTGCTCGGAGCGGCGATCACGCTGGCGACGACGCTGGCCGGCAACCTCAATCTGCTGCTGATCTCAATCGGCGCGGTCGTCGTCCTCGACCTCATCCGGCGCATCTCGGAATTGACGACCGAAATCCAGACCGCGTCGGACGCCGCCGTCGCCGCCAATCCCGACACGGCGGGGAAAAAGTTCGCGGATCTCTCCGCCTGGGAAAAGGCGATGCAGATCGTTACGGAGATCAAGGCCGGGATCGAGCAGCAACTCGCCGACCTCGTCGTCCGGTTCGGCGTCGCCTGGGATGCGATCAAGCAAATTTTCGTGGCGTTCGTGACGTGGCTCAAGGCATGGGCCGGCGATTTCTTCGCGCCGTTCTCCGCGCTGGGCGAGAAGCTCAAGGCGGTTTTCGGCGGCGTCGCGACATGGGTCGAGGACCGATGGACGGAGCTTTCGACCTTCGTCTCGCGCATCGCCGACGCCATCATCGCGAAGGCGAAGGCGGCGGCGGCGGCGCTCGCGAAGCTCAACCCGTTCGGCTCGGGATCCTCGACGACGCCGACCGGCGGCGAGATCGGGACCGTCGTCCCGAATGCCGCGCTCGCCGGCGGCGGACCCGTTCGCGGGCCCGGCACCGGGACGAGCGACTCGATTCTCGCCTGGATCTCCGACGGAGAATTCGTCCATACAGCGGCGGCGGTCCGCAAGTATGGCGTCGGCTTCATGCAAGCGCTCAACTCGCTGCGGCTCCCGCGCGACATCGGCCGGCGCTTCGCGCTCGGCGGCTTCGCGGAGTCGCTCGGGCGCTCGCTCCGCGTCCCGCGCTTCGCGTCCGGCGGGCTCGCCGCGCTAGGACCGGCCGGGCCCGCGTTGACTCACCGGATCGACCTCACGGTCGGCGATCAGACCTTCGCCGGGCTGATGGCTCCCGAAGAGACCGCCGGGCAGATCATGCGATATGCGGAGCGCCGGACCATCCGGCGGGCCGGAGCGTCGCCGTCCTGGCGGGGAGCCTGATCCCATGACCGATACGATCCTCGTCCTGGCCGGGATGGGAATCCCGCCCTATTCGGCGCGCGGCCTATCCCAGACCTTGACGCCGATCCCTGCGGCCGGCTCGATGCGGCGCACGGTCAACGGCGCGCTCGTCGATCTGTCCGCGCCGCAATTCCGGCTCTATGCGTCCGTCATCTCTTGCACCGATCAGCGGTCGCCGGCGGTCGAGGCGCTTTGGCCGGGCGCGATCATCACGGTCGATTGCGTCGCGGAACTCGCCTATCTCACGGCGGAAGAGGCGACGGCGGGCCCGACTCGCGACGTCGTCGCCTCGCGGGTCGAGGGGGATTGGACCTTCTACCGTCCCCGCTTGACCATGATGGTCACGGCGTTCGACCTCACGGTCGACGAATATGGCGCTTCGGTCGGCTGGAAACTCTCGCTCGAAGAGGTCGCGCCATGAACGCTCGCCGGGTGCCGCCGACGCCGGAGGATCGGGCGATCTTCGTCCGGCGCTTCGAGCGCTTGATCGGAGAATGCGGCGACCGCGACGCCGTCGTCCCGCTCGTCCATGCGACGGCCGACTATATCGAAATGCCGGGCCGCGTCCGCGTCGACCAGCCGGACGCGCTCTTCCGGCTCAATTCCCGACGGGTCGTCTGATGCCGGGCCCGTTCTATCTCGCATGGGTCGACCCGACGGAAACGACCTTCGGCGTCGAGCATCATCGCTCCGACGAAGACGTCTTCGCGCTCACAGTCGAGCAGCAAGAGGGCGAATTCCCGTCGGCGACGGTCGACGTTCGCAACCCGCGCGTCGGGCTTCTCAACGGCGGGCGCAAGCGCTGGGCGTGGCTCTCATGGGATTCGCGCACGACCGCCGGCGTCGTCCCGCTGCTCTTCGGCCGGCTCGTCGCCATCCCGCAGGATCTCCAAGCCGAAGCGCTCCGCCTCGAATTCATCGCGCGGCCGACCGATTGGGACGCCCAGCGAGCGGCCATCGGGGCGACGCTGAAATCCGCGCCGGCCTGGGATCCCGTCTTCGTCCCGGCCGACCGTGTCGACGATCCCGACGCTCTGCTCGAAGCGCGCACGGCGCTATGGCATATCGACCGCATCGACCATGAGGTCTCGATCTCCGACATTCTGCAAGGCGAGGATGGGACGCTCGATCTCGGCGGCGACTTCGCCTACGACTCGCTTTCGGTCGGGTACGGTTCCGCGCCGAAACGCCGCGTCACGGTCGAGGCTACCGTGCAATGGAACCAAGCCGGGGCGGGCGTCGTCGATCTGACAAAGGCGCTTCTCGCCGCTACCAAGGCCGCGCACTCCGGCAACGGGAAATTTATCGCGACCTTGACCGGCGACGGGCTCGCGGCCGATTGGCCGGCGAAGGGCGACAGCATCGGCGGCGGGTGGACGGTCGACGATTCCTACGTCATTCGAGGCGACGGCAAATGGATCGCGGAGGGCTATACGCGAGCCGTCTCCGCCGACGGCAACATCTCGGATTTTCCGACGTGGAGCTTCCGCCCGGTCTTCTGGGTCGCGTTCGACGCGTCGCGCTCGCGGACCGAAAAAATCACGGTCACGCTCGAAGCCGATATTCAGTCCGTTCTGACCGAACCGGGCGACGACGAAGCCGCGTTGATCACGACGACGTCGACGCGGATCGACGAGCTAATCGACCCAGACGAGTCGACGGCCGGCTTTGCCGCGCCCATCGGCGACGCGCGCCGCCGGTCCTATTTCCAGACGGATCGCGGTCATCGCTCCATCGAATATCTGATCTGCCTCGCGCGCTCGTTCCTGATCGCGAAGGCGCGATGCGCGACCATCCGATTCACGACGCGATGGGATCTCGGGCTCGGCCTGTCCTGCCGGAGATCCGTCTCGATCTCCGACCCGCGCATCCCCGGCGGCGCGGCGGTCGGGAAGGTCATCGCCTATTCGCTTTCGGCGTCCGGCGACTCCGGCGTCATGAAGGCGGACGTAACCATCGCTTGCGCCATCGGTCACGGCGGCACGATTACGACAAGCTCGGGGACGCCGACCTATGTCGACGCAGGCTACGTCGACGCGGGCTATCAGATCATGGCCGGCGCGGCGCTCTCGACTGGCGCGGGCGACGTCACCTATACGCCGCCGGACGGGCAGGCGACGCCGGATGACGGCGTCGATCTGGCGAACATGACGCCGGGCAACTCCGTCGTCTCGATCACGATAACCGGGGCGAAGAAAGATCAAGATCACGCGTTGACGGATAGCGACGTCCATATCCCCGACATGCAAGCCGCGATCTCGATTCTCGGCGAGATCTATA
>Ga0315284_10016629_pt1 | contig 10433 bp, 4 predicted proteins | sample YL17G09_16_MG_FD_203696 | JGI IMG/M metagenome (GOLD analysis project Ga0315284, IMG submission 203696) | Sediment microbial communities from Yellowstone Lake, YNP, Wyoming, USA - YL17G09_16 | ecosystem: Environmental > Aquatic > Freshwater > Lake > Sediment | place: USA: Wyoming | collected...
CTCTCGCTGGTGATGGGCATCATCTACTCCGCGCGGAAGGCCGGCTGGGCGAAGCAGGACGTCGAGGACCGTCGTCTGGAGCTGGTCAAGCAGCTCTTCAGCGTGCTGGGGTGCGACATCCCCCGCCGCAACAAGTGCGCCGTGAACGTCAGCTTCGACGATTACCGCACCCACGGCACGCAGGTGTCGCTGGAAAAGTCCGGCTGGTTCGGCAGCCTCAAGCGCTACAAATACGAGGATGTCTGGTTTACCGCCCGCGGGCTGCTGTGCGACGGCAACCGCTTCAAGGTGACCATCACGCAGAATGTGCACCGCAAGGAGAAGGCCAAGCGCAAATATACCAAGGTCAGCGAGCGCTTCGAGGAAGAGGTGGTGCTGCTGCTGAAGGTGTCGCCGGAGTCCTACCCGAACCTGGCGAACCTGGAGGCGACGCTGATGCCGGGCGAGTATGACGGGCTGCGGGTGACGCGGGTGTTGGCGCAAAACGGCCTGGTGCGCATCACCTGCGCCACGTCGCCCGCCAGACGCCTACAGGGGCGATCCGGCACCAACAACTCCGACTGGGACAACCTGGCCACCGGCGACACGATCCTGAAGCTGTTCCTGGTCGTCTACGGCAAGCTGCAGGATTGCCGGGCGCCGCAGGCGGCGTGAACAGCGTAGGGGACTGTCCCCATAGGCGTTAAGATAAGATGAATCACCGAGTTTTTCATGCTCTTGCTCTTACTCTTGCTCTTGCTCTAAAAACGTTTTTAGAGCAAGAGCAAGAGTAAGAGCAAGAGCATGAAAATGCTTAACTTAACGCCTATGGGGACTGTCCCTGTCTCGATAATCTCGTGTAAAGTGTAGTATATTAATTTATTAAATTAAATATATCTCTTATACTGGAATATCCTCTCGAAAACCGGACATCTGGGGACATCTGGGGACATCTGGGATATCCGGGTTCCGGCTCCGCCGGTTTATGAGAGAGTAAGATTGGGCCTTAACCGATGTATGACCTTCCCGCCCTCATTCAGGACCCCGCCCTTCTCGCCGCGCTGCGGGACGCCGTCTTCGCGGATGCACCGGTGACGCGCGTCCGCGACGCCAAGTTCAAGGTGACGGCGCGCTGCAACCTGCGCTGCGCCTTCTGCCCCTTCTGGCGGACGCCGGCGCCGGAGGAGCTGGACACCGACGACGCGCTGCGGGTTATCGACGACCTGGCCGCGCTGGACTGCCGCAAGCTGCACTTCTCCGGCGGCGAGCCGTCGTTGCGCGCCGACCTGCCGCTCCTCGTCGAGCGCGCCGCCCGCCAGGGGATGCGCGTCGCCCTCACCACCAACGGCACACTACTCACGGAAGAGCTGGCCATGGCGCTGGTCGCGGCGGAACTCTACAGCGTCAACCTGTCGCTGGACAGCGCAACCGCTGAGGTGCATGACCACCTGCGCGGAGTGAAGGGCGCGCACAAGCGGGCGCTGCGCGGCCTGCGTGCCCTGCTGCGGGCGAAACGGCGACTAAAGGCGAAGCTGCGCGTGCGGCTGAACATGGTGCTCACCCGCCACAATTACGCCGACTACCCCGAGGTGCTGGCGCTGGCAGGCGAGCTGGGCGCCACCGACGTGATCCCGCTGCCGGTGGACGAGGGTGGGCGCAGCCGCAACCGCCTGCTGCCCGCGCAACTGCAGGAGTATAACGAGGCGGTGGCCCCGGCGGTGGCGGCGCTTCGCGCGCAATACGGCTTTGCGACCGACCCGCATCTGATCTATCCGTTCGGGCAGGGCAAGGATGACCTGCGCCAGTCCGCCGACGCGCAGTATGCCCGCGGCTTCTACGTCGACCACCTCTGCTTCGCCCCCTGGCTCACCACCTTCATCGCCTGGGACGGCGCCGTCTACCCCTGCTGCATGACGCGCGGCAAAATCCCACCGCTCGGTAATGTCCGCGAGACGCCCCTCCGCCGGCTCGTCACCGGCGAGACATACCACGCCTTCCGCGCCCAACTGCGCGAATCCCGCCTGCCCCTCTGCCACCGCTGCGACAATTACCTGGCGGAAAACCGCCTGCTCGCTCTCGCACTTGATCCCTGATCCCGGATGATGCGTGAAACACCCGCGCACCCGTAAAGGGATGCGGCTACAGGCGTTTCACGCATTACCCGGGTCAGGGGAAGCCGATTGACGGCACGCCATTCCTCATTTAGACTATTCAACGCATATGCCACTATCCCGCCCGGTGTTTGGGCGGAAGGCTACATCAGATTGTCGAGGAGGCACGGAACCATGACTCGCATCATTACGGTCATCCTGGCGATCGCCGGGGTGCTGATGGCCGCCGACGTGTTCGCGCAGCCGGCGCCCAATGACACGCAAATCCTCGTCGCGGCCGGCAGGACGGCATATAACAGCCGGCAATACGCCGAAGCGGTGAAGCAATTCAAGCTCGCCATCGCCAATCAGGAAAAGCTGAAGGGCACCGAAGATGTCAGCCTGGTTCCGCTCCTCCATTACCTGGCGGATGCGCAGGTCGGGCTGAAGAGCTTCGCGGACGCGGACCTGACGCTGCAGCGGGCGCTGACCATCGCCGCGAAACCCAGGGGGCCGGACGATTACGCTGTCGTCTCTACGCTGAATAAAATCTACGCCCTGTATATGGCCCAACAGCAATACCCCAAAGCGGAGGAGACGGCGAAACGCGTTCAGGCGATCACAGAGAAGGCGAAAGGGCCAAATGACCTGACGCTGGTCACCCCGCTGGCCGAGTTGGCCGGCGTCTACCGGGCTCAGCAGAAGGCGGACCTGGAAGAGGCCATGTTGAAGGCCATCGTGGCGGTGGCGGAGCGAGCGAAAGGCGTGGAGTCGCAGGACGTAGTCAATCAGTTATACGGCCTGTCGGACTTCTACGTGCGGCAGAAGCGTTTTGCCGACGCGGAAACGGTGTTGAAGCGCGGGCTGGCCATTGGCGAAAAGCTCAAAGGGCTGGAGGATTACAGCCTGATCAACATGCTGAACCGCTGCGTTTCCCTGTATGCGACGCAGAAGCTCTACCCGAAGGCCGAGGAGCTGCAGAAGCGCGTGCTGGCGATCACCGAGAAGGTGAAAGGCGCGGAGGATCTTTCGCTGATCACGCCGTTGAACACGCTCTTCTCCCTCTACAACAGCCAGCAGAAGTTCACCGAAGCGGACGCCATGCTAAAGCGCATGATTGCCATCATGGAAAAGGCGAAGGGCGCGGAGGATCCCTCCCTGGCCGGGCTGCTCATGCAGCGCACGGACTTCTACATCAATCAAAAGCGCTATGCCGACGCGGAAGCGGACATGCAGCGGGCGGTGGCGATCACCGAGAAGGCGAAAGGGCCGCAGGACATCAGCCTGGTCATCCTGCTCAACCGGTTCATCACCATCAATAACACGCAGAAGACGTATGACAAATCGCTGCCTGTCTCGCAGCGCATGATCGCCATCGTGGAAAAGGCCAACGGGGCGGAAGATCCGTCGCTGGTACCTTATCTCCATCAGAACTCCGATATTTACCTGTATGCGCGGATGAACGCGGAGGCCGAAGCGCCGCTGCTCCGTGCGCTGGCCATCATTGAAAAGGCCAAAGGGCCGGACGATATCGCCCTGGTCGCCACCCTTGCCAAGCTGCTGGTCGTCAACAATGCCTTGCAGCAATACCCGAAGGCCGGGGAAATGCTGCAGCGCGAGATCGCCATCATCGAAAAGGCCAAAGGACCGGACAGCGTCGACCTGGTCACTCAGCTGACCCAGTTGACCCTGAATTACGTCTATCAGAAGAAGGTGGAAGGCCGCGAGGCGCTGCTGCTGCGCGCCGTGGACATCATCCAAAAGGCGAAAAGCCCCACCGATCCCGCGCTGGGCACGCCGTTGCTCTACCTCAGCGATTACGTCTACACGCCGCAGAAGCAGTACGATAAAGCGGAAGTGGTTCTGCGGCGCGCGCTGTCCATCGCCGAAAAGGCGAAGGGGCCGGACGACCCCTCGCTGGTCGGCATCCTGAACAAGCTGGCCTCCCTTTACACCGCCCAGGGCCGCAAGGTGGACGCCGGGCAGATTCAAGATCGGGTGAAGGCGATTCAGGCGAAGAACGCGAAGTAAGCACATTGCCGGGACTGACCCCGCCTGTCGGGGACTAACCCCGAATTTCCACTTACGACCAATCCTCCGCCCGTCCGGGGGTCAGTCCCCACGAATAGGTAAGCCTCCCTGTTCGTGGGGACAGACTCCCGGCATACCCAGGCGATTCGGCATGCTTGCTGATTGACACCCTCTCCCTGCCGTGCTATCTTCTTCAGGACCTATCCGCACCCCACCACCGGAGGATTCTGATCGTGTTCACCATTGTTGCAGAGCGCATTAATTGCACGCGCAAAGCCATCCGCGAGGCGACCGAGAACCGCGACGCCGCCTTCATCACCGAACAGGCCAGGCTCCAGGCCGCGGCCGTAAGCAACGAAGGCCTCAACGGCTACATCGACGTTAACGCCGGGGCGCACCCTGACACCGAGCTGGACAACATGCTGTGGCTGCTCGACGTCATGCGGAAAGCGATGCCGCTGCCCATCTCGCTGGATTCGCCCAGCCCGAAGGTGCTGCAGGCGGGTTTGGAAGCCCTCGACGGTCGTCCGGCGATGATCAACTCCATCTCGCTGGAGGAGGGCAAGGCCGAGAAGCTGCTGCCGCTGGTGAAGCAGTACAACACGGCGGTGATCGGGTTGTGCCTGGGGTCGGAAGGCATGCCGAACAGCGCGGAGGAGCGCCTGGACTTCGCGGGCCGCATCATCACCCTCACCCGCGCAGCGGGGGTGCCGGATGACAAGGTCTTCATCGACCCGCTGGTCCGCTGCGTGGCGGCGGAAAACGAGCAGGGCGCCGAATTCCTGAAAGCGATCGGGCTGATCAAGGACAAATATCCCACCGTGCATTTCTGCGCGGGCCTGTCCAACGTCAGTTACGGCCTGCCGCAGCGCACGCTGCTCAACCGCGCGTTCCTCTCCCTCTCGATTTGGCAGGGACTGGACGGCGCGATCATCGACCCGCTGGACAAGGGCGTGATGGCGGCGCTCTACGCCACCCGCGTTGTGGCCGGGCTCGATGAATACTGCATGGAATACATGACCGCCGCCCGCGAAGGATTGTTCGAGTAAGGCGCGATGCTGGAACACTTTTTCACTCCCAAATCCGTCGCCGTGATCGGCGCATCGGCAGAACCCGGCAAAGTCGGGTACGACATCGTGCGCAATCTGAAAGGGGCATCCTTTCACGGCGACATTTATCCGGTCAACCCGAAGGCCGGGGTGATCCTCGAATTGCCGGTCTTCAAATCCGTGCTCGATATCCCCGAACCGGTGGACCTGGCGGTGATCGTCGTCCCCGCGCGATTCGTCCTCCAGGTGATGGAGGAATGCGGGCAAAAGGGGATCGACGCGGTGGTGATTATCTCCGCCGGATTCAAGGAAACCGGCCCGGAGGGCGCCGCGCTGCAGGACCAGTTGATGGAGGTGGCGAGAAAACACGGGATCCGCGTGATCGGCCCCAACTGTCTGGGCATCATCGTCCCCCCGATCGGCCTCAATGCCTCCTTCGCCCCGGTCACTCCGAAAAACGGACGGCTGGGGCTGCTTTCTCAGTCGGGTGCGCTGGCGACCGCCATCCTGGACTGGTCCACCCGCGGCGACATCGGCTATAACAAGTTCTTCACCTTCGGCAACCAGGCGGACGTGGGCACCATCGATCTGATGCAGGCGTGGAAGGATGACCGCGGGGTGCGCGCCATCGTCGCCTACATCGAGGATGTGAAGGACGGGCAGGAATTCATGCGCGTCACCGAGGAGGTATCGCACAAGAAGCCGATCATGGTGGTGAAATCCGGCACCACCGCCGCCGGCGCCAGGGCCGTGGCCTCACACACCGGCTCGCTGGCCGGCTCCGACGCCGCCTACGACGCCGCCTTCCACCAGTCGGGCGTCATCCGCGCGCGCACCGTCGAGGAACTGTTCGACTACGCCGTCGCCTTCGCCAACCAGCCGCTGCCGAAGGGTCGCCGCGTCGGCATCGTGACTAATGCCGGCGGGCCGGGCATCATCTGCACCGACACCGTCGAGCGCCTGGGGCTGGAGCTGGCGCAGCTCGACCCCGCCACCGTGGAGAAGCTGAAGACGAAGCTGCCGCCGGCGGCCAACGTCCACAACCCGGTGGACGTGCTGGGCGACGCCAAGGCCGCGCTCTACGAGTTCGCCATCGGCACGCTGCTGGAAGACCCGAACGTGGACGGCATCATCACCATCGTCACCCCGCAGACCTCCACCGAGATCCCGGAGACGGCGCAGGTGGTGTCCAAACTGGCCAACGTCACCGAGAAGCCGATCCTCGCCTGCTTCATGGGCGGCACGCTGATGCAGCTTGGCGTGGACATCCTGGCGCGGAACGACGTGCCGAACTACCCGTTCCCCGAACGCCCGGTCTCCGCCTTCAAGGCGATGGCCGACTACGTCGCGTGGAAGGCGCAACCGCGGGACGAGTTCAAATCCTACCCGGTCGATAAACCGGCTGTCGAGCGCGCATTCGCCCGCGCCCGCGCCGAAGGCCGCCTCAACCTGAACGAGGTGGAGTGCGCCGACATCCTCACCGCCTACGGCTTCCGGCTGCCGGCCAGCCGGCTATGCAAAACCGCCGACGAAGCCGTCGCCTTCTCCGACCGGATCGGCTACCCGGTAGTGATGAAGATCACCTCGCCGGATATTTTGCACAAGTCCGACGTGGGCGGAGTGCGGATCAACCTGGTCGACGCGGAGGACGTGCGCAATGCCTACCGGCTGATGATGACCGCCGTACAGCAGAAGATGCCGCAGGCGGACGTGTGGGGCGTGAACATCCAGCAGATGGTCACCCAGGGTAAAGAGGTGATCCTGGGCATGAGCCGCGACGCGCAGTTCGGCCCGCTGGTGATGTTCGGCCTGGGCGGCATCTACGTCGAGGTGCTGAAGGACGTCACCTTCCGCGTGGCGCCGTTCACCGAGCTGGACGCGACCGAAATGATCCGGTCGATCCACAGCTACAAACTGCTGTCCGGCGTCCGCGGCGAAAAGCCGGCAGACATCGTTGCGCTGACGGAAGCCCTGCAGCGCCTCAGCCAGCTCGTCACCGACTTCCCGGAGATCAAGGAGATGGACATCAACCCGCTCAAAGTCCTCCCGGAAACCGGCGGCGCCATCGTCATCGACGCGCGGATTGCGCTGACCGAATCAATGTAATCGATAGCGGGAGTGGGAACCATCCCCCTCCCGCTCATTTCTTTCTATTTCCTACCTCAATTATTTCTCACTCTCCATATTGACAAAACGCTTGCTATCCTTTACTATGGCTATATCGTTAAGTAAGTGATCGCTAACTTACTAAACGATGTTTATACCAAAAAATGAAGGGAGAAAACAATGTCAAAGTTATTTGTAAAACTGCAATCTGCTGGCGGGCTACCGTTCACGAGCCATCAAATTCGTGCCTCATATTTACAGCAGATAGCCGTTGAGGCAAGTAACACTCAGATGCAAGTTCCCGGCGAAGCCACTGCCATTGTCGATGCGGAAGGTTACGGGATTCTGGAATTGCCACCCCAAGACACTTTTGTGCCCAATACACTCATCCAGTTGCGTGTTTCATCGCCGGATGGCGAATTCCTGTGTGCCCATGAAATGAAGATCGACGCATTGGATAAGAAAGATCTGGTGACCATTCCGGTCGAGCCGAAAACGTATTTTACCATTACCTCGAATGCCGAGCCGACTTATGGTAAACCGGAGCGTATCCGTGGACTTGTAGTTGACCCGACAAGCCGTCATGTCGTCGCGAATGTCCCGGTGGTAATCTGGGCTCGAGTTGCCAAACCGGCCGATGCATCTTTCGAGATCGTCGCGGTGTCTCAAACGGATGCAAAGGGTTACTTCTCATCCCCCTATCCGCAAGGTACGTTTGTAGAGGCTCATGGTGGAATCAGCGACAAAGGTGGAACGACGGTTCCCATCCGTTTGGCTGCCGATGGAACATTCCCCGAACACGTCATCCTCGGTATCGAAGCCGCGGCAGGAACCGGAACCGAACGGCAGAGTGTTGCGGTTCCGCATGATCCTGATATGACCGACCGTGTCAACTCGCCGTCTACCTACACCGACGATATTGGAGACGGTCATTATCTGGAATTCACGAAACCGAATCGCGTCCTCGAATCGTTCGACTTCTACACTGTCGTCCGTACCACCGAACCGAGCATCAAAGGTTTATCCGTCGAGGAACCTCCTAAGATCGATCTCGACGATATCCTCCGCATCCTCGACCCTAAGATACTCCCGCTCCTCATCAGCGAGCAACCGCAAGCATTACGGATGCTCTCGGCATCCGGGTCGGAGACGAGATCGATATCTCCTGGATTCGCCCCCGACCATTCAACAATGGTATCCGCAGCTGATGATTCACTCGTCCCATACATGGCTAGCGGTGTGCTTCCCGAATTACGTCATCTTTCGGAAGTCGTCGGGCTGGCGGCTTTACGGGCTGCACGGCTGCAGCCGGTAGCCGGATCTCCCACCGTTTCCGGCACCCCATCGGCCGGCGGCACAGGCACCATTACGCCGGCGCTCGAAGGCATCAAGATCAACACTGAGATCGCAAGAAGTCTTGCCCAGGACCCGGATGGATTTTCACTGACTCGCCTGGCTACAGCAGAGCTCCAGACCCGCAAGAATGATCTGCTTCACCTGCTGGATCTTTTCAAGCGGAAAACGGGTGGGCGAGGCAGGCTCACGACACACAATCCGGTGGATTGGGATGATACGCCGACCTTCTATCAAGCGACCGAAATTGCCCACGGGCATATCCTCCATTTTAAACAAGAATGGGTTGCAGATGGCTACTCGCTGGGGGATTTGCTCTATAGCCTGCCGTTGGCTCCCGGTCAGAAGAAACAAATTGCGGTAATCGACTGGGATCGACGTGAATCGGCCGCACGGCAAGAAGCCCTTTCAGAGCAGGAATTCGTAGCTGCCCAGTTGAGTCACGATCGTGATATTTCGGAGATGGCTAATGCTTTTGTTCGTGAGAGCATGTCCGGTGGGTCGCATGCGTCAGCCGGCGCATTTGGTGGTGGATTGGGACTCGGCTTCGTGGCCGGACCGGTGGGAGGATTGCTCGGTATCGGCGGGGGGACGAGCAGCGCGGATTCGTCTGCCTGGCAGAGCGCCTCCCGCAGTACTTCCGCGAATTCCCTGCAGCAATTACGCGATTCAGTCGCTCAGGCCGCTACCGCCGTGCGCAATCAGCGGGCGACCGTGATCCAGACGATAACGCAAGGTGAATCGGTACGTGTGGAAACCGAGTCCGTCGCAAATTATAATCACTCGCATACCCTCACCATTCAATACTTCGAAGTCTTGCGGCATCTACTGGTACGGAATCGTCTGGCTGATGTGCAGGAATGTCTCTTCGTTCCGTTTTTAATGTCGCGCTTTGATTCCGGTAAAGCCTTGCGCTGGCGCGAACCTCTCAGCCGTTGTCTCCGTTACCGAAGTGTTTCGCGCGGATTCGATGCCCTGCAGCGCATTACCGATGCATATGAAGGCAGCGATTTGCCGACAGGCTCTTATGCCGAAGAGAATCTAGAGTCGCTGGATGGCTCGCTGCGCATCCAGTTCCATATCCAGCGTCCCCGGGACAACGATGACGAGGAATTCCTCCCGGCAGCCTGGGAGGTATTAAGCTGGCTTGGGATCAGCCCGCGGGAATTCTTCGAGAGTTACCTGGCAAAGCAGCGCGAACGAGACCGCATTTTCGCTTCCATGTTGGGTCCCCGTATTGCAGAGCAGATTGCGAATGGCTTACGTTTCTTTGCCGTTTTCACTGATGGTGAACAGGAGTTGCCGATCGATGCCACGCTGGTCTCCGATTTTTGTAACGACCGACCGTTATTAGTGACATTGCGATTACGGGCGGAACTCCCGCCAATGCAACGCGATCGGATCATTGCCATCCGGATCGATTCGACCGTCATGATCCAAAATCAAACAAAGAGCATCGATGCGGTTCTACCGGACGGATCGCGGATTATCGTGCACTCGGGGCAGATGGGATATCGGACCGCCCATTTGCAATACCACCTCTTCAATCTCTCGTGGATCATGGATGATCTGTCCGGCACGGATGGCGTGCGTATTTCCACACCGTTATGTCAGTTGGAGAAACGGAATCCGCGGGTTGAAGACGTGGGGTATGCCAATGCGCTGCTCAAGCATCTGAATGACCATTTGGAATATTACCATCGAGCCATCTGGATGAGCATGGACGCCCAGCGGCGCTACATGCTCCTCGATGGATTCATCGCGCCCAACAGCGGTGGGCGGAGCGTCGCCTCGGTGGTCGAAAATCGCCTGATCGGGATCGTCG
>Ga0315284_10016630_pt1 | contig 10432 bp, 8 predicted proteins | sample YL17G09_16_MG_FD_203696 | JGI IMG/M metagenome (GOLD analysis project Ga0315284, IMG submission 203696) | Sediment microbial communities from Yellowstone Lake, YNP, Wyoming, USA - YL17G09_16 | ecosystem: Environmental > Aquatic > Freshwater > Lake > Sediment | place: USA: Wyoming | collected...
GAGCAGTGAACCAAAAAACCCAGTAAAAAAATCCGAGAAAATTCAAAACGGTGCAAAATGACAACCCAAGATTTTCCGATTTCTATCTTTTCGGAATTTTTTACTCGGTTTTTTGGTTCACTCCTCCCATCTCGAAACTTTGGAAATATAATCTATTATCAAATCGGGGAGGGTCTTTTTTGCCAATACGAGTCTTACGATCTCTAGATGCGATAAAAAAAATATCTTTATTTTATGAAAAAATAAAATAAAAATATTTTTATTTTATTTTAATAAAAAAAAATTAAATAAAAATAAATTTTTTTGCCGGTGGAGAAAAAAAAAATTGCACAAAATATGAACGTCAAAGAATATGCCAAACAACAAGCAAAACGAATTGCAGATGCGCTGCAGATAAAACAACATGCAGATCGAATTAATATGCAAGTTGAGAAAATCCTCGCCCTAATTGACGAAGGCGCGACACTGCAAATCACGCGGTTCAATTGCGACCCAGACCTTTACGAAGCGCTTCTCGACGCAAAGGTGGTGTCGGACAACACTTGGGGCAGCGACGTGAAGGCCGCGACATCGATCAGCAATTTCAAACAGCAGCAGCAGCAGCAGCAGCAGCAGTCGTCGACGACGGCTGCTAGCAAAAAAGTGCGCGTCACGTTCAAGCAGCCCGAACAAACATTGTCGACAGAGAAACTGGATGCGCGCAAGTTTGACAGCAACGCACGCCGTTTGCACGAACTCGTCAATATTCTCGAGCAGGATGACATGGACGAAGCGTTGCGCTTGCAATACGAAGCGGAGAACAGTTTCATCGAGAAGGAGCAGATTGTGCTGAAAAAGCGACTTGGCGGTGGTGTCTCTAGTGGCGGTGGTGGTGGCGGTGGTATCATTGTCGCACCGACGCCGGCGCCAACACAGAGTTTGAACACTGAGATCAAAAAACGCACCAGTCCGCCAAGTCAAGAAGCGAATCATCGGAATGCCAAAAAACCGCGCAAAGGCGTGGCGCGAACACGACTGTTCATTGAAGAAGAAGAAGCACTTGGCGATGGTGGTGTTGGCAGCAGCAGCAGCAGAAACACTACCACCGCGGCCAGCCAGCGTTCGGCAGGACAACACCAACAACGTTTTCGTGGATCGGATTTCGACGAGGACGTTGATGTCGACGATAAGTTGGTGGCGCCAAATGATGACGAAGATCAGCAAGAAGAGGAGGAGGAGGAAGAGGAGCAAGACAGCGACAAATGAAATTCAAAAGCGCGGCTCGCACATGGGAAATTTTAATTGGCGCGCGCCAGCAGAGGCGCCAAAAATTAAATGTTCTGTTTCTCAACTGCGCAGCCAAAAAGCGCACAATACCGTGAAAGATCAACCTTGCAAAAAAATGTTTTTCCTCATTGTAGCAACGCTGTTTTTGTCTTCAGTGTGGGCGCGCGAGACGGCCATAAACTTCGAATTATGCAAAGTGGGCGACAAAAATGCGTGCTCGGGGCACGGCAAGTGCGTGGCCTATCTTCGGCCCGATCAAAAGAAAGCGACGCGTTGCGTGTGCGACTCGTCATACGTTGGCGCAGCATGCACACAGAAACGCTTCTCTGGCAAGGCCAAGGCGGTGAAACACGACTCGGACTCGTCGAGCGACCAGACGGCGAAAACCGACAAAAGTGACAAACAAACCGACAAGAAGACCGACAAGAAGACCGACAAGAAGACCGACAAAAAAACCGACGACAGCGACAGCAGTGATTCTGAAATCACATACGAGTATTCGGAGGACAGCAGCAGCAGCAGTAGCAGCAGCGTTTGGTCGGACAGCGATTGGGAGGACAGCTCGTCGGAAAGCTCGTCGGACCAGCAATCAAACTCCGATCAATCACAGATCGTGCAAAAATCTCACAAGCACACTAGCAACGACGATGACGACGATGGTCACCACAAGTCGACCAGCGATGCTACTTGGTGGGCGTTGGCATTTTTGATTGTTCTCGTTATTTGCTTCTGCATTCCAGCGATCGTGTGGTGCGTGTGGCGCCAACGTCGCACTCGCAAGGGCTAAAGAAAAAGAGAATAAAAGAATGAGGGCGATGTGATGACGTTCATTGGAAATAACTAATGCACTCCTTGATGCACGCTAAATCGGGTTGCGCAAATGCACGATTCTTGAGCGCGCCGCCGTGCGTCACATAGTGAACGATGCCCGACGCCGCAACGCGCTGGGATGGATCATAGGTGAATTTAAACCACGTGCGTTTGCGGAAAATGACAATATCGCTGACAAGTGCGCGCGCCGTACTGTTGCACGGCGCGACGGCAATAGTTGCGTTGGCCGGCGTCTCAGAGACGAGCCGTGGCTCGTAAAGCACCTCGTCGGTGCTCGCCACGTACACAATGTTCTCCGGGATGCCAAAGTAGGTGTAACAGAGGCACGGACACTGCTGTAAGCCACGCGAATGAGTTTTAACGAGCAATCCCATTGGATTGAGTGTGAAGTTGACCATCCCCAACCCCGATATAACACGCCACTGCAAGAATCCGCTTTTGACAATTTCAGGTGTGAGTAGGCGGCGCTCATCCATTCGTGCGCGCACATCGTTCACCACCATGCTTGCTTGACTCGCGGTGGCTAGAATCGCCTTGGGCTCAACGACATTGTGCACAACGACACCGTTGGCCAGTTTCACGCTGCTTGGGTCCTTGAAGTAGTCGATCTCGGCAGCCACCGTGCGAAAAATGAACATGACCGCGCTGCCAAACACCCAAAGAATTAGAAGCGCTCCAAGACCCATGAGAATCGTGGACACCAACACGACATGTCTCCGATTGCGTGCAATGAGTTTGCCAAAACGCCCCTTTTTCTCCAATTGGTCGTTTTCCGCCATTACATTTTCGACGTTGAATTCTTGCATCATCGTTTATTCTTTTTTTTCGTTCAGTGCGAAAAACGCAAATGAATGACCAAATTTCGCGCGGTCGAAAAGCCGGCTACAGCATGTTTTCTTTCACAAGCCAACTTCTGAAATTAATCGAAGAATACATTGAAACGGAGTTCTGGATGACGGGACCGTGCGGACGGCAAATTCTCAGATTCGTGAAAACTCTCGTCCAACGTTTCGGATGAGTTTATTTCTTCACTTCCTTTGTTATGAAATCGACAATCTCGGAGTACGTCACTGGATCGATGAAAGCATCGTTGTGACGCGCGCCGGGCAATTTAACCAGCCGTGACTTTTGACATTTCTCGTGCAACCATTGGCGATGAACGGCCGGAATCACTTCGTCTTGCTCCGAGCTGATGATAAGCACCGGAACGTCGATGGCGCCAATCTTGCCGCCATTGGGAAACATATCGATCAGCCACGGCAGAATGGACGACACAACTTGCGTCACCGACCAGAAAGGATTCACTAAAATCATTGCAGCCACCTTCTTGTCGCCTTTCACACAGATGCGCTGAACGAGATCGACTGTCGGCCCGCTGCCCAGCGATTCGCCAATCCAAATTTGCTTCTCGACCGGCCGCTCAAGCGTCTCGGTGACGAAATTGAACACCGCATCAATGCTCTCATAGCAGCCAGCTTCGCTCGCCACCGGCTTCGTGATCGAATTGATTGAGTTTCCCCCGACGTTGTAAGGCACGATATTCAGAGCAACACTCTCAGAGTATTTAGAATGGCCGTAACCAACGTAATCGTATCCAATAACAGAGCACCGAAATTGATTTCTGAAATGTTTCAGTGCATCCTCGATGTGGTACAGGTTGCATGCATTTCCGTGCGAGAATACAATCGTGTACTCAGCGTCCGGATAGTCAAAATTCACAATTGGTATATCGACGCCGCTTGCAGTTCTTACGAACGAACTGTTTATTGACGGCGTTCCCGGATTCACTGGTGGCATGAAGAGGATTTTCGATAAAATAAAACCCATTTTGTAATTTATTCTGTGTACGCGCGAGTTCTCTCTCTCTCTCTCTCTCTCTCTGCATCATTATTTCGTACCACCTAAACTTTCCTTGGCCTTTTGCTTTTCACGTGCCTCGATCGCCTTGGCGGTCTTGTGATACTGTTCAACGAGATCGAACGATATCTTCTGACTGGTTTGGAAATCGCCGCACACCTCGCACGTGAATCCAACGTAACTGTCGGTGTCACCGCCGTAATCTGTTGCCCGACCAGTAACGCAATCTTTGACTTGCACTTCGAGTTTCGTGCCGCATTTAGTGCAATCAAACACTCCGACAACCTTGTCGCCAAGTGGTCGCATTTCTATTATTTTCATTCTTTGTGATTTTTTTTATTCGGTAATTTTTGTTGGGTTGCAAAGCAACTGAATAACAACATTTCGTCGATGTGGCATCGGTTCCTCGACGAACACGCGAGCATATTTAACAACACCGAGATCGACCATCTTCTTGACGTCGGCTGTGATCGTGTTGACAACCTTGTCGCCTTGATCCTCGGGAAACATGCGCGTCGAGAACATGTCCTTCTTCAGCACCCACCGGCTCGACGGCTTCGATGGCCAATCGACGTCCTCGGTGCGGCCCGTTACTTTGCGAATGCCAGCAATCAGCTTCTGCACTTGGTCGTCTTCGAAGCGCTCACGAGCCGACTCGTCAATGCCCTCGTTGAACAGAGACTCGCGTCGCGCCTCGTGCATCTCGTTGATTTGGTCCCAATCACCGGGCACGTCGATCGGCGGAGAATGCCGAAGCAACGTGGCGGTGATGTGAACCTCGCGTTGCGAAAGTGCCGCACCAGGCACCAGCGATGTCGCTGGCAGCAACGGGCATTGAAGTTTGTCTTCAATCGGCACGCCATAGGCAAAACTTGGCACAGAAGACGAGAGCGGCGTCTTGTTGCCGACGAGCGCCGTCACCGCGTTGAGTTCGTTCAGTGACGTTACTGGTATCAACGAGGATTTCGGTATCGACATCATTGCTGCTGGAGCTGCCGCCGCTGTTGTTGCTGAAGTTGTTGCTGTCGTGAGCAGTGTTGCGCCGTCGCTTGGCGCACGCATTCGAGACGAGAGTTGGTTGAGTTGGAACTTGTCGGCGTTCTTCCATGCGTCGCGCGCCGAGATGCGTGCACCTCGATTCGCCCAAATCCAATCAATATTGCTGAGACCCATTTTGTAGAACGATGTCGTGAACGTATGCGTTGTGTCGCGATAGAAGTTTGTCAGTCTCTTGTCTGGCTCGAGCGTCAGCATTTCTTGTTGGCGGACCGTCTTCATCTGCTTGAACGTCACCGTGTTGCTGTCGATGTAGCGATCGACGGTGCGCTCCATCTTGATGCGCTCGACGAGCGCGGCTTTAGCTTTCTCGCCGCCCGTCACCACGTATTCGCTCGCCGGCAGCACGAGCGGTGTGAGACGACCAGTCGCTTCGATAACCATGTGTGGCAACGCAGCGGCCCATGGCGCACGCGATGCACCGGGCAACCAGAGGAGGTCTGGATTCAAGTCCGACACTGAGCGTTGCACGAGCGCGACGAATTTCGCCAACGGAATCGCTTCGGCCCACATGTGTGCGCCAACGCTGACCGAACGATCCTCGGTGGTGTCGATGATGGTGCCGTCTTTCATCTTCTTGTCGCTCTTGTCGTTGCCCAACGAGGCCGCGCGCACCGAGCCCAAGTTGAGTGAGAGCACGTATTGCTTCATCAGTGCGCCGGCGGTGCGCACCAACGGATCGCGCCACTCGTTCTCGGCCAGCGTGTTGCCGATGCGACACGCGAAACACCCGCCATCCTCGCAATCGCCGCCATCGTTCTGTTCCATGTGCGAGAAGCGTTCAACCGAGTGCATATGTTTGTTCGAGAACGCCACAAAGCCGTTCTTCTGCGCCGACAGCTTGCTGTCGAGCGTCGCCTTCTTGCGCGAGCCCGTGCGCACAAAGTCGCCGATGTACGGCATTGAGGTGGCTGGAATGGCGAGCGCTTGTCCGACAATAGCAGCGCACTGTGTGTACGCATCGTCGTAAGTGTTGTCGGTGCGCGCGTGTTGTTGTTCGACTGTCTGAATGAAGAAGTCCTCGCGCATGTTGTCGCGCGCCAGCGAGTAGCCGATGATCTTCCGCAGCCACGCTTCGGAACGATCGCGGCGCATCGAGTCGGCGATTTTCGTCGCGCCCGGCGACATGAGGAAATTCATGCCCGGCGCGAGACCGGCCGGTAGATGGTAGAACGGTGCGTGCACGCGTTTCACCTCCTCGCTCGCTGGCAGGAATGCCATGCACTTCTCGACCGCCTCTTGTGTGAACGGCGTGATCGAGCGCACCATCATGTCGCGCACCACGCTGGAGAAGAGCACTTCGTTGGCTGCCACGTAACTAAATTCGTCCAATTTCAGCGCCGGATTCACGCCGACGCTAACGGCCCGGCCCGTCGATTTGAGCACCGCCGAAAATTCCTTGAACGCGACTGCGCCCTTCTTCACGTGGTGTCCCTTCTTGTCGAAATACATACTGAACGTCAAATCGATGTTGTGCTCCCAGCTTTCGAGGGGCAACGCGTCTTTCTTGACGAGTTCGAGAGCAAACGGCAGCAGTCCGTCGCCAACTGCTTGCAGCGTCGTTTCTCCCTCCTCGTTGGGTGTCGTCACCTTTGCTTGCACGCCAAGCGTGTCGTCGGGTCGAACGAGAAATCTATTCGTTTTCGCGTCGTACGTCTCGCCGGGAATCGCGGGCAGTACGATTTGCGCGTCGGTCCAGTGTGACAGCGTGCGCGCCTCGTCGGCCCATGCGAGCGACGTGAAGTGCTTCTTTCTGCCCTTCATCGACGACCAGAACATGAGCACGGGTGCGTACTCGAATTTCTGATTGTCGAGCAACGAGCCGTCGTATTGCACTTTGAATTTAATGACAACGCTGTCGGCCATCGAATTGGAAGGAAGCGATTGATTTCGCAGAACAACAACAGATTGTCTGATAGAATCGAGATTTTATTTCTCCTCCAATTCGTTGGCCGACCAATAATAATTGCTGAGAAACAAGTCCCTCTCTGGCGCGCTGAACGGTCGGCTGTCCGCGCTCGTCGATGTACGAAGAAATGTGTCCTCTGTGTGCAGCAGCGGCGACTTGAAATCAGGTGTCAACGGATCATCTTCTTCGCTAGAGTCTTGTTTCGGTGTGCTTGGAGAGGCATCTCTCGACGTCATCGATGCAGACGAGCAATCATCGCCGTCGACTCCTTCGATGCAGATGAATTGCGAGAGCGCGCCAATCTCTCTGAAAACGAATTCTTGCTGACTTGTGACCTTCTTAACGTGCTTCACGACATTGATTTTAATGTTGGCGGGAATCCTTCCAGTCGTTTTGATCGGCGCACAACGATTGCTCATTCCGTGCTTTGAGAGAGGAAAAAGAGGAAAAAAAAACATTCGAATTTTTAAAAAACGGAATTTCCGCTTTTTTAAAAAAAATAATTTACAAAGAATGCCACACGTAACAGAACGAGAGTGGCGTGAGATTCATTACACGTATCGCAATGCGAGACGCACGAATTTTCACTATTATCGTGGACCGTGGCACAGTCAATACGAGCGGTACGCAACACAATTCGCCTCTTCGCGGCATCAGAACAAGAACAGACGAATTGACATGCGATACGACAACAAAGTGAAACGGAGAAATCTGAGACTCTCTTTGATGCCAGCCAATATACAACACACGCTTCTGGTTGTGACATCGTCGTGAGAAATGACAATAATTGACGTTTTTTTCTGAATGAGAAATCTTTATTCGGGTAGATTCAACAGCGGTGTTTTTGGAGAACTCGCTGTGCTTGTCGATAACGAACCAACTTCTTCTTCGAGAGAAAGCAAGAGGCTGCCAATTTTGGCGTTCAAAATCTCCAACTCGTCTTCTGTCGCTGTGTCGTCGAGAGACATCGCAATGTCGCCAACAGGCACGTCACTACTGAACGTCTCCCAACGCGACGAGTCAAGCGCGGCGCATTTGATCTCCTTGCGCGCATGATCGGCACACTGCACGCGTACGAGAATGTGTTTCTTGAACAACGCACTTTGCTTGATGCACACGATGTCCTTTTGAGTGCGAATGTCGGTTACAACGAGAAGAATTCTCTTTGCATCGGGCGAGTCTTTTAATTGCCGTACGACCTCGCGTGGGAAATAAAACTGAAAAAAATGCTCGGACAGCCCAATCTCCATCGACTCGGCAAATTCAATGCACGCCGTCGCGTATTTCGTGCTATTCACACGGTCTTTGCGCTGTTTCTCCGTCTCGGGCTTTGGGTTGCCGTGCTCGTCGTTCATGGGTTTCACAGAATTCGCCCAAGGCATCTGCAGTGCAAGACACGCGCTGTCAAACGTGCCAGCTTGTTGGCCAATCAACGGTAATAGTGTTGTATGAACAGCCTCTCTGAAAGAGAAACACTTGACGGCGTCAAATTTTCCGCTCGCAAGCGCCCAGTGCTGTATCTCTCTCGATAATTGATAGGGAAATGCGGCAGTATTATGTACCAAGCCAACCAAATATATCGAACGACTCATAAAAATTATTTTTTTTTATAAATAGTGGGAAAAAAAATAATTCAAAAAAAATAACGAAAAAAAAATAACCGATAATTTTTATTACCAAATTTTTTCCGACCACCAACAATTAAAAAATGAATTCCGATATTAATTTAAATTCCAATGTTGTTGGTAATAATGACGATGATAATAATGAAAGCGAGGAAGATTCATTCGTTGTCGACGACGACAATGAAGACGGCGATGATTTTAAATCTGGAAAAAAACGAAAAAAATATGCAAAGAAAAAAAAATCCGAAATTCAGAAGCGAAAACTGAGAACAATCAAGAAGAAGAAGAAGAACGATGACGATGGTGAAGCAGAGGAGGTTGACGACGCCGTCGCGCAACAAGAAGGCGGCAAACCATCACCGTACAAAATCACACCACTCAAGAAACTCGTAATCAAACCCGATATTGGAGCGGACGAGATTTTCGAGGGCAGTTTCTTGCCACTCGCCGTCGAGGGCGAATACACAATTGGCATCATGTTTGTCGTGGCGATTGTCATTCAAGATGCGCTAATGTACAATTCGCTTCTCGGATACGAAAAAGATATTCCAGTCGGCGCACTGACGCACACGTGTGAGAAGGAGACGATTTTTCAGACATTCGCACGCATCGCCGAGAAGAAACGCAATTTGACTCGTCAACAGAAACGCGAATTGATCAATACGACACGTGAACGGCAGAAAGTCGAACGAAGCGCTCGTGAATTACAACCGAGAATTCTCAAGATGTTCTTTGCTTTGCACCAGGCTGATAAATCAAAGACGCCGTTCTCTCTCGATGAACTCCGATGTCCAGAGCTCGTGTATCGTGTGAAACTGCGAATGATGCCGGGCCAATTCGACGAGTTTGGCACGTTCAATTTCCACCGTGCGCTCAGAAACCCGTACGTGGAGTTCAGTAAATTGCAAGACGCAATGGAGTGTGCAATACCGATCACCATTCTCGAAACCTATCGTTACTGCTATCTCGATTCGAGTCAGCAACGTGGCTGTCTCTCTGGCATTCCATTGCTTCACAATTGCGCCGCTCGATTCGAGTTTGTTTCGTTGGCTGCTTGTGAGAAGACAGAATATTCGATGAATTACGACGAAACCTATCTGGCGTCTATTTACGTTAACGTAAACAGAAAGGAGAACGCAGACGCGCAATTCGAGAGAGATATGCGCGCCGCTGAAGAAGAGGAGGCCAATCGCATTCGCAATGGCGTCCAAGAAGAAAACGATGAAGACGCTGAAAAGGACGAAGACGATGAGGATGACGAAGAAGACGATGAAAACAAAAGTGAGACCGACGACATTCTCGCAACAGCATACAAAAAGAAGAAGAGAATGTTTACCGGTGCATCCGAAGAAACTGATCAGAGTCAATCGCGTTCGGAATTTCTTCTTGGCGCGAAGGAAGAACGAGGCCACAACGACGACGATGACGAGGATCACGACGACAAGTTTCCAGACAAGATGAAATTGGACAACGCTGACGATGACTTTGACAAAGACGTCTCGGATTTGTTCGCCGCCGCGCTCGGCGATGCGCCTCCGCCCGGCATGATCGACGAGAAGCAGAAGTTAGCCAACATGAATCGCGAAGCCGAGCTGAGCAAGAAAGATATAGCTCGACTTCACGCCGTGCACGCGTTCTCCGAGGAAGAAGCAGAGCGATTGGTCGAGTTCTCCGAGGCGTTTGAAAAACTGAAACGCAGCATGGTCGTTCGCCAAGCGTCGTTCAGCGATTTCTACAGACCGCTCTCAGCGCGTTTGATAATGTGGAGCGCCAATACGGCGCGATTGGGCTATCTCAAAAAAACGACTCAAACGCTTCTCTCTGGACCGGTGCCAGAAATCAATCTCTACCGGCGTGTGCTGAAAGCATTCTCGTTGGCGATGTTCAC
>Ga0315284_10016631_pt1 | contig 10432 bp, 14 predicted proteins | sample YL17G09_16_MG_FD_203696 | JGI IMG/M metagenome (GOLD analysis project Ga0315284, IMG submission 203696) | Sediment microbial communities from Yellowstone Lake, YNP, Wyoming, USA - YL17G09_16 | ecosystem: Environmental > Aquatic > Freshwater > Lake > Sediment | place: USA: Wyoming | collected...
AGGTTCTAATTCAGGATAGAACTCTCCACTAAGACCCAAAAACCAGTAAAGGTTAATTGGTTCCTGTGGAGATCTACCCTAAATGACATTGCCAGTAGGCCCGTCATCAGGATATGTAACTGAACACGAACTCAGTCACACCGGGGGATCCTCTTTGGGGGTTTTTGTGTCCCCCTAGTTTTCGGCACCGTTCCCCAACCCGCTATTAACGGGCAATCTTCTGGCACCCAGCCATCGCACTCTCCGCGTTCTTGAGGGGTTTCCCCACCTCAAAAACCACTACACGGGGTTTAGCCACGTAGTGTTCAGCCGGTAGAATCTCGGGCGATGCAGCGTCGTTTGAGTTTCCTCACATCACCCGGAGCATGGGCCTGACGAGGATTAACCCGGCAGGAATAACTCATGTCCCTATTGTACCGGCCCTCACACCTCGGTATAATGAAAGCATGGACTGGGCACTTTGGATAGTTGGATACGTTTTAGTCGCGATTCCCGTGCTTAGTTGTTTGATTCTATTTTTCCTCATGAGGTAGCAATGGACTTAACACCCGACTCGATAGACCCCTGGGCAACAGCCGAGCTTAAAAAGGAACAAGAACGTTTATCTGGAGAGTCCTGTGCGGTACTCCACAGACCGCGTTCGAAAACGCTTACCATCATGAAAGCAAGATCAGGTGACTTTAAGGTAGGACATGTAGAGAAAATCTATGACTCGCCTAAGGCTAGAGAATTCGCCTTGCTTGCAGGGTTTATACCTTGTGAAGGTCAGGAATTTGACCCGAAAAAGAACCCGGAGCTTGCCCACTATCTGGGCAAAAACCGAATGCCCAGATATAACGTCGCCACAACCCCTTGACACCGGCAAGTAGCCGTGTTATAATAAAACCTAGGAGTAGAAGATGTCCAAAGACAAAGAAACAGAACCTAAACCCTCGAAAATCGCTCAGGATGACCGTATCAAACAGGCCGACGCCGCCCATATTCTCGGATGTTCTCGCCAGCGGGTCTCGGAAAGAATTAAACAAGGGTCATTGAAGTATATGGTGACTACAGACCCTCTCGGTCATGAGACTCGCCATGTTTCGCTCAAACAGGTTCAGACCCTTAAAGCAGAACTTGAGAAGGAAAACGTATGACATCCTTCGGTGAAAAAGTGGCGATGGTTGTTTCAAGAGAAAAATGGGTAGACCGGGTTCGGACCTCCCTCGAAGGTGCTCTTGGTGAATATGCCAAAGAGTTAATTGCGTGACCCCTACCCTCATCCTCCTTACCGGGCGTAAATCCGTGGGTAAAGACTGTCTCAGCGATACCGCAAAGGCGTTTTATCCGGGGCAGGTTAGACAAATCGCAGTGGCAGACTGGTTTAAACGCGCCTTGTCAGAAGCAACCAGCTTTGAGTTGGCCTCCTTCTACGATAAGCGCAAAGAAGTTTTATATCGCAATCCTCTTGTGCTTTCGGAAGACCTAATACACCGGCTTTGTGAAGCAATCGCTAGTGCTATTGGACCAACTAGTTTACAAACTAGACAGGCAGACCTCGGCAATCTTATTGAAGTCATGCGAACGTATAAAGGTACCAGTTTCCAGTCCAACCGAAAACTGATGGAATGGCTAGGCTTCCAGTTTATCCATGACGCGTTTGGTTCTGACGAAGTCCATTGTCTTGTCACTGAGATAGGCATTAGAGACTTGCTCGCCCGTGACCCTCACTGTCAGTACCTTATTATCACCGATGCGAGAACTTACTACGAGTCTTCTTATTTTCATCGCACCTGGAAAGGGCCGGTTCTACGGGTAAATATTCAACGGCCCGAGGTTGAAAAGGACCTACCAAGCTCGGACATCGAACTCGCCACTGCAAAGTTTCCTTTAGGTTGGTTTGATGCGACGTTTATAAATGTTGGATTTGACGAGTATAGAAAGGACATTTGGAAATTTTTCCAAACTCTCAATGGCAAAACTCGATAAGCTCTACCTTGAGGCACAGGCGGCAATAAAGGCTTGTTCGGATTTCATTAGAACAAAGAGGGTAGATAAGAATCAATGCATCGCACTCGGCGCACTTGACTCAGCGCGGGTTTACTTGGCGCAGGCCATCCAGACCCGAGTAAAATCAAAGAAATGACGATTACCTTTAAAAGAACAGAAAACCAAGGTTGGATATGCCCGGTATGCTTTGCCTGGAATGAAAATCCGAGATCTTTCAATTGCAACTCCTGCGGATCATACGCCGGATGATAAAGTCATGGTGGCGGATAGCATGGGTGCCAAGCGATTTCTATCGTGGTCGAACCATTACTTTGGCGGGCGATGGGTCATCGTGGTTAAGTGACGAAAGATGGTACAAAGTTCTATTAGGTTTATACATTAGGATATAGCGATGCAAGAATGTTTGGATTGTGGAGACGAAATTGACGCGAAACGGCTAAAGGCGAGACCCACGGCTAAAGTTTGTGTTGCCTGCCAAGAAGCTAGGGAAGCTACAGGCAAATTCAAGCGCTCTAAAATGGAAATAGGCCAGTTTATTGAGGGGTGGCAGTGGGCAGGACAGCAAGAACATCTTATACCGGGTGATAAATGAGCCACTATTCAATTGAGCCACTAGCTTACGGACAATCTGCCCGCTTGGATGGTAAAACGTTAGACGTACCAGTCGAGAGCGTCTCGATCAATAAGCCCTAAACCGAACTGTGTATAAACAGCAACACGGAAATCTTCGTTGTATTCACCGAACGTATCAAGTGCGTGTTTTGGTACGTAGCAGAATTTAACGTACTTAACGATTGCGCCTGCTGGAAGTTTTTTGGACTCGCCGTTTGAAAGCACTAACCTGGTTTCGGCCATGACTTTTTGACTAGAGGTGGCAGGTGTCGGGTTTCCCATATTTTATTAAAACACGGGTATAATGGGAATGCGAAAGGTACCAAACATGGGAGACATGGCCGATTTGACTTTTGACTCGTTTCTTGATCCGGATTACAATGAAGACGACTATGATTACAGCGGGTCGAGTGGGCGTACCAAGCCTGCTGGTGAATTCCAATGGAAGTCTAAAGAGAAAGTTCTGGATATCTGGGAGATGACAGACGCGCACCTTGTCCACGCCATTGCATACCTAGATGAGTGGGATAAAGACAACGAATTCATGCGGTACGAGGCGACCAGGCGCGGGTTAATATTTAAACACTGGGCCGCAGAAGAGACGCAAGAAAAACATCATTGTCGAACCTGCTCTTGTTGCCATGTTTGCCATGGTTGCGGCGGATTATGAAGGCCAAAGTAGTTTCCATCACGGCGGTCAAAAAGCCTACGCCGCGACTTGTTTGCATGACTGGAACCCCCGTTTCAGAGTCGCCTCTTAACGCATATAGTCTAGTGCGCCTTGTCAACCCATCTCTTGCTACTTCAAAAATTAAATTCAACTCCGCGTTCACCAACACAGTTGAGAAGTTCTATGGCGGACAAAAAAAGGTTGAACTCGACAAGAAGACCCCCTATAAGAACCTTGACAAACTTCGAACGATAATGTCGGGTTTCTCAATCAGACGAACTCTAGCTGAAGTCCACGGAATGCCCAAAAAAATTTGGATGACGAGGGAAGTAACGCTGTCACCCGAACAAAAGAAGGTTTATAACACGGTTGCCGCTAAGGAAAAACTCGGGTTGTCATTTTCCTCGTTGGGTGAAAAAGACATGGGGAGCGTGTCATTGCGTTTGAGGCAGGTTTTACTTGACCCGACAATACTTGGGTTCGATGCACCGAGTGCCAAGTTTGACGCACTAGAAGATCTTGCTTCAGAGATCCTTGAAGACCCGCAAGCTAAAATGGTAGTGTGGCTTTCGTTTGTAACCTCCATGCCTGCGCTTCTCAAGCGTTTCAAACAATACCACCCCGTCGCTCTCTACGAGCAGACCACGCAGGCTGAAATCGTCCATCTTAACAAAACATTTGACCATTCTTCTTGCCGACTTGTGTTCGCAAGTCCGGCTAAGGCTTCGACTGGTGTCGATTTTTTGGCACGGGCACGTTACGCCGTTTATCTCGATAGACCCTTCTCTTCAACGCAATGGCTACAGAGCCAAGACAGACTCGTTCGCCGAGTTAATCTGGCGTCGACCGATGAAATCGAACTCCTCAAAGGAAGTCCGGCAACACTAATTGATTTGTACGCACCCGGAACTGTGGATGCACTCACCCACGCTCTCCTTGATAGGAAAATTGACCTTATCGAGGGGTCTGATGCATCAATCGGTAAACTAGCGATGAGCCGGGATGAATTTTTATCATTCATCAAGGAAATTGAGTAAACTCAGCAGGTATAATCCCACGATGACTGAACTCAAATACTGGTTTCTCGGGTGGTACTACGGTTTTAAACGTCTTGGGGCTATAGTTCAGCCTGTTCGTATCCGGTGGATGAAACTACATCCAGATGCCAAAAACCCGACTCGCGCCTTTCAACATGACGCCGCATGGGATATCCATTCAACCGAGTCGATGTTGATTCCGGCAGGCGGTCATTTAAATGTCGATGTTGGTCTTGCAGTCGAGGTTGGACCGGGTGTTGCCTATAATGTTCGCGGAAGGAGTGGCCTTACTAGGCGGGGTATCATCGCTGGGCTCGGTTTATGTGATTCTCACTATAACGGTCCCTTAAAAGTCGTACTTTCTAATCTTTCCTCTGAAGCCTATACTGTAGAAAAAGGTGAGCGTGTAGCGCAAATTCAATTCATCAGTGTTCTTGATTTCCCATGGCAAAAGGTGGACTCGTTTAAGCACAAACTTGGAACGCGGGGAACTTCCGGTTGGGGAAGTAGTGGCCGCTTATGAGTATTCCAACTCTCTATAAGTGCCCGTTATGCGGGTCAACAGCAATGAGTGCACTAAGCGACCCGGTCTTTAAGAGACGTGACAGGGCCACCAATAAACTAGTCGAACAAAAATGCAGCTGTAGCGGAACCTATACCCCAGTTGGTCCGCTCATGATCGTAAAATATGATGACCTGGCCAAAATCCGCTTTTTGTGTAAGCCTTGCAATACATCCTTCCGACGTGTTTCACCGGCCCGTTTCGTTTGTTCTTCTTGCAATTTGCCCGGTCTTGTTGACATAGAAAGCAAAAGTGTGTGGTTTCACAACGGTAATATTACAGTCTGGAACGGTGCGAAATGAAGGTGAACAATGGCACTCGATAGAAACATTACGCCAAGACAAAAGCTCGCGGCGATTGAACTCAAATACTATCAACATCAAATCTGGGTACCCGCAGTAGGGGATTTCTATACAATAGTTCGGAATGACCTCAAACTGTTCAAAATTACGCAGGAAGAGAACGGCTTGTTTTATTTCTTGTGCAATGAATATGACTCCGAAGGAACTTTTCCAGTTAAGGGGTTTGCCACTGAGGATTTCGGACCGAATCGAGTCCACGTGCCTACGTTCATATTTACCGTTCCGGAGTGGCAATGAAATGCCCATGGTGGCATCGCTGGTTCTTTTGGGAATATTTAGATACCTTCTATTGGGGCAGATTCAGGCGTTCTTGTACCTACCAGTTTATTTGCTCCCGGTGTAACGCCCATCGCCAAATTGTTGAGAGTAATGAAGAATGAACGCTCTTTCGGTTGAGTGCATCAGCGCACTTACATTAGTCGACAACTCACTACCGGTGTTTTATGGGACCGGACCGGAAGAGCTTTATCTTTCTTATCCTGACCCGGGCTTCCTGGTGTTGCCCATCCCTGATGCAACGCTTCTTTCTCTCATTCGTTCACGTTCACCTTTGACGCTGGTGGCTACTTCTAAAAAGGATGTGGCTTCACTCAAAAAGCGCAACATTGAACCAAAACTTGTTGACGTTTCGCCTTCCGCTGTACTCAAAAGCGCGTCCGCTATTTCACCCTTGTCCCGCTCATCGATGAGCGTGGCGGGGCTCGGAAAAACTCCGGTGGCCATCGCAGCGACACACATGCTGGCGCTGCTTGGCGAATCGAAAGAAAACATCGCCGCTATTATGGACTTTTTTCCAGAAACGCAAGCATTTGCCATTCAAGAAGCTTTCCTCAGTATGAACGTGGCCCGAACCATGAGACTGCTTTGCCTTGTGAAATCAAAAGACGCAGTCGGAGTTGCGGCGCTCCTTTTATCGGGCCATACGGTAGCTGCTATCCTAAAGGAAAGTAGTGCACAAGAGGCTATAGCATCGGGTTTAAACTCTTTCTATGTGGACAAAATTCGCAGCATGTCCACTCGCTACATCAGGAAAGTGGACCTGAACCGGGCTACAAAACTGCTTTCGTCCTTCCTGGAAGACGTAAAAAGCGGCATGGACGCGCATTATCTACTTCGATACCGCGTCGCGGCCATCCTAACGTCCTAAATTTAACCCATTTATACTGTCAAGAATATCCGCTGAACTAAATACTTGACAGCGTCAAGAGAGTGTGATATACTTGTTTTTAGAGGTAGATTCAATGACGAAACAAGTACAGGCTCTCAGAACAGCACTCAACCAGGCATTTCTCGAACGGTCCACCCTTATCGATGGGATGCTTACCGCTCTTATTGCGGGCGACCCACTTCTTTTTGTGGGACCTCCTGGTACCGCAAAAAGTGCGATTTGCCATGCTATTACTAGTGCGGTGTCGGGTCAATACTTCGGTTGGTGCCTGAATAAGCTCACCACCCCGGAAGAGCTTTTTGGTCCCATTTCACTTAAAGCGTTGGAGAACGACCATTACCTACGTATGACTGATGGTAAGCTCCCAACTGCGAACGTGGCCTTTCTTGACGAGATATTCAAGACATCGTCTACCATTTGCAACAGCCTCCTCACCATTATGAACGAGAAGGTTTACCACAACGATGGAAAAGCGGTTCCCGTCCCACTTCGCGTTCTTTATGCGGCATCCAACGAAGTTCCTCAGGGCGAGGAACTCGGCGCGATGTACGACCGGTTTGTGCTCAAGTACTACGTCAACTATGTAAAGGAAGATAGTTCAGTCGATGCGTTGTTTTTAGGTATAGACAAAGTGCAAATGCCCGCCCTTTCCCTCGCCGACGTGGACACGATGCAGGCTATCGCGAAAAACCCGACGAAAGAGGATGTCATGCCGGTTCTCCCTGCTCTTAAGGCTATCCGGCACGACATCGAAGAGGAAGGTATCCAGGTTTCCGACCGCAAATGGGTGCAGTCCGTTCGCATTCTGAAAGCATATTCCATGCTCAATGAACACGCCCATATTGAAGTGTCGGATCTGGAAATCCTGGAGAATGTTCTTTGGTCGAACATCGAACAACGCTCTAAGGTAAGAAAGATTGTCGGCAAGCACTCGAACCCACTCGGCGAGTCCATCCTCCAGTACCTCGACGCGGCAAGCGAACTGTTCGACCAAGTCAACACCGGCAAGGTTGAAGCGGTTGAAGGGTTCAAGAAGATCCAGTCTGCAGTGAAGAGTCTGGAAAAACTGGGCGACCCAACCAAGAACAGCAAGTTGCTTGCGGCCATCACTCAGGTGAAGGGGTACCAACTCCGCGTGGCGACCGAAAAACTGGGCATCACAACCTGAGTCAGATAAGATACACTTGACGACGTCAAGAGCACGTGATAGAATAGAAAATAAGGAGAAAAGAAATGACGATTAAAAATGTGGACGGACTTCCGGTGGTTGGTTGGTTGGTGAACTGGTCGGCGACGGGCTATGAGGTTCCTCGTGCGGACCTCGTAGCGCTTTTGACGAAAGTGGGCATCGACCCAAACGTTGCTCGGGCGGTCCTGCCTAAGAACGCGCTCGGTCGGGCTTTTAAGGAGCACGCCAAAGGCCACGACAAGTTTCACCGCAAAGTGTCGGACGGGTCAGAGCGCGCCGTGTTTGCTATCCTGGAGACCGAAGTGTCGAACATCGACGAGATCGGGATCGAGACCACGACCAAAGGTTACTACGACAAGAGCACGCATTCGCCCAAAGTCTCGGGCCAGAACAAGTCCAAGGTGGAAGAGTCCTATGGCAAAAGGCTCGAAACGTACGCCTCCGACCAGTTCCGCTCAATTGTGCTGCGTTATGTGAAAAGGTACTGCTCAGCCGTGACCTATCTTGACACTGGCAATTTGTACTTCATCCCGGCGACCAAAAAAGCCGAACTCGACAAGCTCATCGAACTGTTCCGCGTCATTGGCCCACCCGTCAAGCTGAACATCAAAGAGGAAATCAGCACGACCCAGGTTCGGGCAGTGATGTGGACCCTGGCTACCAAGGAGATCGTGGCGGACATCGCGAAGCTGAAGGAAGATTTCAACGAGATCGGCGACGAGACCAGCGCCCGGTCCATGCAACTCTCCCTGAGCAAGTACGACTCCCTCAAGACGAAGGTCGAGATGTTCGAGACGGTTCTCAGCGCTGAAGCGGGCAACCTCAAGCAGCAACTCGATGACCTCAACAAGGCGGTCCGCGCCCGGATGACCGCCTAGGCCGGGTCGATACTGACACAATTGACAACGTCAAGTCGATGTGGTATACTAGAAAGTAAGGAAGTAAACACATGAACATCAGAAATCGGTACGAATTGATGAAGCTCCCGCCCGCCATTTTGGCGGGCATCGCAGCTGGTTCCTCCGGAGAAGCTGCGGAAGCGGCAAAGTGCATGGTGGTCCGGGCGGAGTTGATGCAGCCCTACCAATACGACGTGGTCCTCGAATACGAGGAGTTCCCGAGCATCACTGAAGGTGGATACGAGTTTCGGCAGTGTGGGAACTGGCTGTACTACGGGTCGGGCGGGGAGTTCTACGCAAAGACTTCGGCAAAGGAACTGGCGGAGTTCCTGGATACGGAGGGGTCGACAGCCGGAGAACCGGCCCCCTTCCCAGTCGCGATCCCAGCTAGTGGCGACGCGGTCCACATGTACGACGCGAACGACAACGAACCGGCCAGTAAGGTCCGGCTCGCGGAATACAACTCGGAGTTCGGCACCAAATATAAGGACTTCGACGAGTTCTTCGCTGAGGACGAGTCCTAACCCCTCGACCTGCCCGATCCTGTGTAGAATCTGACACAACTTGACGCCGTCAAGGCGGCGTGGTAGAATTAAAGAATGGGCAAAATGAACAAGAAGATCGAAGCGACCACTGAAGCGACCAATGCAATCGAGACCGACGCCTACGACCCAGTGTTGTGGGGAAGCGTCCGCGACAACTGCACGAAGATCGCGGACCTCACGGGCGACGCCTCCTCTGAAGGAATGACGAGCGACGTTTTCCACGCCCTCTACAAGTCCAAGCCGGTTATCGCGGCGGACGCAGGCGCGGCGCAAAAGGCTGTGCTCGAAACGATGATGGCGCTCCCTGAGTACCAGGACATGCGCCCCATGACGAGGTTTGACGACATGGCGTCCGCCCTCGGCGTGATGGAACTCGGGCCGACCGTTCTGGAGCAGTTCGGAAAACTCGTGGAAAAACAGGAGTCTGGAAAACCCGAGACCGGCCCCGGGAACGGTCCTGGCAACGCCCCCGGCGAGGGTGAACAGCCCGGCGAGTTCAGCGAGGAAGACCTGGCTGGAGTCCGCCGCGCAATCCGTAAGGCCGTGAAAGACACTCAGGAAAAACTCGACGAGTGGGAAGACCTCAAGGCCGGTTGGGGCATCAAGCCCGGCGAACTCACCCGCCTTTCCTTTAAGGAGAAGCTCGAACTGGCAGAATCCCTCAAGCGGACCAAAGACCTGAAGAAGATCGCCGATCTGGCCGGGCGCTTCCGGAATATCGCACTCGCCGCAGAAGCGACGACCCCGACGCATGGCGTCGACGAGATCACTAACATTACCCTGGGCGACAACATCGCCCGGCTCTTGCCCAGTGAACTCGTGAAGTTCAAGTCCGCGAAACTGCTGTTCATGAAGGACTTCGTCGAGAAGCAACTCGTTATGTACGACCTACAAGGTGTTGAGCCAGTTGGTTGTGGTCCGATCATCGCCTGTCTGGACATTTCTGGTTCAATGGCGGGTGAGCGCGAGGTTTGGGCGAAAGCGGTTATCCTGGCCCTGATGTCACTTGCCGAGAAGCAAAAGCGGCCTTTCGGAGTGATCACCTTCGACACCGGCCCCCGCATGCAGAAGTATTTTGCTAAGGGCAATCCAACCATTGCGGAGAAAATCGAAATCGCATCAGTCGCGTCGGACGGCGGTGGTACCTCCTTTTACTCGCCGCTCATGGCAGCATTCGAGATGCGGGCTCAAACGTCGGCGCTGAAACCGGCGGATATTGTCTTCTGTACCGATGGCGAGTGCGAACTTTCTGAGAAGCAACTCCTCCAAATTACCGATCTGAAGAAAACCACCTCAGTCCGCATCTTTGGGGTTGGCATTACCGACCGCGTTGGCGATAAGTTCGAGGACCTCGCGGCGTTTTCTGACAACATGGCCGTTGTCAGTTCAACGGGTGACA
>Ga0315284_10016632_pt1 | contig 10432 bp, 11 predicted proteins | sample YL17G09_16_MG_FD_203696 | JGI IMG/M metagenome (GOLD analysis project Ga0315284, IMG submission 203696) | Sediment microbial communities from Yellowstone Lake, YNP, Wyoming, USA - YL17G09_16 | ecosystem: Environmental > Aquatic > Freshwater > Lake > Sediment | place: USA: Wyoming | collected...
TACCATCATCAAATAATCAAATTAAGAATAAAATTCAAAGAAAACATCAATCAAAAGGCAATATTTTAAATGAAAAGTTTGGAATAAGCCAACAGGTAACAAATCAATAGTGCAAATTAATAAAAATTTATATATTTTTTTTATTATTTTTTATTATTTTTTATTATTTTTTATTATTTTTTATTATTTTTTATTATTTTTTATTATTTTTTATTATTTTTTATTATTTCATATTATATATATGTATACATATAATACGGTACAAATATTTTTATTTGTTTTAGTTTTTGTTATTATTTATGTTATTGAAAAAATAAATTATAGTAATGCGTTAATGTTTGGAGTTGTTCCCATTATTCCTGGATTACCTGTAAACCAAAATCAAGTGAAAACACATGGTCCACAACAAAAAAAAATAAAAAAAAATAAGTAATATACACCGATGAACATTTAAAATGGGACAAACCGCTATATGCGGTTTGCCTATTTAATTGATTTATCGGTAACAGTTGCCCTTAAATCTCTAGTGGGACAACCTTTGGTTGTCCCATTATAAATATTCAAGGGTGTAAAATAAATAGTAAATAAAAAAAAAATTGAAATATTTTTGAATACTTATTATATATTATATAAAGTCAAACAAGTTATTTCAAAATGCAAACAAGAAGTCAAAGTATCCGTGTTTCTCCTGTTAAAGCAAACGTTGAATCAAATATAAAGCAAATTGAAGTATTTAATGCTACTACTACTACTAATGCCGCGACTGAAGAAAAAATATTTAAAGATTTTGAAACAACAATTTTAAAATCAGTTATTGAAGTAGAAAAAACTATTGGTAAGGTCAATAGGGTAAAAGTAGTTAAAAAAATGTTTGAATTTATAGATAAAGAAATCCTAATTGTATATCCAATTGTAAAAAGAAAAACAAGTCCAGAGGGTCTTAAAAAATTTATGTTAGAATTATACTATAGAGCTCATGATTTAGGTAATCAAATTGAAAGATTATCCGTTACAATGAGCGATCACAAAATACTCTTTGATACTCACAGTCTTTTATGTCATGTAAAGAGAAAAATTCATCCATTTATTGTCTAGATTTTATTAAGTAGTTATTAAGTAGCTAAGAAGTAGCTAGTCAGTAGATAGATAAAATAATATAATTATAATGATTTTTTTCTTTATAATTATAATGATTTTTTTCTTTATAATTATAATAAGTTATACATTCTTTTATACATTCTTTGTTTCACCATTTTCTTTACGAATATTGTAATCACGCATGATACTATTTAAATTATGACGTATTTGTTTATAAATTTCTTGATTCACTGAAGCAACCTTTTCTGGTGCTTTTTTTTCAGCGATTCCTAGAAATCCCTTGATTACTTTTATATGATCATAGTTACATTCTTTTAATTTTTCTAATGCTATTTCTTGAGTATAATCTGTTTGTCCTAATATTATGTTCACTTTATTATTAGTATCATCATCAAGGGCTGCAATATCAATAGTTAACGTTTTATCTTCCATATATGAATATGATAAATTATTTTTTAAATCATATTAAACGAATTGTTATATATTAAATTATTATGATGGAAGACACTGATTTTAATACTGATGAAATTTTACAGGAAATAAATGTTGTTTTAAAAAATAATATTGGAAAATTAGTAAACGAAAAATATAAATTGTATGAAACTACACATAAAAGTGTTATGCATTTAACATCAACTCTAAGGGAGCATATGAGAGATGAATTACATGATAAAACAAATACACAAAAAGATGTAATTAAAAATGAAGATACAAAAAATCTTAATAATAAGATAACAGAATTAGATGATAAAATAGATTTATCAAATACAAATTACGAATTATTAAATAAAACAGTTACTTCATTAGTTGACATTATTTCTAAATTAAATATTGAAATAAATGAATTAAGAAATAGTAATAAAATAGTCCATGATTTAACAAAAGAAGTATTTATTAAAGAAGAACCTGTTGAAAAAGAGAATATTAAATTAATTTTTGAAGAACCTAAAAATAAAGAGGAAGTAGAAGAAGTAGATGAAGAAGAGGAGGAAGAAGTAGAAGATGGAGTATTAGTAATTAAGATAAATGGAAATTCTTATTATTCTACTAATAAGAAATTAGAGGAAGAAGAAGAGGAAACAGAAGATGAGGAACTAGAAGAGGAAGAAGTGATTGAAGAAGAAGTGATTGAAGAAGATGAAGAAGTGATTGAAGAAGAAGTGATTGAAGAAGAAGAAGAGGAAGAAGAAGAAGAGGAAGTAGAAACAGAAGATGAAGAAGTGATTGAAGATGATGAAGATGAATATTTTGAAATAGAAATTGATGATGTAACCTATTGTACGAATGATGAAGAAAATGGTAATATTTATGAAATTAATAATGATGAAATGGGGAAAAAAGTAGGTTATTTAAAAGACGGAGAACCTTTTTTTTTATAGATATAATATAAATGTTTAATTTATGTGCACCAGCTATAATATATTTATTTTTTTCAGCTACACAAATTATAATTGACATATTTAAAGGACTTTATAATACAGCATTTATGAAATTCATAGTTATGGTAATGATTACTATATTATTAAACATTCTTTGTCAAAATGGGTTACATATAGTTTCATGGATCATTGTTTTTATTCCATTTCTTCTTATGACTGTAATTGTAAGTATGCTTTTATACATTTTTGGTTTAAATGCGTCAACTGGTACATTAAATACTTGTAAAACATGTCCAAAAAATACATCACTTGATTCTCAGGGTAATATTATAATATATGACCCATACTATAATCCATCTACAAATCCAGTATATTATAGTTCTCCGAATATAATTGTACCAAAACCTCCTACTACAAAAACAACTATAACAAAGACAAATACAAGTGCTATAATAATAAAAGGACCTCCAAAAAATTCAAGTGATCCATCTTACCAAAGTTAGAAAAAGGAAAATAATAATCGGAATAATAATCGGAATAATAATCGGAATAATAATCGGAATAATAATTAGAATAATAATAAACAATTTAAAAAAAATTATTTATTATATGTATGTATTTGATTGTTTTAGCTCCTATGTTTGCAATGTTTTATTATGTTAATGACAAATTACAAAAAAATTATCCAAAACAATACTCAGATTTTTTACTATCATTATCATTTAATATTATTTATTATGGTTCAACAGCACAAAATATGTTACAAAAATGTTATAATAGATTATGTATTGCATATGAAAATACATATCAAAAAATAGTAGATATTTATCCTGAAATAGATGATTATAAAAATAGTATCATTAGTTTCTTTAATAAAAATCAAAATAAAAATAAAAATTTTATAGAATTTATCTTAAACGGAGAAGTAATATATTTTATAAACAAAGATGATTATTTAATTAATAAAAATAATATAGTGAGAGACAATTTTGATTTTGATTTTGCTATTTATTCTGAATTCAAAAAGAAAAAAAATGATTATATAATAAATAAACGAATTATTAAAAATTTTCCAGAAAAAGAGGATTTAACATGTAATGAGACAATATATAAATTTATTTTAGTTGAATTAAAAATACAAGATGAAAATATTAGAATAGATTTTTTAATTCAAAAAAATAATTTTTATATTGTTAATAATGAGATTGATTATAAATTTATCCATTATTTATTAAATACATATTATTATGAACAAGTTAAAAAATTTAACATAAATATGAGCATAGATATGAAAATAAATAATTTTAATGATTATGTATTACAAATTTGTGATCAAAATATAGATATTATAAATTTTGATAATACTAATAAATTAATTTTCAAAGAAAATGGTTATGAGGTTACTCCATACATAAATGATACTGATTCTGATAATGATGAAAAAGGTTATGATAATTGTGATGTATTTAATGTGAATGGTTCAATTGTAGTTGAAGAATAATTATAATAATTATAATAAAATATAATATATAGAAAACAATATAAAAAAAAATTGAAATATTAATTTATAAATGGTAACCCAACATAACACAATGACAGAAGAAACAACTAATAATAATTTTCATAAATTATCTGATAATTGGACACTTTGGGCTCACTTACCTCATAATACCGATTGGAGTATAACAAGCTACATTAATATTTTCACTTTTACATCTGTTGAAGAAATAATAGCTATTACTGAAACATTGCCTCCAATATTAGTTGAAAATTGTATGTTGTTCATGATGCGTGAAGGAATAAAACCAACATGGGAAGACCCAAAAAATCGTAATGGAGGTTGTTTTTCATATAAAGTATCAAATAAAAATGTTTCAAAAGTATGGAAGGACTTATCTTACGTTGTTGTAGGTGGAACCATAAGTAATCATGCTAATTACGTAAATTGTGTTACTGGGATTACCATTTCTCCAAAAAAGAATTTTTGTATTATAAAAATTTGGATGTCAGATTGTACAAATCAAAATCCAGATGTTGTTACAAATGATCTAAAAGGGTTAACACCTCAAGGTTGTTTGTTTAAAAAACATTTACCTGAATATTAGACCTACTAAAAAGAAAAAGAAAAATAAAAATAAGATAAAATTTCTATAAAAAATACAATTAAAAATCTAAAAAATCTAAAAAAAAATTATAATAATATATTATAATTTTTTTTATATAAAAAGATTAATATAAATATATTCATAAAAATGATTAAAAAAACGGTTTGTTTAAACATGATAGTTAAAAATGAATCTCATATCATTGAAGAAACATTATTAAAATTAACAAAAAAAATCAAATTTGATTATTGGGTAATTTCAGATACTGGTTCTACTGATAAAACCAAAGAAATAATTGTAAATTTCTTTAAAAATGTGGATATACCCGGTGAAATTTATGATGATGAGTGGGTTAATTTTGCTTATAATAGAAGTAAAGCATTAGAATATGCTTATAATAAAAGCGATTATATTTTAATTTTTGATGCAGATGATGAAATATGCGGAGATTTTAAATTACCTATTAATTTTATACACGATGGTTATCATCTAAAATTTGGTGATGAAAATGGTTGTCATTATAAAAGAATGTTATTAGTAAACAACAGAAAAAAATGGATATATAAATCAGTAATACATGAATATATTTGTAACTGTGAACCAATAGGAGACACACCTTTAATTGATGAAAATTATTATGTTGTTTCAGGACGTTTAGGGTATAGAAATCAACAACCTGATAAATATTTAAATGATGCTATTGTTTTAGAAAAAGCCCATGAGATTGCTTTAAAAGAAAATGATGATTTATATTTAAGATATGCATTTTATTGTGCGAATAGTTATAAAGACGCAGGAAAAAATGTAGAAGCGATAAAATGGTATAGAATTACATTAGGGCAGAATAATTGGCCTCAAGAGAAATATATGTCATGTTTAAATTTATTTGAATGTTACTCTAAAATAAATTCAATGGAAACAGGGTTTTTTTATTTAATAGAAAGTATAAAATATGATAATCAAAGAGCAGAATGTTTAATACCACTCATATCGCATTATTGTGCTAAAGAAATGTCAACTGTATCTTATAATTTTTATTTAAATATAAAACCATTTTTTGAAAATGAATATTTTTATTCGTCATCTGTAATAAATGATAAATTATTTATAAGAAATATGGATTATGATTTACTATTACCTTATTACATGATTATAGTTGCTGATAAAGTTAAAGAGCGTACTACTGGTATTAAAATGTATGAAATTATTTTTACAAAAAAGTTTAAAACAAATGATGAGCATTTTATTGGAAATATGTTATTTAACCTTCAATTTTTTATAGAAGATGCTATTAATAATAATAATAATAATAATTTTATAAAATTATTTCAAGAATATATTGATTTTTTATTACAAATAAATTATCCGTTATTCAAACATGATTTTTTACAAAAATATGAAAAATATGGTCTTAATACAAGAAATATATTTAAACTTCTAGAATCTAAATTTACAGAAAACGAATGTAAAAATAGTAAAAAAATATTATTTTTTGTTGGATATGCTCCATATTTATGGAATGATACATATAGTTTAACAAATGCTATTGGGGGTTCTGAAAAAGCTGTATTATATTTATCTAAGCAATTTCCTGAAAATTATGAAATTTATGTTGCGGGTTCTGTACAAGAAGAAACAATTAATAATATTACATATGTAAATTTGGAAAACTTACCAAAACTTATTGAAACAAATGCGTTTCATACAATCATTGTATCTAGATATATTTCATTTTTTGAAAATTATCCAAATTTTTCAGCCTATCAAACATATATTTGGGGTCATGATACAATATTACATAATTATGGATGTAATACTTCACAAAATGATATATTACAAAAATGGTCAAATAAGATTACAGGTTGTATATGTCAAACTGAGTGGCATATGGATTTATTTACTAAAATTCATCCTTTATTAAAAGATAAAATTCATATTATAAACAATGGAATTCCATTAGATAATTTTAAGTATAAATTAAAAAAAATACAAAATAGATTTATTTATTCATCATGTAGTGAAAGAGGATTGGATAGATTATTAGAATTATGGCCGTCAATTATTGAAAATATACCGAATGCTGAATTATTTATTGCTTCTTATAATAGCTTTCCAAGTAATGATTATGAAAATAAATTATATGAAATTATTAAAAAATATAATAGTATTTTTCATGTTGGTAAACTAAATAGTGATAAATTATATGAATTAATGTCAACTGCTGAATATTGGTTATATCCTACAAGTTGGCCTGAAACATCTTGTATTACAGCAATGGAAATGTTATATTCAGAAGTAATTTGCGTATATTATTCACTTGCTGGACTAGTAAATACATTAGGTGATTATGGTATTCCTGTAGAAAAAGGAAATGAAGTTGAAACAATAATAAATTTAACAAATAAAAGAAAAAATGAAATAATAACACGTGGTAAAGAATATGCTTTATCATGTTCTTGGGAAAATAGATATAACGAATGGTCAAAACTATTGTTTAAAAATGAAGAAAATAATAAAAAAAATAATGATGGAAAAAAATGTAAAAATGAAATTATTGAGATAAATGAAAAATGTAATGAAAAAAATAATAAATTTATTAAAGTAATAAATTTGAAAAGAAGACCAGATAGAAAAAATAATATGATACAAAAATTACAAAACGTTTCAATTAATGAAAACGAGTATGAAATAATTGAGGCTGTAGATGGTAAAGAATTAGAATCAACTTTATATATTAAAAATTTATTTGAAGGAAATGATTTTAATTATAGAAAAGGAGTTATTGGTTGTGCTTTGAGTCATATTCATTTATGGGAAAAATTAGTTGATGACAAAAAAAATGACTATTATGTAATTTTAGAAGATGATGTAACATTTGTTGATAATTTTAAAGAAAAATTAGAAAAATCTATTGAATTATTTTTACAAAGTAAAATAGAATATGCATTAATAGGTGCTTATCAATTAAAAAAAGAAAATACTAATAAAAATGATATTCAATTTATTAATTATAATTATTATGATTGGTCTGGACAATATAGTTACATTATTTCAAAATCTGGTTCAAAAAAATTATTGGAAAGTATAAAAAATAATGGTGTAAAATATGCTATTGATTATCATGGTATTTATACTAGATGTTTTGATGTATATTTTTTAAATGAATATATTGTTTATGCAGAAGCTTTGCAAATTCATAATAATCAAGACACAGATATACAGAATGAATATGATTATTTAGATTTTTCTAATATAGATGAAGAGTAAAAAAAATATTAAAATAATAAAAATAAAAAATACTTGTAATGAAAAAATAATTTTTACGTTTAAAATATTTAATAATATATATTTATCTGTATGTATATGGAAAAAAAATTTATTAAAGTAATAAATTTGAAAAGAAGACCAGATAGAAAAAATAATATGATAGAAAAATTACAAAATGTTTCAATTAATGAAAACGACTATGAAATAATTGAAGCAGTAGATGGAAAAGAATTACAACCAACTTTATATTTAAAAAACTTTTTTAATATTGAAGGTTATAGAAAGGGGGTTATTGGTTGTGCACTAAGTCATATTCATTTATGGGAAAGATTAGTTAATGATGATAAAAACGATTATTATGTAATTTTAGAAGATGATGTAATATTTGTTGATAATTTTAAAGAAAAATTAGAAAGATCTATTGAATTATTTTTACAAAATAAAATAGAATACACTTTGATAGGTGCATTTCAAATAGAAAATCAAAACTTGAATAAAGATAATATTCAACTTGTTAATAATAATAATTACGCATGGTCTACAACATGTGGTTATATTATTTCAAAATCTGGTTCAAAAAAATTATTAGAAAGTATAAAAAATAATGGTATAAAAGCTCCTATTGATCATTCTTGTATATACACTAGATGTTTTGATGTGTATTTTTTAAATGAATACATTGTTCATACATTTGTTTATGGTGCTACTAGTGACACAGATATACAGAATGTATATGATTGTTTAGATTTTTCTAATATAGACGAAAATGAAAATATAATAGAAATAGATAATATCTGTAAAGAAGAATTAAATGATAAAATAATTACAATATCTTTTACAGATTGGTGGCTAGAAGAATATAATGGAGGTAATTTTGATAGGGAAAATAATTATTTTACAAAACTTTTTACTGATTATACCGATTATAAAATTAAAGTAATAGAACCACATGAAAATCCAGATATACTTTTTTATAGTATTTTTGGTTATCAACATCAATCTTTATCAGCAAAAAGAAAAATATTTTTTTCAGGAGAATCACAATCTAAAAGAGAAGATGCTAATTATAATATAACTTTTGATGAAAATTGTGAAAATAATTGTAGATTACCTTTATGGATAATCTATTTAAATGATGCATTAATTGAAAATTGCAATATTAAAAATGGTATTTTTGAAAAAGCAAACAAAAATAAATTTTGTTCTATTATTTGCCAACGTGATAATGAAAATAATAAAAGAAGTGAAATTGTTAATAAATTATCTACATATAAAAAAGTAGATTGTGGTGGACCATTTCTAAATAATATAGGTTATATAGTTCCTAGAGGCACTAATTGTTCTGGAAAAATATATCATCATAGTAATTATAAATTTGTATTAACCTTTGAAAATAGGATGTATCCTGGTTATGTAACTGAAAAAATATTAGACGAATATAAATCAAATAGTATTCCGATTTATTGGGGTACACCTGATGTAGTAAAAGATTTTAATCCTGAGACATTTATAAACGCTAATGATTTTAATTCAATTGATGAATTAGTTAACCATATTATTAAGGTTGATAATGATGATGAATTATATAATAGTTATTTTAATAAACCAATATTTTCAGATTATTGGTTAAGTATTTTTCAAGATCCTAATAAAACATTTTATAAAAAATTAATAAATAATATCATTGGATAAACATATAAAATTCAAAAATCATTTTAATATTATTATTAAAAATGATTTTTTATAAACTAATAAATTTAAAAAAAATAATTAATTAGGAACTGGAAACGGTCTTTGGTTTTTTTCTATTGTTAAAGGTTCTGGTATTAATGTAGGACCTTTTTCATAAATATTAACAGAATCTAATTTCGCTAATTCTGGTACAAAACATGGTGCTGGGTTTACTAAATTAGTTGAGTTTATTCCTAGCAAAAATGATTCAATATCAGGGGCATTATAAGACAATTTATTCCAAGGTATTTGTGCTGGATTTAATCCGTTTCCTGCAAATCTTGTATTATATGCTGCTCCATATTGTGAGTTAGGATATAGCGTATAATTTTCAAAATGTTTATATTCTCTTTGTTCTAAACAATAGTTACCTGGGGTATTTATATTACGAGTAGATGCCATATATATATCAACTTTTAAAAAAAGTTTGAGATTCCACCTTTTCCACCTTTTCCACCTTTAGAAAAGGTTCTGCGAAGCTAAGAGCCAAAACACCCTATTAAATAAATTTAGTTTCAATCTTTGGCTCTTAGCTTCGCAGAACCTTTTCTAAAGGTGGAAAAGGTGGAAAATCTAAAAATTTACATACACGTGGATGTGTTAAATAAAGTTGATCAAATGAATACATAAGCATAAGACCAACTTGTTTATCTTCACTTGAAACATCCTCTGCAAATTTACTCATACATTCTGAAAATTCGGGTGATAATATTAGTTTATTATATAATTCATTAAATGCTATTTTGATTTCATCATCATTATATTCATCTAGACCAAAAATATCTAAAAACTCTTGACGATAAATAACATCTCTAATAAAAAATTTAACCTCTTCATTAATATTATCTGATT
>Ga0315284_10016633_pt1 | contig 10432 bp, 11 predicted proteins | sample YL17G09_16_MG_FD_203696 | JGI IMG/M metagenome (GOLD analysis project Ga0315284, IMG submission 203696) | Sediment microbial communities from Yellowstone Lake, YNP, Wyoming, USA - YL17G09_16 | ecosystem: Environmental > Aquatic > Freshwater > Lake > Sediment | place: USA: Wyoming | collected...
ATGAAGAAAAATTCGCTAATAAAATGAAAGATAAAGAGATATTTAACCTTTTCACTTTTGCAGACTATCGAATAGTTCTAGGAGAAAAAACAAACGATCGAATATATAAACCAAAGAGCGCAAAACCATCTCAAATATGTGCTTTCATTTACGCATGGTCAAGAGTTTACATGTATGATTTATTATATGCAAAATATGATGTCTTATACACTGATACAGATTCAGCATTAATAAAAGAAGATGATTATAAAGTATTTGAAAAGAAATTCATTACCGAATATGGAGATGCTCCACACATCTATCATAGTTTAACAATTAAAAATTATAAAGATAATTCAGTTAAAACAATTGGTGGTGACTTTGGGCAGTTTGAAGAAGAATTGCAAATAAAAGATGACCAAACAGTCGAGCAATACATATTAGCTAAAAAGTTATATGCAATTGAAATAAAGAATAAAGATGGGTCAATATCTGATCATTCAAAATACAGAATGAAAGGAGTAGATAAAAAGAAAGATGTTTTAATTACAAAGAAAGAAGTGGATAAAATAGAACGAAAAGAAGATAAAGATGATGAAGATTATGATAAAGATTTTGACAAACAGATCCATTTATATAATATTTGGAAGAATCATCAAGGAACTGAATACGATCCAATGGAACCATTTAGAAGATTAAATAAAGAAGGAGTGTGTTATTACGTCACTAGTCAACTTCAAAAGAAAGAATTCAACATCGAGCAGTTGTATTCAATAAAGAAACTTGACAAATCATCAGAATAAAATTTCTATGTTATAAATATAATATAGAAATGAGCACATCGGAATATTATAGAGCAAACCCTGTAAATTATTCAAATTTAAATGTAAAGTCATGCCATGCAATATCAATGCAAACAAATAGTCTAGTTCTAGATAATCAAGTATCTGTAACACCTCCAGCAGTTGGAGAATTAAAATTATACGCGGATGTAAGTGGTACACTAAGTTCAATTGATTCTACATCAACAGTTGTAACATATGTTGATTCAGCAGTATTCGTAGATGCATTAACTCAAAGTGGTCCTACAACTCAAGGGAATTTTCCAGCTTATCAAGATAGTGTATCAAATGTGGTTGTTGATAGTGGAATCAGTGCATCATTACTAGTTAATTTATCAACTGGATTATCATCATTAGCTAATCAAGATCAAGGACTTGCTGCAGCTGGTGAACGCGATTTGTGGCAGCTATCAGCAGGATTAGCATTTAATGGAGGCATAATGAATTATGATCAAAATAATAATGTATTATATTCAACTGATTGGAGTAATGGTATAGTAGGTACACATTATAGTTTAGATGGTGGAATTAACTGGCTAAGTTGTGTATTTAATGTACTACCAACAGCAGGTATGTTAATTGCATTTAATGGAGCAGGATTATGGGTAGCTGTTGCAAATTTTTCAGCTGCTCATTTAACATACACTTCAATTGATGGTATTAATTTTACTTCAACTGGTACTCTTTTAGCAAGTAATGCTGCAATAAATATGGTATTTAATCCAGTTAGTAACTTATTTGTTACAGGTGTTAATACTGATGCAACTCATTGGATTTCAACCTCACCTGATGCAATTACATGGACACCTAGAGTAACTCAAGATTACACAGGAGTAATTAATTATACTGAATTAGGTCAGAAGAATGACGGAAGTGTAATGGTGTATATGGGTGATAGTCAAGTTAATCCAGAATATTCATTAGATGGAGGAATTACATGGTTAGTTAGTTCAGGTAGTCCAAGTAGTAAACAAGCTGTATGTTGGTCAGAGGCTAAACAACAATTTGTGGCTATGGGTGTTACTAATAATGTTATTCAATCTAGTGATGGTAAAGTATGGGAAGATTGTGGAAATGGTGGCTTTGGAGGAAGCGTATCAATTATTTACTGTGACTTTCCTATTTCAAGATATTATGGAGGTTGGGGTACTGGTATAGGTTCTTTTTATAATTTACATTCAACCATTGATCCTCATGTACCATTTTCTAATGTTCATCTCGATGGATCAATAGTGCAGACTCAAGCTTATGCATCAGTTGTTTATATTCAACAATATGATCGATTTATACTTGCACTTGATAATGTAGGAATTGCTTATTCCACTGCTAGACCTTATATTATTAAAGCTGCAAATAGTGGAATGTCAGTATATCCTCAATATGGAAGTATTGCGAATGGTCCAATTATATCAAATACTTTAGTTGAAACATCATTATTAAGTACACATGCAGGTAGTAATATTATCCCAGCTAATAGTATGAATTTAGGATCAGTCACAAAAATTAGATTTTCATTATTTGTAGCAAGCGTTTTAGCATTATCTAGTTTGACAATTCGTCTTAGAGTTAATGGGTCACAAATATTCCAATTGTCAGTATTAGTAGGCCCCATTACAAATCGAGTTATTATAACTGAAGTTGAGTTAGCTAATGTTGATAATGCAAATCCAACTATTTCAGCCATTGTTAATCAAGATGGTCTTGCACCAGTATTAACATCAACTAGCGCAGCTGTGAATTATACAGTTAATGATACATTTGATCTTACAGCACAATGGAGCGTTGCTAATGTAGGAAATCAAGTACGATGTGATGCATTTAATATGTCGTTAATGAAATTCTAAATAAATTTATATATCATGTTATAGTATACTTATAACATAATGACAAGTTATTGGGCTAAACCTAAGGCAAGTCGTCCTATCGATGTTCCTACTCAAAAAAGCTTTTATGCAAAACCTGTTGTCCATCATCAAGTTGTGAATAGTCAACCTATGAAAACTGTGCAACAATGTGTTCAACAATTTAAAGAAGAAGTAAAACACGACAATTATGATGAACTTACTGTTAAATATACACAGTTAGTTAAAGCTTATAAAAAATTAAAAAAACAAAATGATCTCAAGGTAGTAAATAAACCTAAAGATTTAAAAGTTAAATATGAAGATGAGGATGAAAATGATTAATTATAATATACCACCCATGTTCCTAAGTTTTCATTAAATACATATCTTAGAACACTACTAGCAACAGCAGATAGAGCAATACTATTAGCTCCCAATCTATATTCAGTTACCCCAGAGCCTAACTGAATAGTCATATTTCCAGTTCCTCTATAATAATAGACATTGAAACTTAAATTATTTCTTAATTCATGTCTGTTTAAAAAGAATACTTGTAGTGCGGCATCGTCTGGAGCATTAATTGTGCCTGTTCCACCACCACTTGAAAATATAATTTGTCCTACATATTGTTCAGCTGTTAAAGTTACAGGAGATGTAGTAACATTATTAACCGAAATAAATTCGAAAAGATTATTAGTAGTTACACTATTAACACTTAAGTTAGTATATGAAACAGGCGGACTCTGAAATAGTTCTTCAATCGACATGGTTTAATATATATATATGAATGCGTTATTTTTTTAATCCATAATCTGTTATATAAATATCATGTTCTCCAATTATTGTTGTTGGAAAAGATCTATTTAAACATATCCAGTGCGAATGAATTGATTTTATAATTTTCATCTGAGGCGTATTAAATCCGAAGAAGTTTCGCATTAATCGATCTACTTGATATTCTCCGCCAGATGCTGGAAAATATACAAATTTATTAGTTTCATTTAATAATGTTTTAGTACTTTTGTGATTAAATATATGATGACTAACACCAATAACATAACTATTTTCGCTTCTTCCTGTTTCTAATAAATCATCTCTTAATGATTGAATAGCTAATGTTATTTGTTTATTTTGAAATGTATCAATATCATCAAAAATAGTTAATGTATTTTTAAAATCTTTTGGTTCATATTGTAATTTTAAGAAATCATCATCAATTCTTACTCTTTTAATAAATCCTAATTTATCTAATTCTTTATCTTCTTTCTTTCTACTAAATAATAATACTTTATTCTCTGGAAATAATTTATGATATTGTTCAACATATTGTCCAATCCATGTAGATTTTCCTGACCCACTTGCACCACATATCATAATTCTATCAATCTGATCTTCTTTTAATAATGGTAACACTTGAAATGATCCATCACTAATATGAATATGACTTTGCATTTTTTTACTAACTTCCTTCTTAACTTCTTCAAATATATCTTCAATTTCGGAATCAACATCAGATTCAGAAACATCATCACCTTCTAGCATTCTTAAAATTGTTTGTAATTCATCTTTTCTCATATATTTTTTCTTACTACGTATATCCTTTTCATTGATATGATGTGTTATATCTCCAACAGCTAGAGTTGTTTTGTTATCATCAACATATTTATCTAAATATACAATTTCTTTATCGTGTTCACCTCCCTCAATTATTGCAAGTGGTAGACTAGTATTAGTTTTTTTGAATGTAATCGCTTTGTTACTTGTTTTCTTCTCCATGTTTGTATAATTTATAGAAACATATTAATTTTATATAGAAAGTGTCATTATTTATTATCTTATATAGTATTATTATAAATGGAAGTGAAAATTAATGGTGTTATAATAGCTAATCCAATTACGATCGATAAAGGCATACTTTTAATAAGACATAGCATTGAAAAAAATAAACCAATAGAAAAATATTGTAAAACTTGTGATACTAAATTTAAGCATATATTCTATTTTTCTGAATGCAATTTTTGTGGAGAGTATTTAATATTGGATAATAGTTATGTTTGTAGAACATGTTCAAGTGGGCGATCTGAAGAGGATATTTATGGTGGACCTGATTTAATATTATGTAGTGATAGATGTCGATATAAATATGAAAAACCATTTAAAATGGATAATTATAATAAATTGAAAGAAGAATTAGATCAATTAAAACGTTAAATATTTTTATATAGTATTAATATATAGAAATATGAATATTCATGTTGCACGAGAAATAATTATTGAGAAATCAAAACATAGTGATAAAGAAATAGCAGCAGCAAATCATCGATTGAATGTGGATAAAGCTAATAAGATCTATCAACAAACTAAAAAATATAAAGATGCTAAAAAACAATATCGTATAAATACTATTTTGAAAAGAATAAAAAAGTATATTCATAAATATGGTCAACGTGATCAAAATGAATATACAAATCAAGATATAATGAATGACTTTGATGAAGTTAATCAGGCATTAGATTATAAACGTTTATTTGTTAAAATATTTGGAAGAACTGATTATATGAAGTACATTGCTTTGAGTACTAAGACTCCGATTCGTTAATTTTGTGTTTAACTAACTTAATTAATAATTTCTTTTTTTGTTCTGGTGTTAAATTATTAAAGCCTTCTCCACTTGATGTAGTTTCAGTTTTTACAAATGGTGTACGCTTTTTTGGTTTTCTTGGATTTCTTCTTTTTATTTCTTCTCTTTGTCTTCTTTCTGCAATTCTTTTTTTTTCTAATTCATCAGCTTTTTTCTTTTTAGCATCTACACTCTTTTGTTTTTCTTGTTCTTTTTTCTTTATTTTCTTAATATTCACTACAACTTCTCCTTCTTTTTTTTCTATTTCTGATTGTTTACCAATATCTGAAATATCTTCAGTTTCGGTTACTGGCTCAATTTCATATTCTGTCATTGGTTCACGTTCAGTTCTTTTTCGTTCAAGTTCTTTTTCAGCATCCATTTTTATTTTTAAATCAACCATTTTTCTTAATAGTGCTAATTTGATCGCAGCTTTAGGAGTTTTTGGCTTAACGAATGGAGATTCACTTGCTTTGGGTATTAATCCTAATGATTCATATACTTCGGATGCTGTTGGTTGTACATCTGGTGGAAAATTAATATTTATAGGCTCATCTTTTGATTCTGATTGTTGTAAAAGTTCATCAAACATTCTTTGTTCATTACTTGATATATAACTTGGTTCATATAATGGTTCTACTATGTTTTCTGGATGCTCTTCAAGTACTAAATTTAAAGGTGTTGTAGAAATATTGTAAGGTGATAAATAATTTTGTAACATATTTAATTTATAACCATTTAATTCAGCTCCACCAGATAATAATGTTAAAATTTTATTTAATTCATCTATTGGTACTAATTGTAATATTCCTCTTGGTAATTGATCTAATATATTTGTTGGAAGTAAATCACGAATTTGATCTCTAATTTGATTTGAGTAACTTAATGAACCACTTGGAAAAGTAGTTGTGGTTGATGAACTACTCGATGAACTACTCGATGAACTTGAAGAAGAACTAGATGATGAACTTGAAGAGCTAAACCCCGAAAATGGTGGGAAATGTGGAGATGGTGGAGGAGAAGGAGGTGGTTGATAAGGTCCACCAGATGGAATATCAAAAGATACATTTTTCTTTATTTTCTTTAATGCTAATTTCTTTAATGGTTTTAAATTAAATTCTTCATTAATTGGTTGACCTTTTAATATCTTTTTCAAATTAGATATTGATTTATTCAATACTTCTTCTTCAGTTTTATGATCTTCTTTTTTATATAAATAATCAATATATTGATCCATCTTCTTTTGATCTTCTGGTTCTGATTCATCATAAATTTTATTGAATGTATCTTTTAATATATTGGATTTAGCATCAATACTACTAAATGTATCAATTAAATCTTTTGCTTTCTGTGGTAATTTTGGAAGAAATATATCATCATACGATTCGATATCATCATACATTTACATATATAATGATATAATATTTTAATTTATTAGTATTCTTTTGATTCTGATAATGCTTTTAGTCCTGAAGGATCTAATTCGCTCAAAGCCTTGAATTTACTTTTTCGCATATCTGGTCTAGAAGATCTGTATGTTCCTGACTGAATTTCAGATAATTTACTAATAACATCTTTAAGAGCTGAATCTTGTTCACCAATCTGTTTACCCAATTTATTTTCTACATGTTTTCGATAGTTTTCTAATTTAGCTCTATCTTCTGTATCAGCTTCAATATAAATATCAGCATATTTTTTCTTTAATATTTTAGATTTCGCATCGAGACTAGCAAATGTTTCAATTAATTGCCTAGCTTTTTGAGGTAATTTAGGTTCAAATATATCTGCTGCGGTTAGATTTGCAAATGATTCCTTGAATCTAGTTCCCTTTCCACCAACTAAACCAGCACCATGGTCGTGGTCCATTTTCATTCTCATTAAATCTAATAAACCTTCGCTATTTGCTGTCATGATTAATATATATTATATATACATATTAATTTATAAAATTAGGCATTCATTAGTTTAGCCATTAATTTTGCCATCATTTGTTCTTCTCCACCAACTAAACCACGTCCTCTTCGTTTTTTAGTTGTCTTTTTAGTTGCCTTCTTTTTAGTTGCCTTCTTTTTTGTTCCTTTACCTTTCTTATGTTGTTTCCATAAAGCTTTTGATTGCGCTGGAGAATGTCCTGCATTACGGGCTTTCTTGTAAAATGCTCTATATGCTTTTAGTCCTGCAGCAGCCTTAGAAGGCATGCCACTTCCAGCCATTGAAGATTTTTTGTGTGATTGCAACTTAGCGAGTAAAGCTTCCATTGATTAGTATACATTATTATAAGATTATTTAATCAATTAAATTTGCTAATCTCATTCTATCCAATTGAGCTCCTCCAACTAGTCCACGTCCTCTATGTCTTCGTCGTCCACCAACTAAACCAAGCCCCTCCATTCCCATTCCTTCATCATCACCCATTCCAAATAATGGGGCAATTATAGGAGCAACTTGTTTACCTACGTCGAAGATTTGTTTAAATAATGGTAAGTTCTTTTGAATAAATGATTTAATGTTTCCGAAGATGTTCCCACCTTCTTTAGATTGAAGTAAAGCATCTGCGGTTGTGTATTCTGGAGGAGATTCAGATAAGTTGAGTAAATCATTAACACCAACAACGCTATTTTGAATATAACTTGCACCATTGTTAATAGTAACTAATCCATCATCAACGGTTAATATATAACTTGACAAAAATAATGCGTTTGTTTTATTCAAGTTAGTGTATGTGAATGTTACTTGTAATTGAGTATTCATTGTCATGCCAGCCGATTGAAGGTTATCTAATCCTAAATCTGTTGCGGGATCAATAACGATAACTGCTCCAACTCCTGAAACTTGACTAGGGAATGAACCTGCAACGTTACTTCCAAACCACTCTTGCCAATTCAAATCAACACCATTAAATCTACTAATATCATATAATTGTTGAGCTGATGCGCTTCCTAATAAAGAACTTTTATTCATAAATTGAATACTTAAACCCGTGATTCGCGCAAATACATCAGGAACAGAGGGATTTAATGTAGATCTCTTTTGTCTAATGAATAATACTAATCGTTTAGGAATGGATGATATTTGAATATTTGAAGCAACATTTGTGATGGTTGCTCCAGCAGCTAGAGAACCAAAATCCGTAACATATTTATTAATTTTATAGAATGGAAATACCATTGTTTTTGGAATTTGTGTAGCAACTGAAGGAGTGATGTAAGTGAAATTGATTTTAGTTTCTTGTTGTGGAGTAATAGAAATACTGCTAAAAGATGCAGGACTATTATCCGAAATTGATAGAAATCGAGAATTAATATCGGGATCAAACGTACCTTGATAAGTAACAGTTGAAAGACCAGCAAAATAAGGATTATCACAGTTCATGAAATCTAGAGGACTAATTAAAATAGGTTCAGTACATGTTACTCTAAGTTGTCCGGTAGTTGGGGTGTTTGATAAAACTTCTACCATATTGAAGCCACCACGTGGGATGACACTACCATTTACACTATTTTGATATCCGCCTAAAGGATTTCTCATAGCTCCTGATAATTCTGAATATTCTTGAGATGCATCTAAATAAACAGGAGTTTCACTTAATGTCTCCATCATCTTTTGAAATCTACATCTTAAAATATATGGTAAAACATCATTCATTTCTTGAGTAAATGACGAGTTATTTAATGTTAATGTGGCATTAATTTGAGAATTATTTACAGGCATTGCTCGAAGTGCCATTGTTGTGCCCCATCCATCTAATAAATTAACTCCACTTGTAGTACCAACAAAATCAATTAGTACAACCAATGTAATTGAAACATATTTAGAAGTATATACACTTAAATCAGGAGGGTTGATATTATTAAAAGTCATACTACTTTGAGATATTGAAGCAGGGTTAAAGTATCTATATGTGATTAATTGACCACCTTGAACAATGCAATAACTTTTTTCTTCATTATCATTTATTCGATTATCGGATACTTTAATGAGCTTTAACTGGCTTATCGATTGCGACATTCTAATATATACATTAAATAAAGATAATATATATATTTAAAAATTAAGTGATTTTCTTTTGAACATTAATCTCATTGAAATAAATTGTTCAGGTGCTAGAAAAATTGGAACATATCTATTTTGATCGGCTAAATATACTGAAATTGATAATGATATTGAAACAACAGGAGAAGATCCAATCATTGTAATATATCTAAATATTGAGGGTTGATATATTTGTATGCTTCTTTGATCTCCTGTTGTTGTACCGCCTGTTAAAGCTGGTTGAAAATCATCAATTAATTGTATATATGTATTTGTACTCGATGAATCAACTAAAGGTACTTGTGATTGATTTACTTCAGTTACTGGAAGGTTATTAGATTCTACAGCGATCGAACTAACACTATTTATTAGATATGTTGTTGAAAACTCTTGAGTCATTATATATCCAGCTAAAGCATCTTTTGTTGTAACGCGATTGTTGAATAAATCAGTTATTATAATCAAATTATCCAAACCATTTACATTTATTCCATCACTAATGGTCTTAAAATTATTGAATAAGTTAAATAAGTTATTATTAAAGTATAAATGTGGTACACCTGCTGTTTGATATGGATAAGTATCATTCCATTTTTGATCTGCTACAACTGAGAATGATTTTAATGCTGTCTCATATTGCATGTATGGTGCTCGTGCTGCTGGTGGAAATCCGACATCACCACTTACTCCAGCAAAACTTGTTGCTATTGCTGTATTAATCATATCACTTAAATCGCTAAAAGCCCATACACCATCTCCATATTCTGGAATATTATTACTTGTATTCACAAATACTAAATCAGTTGTTACATTATGACCATTGAATAATATTGAAACTGAATAAATGATATTTGGGTTCATAAACCATAATGGTAGTGATAGTGTTGGAATTTGGAAACGTACTAAACTCAATTGATATTCTTGAGGATTTCTTATAATATATGATGATCTGTTTACATTTGCTATTAATCTTTGATAGTCTTTTGATTCATTCGTTGATTGAATATTTAAATATATGATATCTTCACCATCTGCAGTATTCAAATTATATGATGTGTTCATTTCTATATTATCTATTTAGAAATAAATAATTGGTTATCTTTAATACAAGATCA
>Ga0315284_10016635_pt1 | contig 10431 bp, 7 predicted proteins | sample YL17G09_16_MG_FD_203696 | JGI IMG/M metagenome (GOLD analysis project Ga0315284, IMG submission 203696) | Sediment microbial communities from Yellowstone Lake, YNP, Wyoming, USA - YL17G09_16 | ecosystem: Environmental > Aquatic > Freshwater > Lake > Sediment | place: USA: Wyoming | collected...
GGTCAACTCCTTCACTTTTGTGTCGACGGACTGGCAGCCTAACGAAAAATTTATCACGAGGTTCGCCAGCTGGTAATCTATGAGGAACATGACTTCCCCGATGTCCTTGAGGGGGACTTTGTTGTATATCAGCCCGCCGGAGACCCGCTTTAAGAAGTCAAGGTAAGTGACCTGCTCAATAGACACGCTGAAAATATCCGTGCTGGCTTTTATGGCATCTTTAAGATACCTGGCGAGATCAAAGGCGAAAAAGTAATGGACCTTTAGCGTCTCTTCAAGCTCTTCCTGGGGGATCCTGTGAAAACCGTAAACCAGAGATTTGATCTTTTTCGCGGCCGCTTTTGCCGGCCTGTAAGCTGTCCAGTCGCCGATGGATGGCGAAAATTTGATCTCTTTTTTATATAGTGCCGCTTCGTCCTGCCTGTCTGCCAAAAGAGTACCTTTCTATTACGAGAGCCTGTTTATGAAATTGGTTATCTCGTCGCTTATCATCCTCAGTATCGTAAGGTTTCCGCTCATTGCGCGCTCAGCTTCCTGAGCATCAATTATTTCGCCGGTATAAAACACGTTTGACTGCTCGTAATTCCTCGGTACAGCTATCCCGTAAACGTCGCCGGATGTTTTATTGGCCAGGGGACTGCCGGATGCGGCGGTCTCCGCAAAAGTGTTCCCGGATGACTGCGCAAGGCCCGAAAGGTTCGTAAATGACGTAAGGGCTATTTTATAGCCGGTATACGTATTGACGGAAGTGTAATCAAGAGAGCCGTCGCTTTTAACGTTGAATTCGGCGAGCTGCCCGTCGTTAGTCCAGCTGAGCCTGTCTGTATTATACGCCGTTAATCCTGTTATCGGCACCAGGACATCTCCGCTTAAGCCGTAGACCTGCATGCCGGTGTCCGTTACAAGATTTCCCGCCGAATCGATAAGAAATTTTCCTGCCCTCGTGTAAAGCATGGATTTTCCGCCGTCCGGAGAAACAACGAAAAGACCTGAACCGTTCACGGCCAGGTCAAGTTGCAACCCTTCTGTTAGCGCGCCCTGGCTGAAATCCAGATAGGTGTTGCCAATGCCGACAGAAGAGCCGAGCTGCAAAGGATTTGTCCCGCCGATCTCGGATTCTGCAGCCGTGCCGCCTTTCAGGACTTGTTCGAATATCGTTTGGAAGGAAATCTTTGCCGTCTTGTATCCGGGCACGGACATGTTCGCGATGTTCGATGAATTGATCCTCAGCTGGGTGTTGTACGCTTCTATCGCATTTTTTGCTTTGGACATTATATCCAGCATTTACATCATCCTCCTTATTTTGTGATCCTTGAAATATTTTCCGTGGGCACTTTTACTCCGTTAACATCAAGCATTGTCTTGCCGTTCTCAAGCAGGACGCTTTTAACCTGGCCTGTTATCTCCTTGCCGGATGACGGGTCTGTTGCTGTAACGGTCTTGCCTATTAAGCTGCTGTAAACACTCAGTTCGAACTGGGGGGAAACATTGCTGAACGCGCTCGCGCCGAAAACATTATTGCTGTCTATGGCGCCTGTTAATCCCGACACGCCAAAATCAATGTTGTCAGTGCTTGACGTTGTATTGTTTTCATTTCCAAAAAGTATCGAATTCACGTTATTGGTGGTCATCTGGCTGAGAAGCACTGTCGCTAATTTAGGGTCATTTTTACTGTTTATCAGTTGTGTGAAGATCTGGTTGTTGTTCATGGAAGAGACCTGGGATGCATATGTATTGCTGTTGGGGCTGCTTGATACGGGATTTACAGATCCATATGCCATTTTTCTACCTCTTTTCCTTGACTATTATACAATAGATCAGCCTGTTTCGCCCCTGTAATGTTCCCTGCCGTCGTTATAAAGGATGTTCAAATTCCGGACATTGATATCGGCCAGTTTAAGCGACCTCTCAAGCTCCGCGATGTTCTCTTCAAGAGCCTGTTTTGCCGCCTGGTCCGCAAATATGTTTATTGAAATGATACCCTTGTTGCTGGATATGCTCATGAGCACGGTCCCGAGGTTTTCGGGCTTGAGCTCCATTGACAATTCGGTCCTTCCGTTCTCAAGAAGGAATTTGATCTTGTTCTTTATCTGCGCGACCAGGTCGTCCACATCGATGCTCCTGAGAGAGAGGGAATTGTTCTTGGAGGTTATCAGCGCGCTGTAAAGGTCGGGGGAAAGCTCAAGCTCTCCCATGAACGCCTTATTGATGATGTTCTCGGCATGCCTTGCCTGATCTGTCTTTGCTTGTTTTGCTTTCTCTGCCGCATTGACCTGCTGTTCCTGCTTTTGTTCCTTGATCTTTGTTCCATCAATTGATCCGCTTGCTTTGGCCGGTCCCTGATGATCATCGCTGAGCAAAGCTGCGTGACCTTCGATCTTATTGACCTCATTATCCTTTCTTCCGCCCGTGAACAGGGGAGTGCTTGCGAAAGATCGAAAATTGATCGGGAGCATTGAAGGCAAATTGGTTTTAGTTTTTTCTTTTTCGAATATTTCAAGGAATTTGTCATCATCACGCTGAACGTTGCTTGGTTCAGGCGATTTAAGTGTCTCGTTAGTTATCGCTGGCACCTGAGGCAATCTATTTCTCCTCTGCCCCGAAGAAACATACACGGGGCACGCATACTCTAATCGTATCGAGGAGCCGAAATCTTGCATTCTGCCGCGGAGAGGACTCGAACCTCCAAGCCTTTCGGCATACGCCCCTCAAACGTACGTGTCTACCAGTTCCACCACCGCGGCTCAATTATATTCTATATATAATGAATGCCGCTGTCAAACATTCTATTTCGCCAATTCGTACTGCTCTTTCAAGCTGAAAAAGGTGGCGCTGGCGAAGATAAGGACCCCGCCGATCACCATGTTAAGCGTCAGTAGATCATGGAAAATAAGGATCCCGAGTATCGTCGTTATGACGACGCTGCTCATGGATATAACGCTCCCAAGAGCAGTTGAGCATAATTTAAAAGCATATGTCTGAAAAAGCTGTCCGGCTGTTCCCATTATCCCTATGGCAAGAAGGGAGATAAGCGCGGGGCTTCCCGGAACGATGATGTTCCCTTTCAGGAAAAACAGGGAGAATATGGTGCCGAAGAACACGAATGAAAGCACTATCATCCATGAGCTTTCGGTCTTTCTCAGCTCACGTATGGATACAACGGCCATTCCGCTGGTTATGCCTGATATCAGGGCAAGCAGATCGCCAAGGTTCAGGGCGGAATAATTGAACTGGAAGATGAGGAACATCCCGAGGAAAGCGGAGATCATGAATATAACCTTTTCTTTTGTCAGCTTTTCATCCAAGTACATATTGGAAAAGATAGTGGCAAAGATGGGATATGTATAGGCAAGGAGGACCGCATTTGAAACGCTTGTAAGGGTAATGGCGTTAAAATAAAGCATAAGAGATATCCCGCCCATTATCCCCCTGAAGGTCGCTTTGCCTTTCTGTTTGATCTTGAATTCGACTTTTTTGAACGCCACCATCCCCACTATTATCGCGAAGCTGATGAAAGCCCTGAAGAAGATTATTTCGGCGACAGGAACGGAGGAGCTCAGCGCTTTTACCATTACTGCCATAATGCTGAACAGGACGGCGGAAGAGAGCATCATGACGGGGCCTTCGACGTTTGCTTTAGGCATGTCTTTTCAACCTCTTAACGATCTCTTCCATGTGCATTCCGCGGGAGCCCTTAATCAGGATAGTATCGTCCGGCTTGAGGATGTTTTTTATGATTTTGATCGCCTCATTGTTGGATCTGGCAATATGCACATTCCTCAAACCGTTTGATGCGGCGCTTTTTGCGGTATATTCGCTTAATTTCCCGACGGTGACCAATGCTTCAATGTTAAGGTTTGCGGCAAGCTTGCCGATGTTTTCATGGCTAATTCTTGCTATTTTGCCAAGTTCGAACATATCTCCCAGGACGGCGATGCGTCTCGGAGGATAATTTTCAAGGATGCTCAGCGACGCGGCCATTGAATCCGGATTTGCATTGTATGTGTCGTCGATCATCCTGATGTTCTTTGAATAAACAATGTTCAGCCGCTTACTCGAAAGCTTGAATTTCTCAAGGCCTCTCTTGATATTTGAAGGGGCTATCCCCAAAGCATATGCGGAAGCTGCTGCGGCAAGCGCATCATATATGTTATGTTTGCCGGGCAAAGGAATGTCCACCCGGACATGAAAAGCTCTTGTCTCAATGAAAAAAGAAGCGCTGTCGCCCCGGAACCGGATCTCTTTGGCTTTCACTTCGGCAGGGGAGTCGATCCCGAATGAGACCACTTTTCCCTTAGTCTTCTTTTTCAGGTAATTGAAATATTTGTCGTCCGCCGGCAGTATGGCGATGTCTTTCTTTTTCTGGAATTTCAGTATTTCACTTTTGGCTTTTGCTATGTTTTCCTCGGACTTGAGATATCCGATATGTGCGCTGCCTATGTTGGTTATTACCGCGACATTCGGCTGAGTTATCCATGCAAGCTCTTCGATCTCACCGAGTCCCTGCATTGCCAATTCTATGACGGCATATTTATAAGTTTTATTAAGCGTCAAAAGCGTTTTCGGGACGCCGATCTCATTATTGAAATTCTCTTCTGTCTTTAAAGTTTTTCCGGATACTGAAAGGATCGAAGCCAGCATGTCTTTTGTGGTGGTCTTACCCGAGCTTCCTGTTATACATATGAAAGGGACGAGGAACCGTTCTTTATAAGCTTTAGCGATTTGATGGAATGCCTTAAGGGTGTCTTTCACGAATATTATCGTTCCATCTTCGGGCAGGTCCGATCTTTTTGAAGTCAGGGCGCCGGAAGCCCTTTTTTTCAGTGCGGAACCTATGAATTTATGGCCGTCAAATCTTTCGCCTTTTATAGGGATGAAAAGGTTGCCTTTTTTAATGTTCCTGCTGTCGGTTGAAACTCCGGAAAAGCTCGAAGCGCGGCCTTGTTTTAAAATACCGCCGGTTGCAGACAGGATCTCTTTAAGCGTGATCATTAATGGGTATTATAGCAATTTTTGGGAAAAACTGAAATTTTTAATGGTTTTAGGCGATAAATAAATAGAGCAGGAGGTATTTAATGGCAGAGGGAATACCAGGAAGAATATATGGATTTAGGATAAAACAAACAAAAGGTGCGGATGCCGCTCGTTTGTCAAATATTATGTTTTCCTATAAAGGCATAACAAACCACAATCTTTTTATGCCTAACAGAGGCATTCAAAAAAGCTTTAGCGTGAGCTCGCGAATTCAAAAAGCTTTACACGAAAGTCTCGTAAGCATTAATAATATTACGGTCGGAGCTGTTGTATCTTATAAGGACCAGGGCAGTGCGCTTTATTTCAATGTTGCCGAGATCGACGGTTCAAACGCCAAACTGCAATTAAATTACATACAACATGAAGCTCGGTCCAAGATGAGCGTACGCTGGGCGGAAACGATGAAGGAATTAAGCGGCAGATTCAATAAGGCCGGATTAAAGGTCGGCATAAAAATGGGCAATGAAGCTACATGGAGACAAATAGATATCGGGACCGCGTTGACCTTTACGGAATTGGCAATAGATACCGGGAATACTTATCGAATAAAAGTGACCGGAGGCGGTGTTGGAGATCGCCAGAAGGCCTTGCTGGACCTTTGGCTTGCGATCAAGGCCGAGGAAGATCTGGACATGGAGATGGAATTTGCGAAAAAATTTAAAGCTGGCGAGATCAATCCTCCGCCCATTTATGAGCCGAATTTCAGGGAGATCTTGCCCCAGGACAAATTCAGCGGATTGGTCTTGGATTGCCCCTTGTCGCATCTGGACGCGAGCAAGACGGAAAGCTATCACGGACGCTTGGTTATATGGGATTTTTATAAAACCTTTGAAAAGGCGAGGGGAGCATTAACTCCGGATGTTTCAATCGAAAAAATTAACGACATCTTCAAGTATTTGATCGTCAACTACGGAAAACGAAGCGCAGATAAAACAAATGAAATAAAAGATGCTGCCGTCAACTACGGAAAGCGAAGCGCAGATAAAACAATTGAAATAAAAGATGCTGCCGTCGAGATTTTTGCGGACATGCAAAGGACATTAATGGGCGAGATCGGCGATAAGAGCGAAGTGTCCGTGGAGTTCCTTGAGCGGTTTTTCGCTAAAATAATAAATATGTTTCATGGACGCAACAAGGAAAACATTGAAATGGTGGTCAATTATTTTGTTAAAGGAATAATCGGCGAAGAAGATATGGAGAACGCCATCCCGAATTCTTACGAGCCCATAATTCTGTGTACTCCTTCTTTGACAATGGCGGAAGCGATGAATTTACCGGCAAACGTGGTATGCGTTCTTGCTTCCGACATGAGGGAAGACTCACACCCTTATCAAATATTGAACGGAAAGGACATAACGACCTTTGCGGTAACAGGCAAGATCGCGGAATTTATAAACAGCGGCAGCGAGAAATTCGCGAACAATTATCAGCCCGTTTCCGTTGTTGTCGGGGGCAGGACATTATGGCTTGACGTAGGCCTTCCGGAGAACCTGCATCGGGAAAATATGCGCGCCCAGGCATATTTTAAGACCGAGGAAACTCGTTCTCTGGCATTCAACGGTCTTGAAAGACGCATCATTGATGGCAGCGAAATATTGTTGCAGGCAATGGTCAGGGGGGATATCAATCTTTTAAAGGAAGAATTCAAGCTGCGCGCGCCGGACGGCATCGGTCTTTTTACGACGGAAACATCGCATATAAGGAAGAAAGCGCTGCTAACGGAAAAAGAAATGGTCGAAGAGGTGAATGAGCTTTGTGAGATAAGCAAAAGAATAACGATCAGGCTGGAAGACGAAAGCCCCATGAAGATCACGCCGGAAAAAGGAACAGGCGACGCTGCAACAGATACGGGTGAAACGGCATCCATCCAGGAAGAAGGTGAATCGCGGCGCGATAACAAGCGTATGCCGGGAATAGAAAATCAGGGAAATTTATCCGGAGCGGCGTTTTTGCTTTCTGAAGAAGGTCAGAAAAAACTGCTCAGGCCAAGATTTGAGGCGACATTAACGGCATATTTAAAGAAGAAACCGGAAGGGAATGACATTAAGATAATGGTCCCGTTCGTGACAGATTCAGGGCAGCTTGAGCGGATCAGAGGCGTGCTCCAGGAGTGCAAAGAGCAGATACTGGCAGAGCATGGTAAAACAGGAAAAACTTCCCGTGAATTGGACCTGATGAGGGACAGTTTGAGAATACCTCTGGGGGCGATGATGGAAACCAAGGAGATCTTTACAGAAGGGGCTAAGGAAGGGGCATATAACTGCGAAAATATAGCAAGGAGGTCCGATTTCGGCTCCATAGGATTGAACGATCTGCGTTTTTCTTTTAAAAAGACAACTATTCTCGACCCGGAAATCGTAAAGGCAATAAGTGAGGCTGTCAGACAATTCAGCGCATTATCCAAGCATCTGTCAGTTTGCGGGAGAATATACAGCAACAAGGAATTTCTTTTGCTCAACGTTTTGGGCATCAGGGATTTCAGCGTCTACTTGAATCAAATCCAGGGATTTTCCGAGGCCGTGAGGTTATTGAAACAGGAAGAACTCGACAGTTTAAAAGAGAAGATATTGAAAGCTTCCACTTCAGAGGAAATTGAAAAGATCCTGGATGAGGGACAGAAACACATCATTGAAAGATTGAGGAACCAGGCGATAAACGCCGCGACCACTGGAAATGATCTCAGAAAAAAAGCCGAGGAAGCGAGGCTGGGAAGTATACGCGAGACAAAGATAAAGGTCATGGACACGATATTCCATATCATAAGGGACGACAAGTCGGACAAAGAACAGAGGATACTTAAGGTGATGGCAGACGAATTAAACAATAAGGAGCTTAAAGATGAATTGCTGGAGATGCCCAAGCTCGAAGACATAACTAAATGGCTTGCGGACGAAATGCTTGTCATCTCTTTCCTTGATGAATGGGTAATAAGAATAGCCATGGGCGTTAAATGCCGATGCACGCCGTATGTTTTCTGCAGGTCCGATGATGGCGAGCTTTGGGCGCGGGCGATACCCCGCGGCGGGGACACCGGTTCCAAATCAAGATATTACATTGAAAACATGGCTAAGATAGAGGTTGAGAGCGTGAAAAATGGCAAAGAAAAACTGGTAATAGTAAATTATTTTAGCGGAAAACAAAAAGAAATAGCGCAGACCACTTCCTTTGCCAAACCGCTAAATGATGCCGGTGATCGCTTTGAAGTCAAGATCAAAGAAGCTGGCGAGCCCGAAGAGACCATCCAATTCTTGTTAAAAAAAGAGAACGGACAGGATGTATATTATAGAAAACTTACGGCGGAAAAACTTTTTGCCGCAAAGGTGCTTGACGGAGACATCCCAATGCCGCATGACCCATCGATCCACAAGGAACAATATTTAAATGTGAACGCCTTATTCATATCCGACAGGATAGGATTAAGCAAGCGTAAGAGCATCCCGGTCGAGGATCTTAAGACAAGCATAGACCGCGATAGAAAGAACATGTATTATCAACCCAAAGATCCGGAAAAGAGAACCGCATACAATATCAATCAGTCCTTGATCCTCAAGATGAGAAGCCTTAATGGCAATCAGAGTTATGTGATAATAGTGGATAACTGGCTGGAAAATAAGAAAGGGGAATTTCAGCCGCTTCTGGATACAGCACGACTGGCAAAGGTCGTGAAGTTCCTGGGCATTGAAATGGAAGCAGACGAAATGATCCTGAATCACATAAAAGAGATAAAAACTCTTAAAGAGGAAATAAACATTCAAAAGAAACAGATGGAAGACCTCTCGGCAAAGATCAACAATAAGAAAAGTAAATAGTCCCTCTGTCCCCTTACTTCACGTCCGCCGATGCAAGGAACTGCTTATTGGACTTGTATTCCTTAAGTCGCTCTATCAATTGCTCAGTTGCTTCCGACCCCTCGTAATTATCAAGCACTTTCCTTAACAGCCATACTTTCTTAAGCTCTTCTTCGGTAAGCAGGAGCTCTTCCCTTCTTGTCCCGGACATCCTTACGTCTATGGCGGGGAATATCCTCCTGTCAGAAAGTTTTCTGTTCAGGTGGAGCTCCATGTTGCCCGTGCCCTTGAACTCTTCATATATTACGTCGTCCATCCTTGAGCCGGTCTCAACAAGTGCTGTTGCGAGTATTGTTAAGCTGCCTCCGTTCTCTATGTTCCTGGCGGCGCCGAAGAACCTTTTTGGCCTGTGAAGGCATGTGGGGTCAAGGCCTCCGGAAAGAGTCCTTCCGCTCGGAGGGGTCACAAGGTTGTATGCCCTTGCCAGCCTTGTTATAGAGTCGAGAAGGATCATTACATCCTTTCCCGCCTCAACAAGACGCTTGGCGGATTCAATGAGAAGCTCAGAGACCTTTATGTGATTTTCGGGCGGCTCGTCAAAAGTGGAATATATGACCTCGCCCTTGACGGACCGCTGCATGTCGGTAACTTCTTCCGGCCTTTCGTCGACGAGGAGCACCTTTATTATTACCTCAGGGAAATTCGCGGTTATGCTGTTGGCTATGTTCTTCAATATGGTGGTTTTACCGGCTTTCGGGGGAGAAACTATCATCCCGCGCTGCCCTTTTCCTATAGGGGACACAAGGTCGATAAGCCTTGACGCGACTGGGGCATTATCATATTCGAGGCGGTACATCTCGTTCGGGAATATCGGCGTCATGTCTTCGTAGGGGATGCGTTCCCTTGCGAGCTCGGGGTCGAGTCCGTTTATGGCTTCAACTCTAAGAAGGCTGAAATATTTTTCCCCTTCCTTAGGCGGCCTTACCTGGCCTGATACCTGGTCACCGTTCGTCATGTCGAAACGCCTTATCTGCGTTTGCGATACATATATATCTTCGGAGCTCGGCAGGTATCCGCATGTTCTTAAGAACCCGTAGCCTTCCGGCAGTATCTCAAGTATGCCTTTCGCGAATATCAGGCCGTTCGCCTGTGTTTTTGCCTCCAGTATCTTGAATATAAGATCATGCTTCCTGTACTGCCTGAAATTGGAAATATTCAATTCCTTTGCTATATTGAACAGTTCAGCCGTGTTATGCGCCTGAAGTTCCGCTATGTCGGTCTTTGGGCCTACTTGCCCTTCTTCTTTGGTCGTTTTTCCTTCTTCTTTGTTCATTTTTTATCCTCCTGCTTGATCTATTTATATGGTGCTGCTGGAAAGCCGTTCACTTTGCTCCGGATGCCTGGTGTTTTGTTCTTATTGTGATATTTGTCGTATACATGAATCTTTTCATTGCGCCGTGCCTACCGTCAGGCAGGGGAAACTTGGGAAGCTTTTAATCTGGGCTTATATTAATCGGGGGCGATGTTTTTGTCAAGCGTTATTATTCCAGCTTCGCGTCCTTTATTTCAATGTCCCATGAGCCCTTGTCCGTCACGAGAAGGAACTGTA
>Ga0315284_10016636_pt1 | contig 10431 bp, 9 predicted proteins | sample YL17G09_16_MG_FD_203696 | JGI IMG/M metagenome (GOLD analysis project Ga0315284, IMG submission 203696) | Sediment microbial communities from Yellowstone Lake, YNP, Wyoming, USA - YL17G09_16 | ecosystem: Environmental > Aquatic > Freshwater > Lake > Sediment | place: USA: Wyoming | collected...
TCTCTTTATCTGCGGCCTGCAAAGTGATTGGTTTCTTCGGCCGACCCGTACGCATGGTCCACCTCCTCGAAGGTTGGGCCAGTATAGCCGGGAACGGCCGACTTATGCAACGAATTGATGACTCAGAACACTAGCAGCCTGTGGCAGAAGTCGCGGATCGGCGGAATGGCCCTCGTAACCCATTGAATCTGCATGCCCGCGAAGTGCCGCTCCAGCGAAAGGGGCACTTCTACCACAGGCTGTTAGCTGGCAACACCCTACCCACTCCAGTCTTACATGAACTTATTAGAACGCCTAACTTATCACCACGGCCTGCTGCGGCTAGCCCGTCTTTCCCACCTCCACAAGCTCGGTCGGACAGCTTACTGGTTATATCGCCGCCCACCTGACGGCTACCTCCGGCTTGCCTTCGGAAATATCGAGACCCTCTTTATTGTACGGACATCCAACGATCTGCGTCTAGTCGAACGGCTGGTGCTGAATGAGAAACGAAGCATCGAAGCCATCCTTTCGCTGATAAAAGCTGGCGACGTCATATACGACGTTGGAAGCAATTGCGGAATCTACGCAATTCCCTTGGCTAAGGCAGCGGGCCCGAAGGGGACAGTAGTCGCCTTCGAGCCAGTGTCTAACAACTATTCCCGCCTTGTTTCAAATATCAAGGCCAATGGCCTCTCGAACGTTGTCGCGGTTCGTGCTGCGTTGGGAGATCGACCGAGCGCGCAACCAATCTATACGGCCGGGGGTGAAGGGATAGATACTGGCGCCTCACTAGCACACCACGCTGGCAGTAAGCACGAGTTAGTAGAGGTATTCGACGGCGACTCGTACCGTAATAGGGTTGGGCTGCCTGTTCCGCGCATCATCAAAATCGATGTTGAAGGGTTCGAATACAACGTTATATGCGGGCTTAGGAGCACTCTGAGACACCCGACATGCGAGCTGTTGTTCTGCGAGTTGCATCCGCATCTGCTACCCCCTGGAGTGTCGGTAAAGGGAATAATGTCTGGCCTTGCCGATCTCGGCTTCGCGCGCGTCAGCGGGGAGCTCGATTGCGATGATCGACCGTTCCGGGTGTCCTTCAGGAAGGCAGCGTCGCCCCGTGTGTTCGCTGTGACGACTCAATGACAAGAATTAGGCGCAGCCATTCCTCGATCGCCCGGGTGGTTGGGGAGACCGGCCTGATTGCCCTGGGGTTCCTTCTTGTTGTCAGCGCAGGCCTGACGGGTACTCGGTGGTTGACTGTGCACCTGTCCCCTCTTGAGTATGGAGAGCTGGCCCTGTACACCACCGCCGCCTTGCTTTGTCAACAGGTGTTCCTCATGCCCGTTTCGCAGGCCGGGTTGCGGTTTCTCGCGCCTGCGGTCGAGTCTGGCACGTTGCCTGCATTGCTTGCTGTGCTAGCAAGGATGCTCTTTTGGCGGTCCGCGCTTCTTGTCGGTGCGGGTGCGCTTGCAGTTATCGTGCTCTCCCTCGGAGGGGTACACGTATGGTCCGTGGTTCCTCCGCTGCTGCTGCTGGCGATAGCGCTGGGGGTCGGTGGTACGATCGACGGTCTTCAAAACGCAGCACGCCGTCGTTCCGCTGTGGCATTTAATCAAGGCCTTAGCCAGTGGGCCCGCGTGATTTGCGCCATAGCATTGATAAAGGCCCTCAGCGCAACAAGCCGCTCAGCGCTAAAGGGCTACGCCCTAGGCGCGCTTTTCGCACTCGCCGGCCAATGGGTGCTTTTCTCGAGGACAGCGCCGCCGTTCATCGGTACCCCGCCCCTGCTCCCCCGAATCGGTGTTGATGCCGTCAAGAGGTATGCCCGGGCCTTCTCCCTATGGGGAGCTTTCACCTGGGCTCATCTAATATCGGATCGCTGGGCAATTCAGCTGTTTGGGACTACCGCACAAGTTGGCTTGTACCAAGCACTGTATCAGATCGGTTTCTATCCGATAATGATCATAGCTGCCCTCATCGTCCAAGTTGCAGCCCCGATACTGTTCGAGACATCGGGGGACGGCTCAGATGTTCTTCAAGCGCGGCAAAGTGACGCACTCCACCGCAAAGTGGTCACACTTGCGGTCGTCGCCACCATAGCCGCCGTTGCTGCCGCTGTGCCGCTCCACCGGATAATCTTCGGCCTAGCGGTTGCACCTCAGTACCAGTCCGTGTCACGGCTTCTTCCTTGGGTAGTATTAAGCGGTGGTTTAATGGGATGCGGGCACATAGCGTGCATCAGGTTTATGAGTGCCGGCAACGCAGAACAGCTTATAGTGCCAAAAATCGTCACCGCCTGCGGCGGGATTGCCATGAATCTCCTAGGTGCCTTTTACTGGGGACTAGAAGGGGTCGTGGCAGCGGGCCCGGTAGTTGGCGCCGCCTACGTCCTATGGCTGAGGCTGCTGCGACCACACCGCTGCGGCACCCACCACCGACCCGCAGCAGCATTCGATAGGACGTGTCACGTACGTCCTAGAGGTACCTCCGCCGCGACGCCCGCCTAGACATGCCACTGCTCCTTAGCACCTACTGTTTCGCCTTTCTGCTACATGCGCTTTTTGCCTCGCGGCATGCCTCCTTATTGTCGTACGCGATTAGCCACGCCGCCGTACTCGCTGCGGTTTCCCTCGCCGACAGGAAGCGGCATAATGCTCCGGTCGGCCCGTTCGGGGTCTTCTCTTGCGCTTACGTGCTAGTGGTTCTGCTTCCTCTGGTTATGCAGCCGGGCATGCCGGCGCCCTACCGGCTCACTTACGATGCTGCAGTTAAGGGCTCTGGATACTACTTATCTTTCCTGATCATCTGTGCATTGTGTTACACAGGGGTTCAGCTTTCACGCCTTCCGCTTCGGAAGGTGCTCCGAGAGGATTCTCGGGTGCTCCATGCGTTCTTCGTTTACGCGTGGTGGCTCAGCGCATCGACCTGGTTGGTCCACATCTACAGTCTCGCTTCGATCGGGAATGTAGATCTCCTGGCTTATCTAATTTGGCCGGGCGGGCAGTTCGAGCACGCCCGGTTCAGTGGCATAAACTGGATCATGTTTCTCAAGCAGTGCGCCTACAACGTGTTCTGCGTGGCGTTCGCGCTTCGCGCCTGCTACCGGTGCCGCCGGCTGGTACTGGCCCTTGGTGTAGTATACATGGTACTTTTCTCTTTGACCGGCGGGTACAAGGCTAACTTCTTTCTTCCCGTCGTTTCTGTCCTATTTGCGCATGCCCTGGTACTGCGCCGCGGTAGGGTATGGCACCTTCTCCTCGTGGGTGCGCTCCTTGCAGGGGGCATCCCAGCCGCTTTCATGTGGCGGGACAGGGCGGATTTGCGGTCGCAGTTCGTGGCCTATAACCACGTGTTCTATTATGCCGCGCGCACGTTCGCGGAAACGACGCCTGACTCTCGTTATTTCGTTGTCGCCATGAGAGACCTGGCTGTAACCCCCGTCCCCCGCATGTTCTGGGGCCAGAAACCCGCTGTGTATGGACTGACTAATACGGACCTTACGCAGCACTTTTTTGGTAGGCAGTCGGCGTACGCGCGCGGCGGCTTTACGACAATGGGACTGGCGGAGGCCTGGATTGCCCTTGGACCTCTCGGCATCGCGCTTTCAGGGGCGGTCGCGGGGATCCTTCTCGGATTAGGGGCAAGGGCGCTCGCCCTCAAAGATGGTTGCCGGCGGACAGGCTATGCACTGTTTGTTCTAGCGAGTAGCTACATGCTTCTGCGCGTCAGCATCTTCGATACGTTTGTGTACGCTCTTGCGCTAACATACGTGCTGAGCCGTCTCGTTGAGGTCTGTGCTAGGTTTCGGGCGGGCGGTAGGCCGTTTCTTCAGCATGAGGCCCGCGGAAGTTCAAGTTATGAGGAGGTGATGGTCACGCGATATGGCCAATGGATGCGAAATCGCCGTAGTGACTAGCTGTGACGGCAGCAGTCCGACTCTGCAAAGAAACCTTCGCTCCTTGCGGAAGTTAGGCGTGCCTGTCCGGGTGTTTTGCTGGGACCGAGTGGGTCGGCATTCTGAGCTGGTGCCGCCCGCACCAGGCATCACCTACGAACCGCTTTTGAAAGGGCTCGGATTCCGCAATTGGAAGGCTGTTGGAGCTAACGGACTCTGGTGGGCTCGCGTCTTGTTCGCGCTACTGGTGGGAAGGTGGCGGCTCGCCTTCGGCCACAACTTCGAGGGCGTTGCGCCGGTGTGGTTGGTCTCCCGCGTCAAGCGGTTCCCATACGTCTACCACATTCACGACAACATCACGCTCGCCCACAGGTTTCCCCGGATTATTGCGAGGATTCTGGATGCCTGCGACGGACGTTTCGCAGCTGACGCGTTGGCCGTGATAGTTCCGGACGAGTCGCGAATACTCCCCTGCCTTGAGAAGTACCGCGACAAAATACTGGTCCTCCCGAACACATTTGAGAAGGATATCCCGCCGGCGGCTGGTGTGAAACCCCTTCTCGGGCGGCCGTTGACTGTGTTGACGGCGGGCACCCTTCACCAGGACAGGGGGATCGCCTTGCTCATCGAGGCGGTTGAGGGTATAGACGGAGTGCGGGTGCTGTTAGCGGGTCACATTACCGACCCTCGGCTAAGAACCGCAATAGCCGAGTGCCGGGCAGTCGACTACCGGGGCGTCCTGCCGAGGTCGGAAGCACTCAAGCTGTATCGAGAAGCCGACGTCGCGTTCATGTTCTATGAACCTGCTCATGAGCTCAACCTTCGAGCGGCCCCAATGAAGCTCGGCGAGGCCCTTATGATGGCTCTGCCTGTCGTCATAAACTCCGAGGTCCGAATCAGTGAGAAAGTCGCCGAGCTTTGGCGTGTGGGGTACCGCTGTCCCTATGACCGTATCGAACTGCGACGGCTCCTCAACCACATCAGAGACGACGAGGCGGGGCGCGGCGCCATGGCAGTGAGGGCTCGAAAGATCTTCGAGGAAGAGTATAACTGGGAAGCACCAGAACGCGCTCTCTTGGACGCCGTCCGCAGGGCGTGTCAGTAACGTCAGAAGGCCTTGGAAAGAGCTGATTTACCTTGGGCTGGTCGAGCGCTGGATAACCGACGGCGCAGCCGCAGCGATACATTGTACAGGTGGGGCGGAACAGAGGGAGTTGGCGCCATGGGAGGTTTGAAGTCCCTTCACTTAAATTGGTCCCTTCTCGCACTTCGTTGGCCCCGGCGTGCTCTCCCGTCGAACGTAGTAGCTCATCCTTTCAGAACTGCGGTTTCGCTGCCTCGTTGGATCGGGTGACGGTGAGCCGGAGCCAGGAGGAACCCAGAGTGGTGATCGACCGTTTGGCATTGCAGGACGTTCGGGGCGTCGCGGCGTTGCATCTGAGGCTGTTGTCGGCCCGGCTCTCAGGAGTAGCGGGGAGAAAGCTGCTGGAGCTCTACTATGAAACCCTTCATCATAGCCGACAGAGCGAATGTTTTGTGGCGCGCGACGGTAATGGGAGTGTGTGCGGCTTGGCTGTTTTGCAGTGCGGTCGGCACCGGCCCGGAGTTCAGGTCGTTCGAAGGCACTGCTTGCCATTCGGCTGGTGGCTCATCGTGCACGTTCTGAGTAACCCGTGCAGCCTCTACCACCTAGCGCGCTTTCTCTGGGAACGTCGACCGCTCCGGGCAGTGATCCGCAGCTTCGTTCAAGGCAGACGGTGGTGCCTGCTCCACGGGCTGGCTGCTGAGCCCGCCAATAGAGGAATCGGGAAGACGCTCCTGGAGACGGCACTGATGGAGGCGCGCTCGCGAGGGTTCCAATACATTTTGACCAGTGCGTTCTATGGGGGCACCGCTAACCATCTTTACCAAAAGGCCGGATTTGATTTGTTGATGACTACAAAAGAAGCAGGGCGTAAGGCGAACTGGTACGGGCGACCGCTGTAGGACGCTGGTGCGGCGGCAGTAAGGTTGAAAGGTTCTGGCTGTGCGCGTGCTACTTGTAAACCTCCTCTACGAGCCCGACCTCGGCCCAAGCGCTCCGTTGATGGCTATGCTTTGCGAAGATTTGGTGCGCCTGGGCCACGAACTCACGACTATTGCGGCAGTGCCACACTACCCCACTGGGCGAGTACCCGCGGAGTACCGCAGTCGCCTTGTTCAGACTGAACTGCGCAACGGGGTTCGCGTCATACGAGTCTGGGTCCCGAGTGTGAATCGCGCACGACTGAGCCGGCGCTTTCTAACCTTTCTAGCTTATCAGGCGCTCGCGGCGGTCGTCGGGCTACGGCTGAGGTACGACGTGGTGATTGCCACGAATCCGGCACTCGAGGTCTTTTTGCCATACTTCGTGCTGGGCGTCCTCCGCCGAAAGCCACTGATCTTTTCCGTCCATGACATCTACCCCGATGTTGGGGTCGAACTTGGCATCTTCCGGCGCCCTATCCTGGTCAAAGCGGTCGAGACGCTCGAGAGGTTTTGCCTCAATCACGCGGTGTTCGTGCGCGTCTTGTCCGACGGGTTCCAGGAGAGGCTGGAGCTTAAGGGAGTACCTGAGGGCAGGCTGAAGGTGGTCTGGGACTGGGTGGACACGGACTTCATCCGGCCTCAGAGCCGTGCGAACCCGTTCTCTAGTCGCTGGGGAATCGACCGCTGCTTCGCGGTGATGTACGCCGGAAACCTTGGCTTGTCGCAACCTCTTGAGCGGCTGGTGGAGGCCGCTCGGCTCCTGGCGGGGCAGGACCAGATCCGCTTCGTGTTCGTCGGCGAGGGCAGTGGGAAAGAGCGCCTTGTAGCCGCGGTTCAATCTGCGGCGCTTTCCAGCGTCAGCGTCATCCCCGCCCAGACCAGACAACTTCTCCCGCAGGTATTGGCTTCTGCGGATGTGTCTCTGGTGGCTCTCAAGCGAGGTTTGAGCAGAAACTCGGTGCCGTCGAAGTGTTATTCCATTATGGCCAGCGCCCGGCCGGTGATCGCGTCGGTGGACGAGGGCAGCGATACCTGGAACCTCGTCGAGGGGGCGCGATGTGGGTTGTGCGTGCCCCCGGAGGATCCTGACTCGCTCGCCGAAGCGATCTGGCAGCTTTATCAGAACCCGGGACTTAGAGCGAGGCTGGGCGCCGACGGGCGTGCCTACGTGGAAGAGCATCACTCACGCAGGGTTGCCGCGGCGGAGTTCGACCGCCTACTGCGCGCGGCAGTAGACGGCAAGGAAAGGGTGCTGGAGTGAACGGCGTGGACGCACAATTGGAACACGCGAACTGTCTGATTTGCGGCGGCAGCGATACAGAAGTGTTTATCCGCGGCTGCGGACCGAGGCACATTGTCCGCTGCCGGCGTGATGGCTTGCTGTATCTGAACCCGCGTCCAGCGGCTACCGAACTCCGAGGGTTTCAAACTCGGTACGTCCGGCATGACAACCTGGAGTTTTTCGATAGCTTCCGGAAGGCTGTTCTGGCGAGGGAAGCCAACGCAATCAAGAGATTTAAGAAGAGCGGGGATCTGCTGGATGTGGGCTGCGCCACAGGCACTTTGTTTGCGAGCTTTGTGGGCTGCGGGTGGCGGCTCTTTGGTGTGGAAACATCGCCCGTGGGAGCAAGGCTAGCGAGGCAGCGTTACGGAGCTGACGTGTTTTGCGGCACGCTTCGCGACGCTGCTTGGCCGTCGGGTTCGTTCGATGTTGTTTGTGTTTTGGATACTCTCTACTACATCCCGGATCCACGCCGTGACTTGATCGAGATCAAGCGCGTTTTGAAGCAGGACGGCCTGCTGGCGGTGGAGATACCCGGTCTTCGCTACCGCCTCCTCAGGGACCGGGGAATCGTTTGCTGGCTGCTGGACCGTAGATGGCGGAGGATGAGCCCGGATTGCGGCCACCTGTACTACTTTTCGCCTCGTACGCTCTGCCTGCTTCTAGAGAGTATCGGGTTTCGCCTCATAACGATGGTGCCGGAGCAGGCCTCGCTTGGGCGCCGCGGCGTACTTGCGGGGGTCAACCACTTGCATTTTTCCCTGGCACGTCTGCTGTTCGCGGCAAGCGGCGGGCGGCTCTCAATCGCGGCAAAGGAGCTCTATCTCGCCGTTAAGGTGGCATGAGTTAGCACCTATGCGGGCGGAGCAGTTCGCGGAGTTTTGGCGGAGGCAGGGCCATCGAGTAGTCGAGACGGCAAGCTGTTTCTGGTACAACGCCCAGCCTTTTTCGTTCCTGAGTATCCCGTACCATCGGGACACCGATCCCGCGAGTGACGAACTGGCGCGAGTCTTCTTCGGCGGGCCTGCCCTGGCTGCCCGCTTTTTCCCGGCAGACGGCAGCGAACCGAACCGGGGACTGTTCGTGTGCTCGGAGCGTGATTACAGCCTGTCCTCGCTGGACAAGAAGGCCCGCAATCAAACCCGCCGGGGGCTCGAAAACTGCACGGTTGAAGAGATCCACTTCGATTACCTGGCCGACCATGGCCAGGCGATCAACCTGGATACCTCCACGCGGCAGGGCAGATCGCCGCAGGTGATCAACGAGCGGCAATGGCGGCGCTATTGCCAGGCGGCCGCCGCCCTCCCCGATTTCGAAGCCTGGGGCGCGTTCGTTCGGGGCCAATTGGCGGCCTTCATGGTCACCGCGCTGGTTGAGGATTGGTTAAATATTCTTCATCAGGCCTCCGCGACCGGTGCGCTGCCTTTCTATCCGAACAATGCGCTCACCTTCACGGTCACTAGCCTGAAACTCGCCTGTCCGCAAGTCGCTGGTGTTTCCTATGGCCTCAAGTCGCTGGAGGACACCTCCCGCCTGGACCACTTCAAACTGCAGATGGGGTATCGGCTGAAACCGCGTGGCGACCGCGTGGTGCTCCATCCGCTGTTGCGCCCCCTGGTCCGGCTTGGCGGAAAGCGATTCATAGAAGGGATGGCCAAGAGGCACCCCGCAAGCGACTTCTGGCGGAAGGCGGCGTGCATCTTGACGCCCTGAGATAACAATGAGCCAATGGGCGTTTGTCCCGTTTCACCGGCCGTCGATAGGCGAGGAGGAGATCGCGGCGGTTACCGAGGTCCTCCGCTCCGGCTGGCTGACGATGGGGCCGAAGACCCGCGAGTTCGAGCAGGCGTTTGCGCAATACATCGGTTGCAAGCACGCGGTCGCCGTCAACTCCTGCACCGGTGCGCTGCACCTGGCCCTGGACGCCATTGACCTTCAGCCGGGCGACGAAGTGATCGTCCCGACGAACACTTTCACCGCAACCGCCGCCGTGGTTGCCCACATGGGCGGCACGGTAGTCTTCGCCGACACGCTGGCGGACGGCTTCAACATCGACCCGGCCGATGCGGCCGTCCGGGTGTCGCCGCGAACCAGGGCGATCATACCCGTTCACTTGGGCGGCGAACCGTGCCGGATGGATCACCTGACGGCAATTGCGGCAGAGCACGGACTTGTCGTGATCGAGGATGCGGCGCACGCGCTGCCGGCCGAACACAGGGGCCGCCGCGTCGGCACGATCTCCCCGCTTACGGCTTTCAGCTTTTACGCGACCAAGACCATTACCACCGGCGAAGGCGGGATGCTGACGACCGACAACGAGGCGTACGCACGGCGCGCCGAGATGATGCGATTGCACGGAATCAGCCACGACGCTTGGAAACGGTACACCCAGGAAGGGTCCTGGTATTACGAAGTGATCGAGGCCGGGTTCAAGTACAACATGACGGATATCCAGGCGGCGCTCGGCCTCTGCCAATTAAAGCGGGCGGACGAATTCCATCGCGTCCGGTGCTCGTATGCCGGGCTTTATCGCGAACTGCTGGCAGACGCCGACCAGGTGGAACTTCCCGAGGTCCCGCCGGACGTGACGCACGCCTGGCATCTCTTCATCATCCGGCTGCGGATCGAGGAGCTGCGGATCGACCGCAGTGAGTTCATCGAAGAACTGCGGAAGGCCGGGATCGGCACCAGCGTGCATTTCATCCCACTTCACCTGCAGCCCTACTACGCGCGCGCGTTCGGCTGCCGCCGGGGCGATTGCCCCAACGCGGAGCGGACGTACGAACGCGTCATCTCGTTGCCGATCTATCCTGCCATATCCGTAGAGGACGTGGAAAGAGTAGCAGCCAGCGTGCGGCGAATTGCCGAGGCGAGCCGCAAGGTACAGGTGAGCGTTGCGGCGGGCGTTTGATGCAGTGGCGGCGGCCTTGGGCCTGCTAGTGCTTTCTCCAGTGCTGGCCGTCGTGGCGGCGGCGATCAAACTGGGCGACGGCGGCCCGGTGTTCTACGGGCAGCACCGGCTGGGCAGGGGCTTGCGGCGGTTCCGGCTGTGGAAGTTTCGGACCATGGTTCCGAACGCCGACCGCTTGGGCGGAGCGATTACGATTAATAGCGACCCGCGTGTGACGCGCGTCGGGGCCATCCTCCGAAAGTACAAGGTGGATGAGTTGCCGCAGTTGTGGAACGTGCTGAAAGGCGACCTGGCCCTGGTGGGACCGCGGCCGGAGCTGGAACCCTACGTCCGCATGTACGCGGCCGAGTA
>Ga0315284_10016637_pt1 | contig 10431 bp, 8 predicted proteins | sample YL17G09_16_MG_FD_203696 | JGI IMG/M metagenome (GOLD analysis project Ga0315284, IMG submission 203696) | Sediment microbial communities from Yellowstone Lake, YNP, Wyoming, USA - YL17G09_16 | ecosystem: Environmental > Aquatic > Freshwater > Lake > Sediment | place: USA: Wyoming | collected...
CGACACCAATCGGGCCCCGTCGATCACGGGTGGGCTGACCCAAGTCCTTGCCGAAGGCGGTCACCTCACTGACCTGACAGCCTCCGATCCCGACGGTGACCCGCTGACCTGGACTCTCACCGGCGCACTGCCGGACGGCATCACCTGGGATGGCGACGGAACCTTCTCCGGTATGGCCTCCGACAGGTCAGCCGGGCTCTACGGTCCGGTCGTGGGCGTCTCCGACGGCAAAGGCGGAACGGACTCGCAGATCATGTCGATCCGGGTCCAGAACGTGGTCCACGAACCCGTCTTGGCTCCGGTTCTGGGGGTCAATCTCTCAGTCAACGGTCGAGTCTTCGGCGAGGGAAGCACCATCGAGTTCACCCTCGAGTACCAGAACGGCCCCGCGACAGTGGCTCGCGGAGTCCTCATCACGGCGAGCATTCCGGACCATACCGGGCTGATCGACTGTGGAGCGGGAACCGCGGCCGGCTCGTCCGTAGCCTGGCTTCTGCCGGAAATGGGCGCGGGGGAGAGAGGGACCCTAACCTACCGAGTCCGAGTGTCCACCCTGCCATCCGCCGAGGAGATCGCCAGTAGCACGGCGGCAATCAGTTGTTCGACCGGCGATGAGCGCGGGGAAGCCCGGGTCGAAGTCCTGCTCTTCTCCAACCGCTACGGGCCGCAGGTCCACCGGCCCTACATCATCGGCTACCCCGACGGGGAGTTCAAGCCCTATGGACCCCTCACCCGCGCGGAAATCGCGACCGCCTTCATGCGCATCCTGGATCTGGAGGATCTGGCCATGGGCCAGTCGCTCTACGCGGATGTGGACCCGACGTTCTGGGCCGCGAGCGCCATCGAGGCCGTCACTAGGGCGGAACTAATGGAGGGCTATGCCGACGGCACATTCCGTCCGAACCAGCCGATTACTCGGGCGGAATTGGCCGCGATCGCAGCGAGGGCCGCGGGCGCCGTCGGGGCGCCGCCTATCACTCACCATCTTGGTGATCTTGGCGACCACTGGGCCCTTGATTTCATCGAAGGCTGCTTCCGGAGCGGCATCATCACGGGCTATGGGGACTCGACCTTCAGGCCCGACTCCCTGATCCTCCGTGACGAGGCCGTGACGATTATCAACCGTCTGTTCTATCGGGGACCTCTCCTGGGCCGGGCGGCCAGCTTCCCGGATGTCGACCAAGAGCAGTGGTTCTTCGAACAGGTCGAGGAGAGCGCCGGGGGTCATGACTTCATGAGGAACCAGGACGGAAGCGAGACGGAACAGCCCTGACGAAGGGGCGTATCCGCTCGCGGCGCCTGTGAGTGAGAGTCGGTTGTGAGCGACAGGCGGTTGTGAGCGGTATATAGCGGAGTGGCGAGGGGGAACCCCGGATGGGGTTCCCCCTTGCGTACGAGCATCCTGATCAGGCCCGTGAGGGCTCGAGGTCTTCGACGATCTCCTGAGCCAGCACATCGGGCGGGGGCAGGTTCTCGGGATGGAGGATGCTCGTAGGAAGGAGCCGCCCCAACGCCGATGGAGAGTTCCGCAAGGAAACCTCTTCACCAGCCATACTAGGCGGGCCGGGACCCGGACCGGGACGCGTGCCGGGGCGACTGGCACGACCGGAGCTGTCCGCGAGCTGAGCGGCCAGGAGAGGGGAGGCGGTGCTGGCCATGTTCCCGAACGGTGAGGTCGATGGGCCGCTGGCTTGTCCCGACAAGCTCGGAATAGTCGGGACAGGGTTCGTGGGATCAACCTTCGCCTATACGGCGGTTTTGCGTGGGCTGGCTTCTGAAATCATTCTCGTCGATAAGCAACGGGACAAGGCCGACGGAGAGGCCATGGACCTCAGCCACGCCGTGCCCTTCGCCCGGCCGGTCCGGGTGCGCTCCGGCGGGTACTCCGACCTGGAGGGGGCCGCCGTCGTTTGCGTGGCCGCCGGGGTCGGTCAGAATCCGGGCGAGGATCGCCTGAGTCTTCTGGCCCGGAACGTGGCCGTTCTCCGCGAGGTGGTCGCCGGCATCGTCCGCCATTGTCCCGGCACGATCATTCTGATAGCCTCGAACCCCGTCGACATCATGGCCTACGCGGCCTGGCGGCTCTCGGGATTCCCGGCCTCACGCGTCATCGGCTCCGGGACCATCCTCGACACGGCTCGCCTGCGCTTTCTCCTCAGCCAGCGCCATGGCGTCGATCCGCGAAGCGTCCATGCCTTCGTCGTCGGGGAGCACGGCGACAGCGAAGTTCCGGTCTGGAGCCTGGCCAACATCGCCGGCATTCGCCTGCAGGATAGCCCGGGCTTCGACCCGGCCGCCCATCGGGACATCTTCCTCAAGACGCGGGACGCCGCCTACGAGATCATCAAGCGGAAGAAGGCGACCTACTACGCCATCGCCGTGGGTCTGGCCCGAATCGTGGAGAGCATTCTCCGGGACGAGCACAGCGTGTTGTCGGTCTCCGCTCTGGTCGACGGCTACCTCGGCGTGGAGGGCGTCTACCTCGGTGTTCCGGCCGTCGTGGGGCGGGCCGGCATCGAGAGGCTCATCGAGCTGCCCCTGGACCCCGCCGAGACGGAGGCTTTCAGGCGTTCGGCCGCCATTCTCAGAGAGCAGGCGGCCTCCCTGGGTCTCCCGCCGCGCCCGCCGAGTTGACCCCTGTCGACCGGGCCTACTCCGTTCCGTTGATCGTGGCCGTGCCCGTGGAGGCCGCTATCCAGACCTGGTAGGTTCCCTCTCCCAGGGTTCCTTCCATCTTCTTCTCCCCGATCGAGGAACTGATGGAGAAACCGAGGTTACTTGAGATGGCGCCGAAGCCTGTCCGGACTCTCAAGCTCACGTCGGAGCTCCGCGGGAAGCGAACCTCGACGGAACCGGTGGACGCGTCGACCGACCAGTCCCCGGCCACGGATTTGGACGAGGCCAGAAGACAGGCGCCGGTAGTGGCGTGAATGTCGACCGAGGTCCCGGGTTCGCTGACCGCGATCCGGCCCGTGGTCGCCTGGGCCCGCACGGACCCGCCCACGCCCGTCAACTCGATGTACCCGGTCGACGAGGAGACGTCCGCGTCGCCTCCGATGTCTTGGGCCACGATGTGGCCGGTCGAGGTGCGGACCGTTAGCGGACCCGCCACCCGGCTGACCTCGACGTCTCCCGTGGAGGTGTCAATTATGACGCGCCCCCCGATGTCGCGGATCTCAACCGAGGCCGTGGAAGCCTCGAACTCGACAGCGAGACGCCTCGGCACGGTGATGGTCGCCTCGACCGCCAGGGAAACCGACGTGACCGAGAAGTCGGGATCGTAGCCGGGAGCGCTAACCTGAAGGTGAAGGTCGCTCCCCTCGGTTACGAGGTCGATTTTCGCTCCGGCCGCCGCGGTCTGAGCCCGGGAAATCGTGGCCGCCCTGGCCGTGATCTCGGCCTCCACGGCCACGTCATCCACATCGGCCCCGACTATCGTCCAGTGGCCGGGGGGCACGTCGAGAACCACCGTGGTCACCCCCTGCCCCAGACCCGTCCCGAGACTCTGGCTCACCGACGACGTGGCCTCCCGGGAGAAGTTCGCCCCCCAAGGCGCCCCAATATGCCAATTCCAGGGCATCGCCCCCAACAGGCCGTTCAGGTTGACGGCGCCGGCCACGACAACCAGGACCAGCAGCCCCGCCAGGCTGCCCGCGTGAAGCCGGACGGAGACGGCCTGACCGGCGGTGGCTGTGCGCCTCGCGCGGTAGTGGGCGATCAGCATTTCCGCCCCGAGAAGGAGGGGTATGAGACCCCAGAAATCCGCCAGGCGGGCCGCGCTCAGCGACCCGGTCAGGTTCCCGACGAGAAGACCGATACCGGTCAGGCACAGGGCCAGACCAAGTGACCAGACTCCGACGTTGATCATTCCTTGCGCCTCCCCAGGTGGCCGTTGCCGGCCACACCCCAGATAACTGCCAAACCCAGAACTACCAGTAGCAGCGGCCAGAGCTGTCCGGCCGAGACGAAGAGATCCGGCAGGAGTGGCGGCAAGATCAGGAGCGCCCCAAGGACGACCAGAACCAGACCCCAGAAGATGGTCTGAGTGGCTGAGAGTGTCCAGTCACGGGGCCGGACGGTTTGGCCGGGGCCCGCCATGAAGCCGTCCGTCCCGCCGCCCACCCCGGCCTGCGCGAGGCTGCCCGCCGCGTCGACCGCTTCGTTGTACCGCACCACGCTCCGGTGCGAGCTGGCCATGCTGTAGATCACCAGGGCCGGTCCGATGACCAAAACGTAGAGAGACGCCGTCGCGGCCACGGTCATGCCTCCGGCCAGGGGCTGGAAGTCCCACGAGTTCATCCATGCCCCCGACAGTGAGCCAAAGGCCAGTTGCAGTCCCGGGACGATGACCATCAGGAACCCCGCCAGAGTCGTCCCCAGAAAGAGTAGGACTCCCTTCCCGGCCTCACCGGCATAGAGGTGACCGAGCCCCGGAATGAGCGACAAGAGAACCGCCAGAAACGGGCTCTTCTTTCTTGGTCTCAAGACCTATCAACCTCCCGTCAACAGAGTGCTGGTCCAGAGCGCCCACCTCTGGGCGAGGAGGACGGCCTGGCTTACAAGCCCCTCCAGGCGTCCCCAGGCCAGACCGGCGCCCCCGGCCAGGTAGAGTTGAAAGAGAATGCAGAACGAGGCCACTGCGGCAAGGGCCGGAATCGCCTCGCTGCCCGAGAAAGCCGCGGTGCGCCGGCTTCGCCCACCGCCGGCAGTGGTGGCTCTCTCTTCGGCCCCGGCTGAGTTGAGACGGGCAACCAGGCCCGGCCAGAGCGTGTCCGGCAGGCGGGCTTCACCCAGGGCCAGGCGCAGGGCCCGATCCGTCTCCGCGTCCGGCTTCATGGCTGGATCCTCCCCAGGCTTCTCGGGCGGGTCGACGCCCGGTTCCCCGGCCGGCTCGACGTCCGGTTCCCCGGCCGGCTCGGCGACTGGTCCGTCCGCGCTGCCGACTCCGGGATTACAGGTCGGGCTAGCTCCTTGCCCACGGCCGCCACACCCCTTCTTATCCTGGTAGCCACGGTGCCCAGCGGAATCCCCAAGACGAAGGCGATCTCGCCGTAGGCCAGCCCGCCCGCGTAGTAGAGAAGCAGCGGTTCCCGGTAGCGGGGTGACAGGCGGGCCACGGCCTGCCTCACCTCGTCGGTCGTTTCCCGCCGCATGGCTTCCTCCTCGGGCCCGGTGACCGGACTGCCCCAGGCGCCCCGCCCCGCGCCGTCGCCGCCATCTCCTCCGGGGCCCCGGTCCAGAGAAAGGGAGACCGGATTCCGGCGAAAGTGCGAGAAGGCCAGGTTTCGCGCTACTCGCAGCAGCCAGGGTCGGAGGGTAGAGGCCTGGCCGCCCGCGGTCCGTTCGGGACGAAGGTCGTCCAGGCGCCGGAAGGCGGCTAGGAACACCTCCTGGGTGAGGTCCTCAGCCAACGTCTCGCTGCTTGTGAGGCGGAGAAGGTAAGTGAATACCGCCCGGGCGTGGCGTTCGAAGAGGGCGGCGAAGGCGCCCGCGCCGCCCGCGCCGGAGTCCGCGGCCTCGTGCGGCGGGCCGCTCTCCGGCCGGCGCCGGGCTCTCTTCACCAGCTCCCAATCGCTCGGCCCGGGTCGCTCAGCACAAACGACACCGGACTCCGCCCGCGGTCCATCGATGACGATGGCTTCCACCTCGGCCTCTCCCACTGCCGTTCTTCTTGGCCGCTCGCGGACGCGACCGACCCACCCGCCACGCCAGCCACGCCCGACCCACCCGCCGGCTACTCTCAATACGCGCGGAAGGAGAAAGTACTTTCACTTCTCGCTGGGTTTTTGCTCGGTGCCCGGCGGGGGTAAGCGATAGCCGTATCTATCCCGTCGGGTAGGAGGAACCTTCGACATTCCTAGACAAGGGCTGCGTCGCCATCCAACTTGGGCCGCGCGGCCGAGAGGAGGTGAGCCAGAGTGGAGTTCATTGGTCCAGACGCTGAGGCCGGTTGCGGATACATCTGCATCATGGCTTGTGTCGGGATGTGTGTCTTGCCGCCTTTCTATATGGTCGCGACGAGCGACGATGTCGCCTGGGCGAGCATCCTGGCCGACCCGCAGCAGTAGGCCCCCGACGCGAACCTGGGCGGGTGGGGGAGGTGGACTCACCCCCACCCGCCCAGGTCGCCATCCGGCGGACGGTCCGCGGCATGGACTTACCGCCGCGTCGCACGGCCGTCAGATGCAGCCACCACTGCAGGTCACGGAGAACTCGCGCCCGCACTTGCATGTTCCTGACAGGGTTATCGGATCGGTCGTTCCTCCAGCCACATGGCCGCAGTTCCCCACCCACGCACCGCAACTGGGACAATACAGATCTTTCGCCACGCTTCATCCCTCCTTCCCTCAGCCTAGAGCCCTTCCGCCGGCGACACATCTCCGGAACGGCCAAGCCCAGCGACATCGGAGTCGAGGATCAACGGCAACCGGCAGTTCACGGCGGTTGGCATTCGCCGGCACAGCAGGCGAACCCTTCTAACAGAGGCAGCCAGCGGGACATCGTGGTCCCCCAAGACCGCCACTTGACCTGGGAGATCATGCCTTCGACCGCGGTGGTCCCCCCTAGCAGGCAGAACGCCGCCCTGAGGGGAAGTAGCCGAGCGGGGTAGACCAGGCGGGGAGAAGGGGGTCGGTTTGGCGATGGTTGAAGAGGTTTCTCCGGGAGCTTCTCCGGGCCCTCGCCCGACCACGGCCCCGGGCCCCGACTTCGCCCGAATGTCTCGCAACGTGCCCACCATGGCGGTAACCGCCGGGGTGATTGTGGGCGCGACGATGCTCTGGAGCCCCATTTTCTCACTCATCCTGAGGGACCTGGGCGCCTCCGACCTCCAGATAAGCGCGGCCATTTCTGTCTGGGCCGCGGTCGGCGCGCTGGCGCAGTACTGGGCCGGCCGGCTGGCGGATAGGGTCGGACGTTTCCCGATTATGGTCTACCCCATGCACGTGGGCGGACTGGCCTTGATCGCGGCCGCCTTCATGCCGTCCTGGCTGCCCTTCGCGGTCATCTACACTCTCTGGACCCTGGCCAACGCGGTCACCGGTCCCGTGTTCTCGTTGATAGTCGGGGAGTCGGTGCCGCCCAGGAGGCGTAGCCGGGCCTTCGGGCTCATCGAGTTCTCCATCGGCGTGAGCCTCATCCTCGGCCCTCTCGCCGGCGCGCGACTCCTCCCCAGTGTCGGCGCCAAAGGCCTGCTCATCATCTCCGGGATACTCGTGCTCGCCGCGGCCACGGGCAGGCTGCTCTCGCTGCGCGAGACGCGCCCGGAAAGCACCGGCTCCAAGCCCTTCGCCTTGCGGCACATTTTCGAAGGCCGGATGGGTCTCGTCCTGCTGGCGGTGGCCCTCTGGAACGTTGTCCTGGCCATGACCATGTGGGGACCGTTCCTCTCGCTTCACGCCAGCGACGCCATGGGCCTGTCCAAGGCCACCATCAATACCTTCTTCGCCGTGGCCTCGGTTGTGTCGGCCCTCATGAGTCTCGTGGCCGGCAGGCTTGTGGGCCGGTTCGGGGCCAACAAGATGTTCTCCATTGGAGCCATCGGGCTGGTCGTCGCGGTCCTGCTCTGGTCGGCTCAGAGGTCCCCGGCTTCGATTGTGGCGGGCTTTGCTCTCATGAGCGGCTTTATGATGGTGACGATGGTCTCGGTCGACACCTTCAGGGTCTCGGTCGTCGAGGAGTCGGTGCGGGGACGCGCGCTCGGGGCCATCGGCATGGTCACCGGGTTCGCGACGGCTCTGGCCACGCCGGTTGCCGGCTACCTGAAGCAGTTTTGGCCCACTGCCCCCTTCTGGGTGGCGTTGGGCGCGGCCGCCGGGCTGGTGCTCTCTGTCGCCGCCCTCACCCGTCACGACGCGCGGACGGGGTTCCGGGGCGAAGCGGCGCACGAGGAGGGCCAGGCAGGAATGGCGAGTCTCTAGGAGGTGGTCCCGGGTGGATCGCCTACGTTGCCGGCGTCCACGGCGTAGCCGCTCCAGCGGTAGGTCTTCTCCCCGCAAACTGGTTGCTGAGCCACACGTAGCCCCAGTGGCCTGGATCGCCCTCGCCGGCCGCCATGATCCGCAGTCCTTCGACATCCTCCCAGGTGGGCATGACCACGAAAGAGACAGAGCTTCAGCCGGGCTGGCGATGCCGATAGCTACATCTATCCAGTCGGGTAGAAGGAACATTCGACATGATTAGACAAGGGCTGAGCCTATCGACCGCCGCAACTCGCGGGAAGCGCCCGCGCCTAGCGGTCTAAACCGATCGAGGGAGGTGAGCTAGAGTGGAAGTCATTACTCCCAACGCCGTAGCCATTTGCGGCTACGGCTGCATCGGAGTTTGTGTCGTGATGTGCTTCATACCCCCGCTGTACATGGTTGCCATCAGCGACGACATGGCCTGGGCGGGTATCCTAGCCAACCCGCAGCAGGAGTAGACGGAACTCGGTGGGCGGGGCGGGTCAACCGCTCCGCCCACCAAAGCGGGACGATACAAGAGGCCGCACCCGGGTCCGGGACCACCGGAGACCATGTTACGCACGCCCTTCAGTCGCTGCTGCGCGATCCAGACTTCCGCCAACGCCACCAGACACACTTGCGTCGTATGATAGCATCGCTCGAAAGCCTCCATGTCCTCACCTATCTCCCGGGGCGGCCCCGATACCGAGCCATCTTCCTGGACGGCACCGAGAAGAAGCTCGACCGACAGTGCGAACCTGGGATCGGGTTCTTGTTGGCCGAGAGCCCAGCAGATTAGGAACTCTCCTCCCAAGTCGAAATCCCCATCTAGCATGCTGGCGAGCGTAAGTGCCGCTAGATGGCGGCGGAGCCAGGGACGATACGGCGCAAGGATATCCAAATCCGACATGCGGCCCAACGCCAGGGCGTATATGACTGCATGCGTGATGTCGTAGGCATCTTCATTGGAGAAGAACATCGGATCACAAGCGCGACCAAGCAAGGTCCGCGAAAGCTCCTTCTTCATGTCCGCGCGGGCACACGCTTGCCCGTGCAGGTATCGAACCATGTGGAACTCTAACTGCCTCATCGGCGTGCGCTCTTTGGCTTGAGCGAGGGGATGCCGCAGGAACTCGACCACCTCATCGTGGAAGCGGGATCGTCTGCCCGTCAGTTGTTCCAGTAGGACATGTGACATGAGTCCAATCGAATCCGTCGCGTGCATCCTGAAGCTCTCTACAAGTCCCTCCCAGTCGAGGTGGTCCTCAAGCTTCTCCGTCATGCGCCTGGCCCAGGAGACAAAGGGGGAACCCAGCTCAATGTGCTCCGGCCCGGTGAGGATGAAAAGGACCAGAAGCATCTCCACCGCCGGCTTGAAGCGGTCGTCGAAATCGGCTCGGTTCTTGCACGCGGGCAGGAGGCGAAACCTTGGAAGACTCTCATCGAGCCACCGGCAAAGCGAGTGCCCCACCCGCTCACAACGGTTCAGGTCGATGTCGAGAATCGGAGGGTCCAACTTGGCTGCTTGCCTTGGAGGGCCCACGGTCTCGCGTACGCGCGTCAGAGTCGGATACAGCGCCTCCGGCGTGCACGCGGCATGAAGTCCCCAGTAGGCATTGGCGCAAATGAGAAGGTTGGCTCTGGTCTCGATGCCCTCGTAGAACTCGAGGTATCCAATAAGACCATCGCTCCGAAACATCCTCACTAGCCAGGCAGCGAGTTCCTGCGATCGCTCCCGGGCCATCCCAAGGAGCGTCGCGGCAAGGAGCGAGGATCCCGCACTAAGGAGGTCGCAGGTTCGTGCCGACTTGACAAGGTGGGCCTCAACGACTGGTTCGATTAGCCGTCGCTCCGATACGTCGACGAGTCTGCTTCCGAATTCGCTAGCGCTGAGCGCATACCGCGCAATCCCATGAATGTCGACCCCGAGGACCGGAAGGCGGCCAGAGGAAGAAGGTAGGCAACGGACTTCTTTCCAGCGGCCCATGGCGCGAAAGAGGGCCCCGGCGAGCGGCTCGTTTTCGTGGGACACGACGGAAAGGCCATGGTTATGGAAGCGCTGGGCAAAGGTTAGGTAGGCCGCGACCACGCGTTCGCGGACGCCCGCACTAGGGAGACAGAGTCCACCCAGGAGCAGGTTGATGGGGTCCGAAGCGAGGGTCGCCTTGATGACATCCAGGTCGGAGTCGTGGAGCGAGGCCGCCCAGGCTTCATACCGGCTCGTGGCCCAGTCCAGAAGGGCATTGGAGCTCTCCTCCAAGACCCCAAGGGCGCGAGCGTGATGCCTGATGCGGAGACACAGAGCCGCCACATCGGGAAGCGCGGGAACTGGCCGCTCCGCTTCCAGACGGCGCGCGCGCTCAATCAGCACATGCGGGTCAAGACGGTACCGCAACTCGGACCCCTTCCCATAGATGGCCAAGATACTGCCGGTCTATATGGGGCTAGGTGGCCGTGGGGGATCGCGCCACCAGGACCACTTCCCATAGAT
>Ga0315284_10016638_pt1 | contig 10431 bp, 10 predicted proteins | sample YL17G09_16_MG_FD_203696 | JGI IMG/M metagenome (GOLD analysis project Ga0315284, IMG submission 203696) | Sediment microbial communities from Yellowstone Lake, YNP, Wyoming, USA - YL17G09_16 | ecosystem: Environmental > Aquatic > Freshwater > Lake > Sediment | place: USA: Wyoming | collected...
AACGTGAGCTAATTCACCTTGAGGATATTAAAAATTTGGTCCAGCGCGATTACTGGGTACAGAGAGCGGTTTTGCTATTAATGTTTATCTGCGCGTTGGCACTCTACTTTGGCTTCCACAGTGGATGGCGAATGCTGATTAGAGATTTATTGTGGGGAAGTTTGATTACAGTGGGACTTATGATTATCCTGGCTCTCTGGGCTTTATTTGGCTTCGAGCAGTTTTTTATTCTTTTCCACCTGATAAGCTTTTCAAATCAATACTGGATGCTTGACCCCGCCAGGGACTACCTGATTCGGTTATTCCCCGAAGGATTTTTCTATGATGCCGCCTTATTGGGCTACGGCGTTGTTATGTTTGAAGCCTTGCTTATCGGAGGTATCGCCTGGGGTACCCTGAGATTAACAGCTCGAAGGGTGCAGGGTGAGACAAAGGGATAATACGGCAGTTGTCGCTGGAATTATACGTTGCAGTTGCTGCAACTGGAAGAAGAGCAGCCGGAGCATGAACCGCCGGTGCCGGCTATAGGTGCGGATTCGCCGCCGTCGCCCCTGGAAAACGAAGCGAACCGAGAAAAAAGACGTTTGGCAGCGTGCCGACATTTAGGGCAAGAAGCATCTTCGTTGGATTTGTTGACAGAGCGCAACAGCTCAAACTTACAGGCACATTCGGGACACAGATATTCATAAATGGGCATTTTGCCCTCCGAATATTAAGTTTACCCAAGAAATACAGCTGCGTCAAACTGCCTGCCAGGTAACCGCTGCCGGTCAATAAAAATATCCACAATATAGTACTCTAGCTGTGTCTGCGGTGTAGTATAATAGGATTATCCCCGTATAAATATAATTAGCTATCGATGGAGGAAAGCATGGGCATTGAGAAGTATGAAGTACCTGTAGATAAGTTGGAGTGGCATTGTGATCCGGCGCTGTTCCGGAAGGCAGCATCAACTATAAAGTTGATAAAAAGCTGAAAGATATGGCTGCCAAACTAAGGCAGTTCGCCGCTCCGCCAGTCGAGGAAAAAAAGAATGAGGGTAGCTAGAATGAAGGCTTCGATTTCGGAAATTGCGCAGAAGTTGATTTCATGGACTGATGAAATGGTCACTTCAGCAGGCGCTAAAGGGGCAGTACTGGGGATGAGCGGCGGGATTGATTCTGCAGTAGCCGCAGTATTGTGCAAGCGTGCTTTTCCTGAAACAACTCTGGGGGTAATTATGCCCTGTCACAGCATGGGCATCGATAGGGAACACGCAGAACTTGTAGCTAATAAGTATCATATACCCTTTAAAGTTGTCTGCCTTGATGAAGCCTTCAATGCCTTGATGAAATCGTTGCCGGATGAAGGTTATGATGCCGCTACAAAAAAGCTAGCTGAAAACAATATCAAACCCAGGCTGCGGATGATCACCCTTTATTATTTGGCCAACCGTTTAAATTACCTGGTGATAGGCTCCAGCAACAGGAGCGAGTTAGCGGTCGGTTATTTTACCAAACATGGAGACGGCGGCTCGGACCTCATACCTTTGGGCAACCTGGCAAAAAGGCAGGTGCGAGAACTGGCAGAGTATTTAGATATCCCCAGAGAAATTATTGACAAGCCACCCTCAGCAGGCTTGTGGGATGGGCAGACGGACGAAGGAGAGCTTGGCCTGACCTATGATGAACTGGACCGTTACTTGATTACAGGTAAAGCTGAACGAAGAATTAAAGAAAAGATTGATTCCAGGATAAAGCAGAGCACACATAAGCGCTGTCTACCGCCTATTCCGCCGCTGTAAATTACACCATATCGGTACAGTTGTGCTGGTATAATACCTATGCTATGATTCGTCTGGTTGTAACAGGAGGGAAGAGATGGCTTCGGAGAAAGAAAAAGCACTGGAACTGGCCATAAATCGGATTGAAAAACAATTCGGGCAAGGTTCGATTATGAAGCTGGGTGAGCTGTCGGCGACAATGTCGGCAGATGCTATTCCAACCGGTTCATTGAGTTTGGACCTGGCTTTAGGTATAGGTGGTATTCCTCGAGGTCGTGTTACTGAAATTTTCGGCGCTGAGGCTTCGGGCAAGAGTACTCTAGGCCAGCATATAATTGCTGAAGCTCAAAAGCTAGGAGGTATTGCCGTTTACGTAGATGCGGAGCATGCTCTCGATACGACATACGCGGCTAATTGTGGGGTCAAAGTCGACGATTTGCGCATATCACAGCCTGACGATGGAGAAGAGGCTTTGGGTATTACTGAAGAGCTCGTGAGAAGTGGGGCTGTTGACGTGATAGTGATTGACAGCGTAGCTGCACTGGTACCTCGGGCCGAGATAGAGGGGGACATGGGTGATATCCATGTAGGCTTGCAGGCGCGTTTAATGTCTCAGGCGTTAAGGAAATTGGTAGCTGCTATTAGTAAATCGCACACAGCGGTGGTCTTCATAAACCAGCTGCGAGAAAAGGTGGGCATAATTTTTGGTAGCCCCGAAGTTACTCCGGGTGGAAGGGCGTTAAAATTCTATAGCTCGGTGAGGATTGATTTAAGACGAATCGAGTCTATTAAACAGGGTTCTGAGGTAGTTGGCACGAGGGTCCGGGCCAGGATAGTAAAGAATAAAACAGCGCCGCCTTTTCGTACGGCTGAATTTGACATAATGTTTAAGCGGGGTAGTTATGGTATAAGCAAGGAAGGTGACATTATCGATTTAGGCGTAGCTCTGGGAATTGTAAGAAAAGCCGGTACTTTTTTCGCTTACGGCGACTTGAAGTTAGGCCAGGGACGTGAAAATGCCAGAGAATATTTGATGCAGCATCAGGACCTGGCTTCTAAAATTGAGCAAGAGATAAGAACTGCGGCCAGCACTTTGTCGAGCCCAATCGCCGAAGTAAAAGAAGTCTCCGAATAATACCGCCGGCTCTTCTATATCCTTACAACCCAGAGCACAGGAAGTTCAAGTGGGGACTATTACGGCTCTGCGGTCAAATGACAGGAAAAAACAAGTAGACGTCTTTATCGACGGATTATTCTCCTTCGTTATTTCTACTGAACTAGCCGTAACAAACCGCCTCGAAGTTGGCCGGCTCCTGTCTGTTGGCCAGATTGAAGAACTGAAAGAGGCGAACCTTCAACACAGTTGTCTCGACGCTGCCCTGTACTTTCTCAGCTATCGTCCTCGGAGTGAAAGTGAAGTAAGACAGCGACTGCGACGTCGAGGTTTCAACGGCAAAGTTATTGATGATGTCATTCTTAAGTTAAGCGAACGTCGGCTTATTGACGATGCAGCCTTCTCCGAATATTGGCGGAATAATCGCTTGTCATTCAGTCCCAGGAGTGGAAGGCTAATTAAAATTGAGCTCAGGCAAAAGGGCGTGCCTGCTGAGACGGCCAATGAGGCAGTGAAGGACTTAGATGATGATAATTCGGTTTATGAAGCCGGATTAAGGAAGGCAAGGCGACTGTCCGGTTTAGATTATGATGATTTCCGCCGTCGCTTATATGATTATCTGCGGCGGCGCGGTTTTAATTATGCGAATGTTAAAGGTGCCGTAGCGCGTTTGTGGGAGGAAAAACAAAGTGGCTCTTTATAAAAATTTCGAATAGGACATTTGTTTGACACCAGCTTGGCGAAGGATTACTATAAGAGAGAAAAATTTAAGCATTTTTACATCATGATTATGTGGTGTTTTAAGAAAGTGAGGCAGTTAAATGTATGTTACTGCAACTATATATTTTGTTGTAGTTGGGCTTGTTCTTCTTTTAGGCCTGCTTTCGGGCTATTTTGCGAGACAAATATTAGCCAATCAACAGCTCCGCAGGACGCAGAATGAAGCTAAGCGATTACTGGAAGAGGCCTCAGCAGCACATGAGGATATGCTCCGTAAAGCCAGAGAAGAGGCTATAAAGGTCAGGGCTGCTGCCGAAACTGATAGTCGAGAGCGACGTTTTGAGTTACAGAGACTTGAAAGGCGTTTCACCCAGAAGGAAGAGAAGCTAGAACATAAGCTGGAGGGTTTGGACCGCCGAGAACATGGTATAGCCAGTCGAGAGAGGGAAATCGAGGCTATCAAGGTTCAACTTGAGGAAACAAAGGCTAAGCAGCTTCAACGACTCGAACTAATCTCCGGCATTTCAAGTGATGAAGCCAAACAGGAATTGCTTAGCGCTATCGAAGTAGAAATCCGTGACGAAGCATCACGACGCGTTCGGGACTGGGAATCTCGAATAAAAGAAGAAATTGACGAGAAGTGTCGCGACATCCTATCCACCTCCATCCAGCGCTGCGCTACCGACGTAGTATCAGAGACGACTGTTTCTACGGTTTCTTTACCCAGCGATGAGATGAAAGGGCGGCTCATTGGCCGTGAGGGCCGCAATATCCGCGCTTTGGAGCAAGCTACTGGTGTCGACCTGATCATTGATGATACGCCCGAGGCGGTGACCATTTCTAGCTTCGACCCATTGAGGCGCGAGGTGGCTAGAGTGGCTTTGAACAATCTCGTACTTGATGGGCGTATTCATCCGGCTCGCATAGAGGAAGTAGTGGAGAAGGCAAAGAATGAGGTTGATGTTGCAATTCGCAACGAGGGCGAAAGGGCAGTACGTGAAGCTGGCGTTATGGGATTGCATCCTGAACTGATTAAAGTAATCGGCAAACTCAAGTTTCGAACTAGCTATGGGCAAAACGTATTGACTCATAGCCTTGAGGTTGCTTATTTGTCTGGAATGCTGGCGGCAGAAATAGGTACCGATGCAACTGTGGCTAAGAAAGCCGGCTTACTTCACGATATAGGTAAGGCTGTGGACCATCAGGTAGAAGGGCCTCATGCATCGATAGGTGCTGACCTGGTCAAGCAGTGGGACAAATCGGCTGAAATAGCTCAAGCTGTATCTGAACACCATGGCGAAGCTGCAACTACCAGTGCCCTGGGTTTCATAGTTGCCACTGCCGATGCCATAAGCGGGTCCAGATTAGGTGCCCGACGTGAATCACTGGACCAGTATTTGAAACGTATTGAAGCTCTTGAGAATGTGGCTAATAGTTTCCCGGGTGTTGAAAAAGCTTTTGCCATTCAAGCTGGCCGTGAAGTACGCATTTTAGTTAAGCCGGAGCAGGTGGACGACCTGGGAGCTATGAGATTGGCTCGTGATATAGTTAAAAAAATAGAGGATACTCTGGCGTATCCGGGGCAAATAAAAGTAACAGTAATGCGGGAGACTCGGGCAGTAGATTATGCTAAGTAAGAAATAAGCAGCAAAAATATCGAAATAAGGAACTATATTGCATGTATTAATGATAGGCGATGTAGTTGGCAGGCCTGGCAGGAGGGCGGTGCAACGATTTTTGCCAGGCCTGATTCATGATTATAATCTTGGCCTAGTCATCGCCAATGGTGAAAATACCGCCGGCGGACTTGGCATTACGCCGGATACAGCCAAAGAGCTGTGCGAGTCCGGCGTTGACGTGATAACTACCGGCAACCATGTATGGGCCAAGAAGGAGATTATTCCACATCTGGATGGGGAGTTGCCGATTCTGCGCCCCTTGAATTACCCTCCGGTGGCTCCAGGTCGCGGTTTCCTGGAAATGAAAGGTGTTCTGGTAGTAAATCTCATTGGACGTGTTTTTATCGGTCAATACGATTGCCCCTTCAGAACTATAGACTGTTTGCTTTCGGAAAGCCAGATAGAATCTAAGGTCGTTATAGTTGATTTTCATGCAGAGGCTACCTCAGAGAAGGTGGCTATGGGCAGGTATCTGGATGGTAGAGTTAGCGCCGTGCTCGGTACGCATACCCATGTAGCTACCGCTGATTCTTATATCCTGCCAAAGGGCACCGCTTATGTTACCGACGTAGGTATGGTTGGACCCGTTGATTCAGTTATCGGTGTGGATACTCAATCGGCAATCCAGAACTTCCTTACCGGAATGCCTCACAGGTTCTTTGTAAGTGAAGGAGCTGTGAAGTTTGATGCCATATTAATCGAGGTAGACGAGACTACGGGAAGAGCTACAAGCATAAAAAGGATACACCTGAAAGAATAATCGTGAAAGCTGATTTGCACTTGCACACTACCGCCTCTGATGGGCGTCTGGAGCCCGGGGAGATTGTCTCCCTGGCAATACAAGTCGGCCTCGATGTTATAGCTATCACCGATCATGACACCATAAATGGAGTGGGACCGGCCCTGGACGCGGCATCGGCCGCTAATTCATTAAAGGTAATCCCGGGTGTTGAAATCAATACCGACGTGGCCCGTGGAGAGGTTCATATCTTAGGTTATTTTATTGATTATACCGATAAGAAATTCACTGCTACTTTACAAAAGTTACAGGATTCGCGACTCGGAAGAGCGCAAAAGATGATTGCTAAACTAAACGACCTGGGCATGAAGATCGATTGGCAACGGGTCAGCGAGTTAGCCCAGGACGGTACAGTTTGTCGGCCTCATGTAGCACAGGCTTTGTTTGAGAAAGGCTATGTGCGCTCAGAAAAAGAAGCTTTTGATAAATACATAGGCCATAACGGGCCGGCCTATGTCGAACGATATAAATTGCTACCTGAAGAGGCGGTGAAGCTGATTCTGGATGCTCAGGGATTGCCTGTCCTGGCACACCCTGCAGATATCGCTGACCTGGATGAGCTCGTTCCGAAATTGAAGGCGGCCGGTCTCGTTGGCCTGGAAATTTATTATGGTAATTATGGACTGGAGACTATTGACAGACTGACCAGGATTAGCCGACAATATGACCTTGTTACAACGGGCGGCACTGACTATCATGCCTTTGGAGACGGTTTAGAGGTTGGCATCGGTAGCAGGCTTACTCCAGCTCATTCTGTAGAGCAGTTATTTGGCATGGCCAGCAAACATAGCCTTGAATTACTGAAGCGGCATTAACTTAAAATTCCGATAAACTAGATACAAGGAGGGACTGACAGACATGGAAGCATCTCGTGAAATCTTCTGGGATATATCTTATGGAGTGCCTATCCTTTATACACTTGGGCTTGTGGCCGTACTGATTTTTGCCTGGGCTATATATAAACGCATAAAGTTGTGGAGAGTAGGTAAACCGGACAAGAGAACAGACCATATAGGCAAGAGAATTTGGGATTTCATAGTTGTCGGTTTTGTTGACGGTATTTTCCACAGGCGGTTCTTCCGCGAAGCCTATCCGGGAATAATGCATTTCCTTCTTTTCGCCGGTGGCGCCATTTTGCTTATTGGCACCGGCCTGGATGTTGTAGACCACTATGTATACCATTTTATAAGCGGCAATTTTTATTTGGGCCTCGGTTTCGCCATGGATATGGGTGGGGTGTTCATGCTCATTGGCGCCATCATGGCGGTGGTCCGGCGATACATCATGAAGCCGGAAAGACTGAATTCGGTACTGGATAACGGCGTTGTTCTGACCCTGATTTTTGTCGTGGTAATCACCGGATACTTTATCGAAGGTTTCCGTATGCTAATAGCCACCCCCGGCAGTTTGACGCAACCTGAGTTTTATAGCCATCCGGAGTGGTCTCAATGGTCTTTCGGCGGCTATTTCGTAGCCGGATTTTTTGCCGGACTGCCCGAGGCAACCAGGCTATATACTTATATCGGCCTGTGGTGGTTTCATGCCGCCCTGTCGCTGGGAGCCATTTTCTACGTATGTTTCTCCTTCGATAATTTGACCCATATCATCGTGTCGCCCATAAATGTGTTTTTTAAGTCGTCACGGCCTAAAGGAGCTTTATCGACGATTAATATCGAAGAAGCAGAGACCTTCGGGGCCGCCAAGATACAGGATTTTACCTGGAAACAGCTCCTTGACCTGGATGCCTGTACTAACTGCGGCCGGTGCCAGGACAGGTGCCCGGCTTTTCTAACAGGCAAACCTCTGTCTCCGCGAAAAGTAATACAGGACCTGAAGGCCCATTTACTGGAAATGCGCAGTACCTTATTGGCTCCCAAGGCAGCGGCTCCTACGCCTACTCCTAATCCTACAGATGGTGGTGGAGTCAAAGCTGTGGCCGGCGAGGTGATACTTGAGGACGAACTCTGGTCATGTACTACCTGTCGGGCCTGTCAGGAAATATGTCCCGTCTACATAGAACACATTGACAAGATTGTCGACATGCGGCGCAATTTGGTTCTGGAAAAAGCCACTATGCCCGAAACCGGTGAAGCGGCATTGAGATGTATTGAGACCAGAGGCCACAGCTGCCGGGGGACCACGCTCACCCGGACCGATTGGACCAGCGGGCTGGATATAAAGACAATGTCAGATAATGCCAGCGTTGATTTCATTTATTACGTGGGCTGCGCCTCGTCTTTGGAAGACCGAAGCATGAAGATAGCCATTGCCGTGGGCAAGATATTGAAAGCGGCTGGCGCCAATTTTGCCATACTGGGAACTGAAGAGACCTGCTGCGGCGAACCGGCAAGACGGCTGGGTAACGAATACCTGTTCCAGATGCAGGCGACAAAAAACATCGAGATGTTTAAGAAATACAATGTAACGAAGATAATCACCAGCTGTCCCCATTGTTTTAATACCATAAAGAACGAATATCCCCAGTTTGGACTTGAGCTTGAGGTCATACATCACACGCAATTTATTGCCGACTTAGTGAAGCAGGGTAAGATTCAGCCTGCTTTGATGAACCAGGAACTGACCTATCACGATTCCTGCTACCTGGGCCGTCACAACGACATTTATGAGGCTCCGAGGCAGTTATTAGCCGGCATATCCAAAGATAAATTACTGGAGATGAAGCGGGCCCGGCGTAACGGTTTCTGTTGCGGCGGTGGCGGGGGACGTTACTGGATGGAAGAGCGTATTGGCAAGCGAATAAGTGAGGAGCGGCTCGAGGATGTCATCAATACCAAGGCGAATATAGTGGCTTCAGCCTGCCCTTACTGTCTGCAGATGTTTGAAGATGCTATAAAGGCGAAAGGTGTAGAGGAATCGCTTAAAGCTCAAGATATTGCTGAACTGGTGGCAGCGCAGCTTGATAAACAGGTTTAAAATATAGCAGGACTTTACGAAGAAAGCAGTCAAAATGCTCCTCCGAGGAGCATTTTGATTTTAACGTAGTATTTTTATTATTTCTTGGTCGAAGCAGTAGTATATTGTTGATATTCGAGCATTTTCTTAAGCCGGTCCGGGTGGCTGCTTTTCATTTTAGCGTCTTCAAAAGAGACTATTTTACTTTTTACCAGGTTAGCCAGTGCCTGGTCTAGAGTTTGCATACTTTCCGAAGAGCTTAGTTGCATAACACTGTGCAGCTCGAATGTTTTACCCTCGCGAATAAGGTTTTTAACTGCCGAATTACCGGTCATAATCTCAAAAGCCGCTATTCTGCCCTTGCCCGCAGCTCGGGGTAGTAACGCTTGAGATAACACAGAGACAATTACCTGTGAGAATTGCAGCCTGATTTGATTTTGCTGGTTAGGCGGGAATATGTCGATTATGCGGTCGACTGTTTGTGGAGCATCGGTGGTATGCAATGTCCCCATAACGAGATGCCCGGTTTCAGCGGCCCTCATTGCCGTTTGTACGGTATCAAAATCTCTGAGCTCACCAACCACGATTACGTCGGGGTCATGTCGCAACGCGTGAACCAGGGCAATATCAAATGCCTTGGTATCGTCGCCGAGGTCTCTCTGTGCAATTAGACATTTTATGTTTGGATGCAGATATTCAATAGGGTCCTCGATAGTGATTACATTACGGGCCATGGTTTCATTGAGGTAATTAAGCATGGCGGCCATGGTAGTGGATTTACCGCTTCCAGTTGGGCCGGTAACCAGGATAAGTCCTCTAGGTTTGAGAATTAGGTCCTTGCAAATTTGCGGCAGAGCCAGTTCGTCGATGGTAAAAACCTTGAATGGCACCAGGCGGAAGGCAAGGCTAATGGTTCCCCTTTGTCGCATTACGCTCACCCTGAACCGGGCTAATCCCGGGACACTATATGCGAAGTCCAGCTCCTTCTCCAGATGGAAGCGATTTCTCTGCTCGGGAGTGGTAATATAATCAAATGCCGTCTCGATATCCTCCATTGTGGCAGGTGGCAACTTCTCAATTCGTACAAGCTCACCGTCAACTCGCAACGTTGGGGGACTGGGTACCCTGAGATGCAAGTCAGAGGCCCTTTTTTCAACCATTAACTTCAGGAGTTCAATTATGTCCATAATACAAGAAACCTCCCCGCCATTTACTTTTGTATCACCGCGACGACGGGCAGATGGTCCGAGGCGGTGCTTGGCAGCACTCCTCCGTCGCCTGCTTTGAGGTCCGGGGTTGTCCAGATGTAATCCAGCTTGGTCTGAGGATTATTTGAAGGATAAGTGTTCCGGTATTCCCACCTTATCGCGGCGTCTACAAGAGTAGACCGGTACAAACTCGTCATTTCTATGCTTTCAACCGGCGCGCTAAAATCGCCCATAAG
>Ga0315284_10016639_pt1 | contig 10430 bp, 3 predicted proteins | sample YL17G09_16_MG_FD_203696 | JGI IMG/M metagenome (GOLD analysis project Ga0315284, IMG submission 203696) | Sediment microbial communities from Yellowstone Lake, YNP, Wyoming, USA - YL17G09_16 | ecosystem: Environmental > Aquatic > Freshwater > Lake > Sediment | place: USA: Wyoming | collected...
GTTCAATCAAGAATTCGATAGGGGAATGGAAAATTTCGTATATACGGCGGGTACTGCAGGAGACATTATTGTCGAAGAAATAGGGAAATCTATCGGGGGAAGTTTCAAAAATGTCGGCTATCAGTCGACGGATATAGGCAATGTTTTTAAAGATTATGGTTTTTGGCTTTTCCAGCAAGCGGGAGAAATAGCACGGGGCTACAATGCCGTCAATAATGTTGTTGAAGAAAAATTGCGGCAGATAAATCAGATACCAACCTCTTTTAGTGAAAATTTTGATAGGGGAATGATATTGGGAATGCAAAATGCCAAATTCAAAATGCAAAATTTTGCCGAAAGTATTTCTGATTCTGCAAGTTTAGTTAGTGCGGCCGGAGATATTATCATTGAAAAAGCGGTAAAAAGTACGGTAGATATAATTTTTTCTGCTAATCAGAGTTTTGTAAATGTCGGCTACCCCATTAGAAATGCGATTTCTAACAGAGCAAGTCAATTTGCTAATATTGGAGGAGCGATGAAAGACATTCCTCAGCAGGTTTCAAAAAGTTATTTTTCCGCCAATGATGTCGTAGAACAGAAATTAAAAGAAACGGGAAATTCATTGGCCCAGGGTTATAAAAATGCCAATGAGTTTGTAAAAAAAGGAATTGTTTTAGGAATCCAAAACTTAAAAGAGGGTTATCTCTCGACAAACGAATTCGTAGAAAAAAAACTAGCCCAGGGCTATCAACTGGTTACTCAGCCCTTTATTAAAGCTTATCACCCCATTAGAGATTCAATGGCTGGGTTTGTTAAGGATGTTTCGAGCGGCATCTCTAACGGGGTAAAATTTATCACTTCGCCCCGGAGAATCACTTTACCGGAAAAAATCGCCATTGAAGAAGGAATAAAAAAAGAAAAATTGGAATCTTTTCAAGAAGAAGTTGAAAAATTAAAAGAAGAGGATATTGTCTCAAAAGAAGTAATAAAAGAAGTCAGTAAAATTATTGAAGTACAACCCGTAAAAGAAATAACAAGGGAGTTTTTTACACTTGACGTAGAGTCTTTAAGAAAGCTTCAAAGCCAAGTGGAAACCCAAACAAGTCAGATTACCAATCTTCAGGTAGAAATGAACAGACGGCCTACGGGATTTATCTCAAGCCCAAATCTTATCCAGCCTGTTTCCCAGCAAAGTTATTCTCCAAAGCTCTATGTCGAAAACGGACAAGTTACTTTAGAGACCGCCGGGTCGGGGAATATTGTTTTTCTTGCGGCAAATGACATTATAGCCACCGGCCGGAATTTCTACATCGGCGCAAATTTAATTGTTAGCGGTACTCAAACATTTAATTCCAATAGTTCAAGCACTGCTCTGACGGTTGTTCAAAATGGCACAGGCAATATTGTAGAATTCAAAGACGGCGGGACTTCTGTATTCACCATTGCTGACGGCGGTTACGCCACTTTCGCAACTTATGCCTCAACTACTCCGGCTGTCTTAATTCGTTCTCCCGACACCCTGTGGGCTTCAGCTTCTTCCACCTACTTTGCTATTGCCGGTACGTCAACTTTCACCGGCAGATTTATTGATATTCAAAAAGATGGCGCCAGTTTATTTTATATTGACGGTTCGGGCAACATTGTTTCAAATGGTACTTTACAAGTCGCGACGATGACTGCTGCCACCACTACTTTCACTGGCGATTTAACAGTTTCTGGCAACATTTTACCTGCTACCACCACTACATATAATATAGGGTCTGCCATAGCCAAATGGGGGAATATATATGCAGCCACTGCCACTATTGGCAACACTATTGTCATTAATACTAATACTATTTCTGCCACAAGTAGTTTGAACCTTACCGGAGCTGCTGCTTCTACTTGGCAAACTAGTGGAACCAACTCAACCTTAACCATCCAATCAGCCAGCTCAACTTTAATTTCATCTGCCAACACTTTGACTGCCAGTTCCACCAGCGACATAATTCTAACTACCGCAGCCACGGAAAGAATGAGAATTCTTAGTACAGGCAATGTTGTTATCGGTTCTTCAACAGCTGTCGCTCTTTTTTCAGTTGCTACTTCAACCAACATATTTAATGTTACTTCTGGCGGCAACGTCGGCATCGGGACGACAACGCCGGCATATACTCTTGATACATTCGGTACTTTCAGAGCGGTCTCTACCTCCACTTTTGGAGGGAATGTGGGTATTGGCACAACAACGCCTACGGCAAAATTACATATTTATGTTGGTGCGACTACATACACAACCATGTCGGGAGGAGCCTTTGATTTATATAGCCAAAATTCCAGCACCCCTGTTTTTAGGGTAACAGGAGGAAGCAATGCTGATTTGGTAAATTTTGTTGACAGTTCAAATATAGTTTTTGTAATTAAAGATGGCGGCAACGTCGGCATCGGGACGACAACGCCGGCTGCGCTCTTAGATGTCTGGGCTTCTTCGACTGCCAGCGCCTTGACTATTACCCAAGCGATGACGGGTAATATTATTGATTTTAAATTTGCAACAACATCAGTTTTCACTTTGGCTTCGGCTGACAGATTAAAATTAAGAAAAGGATTGCTTACAACCTACGGCGATATCAACGATATTATTATTGATGATTTCGAAAGGATATTTAATTGGATTTCTTCTGCTCCATCTTACACCGTTCCTACTACCACTACTGCGGTAGTTAAAGTTAATGATTATGCTCTAAAAATAACTACCTCAGTCGGCAATTCTAACAACACTACCGCCACTACCAGCACCTCCACATGGCCAACCGCCAACTGGTCAGCTTATGACAGATTAGGTTTCTGGATAAGGGCTGGCTACACCACCACTTCCACTGCCGCCACCACAACGCAAATTATTTCAATAATGTTTTATGATACGAACGGCACTACTTCCAGCAGCACCGTAAGCATCCAAAGAATGAACGAATGGCAGTATCAAGAATGGGATATTTCCGGGATTGCGGTAGGAAGCAGAAATTCTGTTGATTGGGTCGGTTTCAGAATTGACAATGATTACGGTTCCCCGACCTTCTATATCGACCAGATCAGATTATACGCCGCCAATCTCCAGGCCGGCGAAATGTTTGTTGATAGTGAGGGCAACTTTGTCATCTGGGGCCAAAAATCGGTGGAAATCGGCAGAACTTCGGCCAATCAAGGCTCTCTGCCCTCCATTAAGGCAGGCACGGCGATTGTGGAACTGAATCAGCCTTTGGCGGTCAATGTCGGCGGCGATGTCGGTATCACTTATAACTTAGCTTTTACTAATACCGGTCTTTCTCAAATTACTTCCGAAGGTCCTCTGGCGATTTTAGCCGGCGATCCCAATCATACGGAAAACTTAACCATAGGCACTCAGGGAACAGGCGATGTCATTGTTGATATTGTTGATTCAACCACCACTTACGGCGGGTTCAAAATTTTGGGTTCTGATTCCGGCGGCTACATTTTCAGGATTTCTCCCACTGGCAGTGTGGAAATCGGCGGTTCGGGTTCAGGCGCTTCTAATTTAACCTTAAAACAAAATCTTACTTTGACCGGCGGCAACATTACGATAAGTCGATTAGCCACCACCACGGCTCCAACTTTATCCACCACCACTTCAGGTTATTGTGCGGCCGCTACTTATTCCTATCGTATAGCCGCTTCTAATGACAACGGCACAACAACCGGTTCAGCTACCGCTACCAAAGCAGTTGCTCTTAATGAAGCAGTGGTTGTTTCTTGGACTGGAGTCACTGGTGCTGTTAAACATTCCATCTGGAGAAGCATCGATGAAACTTGGGGCAATGCCAATGATTATCAAATCGTGATTTCAGCTCCCACGACCGTTTATACAGACACTTGCACCACCACTCAGGCTACTTCCACCTTCCCGACCTCAAACACCACCGGCGGCGGTTTAACTATTTCAGGCAATATTGTACCATCAGCTAGCAGTACCTACTCTTTGGGTTCGGCCAGTTCTAAATGGGCAAACATTTATGCCGCCACTACGACTGTCGGCGACCTTGTTTTCGGCAACTTCTTTAGAATTACCGAAGCAATGTCAACTTCAACCCCGGAAAAATTGATTTTCCAGAACGCTTCCTCAACCCCGATTATGGCAATAGATGAAAACGGCAATTTAACGGTTACTAAATTAACCGCTAAAGAAATTGAAACAGAAAGAATAACAATTAAAGATAGCGAAGTTTCAAAAACCGGAATTACAATTTACGACCGGTCGAGCGGCGAGCCCTATTGTATTTATATTGAAGCGGGAGTGATGCAAACAGCGGTTGGTGAATGTAAAAATGTTGCAGTTGGCCAATCTACGACAACCCAGATTTATTATTATGACGGCGATGGGGACAGCTACGGCACTCCGGCTAATTTCGTTACAGGCGCAACTCAAGATGGTTATGTTCCGAACAGCGATGATTGCGACGACAGCAATTCTGCCGTTCATCCTGCTGCAACCGAGATTTGCGATGACGGCATAGATAATAACTGCGACGGCAAAATAGATTCAAATGACGCAAGTTGTAATGTCCAGCCGGAAGAACTTCCAGTAGAACCTCCGGCAGAACCGGTTTGTACTCCTAATTGGTCTTGTAGCGATTGGGGAGAAAATCCTTCTTTAGTTCTTTGTGGTAATAGTTTTACCCAAACTTGTATCTGTACTGATTCAAACAACTGCGGCGTTGAGGAAGGAAAACCGGCCGAAACTCAGTCCGTCTCAGGCGTAAAATGCGAAGCGTCTAATGCCATGGGCGTTTGCCAGAGCGGAGCATGCAATTTCATTTGCGCTGAGGGATTTTCAAATTGCGACAATAATATGCAAAATGGCTGTGAGATCCAGTTGGAAACGTCAACATCCACCTGCCCAACACTATAATAATTTAAAATTCAAAAATCAAAATGGAAAATGACAGTGCAAAATTTAAAAATGAGTTTAAAAAGAGACTGTATAACTGGGTATTAAGGCTGATTAAATTCATTGACAAGCTTCCGAAAGATTCCGTTTGCAACGTTTTAGGTAAACAGCTTCTAAGAAGCGGAACGAGCATCTTGGCAAATTATATTGAAGCTAATTCAGCCAGCAGCAGAAAAGATTTTATTAATTTTTTCACTTATTCCCTGAAATCATCTAATGAATCGAAGATGTGGCTGACATTATTAAGAGATACTAATAAGGGAAATCAAGAAGAATTAAGTTGGCTTCTAAAAGAGTTAATTGAAATCGCCAATGTTTTGGCTTCCAGCATCATTACCCTAAAGGGTAAAATGAAAAATGAAAAAATCAAAAAGTAAAATAATAATAACGACATTTTCCATTTTGAGATTTGCATTTTACATTATTTAAAGATTGTCATTTTAATTTTTGATATTTACATTTTGAATTAAAAAGTATGTACATAACTATATTTATCGCCGCTTTCGGCGGCGGATTCATCAGGGGCTTAGTCGGCTATATTAAGCATCAGTTTTCCTACAAAAACGTTCCTTTCAGATGGAAATACTTTTTAGGGATGATGACAGTTTCAGGATTGGTCGGAATGGTAGCTACAATCGCCATAAAAGAATTGGGGTTTACCTTGTTCGGCCAATTTACCCCCGCTTTGGCATTTGTCATCGGTTACGCCGGAGGTGATTTTGTGGAGAATATTTACAAAATTATAATCAAAAAGTCAAATTTATATGATGAGAAATAAATTTCATGTGTAAAATAGAAAAATAGAGTTGACACCTATTTCGCATGAGTATAAAAAATAAAAAAACTACGGTTATTCTAACGATTGTTGGGTTGGCTTTGTCCGCCGGCTTCATTATTGGCATTGGAGGTTGGTTTGGCGGAGGAGCCAGTATCTCCGCTGACACAATGACTCGCGGATTGGTTGGTTATTGGTCAATGGATGAAGGATTCGGCAATAGAGCATATGATGCCTCGAATTATCAAAATCATGGCACAACCACCGGCGCCACTTGGACGCAAGGCAAAGTCGGCGGCGCTTTAAGTTTTGACGGCGTGGATGATTATGTGGAAATTGGCAATCCTGTTAGTTTGCAATTAACAAGCAGTTTTACGATTGAGATGTGGACAAATACAAAGTCTTTTACTTCCACAGGTAACTATATAAAAAAAGATTTAGGAATTGCTGGCAATAGGGGATGGTATCTTAATCATTTTTCACCAAATGGGACAGCAAGACTACTCGTTTCTTCAGATGGAACGGCTGTTATATATTTCACAACTACTCAAAAAATCCCAACAGGTAGATTTGTTCATTTAGTTGGGGTATATGATGCTTCGGCACTAACATTAACTATCTATTTTGATGGTGTAAGTCAGGCCGGAACTTTAACGGGCGTTATTCCGTCAAGTATATATGATAGCACTGCAACTGTAAGAATTAGCCGTTTTATTGACGGCCTTATTGATGAAGTGCGCATTTACAACAGGGCGTTGACGGCGGAGGAAATCCGCTACCACTACAACCGCGGAGGGCCTGTCGGCCAGTGGAAGTTTGACGAGGGGAGTGGCCAAACCGCTTTTGATTCTAGCGGAAACAGCAACAACGGTATTCTTGGCGCCACAACCGCCACCAGCACTGACGACCCCACCTGGACCACCGGCAAATACGGCTCCGCCCTCAATTTCGACGGCGTGGATGATTATGTGAATATGGGTGATGTTAATAATATGGGAACTTCAGATTTTTCCTTAGAAGCTTGGGTAAAAATAACACTCGGTTCGGATGCTGCGACTTCCTGGTATGAACCAGTGATCGCAAAATGGGATTTTGGTGTTAATCGACCTGGCTATCAATTAGGTATGGCAGGTTCGAAGGATACAACCAATGTAGGTAAAGCAATTTTCTCTTTAGGGAGGACAGGCTATGTAAATGGATATGATTTAAAAGGGACATCTCTTATAAATGATGGTCAGTGGCATCATCTTGTTGGAGTGGTGGATAAAGATAGTTATGTAAAGATTTATGTTGATGGTGTTCAGCAAAATAGTGTAAGCATATCCGACCCTACTTATAATGAGGACAATAGTAAGTCTTTAAAAATTGGTGGCTCAAGTGATGGCTGGGGATTTCCCAACGGCCTGATCGACGAAGTGCGCATTTACAACTACGCCAGGACCCCCGACGAAATCGCTTTGGATTACAACGCCGGGTTTGCGGCAAAAGCCGGCGGCACTTATGATTTTAATCAGGGCCAGGTCGGCTACTGGGGGATGGATGAAGGCGCTGGTCAATACGCTAATGATGGAAGCGGAAATAATAATAACGGGAGACTTGGTATTGGCGCCACTCCTGACGTTTCCGACCCGACCTGGACCATCGGTAAAGTCGGCGGCGCTTTGAGTTTTGACGGCGTGGATGATTATGTGAATGCGGGGAATGGGACGAGTATTCAGCTTAATGAAAGTGGGTGGACGGTAGAGGCTTGGATTTATCCACTCTCAGCTCAAAATACGGAAACCGGCCATCGGTCGGCAATTTATTATGCAGGTTCTGGTGCTACTTGGTGGATTATTGTATACGATAATGATATTATGTTTCAACAAATGGTATCCCCTTACGCAAATATTAGTGCGAACATTAATAATATACAAAACAATATTTGGTATCATGTCGTTGTTGCGAGTTCCGGGACAACGAAGAATATATATGTTAATGGCATTCTAATTAAAACAGGAACTTTATCAGTTAATAATGCAACTCAGGCAATTATTAGTAGAAGTACAGATACTTTCAACGGCCTCATCGACGAAGTGCGCATTTATAACAGGGCGTTGAGTGTCGAGGAAATCCGCTACCACTACAACCGCGGGGCGCCGGTCGCGCAATGGAAGTTTGATGAAGGGTCGGGCAGCACGGCTTATGATTCAACCGAAAACAACAACGACGCTACAATTTACGACGCCACCTGGACCACCGGCAAATACGGCTCCGCTTTGAGTTTCGACGGCGTGAATGATTATGTGAATATAGGGAATCCAGCAAGCTTACAGCTTACATCCAGTTTTACAGCAGAAGGTTGGATGTATATAAGAGACAATTACCCGAATAGTTTAGTAGCGAAAGACAATATTGTTGCTGGCGACAGGGGATGGTATTTTAAGACTCCAAACATAGGTGATACAAGTTTAAGATTTTTAGTTTCCAGTGACGGAACAACTATTCAATACTTAAATACAACAAACTCTTTAAACTTATACCAATGGTATCATTTGGTTGCCGTATATAATGCTTCGGCTCAAACACTAAAAATCTATGTTAATGGAGTAGAATGGACGGGCTCGTTGACGGGGACAGTTCCTGCTTCAATTTATAATACATCGCAGAATGTTAACATAGCACAGTCTAATGGTGGTTATACCAACGGTCTCATTGACGACGTCCGCATTTACAACTACGCCCGCACGCCGGACGAGATAAAGCTGGATTACAACGCCGGTTATGGGATTTATTTCGGCCTGGCGGGCTCAACTTGCGACGACGACCCCGGCGGTTGCATAACCAACGGTTTAGTCGATTATTGGGCAATGGAGGAAGGTTCCGGCCAATATGCTTATGATGGTTCGGGAAACAATAATAACGGGAGACTTGGTACTGGCGTCAATCCTGACGTTTCCGACCCAACCCGGACCACCGGCAAAGTCGGCGGCGCTTTAAGTTTTGACGGCGTGAATGATTATGTGACGGCTTCGGATAGTTCAAGCTTGACGCTTGGAGGTGAGATTACGGTTGAGGCGTGGGTTTATCCTAAAAGCTTTCTAACTCATATCAGTAATCAACACAGAATCTTTAATAAAATGGTTTTTCCCAATGCTGGTTGGTATTTTTATGCACTTAATAGCGGACAACTTTTATTTAATACCTACGACGGGACTATTCACGCTGCGCAAGGCCCAAGCAATCTTTCAACCGGACAGTGGTATCACATAGTCGGCGTTTCTGACGGAACTAATAACAGGGTTTACATTAACGGAGTTTCAGGGACTCCTGTCTCTTCTGGAACATTAACTAATTCTACTTTTTACTTAAGTATTAACGGTTTTGGAACTCAAGATTATTCTTTCGATGGTCTTATCGACGAAGTGCGCATTTACAATCGCGCCTTATCTGCGGAGGAAATCCGCTACCACTACAACCGCGGGGCGCCGGTCGCACAATGGAAGCTTGAGGAAGGAGAAGGACAAACCGTTTTCGATTCAACCGAAAATAACAACGACGGCACCCTTGGTGCCACAACCGCAACCAGCACTGATGACCCCGTCTGGATTCAGGGCAAATATGGTTCTGCTTTGAGTTTTGACGGCGTGAATGATTATGTGAGGGTGGTGAATAGTGCGAGTTTACAATTAAGTGTTTTTACAGTTGAGGCCTGGGTTAAACCGGGTATCCAATCGTTTTCTTATGCAGATGTGGTTTCAAAGAGAACCCCTAATGATTGGACATTGGAGCAATTTACAGTTGCGTCAAAGAAATTTCAGTGGATAGTGCTTAGTACCACAGCTTACTTTTCCGTACTTGCTCTTAACCAATATACAGAAGGTATTTGGTATCATCTTGTAGGAACTTTTAATGGAACTACATTGAACTTTTTCATAAATGGAGTAAGCCAGGGAACAGCACAATTTACTGGCACACGTCCTGCGTTGACAGCTGATGTATTTATTGGTTCTCAGCTTGGCACTGATCAATATTTCAACGGTCTCATTGACGACGTCCGCATTTACAACTACGCCCGGACGCCAGTTCAAATTTTACAAGACTATAATGCAGGATATTCTGTTTACTTTAAGTAAGTGGCTAATGATAACCCAAAACGAAAAACAAAAAACCCAAAATTACAGCCCAAAAGCCAAAAACGACCTAAGACTTTCCGATTTTAAAATTAGACATTAGAAATTTTAAAAGGTATAATTAATAATTAATTAACTAACACACTCATACATATGTATAATCGCATTATCAAACTGAGCATTTATTTATTAGTTTTTTTACTGCCCCTGTTTTTTCTGCCTTTCAGTTTCGAAGCGTTTGAGTTCAACAAGCAGTATCTCTTATTTTTCTTGGTTTCAATAGGTTTATTCTCTTGGATAGCCAAGATGGTTCTGGTTGACAAGGAAATTCGTTTCAAACGTTCGCCTTTGGATATTTTCATTTTAGCTTTTTTGTTTACAGCAATTTTAAGCGCAATTTTCTCGGTTGATAAAAGTTCGAGTTTGTTCGGTTTTTACGGAAGATTCTCGGACGGATTAATCGGATTATTAAGCTTAGTAATAATGTATTTTCTGATTACGAATAATGTTTTCCCCTCGGGGGAACCATCAATTAACGCTGATAAAAAATCGGCGAAAATCAGCCAGAAATCAGCGTCAATCCTGAGCGTAAATAGTCTGATAAGGACATTGATGTGGT
>Ga0315284_10016640_pt1 | contig 10430 bp, 12 predicted proteins | sample YL17G09_16_MG_FD_203696 | JGI IMG/M metagenome (GOLD analysis project Ga0315284, IMG submission 203696) | Sediment microbial communities from Yellowstone Lake, YNP, Wyoming, USA - YL17G09_16 | ecosystem: Environmental > Aquatic > Freshwater > Lake > Sediment | place: USA: Wyoming | collected...
AAATCTTTGTCAGTTCCTAAAGACTGGACCACATGATTTGTATACGACTAACGGACGGAATTGGACGCTTGAGATAAGTTCTCATGATCGGGTTCAACGCATTTCATGGATTGAGCGACATCTCGATTCCGAACCAGAATGAATCAGACATGGATGGGTCTGCAGACATCGAGGCTGTATTTCCCTCTGAGATTGGCAAGAATCTCATTCAGCTTCGTCTTCAATCCCTCGACGTCCAAATCGGAGCTGCTCACGTCCGCGACAAGTTCCAAGGTCATCGTTTCGTAATAGACCAGAACTTTCGTGTAGACAGATATCAGATTGATACTGTGCTTGGCCAGCGCACTCGTGACCTCGAATATGGCACCAGGTCGATCGGGGATGGTGAAATCGATCTCCATGAGCTGAGTGTTCGGGTTGAGGAAGGTGATCGAAAGGACCCAGGAGTCCGTGTCTCCGACCATCATCACCATCTGTCCCTCTCCGATGCCCTCGATCATGTTGATGTATTCAGATGGGATCTCGAACTCTCCATTCCTTATGATCGATGGGGTCCTGTGTATTTTCCGGGTCGTCCGTGTCCTCCCACCAGCGCTCGCCGCCACGACGCCTTTGGTGTATCTGTCGCTGATATGGGATGGTTCGATCTCCATCGCCTCGACCTTCTCGATCGCGGGTGATCGTTCTCTCCTCAGCCGCTCGAACTCCTCCTTGAGGGTATTGGCGTCCCCGTAGTAGCTGAGGTCGATGAGCATCTTCCACATCATGCAAACGTTGGAGATCATGCTCAATGATACCGAGTTCAGGATGTCGATGTTCCTCTCTCCCAGGAACTTCGCGATCTGCGCACATGCACCTGGAACATCGAGCATGTAGAATGTTGCCGAGCATATCTGCCTATAGTTCTCAGGTCCAAAGGTCGAGAGCACGATCTCATAGCTGTGTCGTCCATTGTAGTCGTAACGAAACATCGTGCTGAAGACTTGGCTGCCGTCGACCAAGCCCAAGGGCTTGCCGATCCTTTCGCCTATCTTCACCTTGGAGTTGTTCAACCTACCGAAGTCCCAGAGTCTCATGCTCAGTCCGACGGTCCAATGTAATTACGATTGATAAAGATTGTCTTAAATCCATCCGTCAGACGAAATATCCCTCGACAATACTGGATTCGTCCTGCTATTTCGAAAGTCAGATGGCGATACTGTGATGCGTTCTCAAATTCACATATGACATTCTCTCTGAGACGAGCAGACAATACGGCTTGAAGGGTGGGATTGATGAAAAAAAGGATTGGGAGGTTTGCACCTCCTTTGTCGTCTGTCGACTTGATCACTTGGCGCTCATGAGTCTCCTGGACACGACTACGCTGAGAACAACCAAGAACACTGCAAGGAAAGCTAGACCTGCAATGTCCACCAAGGGATCATACAATGGTTGGGGGTTGTGGAACATGAAGGTCCTTGCCGCATCCACCGCAAGAGTCAGCGGATTGTAGTTGGCAACCGCCTTCAGCCAGTCCGGCATCATAGATGTTGGAAACAGCGCCGCCGAAGCGAACATTAGCGGCAGGTTCAGCAGGTTGATGACGCCGAACAGCGTCTCTTGGTTCTCAACAGCCAGTGCGATTGTCGTAAACATCGATGCAAAAGCGATCGCCAGCAACAACATCACGACGAGAAGACCTATGAGGTCCATCACATTGAATGCCGGGCTCACTGTAAGTCCGGTCAGGCCAGGTATATAGGCGAACAGCAGCGCGATCACGAGGATTATCACAACCTGCACCATTGCACGTATCGTTGACGCGGCGATCCTCGAGATCGGGATCGCTCCTCTTGGAATGGGTGCGGCGCGCAGCTTGTTGAGGAATCCGAAACGCCTGTCCCAGACTATTGACATGCCTCCGAACATCGTTGTGAACAAAGCTATCACAGCCAACATTCCCACCGCCATGAACGAGAAGTAATCCTTGGCGCCTCCGAACATCAAGGAAAAGTCCAACCCGGGGACGCCTGGAATCGAACCGGGAGTGGGAAACAGCTTGTTCAACTGGAAAGCCTGACCAAAAAGACCCAACCAGACTATTGGCTGGATCAGGGTCATGAACAACTGGATCTTGATACGATACCAGTGCTTCAATTCACGAACCGTCAGAGCATACGTCTCTCTGATCATTCTATTGCCTCCTCCTCGCCTGGAATGCGGCGAATCTTGCTTGCGACTTGTTCATCGATCCCATCTGTTGCGCATCTCTTAGAGAACGGCCTGTGTACTCCAAGAAGACCTGGTCCATATTGGGTCGTTCCAGGCTGACGCTGGTAACCGCTCCTCCGTTGTCCGTTAGTGCTTTTAGGACCAATGGCATGGCCGTCTCGCCTTTCACGACCTTCACGCGATAGTCGGTCCCTTCTTTCTTGGTCTCTATGACGCCCTGGACGCCTTGAATGACGGCCGTGAGGTCATTCTCCCCCTCCACTTTGATCTGCAGGACGTCGCCTCCCAGCGACCGTTTCAGCGTGGAGGGGGTGTCAAGAGCCATGATCTTGCCATTGTCGATCAGACCTATGCGATCGCACAGAGAGTCTGCTTCCTCCAGGTAATGAGTCGTCATGAAAACCGTCATGTTGTGCTTCTGTTTCAGATTCTTGATGTGATCCCACATGACCGCACGCGTCTGCACGTCCAGTCCAAGGGTGGGTTCATCAAGGAACAGGACGTGCGGACGGTGAATTAATCCCTCCGCGAGCTCCAAACGCTTCCTCATCCCACCAGAGTAGGTCTTGACCATCCGGTCCGCTGCGTCCTCCAATTTCACAAGACCGATCAGTTCGTCCATGCGTTCTACCGCATCCCTCTTCGGGACATTGTACAAAGTCGCCTGGAGCATCATGTTCTCTCGTCCTGTAAGGTCGTCATCGACAGTCAGTTCCTGAGGGACAAGGCCGATGACTCTCCTGACCTTGTCGGCATCCTTGATAACGTCCAGACCCATGACTTTCGCTGAACCCCCTGTAGGCTTCACCAAGGTCGTCAGTATGGAGATGGTTGTGGTCTTTCCAGCTCCATTCGGTCCGAGGAATCCGAATATCTCGCCTTCCTCGACCTGGAAAGTCACGCCGTCCACCGCCCTGATCGTCCCGTTGAAGACCTTTTCAAGGTTACTCACTTCGATTATTGCACCCATTTCTGATCACCTCTCTCTGTTTTCGCTTTCTTCTCCAACTCCTCCAACTCGGTCTGGACAATGGCCATCCGGGACATCAGAGTCTCCCTGGCCGATCGAAGCAGCTTGATCCTGTCCTCCGCGCTCGCTTCTTGATCGAAAAAGCGGGAGAAGACGTGGTCCGGCCTTTCCGGACTTCTTCCATTCGAACCCGAGGCCGCGCCGTCCAAGATCTGGAAATAGCGGATCATGAATTGCATGTCACCTGGAATCTCGGTCGTCCCCTTTTCAGCGAAGTTCTCCCCCTCCTGAGTGAGGGCGTAGTACTCCGTATCATCCTTGATGGTTGAACGGAGCAGACCGTGTTCTTCGAGTCGTTTTAGTGCAGGATAGACAGAACCTGTCTGTGGTGTCCACACACCCTCGAACCGTTCCCGTAGGGTCTTAAGCAGTTCGTATCCGTACATCGGTTTCTCTCGTAACATGAGAAGCATTACGAACTGGAGCGGACTGATTCGGTTGCCCTTGTACGATTGGCTCTTTCCGACCATGTGTCTTCATCCTTCTTGCTAGCGTCACGGTCAGCTAGGTATTGCGACACTACATAGCGCGCTACTATAAACATCTTCGTAGGCGAATCCAACTGAACTCGCTCGATTTCTTCGCGGAGATCCAATGAATTGAGTCCGGTCACATACCACTAGTCGCCCAAAGAATCGGAGAAAGGCTTTATCTCAGCAAGGGGATTCGCGACATGGAGGCAAGAATATGGGGTATGAGCACATTCTGCTGGATAGGGATGGAGAAATAGGAGTAGTCACGATAAACAGACCAAAGGTCCTGAACGCTCTGAGAACGGATGTCCTTAGAGAGCTGGCATCATGCTTCAAGGAACTGGCGATCGACGACAGCGTCAAGGTCGTTGTCATAACCGGAGCTGGGGACAAGGCTTTTGTCGCTGGCGCGGACATCGGCGAGATGGCGATCCTTAATCCCACGAAGGCGAAGGAGTTCTCGGAGTTCGGCAACTCAGTTTTCCTTGCCATCGATAGGTTCCCAAAACCTGTCGTCGCTGCGTTGAATGGATACGCATTGGGCGGCGGCTGCGAGCTGTTATTGTCCTGCGATATTGTCGTTGCTTCGGAGAAAGCGAAGATCGGGCAGCCAGAGGTCAAGATCGGCATACCACCTGGCTTTGGGGGCACCCAGCGGATGGTTCGGCTCCTAGGGAAGATGAAGGCGAAGGAGCTGATCATGACGGGAGACATGATAACAGCTGAGGAAGCGTTGCGGATCGGTTTGGTCAACAGAGTTGTCCCGGCAGAGAAGTTGTTGGAGGAAACGAAATCCTTGGCCAGAACGATTGCTTCGAGGGCTCCGGTGGCTGTCAGGATGGCGAAGCAGCTCATAAACGAAGGTGTGAACGTGGACCTTGAGACAGGCCTGGCACTGGAATCAAAAGGCTTTGCAGTCTGCTTTGCGACAAGCGACCAGAAGGAAGGAATGAAAGCCTTTCTGGAGAAGAGGGATCCAAAGTTCACTGGGGAATGAGCAAACGATCTCTGAATTCTCTTCCCTGGCTGGTTCAGGAATCCGAAATGACCGTTCCAGATTATCTCAGATTCTTGTAAACACGATCCCACGACTCAGCAGGTTCGCCTCTTTCAGCTTGACGCTGGCGAGGATCATGCGTTCTCCAAGAACATCTACACAGACGGCGTCGTCACCTTCCATGATTATCTTGCTGACATTCTTCATGATCTCGCGAACCTCTGTCCGTTCATCCAAGAAGACCGAAGACTCGCACATGTTCAAGAGGATGATTCAATAATGTATATAATCATTGGCAGAACTGGATGCTCGAAATCTTGGATAAGCAAGGGGGAATCAAGTGATGCGTCTGCGTTTCTCATGGTTCCTTGTGTGATGGACCCTTGAAGTCGTCTCCGTAGAAGACATATCGGATCGGAATCCTTCGTTTGAGCCCGGTCCAGTACGGGCACTTTGTGCATTTGTGACCTAGGGTCACAGTACCGCCAAATATCGTTTCGTTCTGAATCCTCTTCATTTTTGATGAGCACACGGGGCATCGTCCGTGTCGGCTCCTGTCGTCCGCCTCTCTGGCGTGAATCTCTATTTTCGCGAGATTTCGGTCGATCAAGAGCTTCCTTATCCGTTCCTCTGTCGCTGCGTAGTTCGGGTCTTTGTTCTTCAGCTTCTTAAGGACCATCTCAGTCAGCTTCTGTTGAGACACCACCATTGGACGGCCCTTCAGGGCCTCGGCGATCGCCTCTGCTAAGGTGTCCGCTGGGGGGATCCGGTAGCTCATCGACTCTCGAATGGATTTGAGGGTACTCATATCTTTGCTCGATGCTGAAACATATCATGCCAGTCATTTCAAATCAGACTGAACGGGGGACTTGGATCTTCTCATAGAGTGACAATTGCCAGCAAGCGTCACAGAAACGAGATATATGATTCCCTACAATTGTCGTGGAAGGTGGGCCAAATGGATAGGATGAGGATAATAATAATGGGAGCCGCCGGGCGTGACTTCCATAATTTCAATACTTATTTTCGAGACAATCCAGTCTATGAGGTTGTCGCATTCACTGCCACTCAGATACCGAACATCGAAGGGAGGAAGTACCCTCGAGAGCTTTCCGGATATTTGTATTCAGATGGCATCCCGATCTACCCCGAGGATGAACTTGCTGAACTGATCAGGAAAGAGGGCGTCGAGCAGGTCGTTTTCGCCTACAGCGACATTTCACATATGGACGTAATGCACAAGGCTTCACTCGTTCTCTCCACTTGTGCGGACTTCAGACTCATGGGGAACTCCAAGATCCTACTGAAGTCTCACGTTCCAATCGTCAGTGTCGGAGCCGTACGTACAGGGTCTGGAAAAAGCCAGACGACTAGGAGAATATGCGCGATTCTCAAGAGCAAAGGGCTCGACGTTGTCGCAGTCCGTCATCCGATGCCCTATGGTGACCTGAAGAAGCAGGCCGTTCAGCGGTTCGCGAACTACGACGATCTCGCCAAGAACGACTGCACGATCGAGGAGCGGGAAGAGTACGAGCCTTTGATCGATAAGGGGATAGTTGTCTACGCGGGTGTGGACTATGAGCGAATACTGAGGGAGGCTGAGAAGGAGGCAGACGTCATCGTTTGGGATGGCGGGAACAATGACGTTCCATTCTATCGATCCGATCTTCACATAGTCGTCGCGGACCCCCATCGACCGGGACACGAGGTCTCCTATCATCCTGGTGAGACGAATGTCAGAATGGCGGACGTGATCATAATCAACAAGGTCCAGACGGCTGATAGACAAGATATTCTGACGGTCAGAGATAACGTCAAGAGGATCAATCCCGATGCCGTGATCATCGAGGCGGCCTCTCCAATCATTGTGGACAAACCCGAGGAGATAAGGGGAAAAAGGGTGCTTGTCGTTGAGGACGGTCCGACGGTCACACATGGCGGAATGACCTATGGTGCAGGAATGATAGCCGCCGAGGACAATGGGGCGGCCGAAATCGTCGACCCTCGACCTTTTGCTGTCGGGTCGATTGCAGCGATATTCAATGAATACAAGCACATTGGGAGACTGCTGCCAGCAATGGGATACGGAAAGGAGCAAATAGCAGAGCTCGAGGAGACGATTAACAGATCTGATTGCGATGTAGTGGTGTCCGGAACGCCTGTCGATTTGAAACGAGTGATAAGGACTAGCAAACCGATTATCCGAGTCACATACGAGCTTTGCGAGATCGGTCGCCCAACTCTGGATGAGCTTATGATCAACAAGCTGGGAACCAAATTGAGGATGACGGAGAGACCTTTGTAGTGATGGGTGTATTGTGGAGACATCTTCTCCTTCAAAAGCATGATATAGTCTTCTATCAATCGTCATCCAGCACCCATGCGGGGGTAGCTAAGCTTGGCCAAAAGCGCAGGACTTAAGACTGAGCCTTCTTAGAACGGCCTTGTGAGATATTCTGTCCCGAAGGGGTCCGAGGGTTCAAATCCCTCCTCCCGCACATTTTATGCTAGTAAGTTATTTAAGGCCAGTCGTATTTCATATACTCCATGGCGATGGGTCGAGGCCGGCCGAATCAGGGCAAAATGAAGACGCTAAAGAGGCGTGCGGTCTACATCTATCTCCCGACTGAAGACATGGTAGCCAGATGGAAGAAAGAAGCGGATCGCTACGGCACTTCCCTCTCTCGTTTTGTCACAGAGGTCGTGGATGATGCAATTCGCGACAATCCAGCTGGCCTGACGTCGAAGGAGGAGCTGGAGCGGGATCTGCGGGCAGCGCGGGAGGAGATCAAGGCGGTCAAAGAAAGGCTGGATTCTGCGGAGACCACGTTAAAGCAGGCGCAGGGGACGATTGCTGACTACCGCCAGCAACTGAGCAGGACCGTGCCGACGTCGGTCGACACTGAGCTGACTGGAACGCTTATCGAGCACTTCATCAAACGCCGCGTGCTGCCGGTCGATGAGGTCCCTGACATGGTCGGTATTTCCCTGGATGATCCAAAAGGCCTGGCGCAGTTGCGTGCCAGCATAGGCTTCCTGAGAGCCGTCGGCCTGGTCGAAAGCACAATGTTCGAATGGAGGTGGAAAGGTGGAGCAAAGCGCAAGAGTATTCCTGCCGCAGTCAGAAGGAGACCTGCCAGGGTTCATCACAGAGTTCCTTGAGGACTGCCGCCTCAGGGACATGACCCATTACACGGTTTTGTCGTATGGGTCGGCGCTGCGCAGCTTCAGGCAGCACCTCAATGATCTCGGGATCGACGATGTGAAGCGGATCGATCGAGATCACATCAGGGACTATGTCCGCCTCCTGCGCGAAGGGCGGAAGCTGAGCCAGTCGACCATCGAGAACCACCTGTCGACCATCTCCTCCCTATTCGAGTACCTTGTGTACGAGCGCATCATCGAATCCAATCTGGCCCTTTCCGTCCGCAAACGCTACCTGCGCCGCTACAAGAGCGACGGCTATGGCGACGCCCACACCCGGAAGATGATCACCGTCGAGCAGCTGAAGATGCTGGTCGACTCGATCCTGTCGCCCAGGGACAAGGCTGTCGTCCTGCTACTGGCGAAGACCGGCATCCGACGTGAGGAGCTGGTCACCATCGACTTGGATGACATCGAGCTGCTCAGTCTGAAACTCGTCCTTAAGCCGAAGCCCAAACGATCCAACCGTACGGTGTTCTTCGACGAGGAGTGTGCCAGGGCGCTGCAAGACTGGCTGGCCATTCGAGTGCGCTATGCCACGAAGGGCGTCCCGGCGCTGTTCATAACTGAGTCGGGCGGCCGGCTGAATCGGAACGGAGTATACCAGCTGGTGACGCGCCATGCGACGCGCGTCGGGCTACACAACCCCGCCTCCGACAGGCTGGAGGATCACTTGACCCCTCACTGCCTCAGGCACTGGTTCACCACGTACCTGAGAAGGAATGGCATGCCGCGGGAGATGATCCAGGAGCTTCGTGGGGACGTACGGAAGGAAGCCATCGATATCTATTACCACATCGACGAGGAGCAGCTCAGGAGAGCGTATCTGCAGTTCATCCCTAGGCTAGGAATTCGCTGATTCTGCAGCCTCTCACGACACGATTGACTGTGGTTTTCCAACCTCAGGATTGAAATCAGAAATGGGATCACTGGGTATATTTGATGGTGGGTCTGCCCGGATTTGAACAAATGACTAGCCAGTAGGGCAGGAAAACAAGTCAATAGCGAGGTATCGTGCAAGTGGTTGTTTGCTGGAACAAACCTCTTCCTTTCTTTTTCTCAGTTTGTAGTAGCCATTGCCATCCAATGGAAAATAATGCCTGCAACAATCAAAATAACCAGCAGGATGAACAGAACCAGCAAGATCTTGGTGTCGGTCTTCATAGATGATCTCTTCGTAGGTGGCCTAATAGTCCCATGATCCCATTTTCCATTGATGACAGAGGACAAGGGCGAGAATGACGATAGCGACGATCAATGCCGCACCCGCAATGATTATCTTGGTTTTCTTCTCCATCTTATCCCAATCCATCGTTTGGAAGAATATGAATACGCTCCTTTGCACGACTCTTCTCCCAATCTGCCGTCAGAACCATCAGAACTGTAGGGCAGGAGTGGGTCCAAGGAGATTTGGACACACGAAAATGACTAGCGAGAGGTCGATTTGTACCGTTCCCGGTACAATACACCTGTTCGAGGGTATGAGAGATAGACTAAACCTCTTCCGTTTCTTTTTCTTCGGCAAAGCTTTATGAAATGACGGTTCCTAGAGTGCAATTAGGATCGTATGAAATGCCCTCAATGCGGGAAGGAAATGGAACCTGGCCTCATTCAATCGAATGGAGGTAGAATCTTTTGGCGCACAGAGAAAGGCAGGTTTTCGGGCATTCGCCCTTTATATTTAACAGGTGTTCACCTCTTCACCCTTCCGACCCTCAAGGGATTCAGATGCCCTACGTGTAGGCTGTTGTTGGCGCGCTATGGCACAGATTAGATCGAGGGTGTAGGGATTTGAACCCGAGCATATCCAGATGTTCTTTTTCTGATTTCAATTAGAATGAAAAGGCTCCACTAATCCAGTACTAGTCATTCTTGGGACGATTCGCTCGAATGTCGTAGCCCTCCAACTGATCCCCGTAGATGTACTGACTTGAGGTGGCAATGCTAGCAACATCTCTCAGCGCTCGCGACTTCCTTATCGCCGCAAGAATGGCCACTGCGTCGGGTACAGACCTTCCCGAGTATCATGAGTGTCGCGCCGTCCGCGTTCCAGCACTCTCTGATTCACCTCAGTGCGAGAGCGACCGTCATCTGTCCACTCTCCTTCAGCCTTTGGGGTCTCAGCGACATACAAATCCTCAGTCCTGTAAAGCCAGATCACAAATGCTATCACAAGCAAGAAAATTCCGAAGGACAACAGGGAGATGCGAACAATGTCCGCCAGGGGACCGTTGCTGATGGCGGGTACGATAGAAGCCCCTCCTGCCACAATACATACTAATGAAATCAGCAATCGATGATACCATCGCATCGAAGACCCTTCTCCCATTCATTCTTAGTCTTCTTCAGTCTTATGAAGATTCCTGTCCCTTCTGAGGGGACTGTTCCCAATCTGCCGTCAGAACCGTCGGAAGTGTCAGTCGAGCATATCCAGACATTCTTTTTCTGATTTCAATAGACGATTCATAAGATGAAACTGATTCCCCTCTATAATCGGAATTATTATCTTGGGAAA
>Ga0315284_10016641_pt1 | contig 10430 bp, 6 predicted proteins | sample YL17G09_16_MG_FD_203696 | JGI IMG/M metagenome (GOLD analysis project Ga0315284, IMG submission 203696) | Sediment microbial communities from Yellowstone Lake, YNP, Wyoming, USA - YL17G09_16 | ecosystem: Environmental > Aquatic > Freshwater > Lake > Sediment | place: USA: Wyoming | collected...
GGTAAGGGGGTGGTTTGCGCGGACCCTCGCGAATCAGCCTTCGGCGAAGCCATTTTTATCCTTGCACCATCGACCAGGACCGATGACAATCAACCGCTGTGTCGCGTGAATAATCCGAGTTAAACCGAATGGGACGCTGCGCGCCGACTACCTGAACTATTACCTGATGACGCAGCAGCCAGAAATGGACCGCAGAGCGCCGCGCGGCACCCAGAAGAACATCAACATCGAGTTTCTCCGCCCTTGGCCGGTGCCCATTCCACCAACATCAGAACAGGAAATCATCGCAAAGACATTGTGCGCCTGCGATACTAAGCTCGAAAGCCTTAATCGTGAGGCGCAGTTGCTGGACGAGCTTTTCCGCGCCATGCTGGAGGAGCTGATGACGGGCCGGCTGTCGGCGGTATCATTGATCGAAAAGGAGGCGTCGGCATGAGCAACCTGCCCGCACAACCCGATCAGCCCGGTTCGTCTTCGGAGATTCTGCTGTTCCAGACGGAAGACAAGAGAACGCAGGTCGAAGTGCGACTAGAGGGCGAGACCGTCTGGCTATCGCAAAAGCAGATGGCCGAGCTGTTCCAGAAGGATTTACGGACCATCAATGAACACATCCGTAATATCTTTGAGGAGGGCGAGTTGCAGGAAGGTCCAGTTATCCGGAAATTCCGGATAACTGCATCCGACGGGAAGACCTACGAGACGCTGCACTACAACCTCGACGTGATTATCTCGGTGGGCTACCGGGTGAAATCCCTTCGCGGCACGCAGTTCCGCATCTGGGCCACCCAGCGACTGCGCGAGTATCTGGTCAAGGGCTTTGCCCTGGATGACAAGAAGCTCCTGGAGGGCGGGGCGAGCAACCGCTACTTCGATGAACTGCTTGAGCGGGTGCGGGCGATTCGCGCCTCCGAGCGAATGTTCTATGGGAAGGTCACGGACATCTACGCCACCAGCATCGACTACGACGAAAACGCGGAAGTCACCCGGACGTTTTTTAAGACTGTTCAGAATAAGTTTCATTACGCCATCCACAAACACACGGCGCCGGAGTTGATCGTCGAACGGGCCAGCGCCGACAAGCCGAACATGGGGCTGACGACCTGGAAGAACGCGCCCGATGGACCGATCCGCAAGAGCGACGTGGCGGTTGCCAAGAACTACCTCACCGAGCCGGAACTGAGGCAACTGAACTTGATCGTGGATCAGTACCTGTCGTTCGCCGAATTGCAGGCGCAGCAGCGGAAGCCGATGCACATGGCCGACTGGGCCAGGAAGCTGAACGATTTTCTGACGCTGAACGACCGGGACATTCTCAAGGATGCCGGGAAGGTCGCGCACGACTTGGCGAAGGAATTGGCCGAGAAGCAGTTCGACAAGTTCGACGCCAAGCGCCGCCAGTTTGAGGCGCAGAACCCCGTCAGCGACTTTGACAAGCAGGTGAAGCGACTGGAGGCGGAGAAGAAGAAGCGGAAGGATCTGCCATGAGCGAGCGGTCGGCGGTGCAAAATCCGATGCTGGAGTATGCGCAGGCCATCGGCTGGGAGTACGTGAAGCCCGGTGAGGCGTTGCGGCTGCGCGGCGGGGATACGGGGCGGTTCTTTGGAGAGGTGCTGGAGGCGCAACTGCTGCGGCTGAATCCGGGGATTGTGACGCCGGAGAGCGTGGGGGAGATTGTGCGGCAGTTGAACAACCTGCGGGCGACCATTGCGGGGAACAGGGAGGCGCTGGCGTGGCTGCGGGGGGAGCGGTCGGTGTTTGTTGAGGAGGAGAACCGCGAGCGGAATGTCAGGCTGATCGACTTTGCCAGCGCGGACAAGAACGAATTCCATGTGACGGAGGAGTGGTGGCAGCGGGGGCCGGCCCATCGGAATCGGGCGGATATGGTGTTCCTGATCAACGGCGTCCCACTGGCGGTGGCGGAGACGAAGGGGGCGACCAAGCGCGATGGGCTGGCGTTGGGGGTGGACCAGATTCGGCGGTATCACCAACAGACGCCGGACCTGTTCGCGGCCAGCCAGGTGTTCGAGGTGACGCAGCTTCTGGATTTCTTCTATGGGGTGACGTGGCGCACCAGCCGGAAGGACCTTTTCAACTGGAAGGATGAGCAGCCGGGGGACTTTGAGCGGAAGGTGAAGGCGTTTTTCGACCGCAAGCGATTCCTGAAGGTCCTGCACGATTACATCATCTTTCTGACGAAGGATGAGGAGCTGAGCAAGGTTATCCTCCGCCAGCACCAGACGCGGGCGGTGGAGAAGGTGGTGGCACGGGCGGCCGATCCGGCCAAGCGCCGGGGGCTGGTGTGGCACACGCAGGGCAGCGGGAAGACGCTGACGATGATTACGATTGCCTCGCGGCTGTTGCGGGAGACGCAGGCGGGGGAAAAGCCGACGGTGTTGATGCTGGTGGACCGCAACGAGCTGGAGAGCCAGCTATTCAAGAACATCGAGGCGTATGGGATCGGGACGGTGGAGGTGGCGCAGAGCAAGCGGGATTTGCAGCGGATTCTGGCGTCGGACTACCGGGGGCTGGTGGTGTCGATGATCCACAAATTCGACGACATCCCGGCCAATACCAACGAGCGGCGGGGCATTGTCGTGCTGGTGGATGAGGCGCACCGGACAACGGGCGGGGATTTGGGGAACTACCTGCTGGCGGCGCTGCCCCACGCGACGTACATCGGCTTTACGGGGACGCCGATTGATCGGCTGGCGCACGGCAAGGGGACGTTCAAGGTCTTCGGCCAGGATGATGAGCAGGGGTATCTGGACAAGTACAGCATCGCCGAGAGCATCGAGGACGGGACGACGGTAGCGCTGAACTACAGCTTGGCCCCGTCGGACCTGCGGGTGGACCGGGAGACGCTGGAGAAACAGTTTCTGAAGCTGGCGGAGGCTCAGGGGGTGAGCGATCCGGAGGAGTTGAACGCGATCCTGGACCGGGCGGTGGAGCTGAAAGAGATTATGAAGGCTCCGCGACGGGTGGAGGCGGTGGCGGCATTTGTGGCCAAGCACTTCCGTGAGAACGTCGAGCCGATGGGGTTTAAGGCGTTCATGGTGGGGGTGGATCGGGAGGCCTGCGCCCTCTACAAGAAGGAGCTGGATAAGCACCTCCCGGCGGAGTATTCGCGGGTGGTGTATTCGCCGGTGCAGACCGACAAGGCGCTGTTGAGGGAGTATTGGCTGAACGAGGAGGACGAGAAGACGCTGCGGAAGGTGTTTATCAAGAAGGGGACGCAGCCGAAGACTCTGATCGTGACGGAGAAGCTGTTGACGGGGTTTGACGCGCCGATCCTGTACTGCATGTACTTGGACAAGCCGATGCGGGATCACGTGCTATTACAGGCGATCGCGCGAGTGAACCGGCCGTACGAGGATGAGGAGGGGCTGAACAAGCCATATGGGTTTGTGCTGGATTTCGTGGGCGTTTTCGAGAAGCTGGAGGGGGCGCTGGCGTTTAATTCGGACGTGGTGGCGTCGGTGATCCAGAACATCGACGTGCTGCGGAAGCTGTTTGAGACGATGATGAGGGAGCAGGCCCCGCCGTACCTGCTGCTGCGTAAGGGGTGGGATGATAAGGCGGCGGACGCCGCGATTGTGAAGTTTCAGGACCAAGAGAAGCGGGAGGAGTTCTACAAGTTCTACCGGCGGTTGCAAAACCTTTACGACATCCTGTCACCGGATGCGTTCCTGCGGCCGTTCATCGAGGATTACCGCTCGCTGTCGGAGTTGTATGGCCTGCTGCGGAATGCCTATGGCTCCACGTATGTTGATCGGGAGCTGACGGCGAAGACACGGGAACTGCTGCGGGAGCAGACGACGCTGGCCGATCTCCAGCCGCCGGGGGCGATTCACTCGCTGGGGCCGACGGAGCTGGCGGCGCTGAAGCAGAGCGATGTGTCGGATACCAGTAAAGTGCTGAATCTTCGGAAGGTGTTGGCCGAGGCGGTGGTGAGGGAGGGTGGGTCCAAGCCGTTCCTGATTCCCATTGGTGAGCGAGCGGCGGCGGTGGCGGAGGCGTATGAGAATCGGCAGGTGACGACGCAGCAGGCGCTGGAGCTGTTTGAGCGGCTGGCGCAGGAAGCGGTGGATTCCGGGGCGGAGCAGGTGCGGCTGGGGGTGGACGCCAATACCTACGCCATCTACGTGGCGCTGCGGTCGGCGGTCGATGGGGTGAAGCCGCACCAAGCGGCCAAGGTGAATGAGTTGTTTGGCCGATTCCCGGATTGCCAATGGGACGAGCAGCAGCGGAGCCAGTTGCGGCTGGAGTTGTACCGGGTGCTGCGGCCGCTGGTGGGGACGGCGAAGATGATTGACGTGACGAATACGATCCTGAGACTGGACCGCGTATGATTGCCATGGCGCGAACCAGAGCGAGAACGGCCAAGCGGTGGCAGGATGCCGATGAGATGCGGTGGGCGGTGCGGCATTGGGCGGCCCGGATTGACGTGAAGGTGCCGCTAGTGCTTTGTCACACTTAAGATTTCGGGTTGAGATGGTCCAAATCGCCTGCAAACACGGACTGAAACGGCTCGGGCAACCCGAAGTCCTAGCTGTGACAGAGCACTAGTTCACTTCCGGGCGATGCGGACGAAATGGGCGTCAATGTCCCATCGGCGGCTGACATTGGACACGGGGTTGCTCAAGCTGCCAAAGGACCTGGGAGAGTTTGTGGTTGTTCACGAGCTGGTCCACGTGCTGGTCCGCAATCACGGCCGGGTGTTCAAGAGCTTCATGTATGCGTATATGCCGGATTGGGAGGAGAGGGACCGGCGGCTGAGGATGCGCTGGAAGCCGGCGCCGCCTTGTGATGTGGCAGCAAGGTGAGATTGGAGGCGGATCGTGAAGCGTGACATGTGATCTGGTTCGGGCAAGCTTGGCCGTGGAATGTCCGCCTTCCTCGGCAAACCCTTCCTGGCGCGCGTTTTCAGCGTCGAAAACGTTCCGGACGGCCTTGGACCCCTCCAAGGGGCCTGACACGCGAAACACCCCGTTTCTGGTCGCGGAAGTGGGCTGCGGCGTGGGGCTGGGGCCTTACCCCTTCGCTTCCCGCACCATCGCCATGATGCCCGCCCGGATCGCCGGGGTCAGCGCCGGACAGGCGGCCATGCTGGCGGAGCAGTTCCTTCACGCCATCAACACGACATTTGGCATCTTGTGCCGTTGGGACGTGTCCAAGGTCGTCCGGACCGTTCTGCGCGCTGGAAAGGCTCGCAGGCCAGTGTTTCTGACGAAGAAAGCCTATCGTAGCGTCGGGCCTTCCCCTTCGGTTGGAGTCAAGTCGCCGGGCCGTTTGGGGTATGTATCGTGTTCTCGGGATATCACCAGTGCCGTCGCCCGTTGGCGTCGCTCTCCTGCAATCCCTTTACGATCCGCTCCGCCTCTTGCTCGTCCCGCCGGGCAATCGCCAGGAACAGCTCCACTTTCTGGAGGAACCGCCTTTGCGGATCATCGGCCCATGGCAACGTGGCGAAGTATTCCGCGATCGGCGTGGGCAGTTGGCCGATGTAAGTTCCCGGCGGCGGCCGTCGGCACTTGCAGCACGTCCCGTCGTCCCTAAGGTAGAATCGCCGTGCAACGGTATCTGGCTCATCCGAAAACGCCAGCAGTTTCTCGCCGTGGCACATGGGGCAACGGCGTTGGTCGGGCAGTAGTTCACTGACCCCTTTTTCCAGTCTCGCCAATCGGCGTCTTATCTCTGGCATGAGTGTCCCTTGTTCTCGGTCACTTCTTCGAGCTTCTGTTCCAAGGCGTCCAGCCGTTCGATGAGGTCCACCGACTCCGGCGGGCCGAGCAGTCTCTGCAGGAGTTCCTTTGCCGCCGCCACATCTCCCTCTTTGGCCGACTTCAGCAAAGCGCCGACGACTTCCGCCAGATCGTCGGGGCGTATCGAATCGAACAACGCCCGCCTCAACCGTGCGACGCATTGGGCGTAGGGGTTCCCTGGTCCACCGTGGTTGCCCTTGGAGAACCTCCCACCTTCGCCTCGACCGTTTGTCCCGTTTGGTGACGGTGATTCAGTCATAGTGGCCTCACCTTCGCTTCCCGCACCCTCGCCAGGTCAAGAATCGCCTTCCGAACGTCCGCCGGCAGCGCCGGCCATGCCTTGACCACCGCCGCAAGGTCAGGATCGGCGGGTTGTCGTATGCTTGCCAAATCGCCGCCAGGTGTGCCGGATTCCGTGCCGCGCCCACCCTGAATCTGCTGTTTTTGCCCGGAAATGGCTGGGCTGTTCGAATCCTGTCGCGAATACTGACAAGAATGTGGCAAATCGTAAGATTCAGAATCGCTCGGTAAATCCGGGCGATTCTGCATTCCCGCCCCTACTGCTTCCCGCCCGTTACGGCCCGGTTCCGCCGGGTACTGCGCCGGATTCTGTGCCGCGCTGTTGGTGGGGTCTGTTCCTTCGCCGGCCCGCCGCCATCGAACACTTGCAGCGGGTGGCATCGAAGGTCAGGGAAGAGCGGGATGATCCTGTTTTCCTCACCCTCCTGGTTTTCCGCCTTAGGCGACGGCACGCGGATGCGGCTGTGTTCCCAATCCACGTCCGACCATTACATCGCCCGGTGTTCCGGCGGGCAGCGCGGCCCGACGTAGCCGCTGGGATCAGGGCTGCCGGCAGGTGTCCTTTGTGACGCGTCGTCGATTGTCTTCAGGTACTTGAGGGGGTTGTTGTTAAAGTCGCCGATGCAGGTGAAGCAGCACAGGCGGATGAGCCGATTTCCGGCGGCAAGATCATCGAGCTTACCCAGGTCAGAAAGTGTGCACGGGCGCGGCACAAAGCCTGACGGCCGGCCAACTGCTGCATGGGATGACCTTGCTTGCCAGCATGATGCGGCAGCATCATGCCAATGCGAGTTCTCCGCTGCCGCCGGCAATGGGAGGCCTGGAGGCCTCAGTCACCGCGGGCTGCTGGTGAAGCTTCAGCCAGCGGCCGCGGCGGATCCAGTAGAAGAGCACGGGGATCATCAGGTCGATGACCTCGTCACTGATCAGCAGGCCGCCGAGGACGGGGGCGGCCATGGGGCGCATGATTTCTGCGCCGGTGCCTGTGGCCCAGAGCATGGGGACGAGTCCGACGATGGCAACGCCTTCGGTGAGCAGCTTGGGGCGCAGGCGGTGGACGGCGCCTTCGATGACGAATCGGCGCAGATCGTCCAGTGAGGCGATGCCTTCGAGGCCGCCATGGCGGTCCAGAGCCTCGCGGAGGTACACGAGCATGATCACGCCGGTTTGGGTGGCCATGCCGAAGGCGGCAACGTACCCGATGGACACGATGACGCTGAAGTTGAAGCCGAATAGGGCCTGAAACATCAGCGAGCCGCAGAGGGCGCCGATGACGGCGAGGAAGACCAGCAGGGTATCGAGAATCTCGTGAAACGTAACATAGAGGAGGAAGAGAATCAGCACGATGACCATGGGGAAGATGACGGCCATCGTCTGCCGGGCGCGGACCTGGTGCTCGAATTCGCCGGACCATTCGATGCTCATGCCGGTGCCGGCGAGGCTGGCCTCGATGGGCTTGATGGCCTGTTTGGCCTGGTCGACGAAGCCGAGAATGTCGCGATCGCGGACATTGAGGGTGACGTAGTTGCGCAGGCGGCCGTTCTCGCTCTTGATCATGCTGGGGCCCTCGACGAGGCGGATGTCGGCGACCATGCGGAGGGGGATCTGCACGATGTCTGAGGATGCGCGTTGAGCTGAGGCGGTTGAGCCGCCGGATCGGCCGCCGCTTTGCATGCCGCCGGCGGAGGGACCGGCCATTGGGCCGCTGGATGAGGCGCCCATGGGCGCGGCGCCTTCCCCGCCCATGCCGCCGCCCATGCTGCTGGATGATCTGCCGCCGCCGGCCGGCTTTTCGACGGATATTGCTGGGGACGAGGCGCCCGGGGAGACCTCCAGCAATTGGGCGGGAGTGGTCCTGGCCGTCACCAGAACGTTGGCGATGGCATCGGGGTCCTGCCAGTACTCGCGGGCGTAGCGAAGACGGACGGGAAAGCGTTGGCGGCCCTGGACGGTCTGGGTAATCTTGCCGCCGCCCATGGCGGTCTCGATGGCTTCGCTGATGTCGCTCATGTTGACGCCGTAGCGGGCGGCTTTCTCGCGGTCGATGTCGACCTCGAGGTACCGCTTGCCGACGGCCTGGTCGGGAACCACATCGACGGCGCCCTGGATGGTCTTGAGCTTGGCGGCAATCTGCTCGCTGACCCCCTGCACGTCGGCGATGGCTCCCTGGTCGCCGCCGAGGGGTTTTCCGGTGGGACCGAAGACTTTGACGCCGATCTGGGTTCGGACGCCGGTGGCGAGCATGTTGACGCGGTTGATGATGGGCTGAGTCCAAGCGTTGCCCCAGCCGGGCATCTGGAGCTCGCTGTCCATCTCCTTGAGCAGGTCGTCCTTGCTCTTCTGCCAGAGGAACAGACCCTTGGCGAAGGGGCCGTTGAGTTGTTTTCGCAGGGTCTGCGCCGCGGCGGCATCCGGCGCAATGCCGGCCATCGGCGTTCCCGTTGCCGTGCGCCGAAGATTGTCAATCAGCAAGTCGTTCATCAGATCCGCGGCATAGTCGAACAGCTCCCAGTTGAGGGTTGTGGAGCGTTGCTGCCACAGGTGCTCGCGGCGGCGGTCGAGCGTCTCGAGCAATCGCTTGGAGAAGTCGGGGACTTTGCCGCCGATGGCCCGCTTGAGGAAGCTTACGGAATCGGCGATTGCGTTGGGGGGGTCGATCAGCAGGTCATCTCGCTTGGTAGCGATCTCGCGCCCGGTGAGCTCGCGACGGAATGTGGCCAGGAGGTTGTCCAGTTCCTCCTGGCGCAGGACCTCCGCCAGGAGCCGCCCATGGGGCAGGCCCGCGGCGATGAGCTGATCGCGCTCTTCCGTGGCGGGCTGGCGCAGGAGGGCGGGTCGACCATTGCGGGGCGGAAGCCGGCGGATATGGGCCACGAGCTGATCGAAGGCGGTGGCCGTCAGATCCTTGGCCACGTCCGGCTCATATTCGACTTGGCGGCGGCGGGAGAGGCCGCGCATGGTGCGGTCGAATTTCTCGACGGCGACGGAGACGCCGGTGTTGAGCAGCTCGACCGCTTTGTCGAGCCGGGGTTGTCGCTTGAGGTACTCGGGGTCGTTCATCGCCTGAATCACATTGCCCCATTCCTCAGGCTTGATGGTGTCGCTCTCGAGCCAACCTCTGCGCTGCATCTCGGCGGCGACGATGGCGCCTTGGGCGACGGCATCGTTGAACTGAATCTTGCGCTTGGGCCACCACTCGCGCGGGTGGAGCGTAATGACCGTTTCGACCATGTCGACGGGGGAGGGGTCGGTGGCGGTTTCGGCGCGGCCGATCTTGCCGACGGCCTGTTCGACCTCGGGGAAGGAGCCGATGAGGCGATCGCGCACCATGACGTCGTCGAGGGCCTGGGCCATGGCGATACGCGGGGCGCTGGTGGGCATGTCCAGGATGCTGCCCTCGTTGAGGGAGGGCATGAACTCGCTGCCGAGCTTGCGGAAGCGGGTGTCGGCGAGGAAGGCGATGACCAGGAGCGTGGCGACGGCGACGGTGCGCCAGTGGCGGAGGGACATGGCCAGGATGATGAACGTGGCGGTGATGACGGCGATGACCCAGGGTAGGTGGGGCTGGATGGCGTGCGGAAGCGAGAGGTTGAGGCGGACGTGTTCACCGGCCAGGCCGAGGCCGAGGAAGGTGAGGATGAGGACGGCGACGACGAGCCACATGGTCCAGCCGGTGGGGCGCACGCCAACGACGACGAAGACGATGCCCGCCGCGAGGGCCAGGGAAGAGACGAGGGGCGAGCCGATGAAACCGGCGCCGAGGGACAGGATGGCCCCCATGATCCACCAGACGAATCCGGGGCGGTCGATGACCCAGGAGAGCAGGGGCTTGTAGATGTTGATGAAGCTGCGGACGATCCAGTTGGATTCTTCGCCGCTGAGCTTGCCGCGGATGAACAGGGGGATGATGGCGGGGACGAGCGTGATGGCGAGGACGGCGACGCCGATCATGGCGAAGGACTTGGTGTAAGCGAGGGGGTGAGAGAGTTTTCCTTCCTGGCCGCTGAAGGCGAAGACCGGGAAAAAGCTGATGAGCATGATGATGACGCTGAAGAAGATGGGCCGGCCGACCAGGCGGCAGGACTTGACGATGATCTCGGTGGTATCGCCGCGCACTGTCTCCTTGCCGAAGTGCAGGTGCAGCTCGTGGGTGGCGTTTTCGACCATGACGACGGCGGCGTCAACGAGGATGCCGATGCTGATCGCGATGCCCGACAGCGACATGATGTTGCTGGGGATGTCCAGGTAGTACATGAAGAGGAAGCTGATCAGGGCGGCCAGGGGCAGGGTGACGCAGACGACGAAGGCGGAGCGGAAGTGGGTGAGGATGAGGAGGATGGCGATGGTGGCGATGATGATCTCTTCGCG
>Ga0315284_10016643_pt1 | contig 10429 bp, 8 predicted proteins | sample YL17G09_16_MG_FD_203696 | JGI IMG/M metagenome (GOLD analysis project Ga0315284, IMG submission 203696) | Sediment microbial communities from Yellowstone Lake, YNP, Wyoming, USA - YL17G09_16 | ecosystem: Environmental > Aquatic > Freshwater > Lake > Sediment | place: USA: Wyoming | collected...
CGCCTCCCAGGTCCTCAACGAACGCCACTGATACGAGCCCACGCAGAGCGAAGGGTGCAGGATATGCCATGCACATCCTCTCCCTGAACACCTTGACGCTCGGACCATATCCCCGTCCCGAAACACCTATATCCAAAGCCTGACCCCTTTTGCTCTTTGCGCCCGCATGGACACCGGCACGCGCGATTGCCCCTGTCCCGCACGCGCCCCACGTCAATCTGCGAATAATTGCAAAATAAAAGCCTGACCCCGTTTACCGCTTCGCAATATATCGGTTATGTAATGAGATGAAAAGCTGATTTACACCATGGATGTTCTTGATGCACTTCTCAATAAGATCTTCGGGAAAGCGGTGAATCGCGCCCTTGTGAAGGATGTCGTTGCGGCTCTTATTCGCATCCTGAACAAAAGCCCAAACCCTCTCATAGTTCAAATCTCCACCCGCTTCTTTGTTCTTCTCGGTAAGGTGCCTGAGCGCATTCCCAAAAGGTTCATTTGTCAGCGTCGTGAAGAGCCTTCCTTTCCGATCAGCAAGTCTCCAATTATCGGAAAGCAGGCGGTCGATTTCCAGCTTTGGAAGGTCGCGCGATACCATCAACGACCAGAGAAAATGATCCATCCAACACTCGACGAGAGTACAAGACAAGAGAATGATTGCGACATAGTGATGAGGCTTCCTCTGTTCGATGATCTTCCCGCCCGTTACATTCGTCCGGCTCAATTCCATGCGATATTGGTCCTGCATCAGATCGATGAGAGAACAGACCACCAATGGGGTGTAACCGCGCCCCATGTGGATCTCGGCGTTGCACGCAGGACAGGAATACGGACGGGTCGTCCGCATCTTATACACATGCTGGCAATGAACACAGATTTCGTAGTCGAGGAGAACGCTGGCAAGTGACTGGCCCGATGCGAGAAGCCTCCTGAAGCCTTCGTCAAGCCCATCTGCCGAATCGTGACACATCTATCTGGTCCCCCTGTTCTCGATGATGGCGATCTCGTCGGGCGTCAGGCCGTAGAGCTCGTACACAAGCCGGTCGATCTGCGCATCCGTCGCCGCAATCTGCCGCTGGAGCGTCTCCTTCTCATTCGGCGTCTTCGCCCCCGCCAAATCCTTGTGCAGCCGCAGCATCCCCTCAACCAGTTCCACCATCTGGTCGTGATGGGATTTGGCGGAACGGTCAGACGGGTTGAGAGCACAGACAGGGAAGTCCTCCAGGTATTGACCAAAAAACCGCAAGTACGTCTCGTTCTTACCCTCCAAACCTGCGCAGGTCCTCGTGAAATAGAACCTCGCCAGAGAGGAATTCAGAAGCCCGAGCAGGAACATATCCCTCAGAGGAATGAAGTAAGTCGTGTTGGTCCCGTAGTAACCAGACTCATCCAATGCGAACCGAGGAGTTGTGGCAATGTCCGGGAAAATAATCTTGGGACCATCCATGAACTTCGCGAATTTGAATTGCGGTTGTTGCAGCTCATACCACTGCTGCTTGGTCGCTCGCTGCTGGAGACGCCGCCTAAACGCGAGCAGGTGATCGAGAACTCCAGGGTAGTTGGCCATATCAATGCCGTGGTGGGTGTAAATCAAGTACGCGTCCGGGGAATTGATCCAATAACGCCTTATGTCACGCCCATTGAGCACTGGTTTGATGATCTCGTGCGCCTTGCGATTTCTTCGAAGGATTGATGTCCTTACGGCAGCGTCAATGATGAAGGCCTCAATGCAGCCGCATTTCACACCCATACAGATCTGCCCAGCACAATACTCAGAGAGCCGAACGCTCTTGACTGACAGTCGTTCGAGTAGTCCCTCGTCCTGCGGTTCGGCGAAACTCCAAACGTCTCTCGCAAGCGAAGCTGGCAGCACGCGATATGACGACTTGTCGACCAAATCCTCGACTGTTTGGGAGCCTCCGACAATCGAAGAGAAGTCCTCGGTTGACAGAGGTGGCGAGTAAATAATGGGCTGAGTCTGTCCTGTCTCCTTTCGACTGAGCAACACCAGTGTTCTCACAGTTGCTCCGGCGAACACAGGGAGCCCCGCGAAATCCACAACGCGCTCGATCCCCACGCTCTCTCTGAGGAGACCGCGAAGAGGTTTACCGTAATTCGCCCGAAGGAACTTGTTGGAGACAATCATCCCAAATCGCCCTTCCTGATGAAGCACCCTATGCGCATGCTCAATAAAGTAGGCGTAGAGATCGGAACGTTCCTCATGGCATCTGTAATGGCTGCGCAGATAATCTTTGAGGTCTTTGAAAACCTCCATGCGAATATACGGCGGATTCCCGATGACGGCGTCGAAGCCACTGTCTTTGAAGATGCTGGGGAATTTGGCTTGCCAGTCGAAGGCGTTGATGCGGTAGCATTCTTCCTCGTCGAACATCATCAGTTGCCGGTCTTTGTAGAAGTCGGGGGCGATGAGGGAGTTGCCGCACTTGATGTTGCTCGCCAGGTCGGGCAAGGCCCGCTCGTGGTGGAACAGGACCAGCGACTTCTCGCCTTCGAGGACTCTAAGCAGGAGGGAGAGCTTGGTGACTTCTACGGCCTGCGTGTCGATGTCCACGCCAAAGATGTGGTCCAGGAGGATGCGTTTACGCTCGGCGAGCGTGAGCTTCCATCCCTGAGTGCCGGACTGGTAGATCGGTGGAACCTTGGCAGCGGCCCACTTTTCAGGGTTGTGCTCCTCATAATAGGTCCGGTGCCAGTCGAGGAGGAGTTGATAGGCGCCGAGCAGGAACGAGCCTGAGCCGCAGGCGGGGTCAAGCACGCGAAGCGGCCGGTCGAGTTTCGGTGGTTTGGTCTTGTAGAAGGTAACGGAGCAGCCTTCCAGGAGCTTGCCGACAGTCTGTTTGACGATGTAGTCCACGATGTAAGCGGGGGTATAGAAGACGCCGCCCGCCTTTTTCACTTCGGGCTTGTCCTCGACCCTCGCGTGGTGCCCGGGCGTCAGGGTGATGACCTTGCCGAGGAATTGCTCATAGACCTGGCCGAGAATCTCGGCGGGCAGGACGGAGAATTCGTACGGGCTGTCAGGATAGTACAGCGAGTGCAGGATGTCCTTGATGGGCTTGTCGTCGATGACGAGTTCCGGGGTCAGCTCATCCGGGCCTTCGGGCCTCTCCTTCTCCCGCTGGAAGTGGAACAGGCCGGAATTGTAGCGGTCGTCCGCCTTGCGAAACAGGCCCATCATGCGCCCATACACGTCGTGCCCGTTCACCAGGGCCATGAGCTCGCCGTACCGCTCGATGCCGCGGTCCTCGCAGATGCGCAGGAAGATGATCCGGTCGATGGTGATCTGCACGGCGTAGTTGAGCTCGCGGTTGGACAACTTCGGATTGCGCAGCGCGATGTTGTGCGCGAGGCTCTCTCTCCAGGACTCGATCTCCGCGAGAAAAGCGACATCCACCTCGGCCGTACCGTGCTTACGCTTCTCCGTCACGGCGTACTTGTCGAACGAGCCTTTCAGGACCGCTTCACGCGAGAAGATCGACGCGATCTCCTCCCATCGCTCGGCATACTCCTCGCACGTCAGGTACAAGACGCGGGCTTTGGAGGGCTTGTCCGTCTGGCTGGGCCGGACCCGGCAGTCATAGACGGCGAACTCCTCGAAATCCGTCAGGATCGACAATGGCAGCTTGGCCGACCACGCATAACGCCGCACCTGATACGCCGGCTCGGCGGCATCCTTCAGATTGACCGACGGGGCCTTGGCCTCGACGAAGAACTTACGCGTCCCGCCGATGCGAAAGCAGTAATCGGGGGCCTTTACCGAGGACTCGATTCGGATGGCGTCCTCGTGGATGACTTCCTTGTAGGGTTCCGCCCACCCCTGCGTATTGTCCACGTCCCAACCCAGGGCCTTGAAGAACGGATCGAGGAATTCCCGCCTCAACTGGGTTTCGTTGAGTCCACCCTGGCGATAGTCCTCCTTGTTCCGCTCAAACGTCTCTACGAGCCTGACGATTTCCGCCGGTGCCGCCATCCAATCGAACTCCTGTTGCATCCCTCTGTGGCCGCGTGCAGCCATGCACCACAATGGTATATCGACAGAACAGCGGGATGTTGTTTAGGCAGAATCCCACCGTAAGTCGGGTCTGACACGCACTCGCCGCGTTTTCGGACGGGCCAGACTACCGAGCGCACCTACCCATTCGCGATTGAGAATCCATGCCTCAGGGAGTTGCTCGCTGAATGGGATTCAGTCTAATAGACGGGTCCGGCTATTTGACAAGCTTGGCGATTTGCTTGAACTGGGGATGTTTGGCGGTTTTGAGAAGCTCGAAAAGGATCATTTCCGTGCTGCGGACGTGGGTGCCTTCGGCGGCCAGGCGCGCCAGGGCGATCTGGCGGTTCTGCCCGGTTCTGGAGGAGACGGCGTCGGCGACGATCGTTACCTCCAGGCCCCCTTCCATCAGGTCCATCGCCGTCTGGTAGATGCAGACGTGGGTCTCGATGCCGCACAGCAGGACCTGCTCTCTGGCCAGCGAGTTGAGCTCCGCGCTGAACTTCTCCTCGCCGCAGCAACTGAAGCTCGCCTTGTCGATCGGCTCGATCCCCGTCAGAAGCTCGGCGATCTCCGGGACCGTCGGACCAAGGGCATCAGGCGCCTGCTGGCACCACAGGATGGGGATTTCGAGTATCTTCGCGGCCTGGATGAGAATCTGGACGTTCTTGAAGAGGGCGTCCTTGTCGGTCATGAGCTGGGCGAGCTTGCCCTGCACGTCAACGACGACCAGGCAGCAGTTGTGGATTTCGAGCATTTCCCGGCTCCTCCGTGAAGAAAGTCAAAAAGCGCATCCGTGCGCAACCCCGGTCATCTTGTGTGAAGGAGGACGATTGTCAAACTCACGTTGGGTTCGCCTTTCGGCGGCGTGAGAGTCGTGTCTGCTTCCGGCCCGGCGATCAGGACCTTATCGTCGATGGTTGCCAGGTCCTGCGCGACGGCCACATCGTTGCTGATTGCCGCCAGGACGTCCCGGCCGGGCGTGCGCTGGGTCATGGCGTTTATGACGGCGTAGCTTCGTGCGGTCTCAATGGATGCCGCAGTGTTTTTGCTTGTGACGATGCTCACCGCCTGCCCGGACGTGATGGCCTGGACCGTTACCGGGCCCGCAAACTGCCCCGGCCCCTCGATACGCAGCGTGACGCCGTCGAAGCTCCGCCAGATGCTCTGCAAACTTGCGATCAGACGGCCCACCCCCTGCCGGCTGCTGACCAGCTTATACGTTCTGATGCCGGCCGCGTCATCCGAGGCCACGAGAGCCGACAAGCCGTTTTGCTCGACCGCCCTCTTGAGCACCGCGTCCGCCTGCGCGACGGTGGCGGTCTGAATCTCCAGCCGTCCGGAGAAGCCGGAATCGGCGACCACGATCGGGACGGCAGCGGGCTGTGTCGGTTCCACCCGCAACGGTTTGCCGATGCCGGCTACAGGCGGCTGAACCTCTGTGCCGGGAACGGGAGCCACAATCTGGTACACCACGTAGCCGAGGACCCCCAGCAGCGCGATCATGGCGGCGGCCGCCAGGAATCGGCGGGCTATCAGGTGGATCACCCCGGCCGTACTGACGCCCGAGGCCGGCTGCTCCTCCAGCAGCGTCTTTCTCTCCACGGCAACCTTGATCTGCTCGAACAACTCACCGGGCGCTTCCGACCGGGGCAGAGCGCTCACCAGTGCCCGGCAATTCTGAAGCTGTCTCAAACGCCGGCTGATCTCCGGGTCCCGGGCGGCCAGACGCTGTATCTCCGTCTGCTGCCGGGGGGGGAGCTCTCCGTCAACGAAGCTGCAAAGCAGCTCATCGATCTTTGGATCCGCCTTCATTGATCATGGCCTCCAAAATCTCTCTCAGATTGCTCCTGGCGCGACTCAGCCTGCTTCGAACGGTGCCGAGCTCGATATTGAGGACGTCGGCAATCTCCGTGTAATTCATGCCCTCAATATCGCGCAGGACCACGACGGCCCGTTGGGGCTCTTCGAGTTTCAGCAGCGCATCCATAGCCAGGTCGCAAAGCTCTCGGCTTTGCGCCACCATCGCCGGATCGACCGCACGCTCGTCGCTCAGGAAATCCCTGAGCGACTGATTCGCCGTGCCGTCCGGCTCCATATCTTCGGCATCCAGCGACCGCGTCGCCGTGCGCGCGTGCCGTTGGCAGTAGTTCAAGGTCAGGTTGACGGCGATCCTGAACAGCCAGGTGTAAAAGCTGCTCCTGCCTTTGAACTTCTCTATGCTCTCAATGACTTTGACAAACGCCTCCTGGGTTAGTTCCGCGGCATCGTCCGAGTTTCCGCACATTTTGAGGACGACGTTGAAAATGCGGTTCTGGTACTTGATGATCAGCCGCTCCATGGCCGTAACGTCCCCGGCTTGCGACTGCCGGACCAGAACGGAATCATCTATATTTATGCTTGCTGCTCTCAAGTACACCTTTTCCCTCTCGTATGGGCACATCCTCAAACAAACCACCCTTGCGACCGAAACCGCCGGTGAAGAAGGCGCACATCATGCCAGATTCCGCCGTTTTGGTCAACCCAATTCGCCCTCCCAGTTCACGTGCGAACCACTGGCAAGCCGCCCCTCGCCGCCTGCAACCGTGTTCGGAGCGTCCTTCGAGGCAGAGACGCGAGATTTTGGGTGTCTACAGGCTTCCAGGGCGGCCAGCAGGGGCGCCAGCCGGATGGCTGTCTTGTAGGTCAGGACGTTCTCGCCGATGACGGCGCCTTCGCGGAGGGAGCTTTCGGGCACGGCCAGCAGGATTCTATGCCGCCGGAATTGGTGGAGGGTCTCCCGCTTGGCGGCGAGGTATTCCGGCGTCCAGAAGCCGACAATCTCCAGAAGGACCTCCGTGCCGTCCTCGTGACGGAACGTGAAATCCGGGATGAAGGTCTTCTGACGGTCGCAGAGGATTTCGCCTTCGCGGATCAACTGCCAGCCGTCCCGCGCGGGCCCGAACTTCTTCGCGAAGGATTCCTCCAGGGCCGAGTCGAACTCCTGCGCCGGCGGCAGGTGGCTCGTGAAACCATCTTCCGCCGTCACGATCAGTTTTGCATGGGTTTTCCACGGCGTTTGCAGGACAGCCTCCAACGTCCATCCCTTGCAGGCGAGCAGGGCCGGCAGGAACTTGGCGAAGTCCACGCCGTACCGCCGCGTCTCCCGCAGCACCGAGGCCGGGCCGGTGAACGTAATCCGATACGTGGACGGGCCCACTCGCACGATCTGATGCAGCAGCCGGGCGAACTTGGCGTAGCGGACGATGGTCTTGAGGTCCTCGCCGGCCGTGACTGTCACCCTCTCGGCCCGGTACAGCGCCGCCTGGAGCTGGGCCACATTGTAGCGCGACAGAAATACGCCCGGATTCGCATATCCCGTGAATTCCCCAAGCGTCTGGAAAGCCATCACGTCGGCATACAAGGCCTGCTCGATCTGGTCCCACGGCGTGCCAAGCTCTTCCGCGATTCGCGACTTCGTCGCTTGCTCCTCGTGCTCGAACAGCCGGTCCGGCTGGCGAACCAGCGGGTGAAAATGCGCGGCCCGTGCGAAGACTTCGAGCCGCAGCTTCGCGGACTTGCCCGATGGGTCGCTTTGAAACTTGCCCGCGTCGTCGAGGAGCTTGCAGAACGCCTGGATGCGGCGAATGGGGCAGTCGGGCTCAGCCGCGAGCACCGCCTCGATGTCCCGATGCAGCCAGCGGCGTTGCCGGCCGACGCCCTCCCGATAGATGGCGAGCATCCGCTCGGCATGGTCCACGTAATGCCGATGCACGTTCTGCGTCAGGCGGTCGGGGATGGCCCGGCCCGCCCTATACTCGATGATGGCGTGCTCGCTCGTAAGCATCGGTTCTTCGCCTTTTCCGCGACCGCTCGACTTCTTTCGTATCCTCGCAGACGACCTCGTAGAGTGTGGCCCGGACGTTGCCGGACCTTCGCAGGACCCGGCCGAGCCGTTGCGTGGCCTGCCGCGTCGAGCCCTGCCCGCCGATCACGACGGCCACCTTCGCCTCGGGCACGTCCACCCCTTCGTCCAGCACGCGGTTGGCCACGAGGACCGTGATCTGCCCTTTCGCAAAGCTGTCCAGCATGGCCAGCCGCTCGCGCTTGCGAGTATGGGACAGGATCGTCGGCACCAGGAATCGCTTGGAGACCTCGATGGCCATTGCGTTCGAGCCGGCAAAGATGAGGATTCGCTGGCCGTAATGAAGGCGGAAGATGTCCTCCAGCACCCGCAGCTTCTCGGCGGCGCGGTCCTCGATGGCCTGCTTGAGGTAATATGCCTTCTGTGCGTGGCGGGCGCAGGGGTCCTTGCCTGACTCCTTGCACAGATCCCGCCAGGAATAGCCCGGCACTTCCTTGCGGCGGGACGCGAGGAAGTGGCGGACCACCCGGCCGCACTCATCGTAGCTCGCCTGCTCGACATCGGTCAGCGCCACCGGGATTCGCACCACGTCAAAGTCCGCAAGAGTCGAGCCCTTCGCCTCCTTGAACGGCATGCGATAAACAACGGGGCCGATGAGCCAGTCGAGGTCCTTGTCCAGGCCGTCGCTGCGCTCGGGTGTGGCCGTCAATCCAAGGCGCATCACAGCCGTGCTGAGAATCGCCGCCTCGCGACGGCATTTGCCCGGCAGGTGGTGTTCCTCGTCAAAGATCAGCAGACCGAAGCCCGCCCCCATCTTGTCCATGTGGATGTAGGCGCTGTCGTATGTCGTGACAGTGACCGGCTTGATATCGAAGAGGTTGTCGCCGACGATCCCCGCGTCGTAGCCGAATGCCGCCAGAATGCGCCGATGCCATTGATACATCAGGTCCCGCACGGGCGCGACGACCAGCGTCGCCACTTTCGTCTCGGCCATCGCGGCAAAGGCCACTTCCGTCTTGCCCGTCCCGGTCGGCATGATGACCTGCCCCCGCCGGCCACCGCCTATCCAAGCCGCGAGAGCTTCCTGCTGCTCCGCACGCGGCGACGGCAAGTCCGTCTTCGGCCAGCAGATGCGATCCGGCTGCAGCGTGCCATCCTGAAACCGCGACGCAAAACACCGGCTCAGGATCGTGCGAACCACCGAATAGTGGATCGCGTCACACCGCCACGCCCCCACTCGCGGGTCCCACGTCCAGATGGGCGAGCCCGGCTCCGCAGGCAACTGCCCGCGATCCACGCCCGTCAACAGCAGCGTCCCGCGGTCGAACGACAGCGATATCTGATTCGATAGTTTGCCATCCATCATCGACGCCTATCATAGCAGCAGGCGATTCCGCCCGCCATGCGGTGCGCGATTGAATATCGTGGCGACTTTTCATTTGTCATGTCGAGCGAAGCGAAGCGCAGTCGAGACATCTGGCATCGCAAATGGCGCACTTGGCGATCTCGGCCAGACCCCTCGACCGCGCTCGGGGTGACAGAAAGGGCCTGTTCCGCCGCGAAACGTAGTCGCACACGCCATGCATGCAGCACATGACTGTGCTCGACACAAACACATTTCTGCTATACTATGCTGCCGCGTCAGGTCCTTGTGTGAAGGGGCAGAGAAATGGACATCAGCGAAGAAATGCGGCAGAGGCTGCTCGCGTATCAGAGGAGCGAGATCACCGAGCACCACATTTACCGCGAGCTGGCCGGGACGATCCGGTCGCCGGACAATCGCCGCGTGCTGGAGCACGTTGCCGAGGACGAGCTGCGGCATTACCAGCAGTGGCGGGCGTACACGCAGCAGGATGTGCCGCCGGACCGATGGAGCATCTGGAAGTACTACCTGATCAGCCGCATCCTCGGATTCACGTTCGGCGCCAAGCTCATGGAGGCAGCCGAGGGAAGAATCCAGGGCGGCTACGAACAACTGCGGGGTACGATTCCCCAGGCCGACGCCGTCATAAAGGAAGAGAAGGAGCATGAGAAGGCCCTGCTGCAAATGCTCGACGAGGAGAGACTCCGCTACACCGGTTCCATCGTGCTCGGACTCAACGATGCGCTGGTGGAGCTGACCGGCGCACTGGCGGGCCTGACGCTGGCGCTGCAGAACGCCAGGCTGATCGCCCTGACCGGCTCGATCACCGGTATCGCCGCCGCTCTGTCCATGGCCGCCTCCGAGTACCTGTCCACCAAGCACGACAAGACCGCCAAGAACCCGCTCAAAGCCTCGATCTATACCGGCGTCACATACATCATCACTGTCCTGATCCTCATCCTGCCCTACTTGGTCCTGCCCAACTACTACATCAGCCTCGCCTGTACGCTGACCGCCGCCGTCCTCATTATCGCGGCGTTCAACTACTACATCGCCGTGGCCAGGAGCGAGCCCTTCCGGGGCCGCCTCCTCGAAATGACCGGCCTGAGCCTCACCGTCGCCGCCTTCAGCTTCCTCCTCGGCCTGCTCCTGCGAACCCTCTTCGCCGTGGACGTCTGACAACTGACAAGCCCGTGTATCGCTGCCAGCCGGG
>Ga0315284_10016644_pt1 | contig 10428 bp, 9 predicted proteins | sample YL17G09_16_MG_FD_203696 | JGI IMG/M metagenome (GOLD analysis project Ga0315284, IMG submission 203696) | Sediment microbial communities from Yellowstone Lake, YNP, Wyoming, USA - YL17G09_16 | ecosystem: Environmental > Aquatic > Freshwater > Lake > Sediment | place: USA: Wyoming | collected...
GCGCTTAAAATAGCGAAGAATGGCCAGTGGTCACTAGAAAATCTTGAAAAGGCCGGCACCGAATCCCAGTACCTCCTACTGAAAGCAACCTTCAACCAACTTAAGATTAGGGTTGAAAATGAATTGCCTGCCATCAGTTCTCCTCACTTCAAACCAGAGCTTGTAGAAAAGGGTCTTAAGTCTACCATAGCTGGTGCCGTACTAGCTGGATCAGCACTACTTCCATCAAAGGCTATTGCAGCCCCAATCAAAGCCCCAATCCCTGTATCGCAAGTTTCAGAGGTAAGACCAGACTCTAATACTGGAAATATGATGAGTACTGGTAGTAAGCCGTCACCAAAAGGTGGAGAAGCAACTATCAGAACCAGCGAGTACGGTCCTTATAAAATAACATCATCATATCAGCCACACGTTGAAGATGGTAATACATCGCAAAAAATGACACATCAGGTTTCATGGAATGGAACACCTTCTCCTAAGCATTTGGCAGCTGTTTCAAAAGAATATGGTATCGACGTAAATAACCTACAGTCGCTTAAAGCTAATCCTAGCCATGCCACTGGACTAGATGGTAAACCAAGCGGCGACACATACATAAAATCTACCAGCAAAGATATTCATAGTCCTAGTAAAGGACAACCTGCTGGCTATTTACATCAGTAATTGCATGCGTTAGTATAATTCTTCTATGACAAAGAAGAAGCGCCCCAAATATAATGCAAACAGTGCCATAAGATCTGCTGTTCGCAGAGCCTTCTCACGTTCGCCTGTAGTACGTGAAGTTATGATGAACGTTAGACGCGAACGCCCTTGGTTTAAAAGCGATGGATCAAAAGCAGCTAAACCTAGAGTTGAGTATCTATGTTCGGCTTGCCACGAATGGCATATGGGCAAAAATATCCAAGTAGATCATGTGGCCCCCGTAGTAGAACCGACAACGGGGTTTATCGATTGGAATACCTTCATAGCTAGGCTATTCTGCGAAGCAGTCAACCTGGCAGTTCTTTGTAAAAATTGTCATGAGAAAAAGACTAATGAAGAGAAACGCGTAGCTAAAGAAAGACGTCTTATAGAAAAACAAACGCCGCGGTATGAGAACGGTCAGATCATATCTGACCCCAAAGACATAGAGAAGTGGCACAAGTTAAACGATAAACCTCCTAAAAAACGTAAACGCCTCGAATAATACGAAACAGGTAAAACCATCTCGGAATGATTTTCAACAAAGGAGAACAATATGGCAGTTGACCTAGGTAAAGCTAAAAAAATCTTAAGTCAAGCGTTTCTTGAAAACAATGATAACGTGAATGAAGATGAAGCAGCAGCCTTAGTTGTTAAGTCTGAGCTGCAGATTAAGGCTCTTCGGGAAGAAATGACTTCAGATGAAAGGCTGGCCGCCGCGGTCCAGATTACAAAAGATCTGAAGAGCGGATACGGTAATGCTATAAAATACGAGGAAGCTAAGATCCAATATCTGCTAGCTAAGATCTTAGAAATTCAAGAAGGGTCAGTTAACAAGAATGCATCAGTGTGAGATCTGCAATAAGGAATTTAGGGCAGCCGCTTGGAATACAAAAGTGTGTTCAAGCGGCTGCCACTTTCCAGTTTTAATCTTACAGATGTTGAGCAATTGAAAAAAGCCTGCCACTACACTAACCTACAACCTTTATGGTGGCAAGATAATCTTAAAAAATCAGCTAGTGTTTGAGTCAAGAGGATGATACAATAGCCTAGTATCATCCTAACTCCGGAGATTGACAAATGTCGCTTAGAACAACATATACGGGCGCCTTGGATACTAAGCTGGCTGAAGCCAGAGCTGCTGGGCTAACCTTTATTGCTACTACCAACCTGGCTGCTATTACAACTGGTCTTGGTGATGCTGCAAATAAGGGTCAGAAAAAGTTTACGTTAAACTACAGTGTTTCATATCAGCCAGCAGACCTAAGATTGCTAGGCCCACTGTGGGAAGCCTTTAAAACAGGCGTAGAGCAAGGACTTGCAGCCCAAGATATTATGGGTAATGAAGTCACGGTCGCACTCAATACAACAGACAACCTGAACACATCTGTCGACCTCAAATTCTCCTTCTAACTCAACCCCTTCCTAATTAAGGCGCCTATATGGCGCCTTTTTTATTTACAATTATTGTAGAATTCATGCGTATCTATTCAATAATTGTGAGGCAGAAATGTCAGTTAATTTTCTTTATATCGATGTAGAAACAACAGGTCTATATCCAGAAAAAAATGACATAGTACAGCTCGCAGCGATACCTATTATCCTAGGTAAAGAACATATCGCATTTAACGAGTTCTGTCAACCCGTAAATTGGGGCAACATTGAAGAAGCTGCAGTTAGAACTCACGGTATTACTGAATCACGCATGCGTACGTTCCAAGATCCAGCTGTTCTCTTAGACAAGTTTATTGCCTATTTAAGGTCATTTAATACAAAATTTGTAATTGCTGGTTTTAATGTGGGGTTTGATAAGCGTTTTTTAAGTTCGTTTTTTACCCGCAATGGTAGAGCGGATGAGTTCTTTGAGTTATTTGAGCTTCAAGTCCACGATACCTACACAAGAGCTCAAAAAGTAAAAACGCTACTTAAGACTGAAAACCTAAAGCTTGTTACTCTTGCAAAACACTTCAAAATTGAAATTAATGCGCATGAAGCAATGTCCGATATTGCTGCTACGATTAAGGTAGATCGTGAAGTAGGAAACCTCTTAGGTGAAGAAGCTTTTGTAGAAGAGATTGCAGAAATTCGTTCTGACATCTCGCTAAGTGTTGTATTTAAAGAACCAGCACAACTACACCTGCATTCTATGTATGGTATGGCTGAATCTGTCCCTTCTATTAAAGAGTGGGTTGAATGGTGTAATAAAACCAACACACCCGGATTTAGTATCGTAGATCATGGTCCAGCCATCTCTATGTACCATATGACGCGTCTTAAGAATACGGGAGTAGTAGGTATCCCAGGCGTCGGCATATACATGTACTCAGATGACGAACCAGACACACTACTTCCTATGAATGTATGGGCGATCAATAATGAAGGCTACTTTAACCTAATGAAATTAGCGTCATTAGGTTATGATAAACAAATTGTCTTAGATGGTGTAACCTACCCAAGGATTAAACTAGAAACAGTCAATAAATATAAGTCAGGCCTTGCCTTTGGTGTAGCCGATATATACAGTCCAATAGGTCAAGCAATTCTTGAGGGTGATTATAACAAAGCTGTACAGCGATTTGAAGTGTATCTTAATAATTTTGCAGACCAAATGTACGTAGAGTTTAATCCTATTTCGATTAAAGAAACATTCACCACTAAAAGTGGATTTCAAAAGATAAAGAAAAATGCCATCATCGTAGATGGTGATTGGAATAAAGCATACAATCTCTTCTTAGCTGAAATGGTGGATAAACATAACTTGAAGTGTGTCCCAGTTAGTGGGGCACATTTTATTGCACCAGGAGACAAGCTTTTACAGGAGTGTATTTCCCGAAATTCATTTGAGAGCGGTAAGTGCCATATTGAGTCTTATCATGCTAAGACTGCAGTACAGCTTTATAAAGAACTCAAGCATCAGCTGGGGGATTGGTTAAATGAGGATATGTTCGCCACTTGGATAAACAATACTCATGAAGTTATGACTGCAGCTAAAGCAATTAATATTGAGTTTGACTACCATCTACCTGCAATTGATATTCCAGATCATATTAAAACTAAAACTGATGATTACAATAAGCAGTTGCTTATTTTAGCTATTGAGTTGTGTAAAAAGCATGGTCGCTGGAGTGATGATCCAATATATGTGGCCCGCTTTAAAAAAGAAATCGATGTTATCGCCAAGAATGATGCGACTAACTTCCTGCCATACTTCCTGATATATGAGGATATCTGCACATTTGCCCGCTCTATAGGTATCTTGCAGAATATTGGGCGTGGTTCTGCCGGAGGATGCCTATTATCCTACTATTTAAAAATCATCCACATAGATCCTATTCAAGCGCAATTGCCATTCGAGCGATTCCTGTCTCATGCTCGTATCCGTGCCAAATCATTTCCAGATATTGACTCTGACTTTGGCGATAGAACAGAGATTCTTCGTTTCTTAGAAAAGAAGTACGGATTAGGCTTTGCTCAAGTCTGTACACTTCAAAAGATGAAGATAAAAAATGCTATAAAAGATGCAATGTGGGCTTTATATGGACGAAATCGTGAAGATTTTGAAATTAAAAAGCTATGCGAACTAATCCCTGATTCGCCGCAGGGCGTAAGTGAATATGACTTTATTTATGGTTTCACTGATGAAGAAGGTACAGTTCACCCTGGCGTTGTGGAAACAATTCCAGAGATTGCTGGCTTTTTTAAGCAATATCGCCAAGTAGAAGAGCTGGTAAAAAGGCTAGTGGGTATCCCTAGAGGTTGGGGTCGTCATGCCTCCGCCTTTGTCGTATCAACACTTGACCTATCCTCTAGCCGCATACCCACAATGCGTATGTGGGACAAACACTCCAATGAGATGATTCAAGTTACTCAATATGAAGCGTCTATGGTTGAAGCATGCGGTCTTGTTAAGGCTGATATCCTTGGCGTCACAACCATCAACATGGTTTCTGAGTGCCTGGCAACATTAAAAGAGCGCACCGGTATAGATTATATGGAAGAAGATGAGCATGGCGTAGCATTGATTTACCGTCTTCCAGAAGATAGCGATGTTTATATAGACTTTTATAAGAAGAAGACAGACTCCTCATTTCAATTTAACTCTTCTATTATTAAGAATGTAGTCTCAGACTTCATGCCCACCACTAAAGAGCACCTGTCCATCATGACCGCCCTTATGCGTCCTGGTGCAATGGATGCTCAGATAGATATTGGCATAGTTAAGAATAAAGATGTAATTAAGAGAAATGCAGAGCACGAGGCACACCTTATGTCTGCATCAGATTTCTATATCTCTGTTCGTAAAGGCGTGAATGAGCCATTCTATATCCACCCAGACCTAAGGCCTATCCTTAGTGAAACATACGGCGTAATCGTATTCCAAGAGCAAGTTATGTCGATCCTGGTCGAGATATGTGGATATTCTCTTGAAGAAACAGACTCCATTAGAAGTGCTATTGCAAAGAAAAAGCACGATGTAATGATGGCATGCTTTACGCGTGTTAGAGAGGCTTGTGCCAAGCGTGAATGGCATCCAAAGCAGGCAGATACCCTATGTGACCAAATCATGGCATTCTCTAGATACTCATTTAACAGATCCCACTCTAGGTGTTATGCAGAATTAGGGTACATCACCATGTATCTTAAGCATCACCACAAACTAGAGTGGTGGTCAGCAGTTCTTAATAATACTGATAAAGAAGATAAGCTGCGTAACTTCATTTACTTGTTGGGCCCAATAATTAACCCTCCCTCACTAGCTGTGCCCACAGATAAGTTCGCTATTGTTGGTACTAAGATTGTTGCACCACTATCTGTAATCAAGAATATTGGACCAAGCTCAATACAGGAGCTCGTTACTAAAGGTCCATTTACTAGTTTACAAGAATATATCACTAAAGTAATGCATAATAAAGTAAATGTTGGACATTTTGTTGCCCTTATTCATGCAAGAGCAGCAGATAGCTTTATGGATCCGACGCTTCCATATGGAGAGGCAAGAAAGAAACTATTTGCCGATTACACTAAAATACGCAAGATAAAGCGCGAATCAGCTGAACTCAACAACACAGATCCTATCCACATATTCTTAATGGAGCGCGAATACAACAAATGCTTCAATAAGACCGTGATAGAAGATGGCGCTGTACAGGCTCTGATCCAAAAGATTATGCCGGGATTTGCCCCAACCCATCGCTCTGGTATTCCCTTCTATATGGGGCGCAACCTTCCGATTATCTCTGGTGCCAAAATAGCAGAAGGTTTAGCTGCTAAAGAATATGATAAGCACGTTGGTATGGTTCTTTTATATGAGGCTTCTTCACACAAAAGTGGTGTTTCTAAAAAAACAAATCGTAAGTATAATTTTATCACTGTAGATCTATCCGATGGTAGTACTACGATTGAGTGCACCTGGTGGGATCAAGAAAAAGCTCTTAAATGGCCAAAAAATAGTGTTGTCTTTGTTAAGGGGAAGCTATCTAAGGGTTGGCGAGGTTCTATCAGATTAACAGTTGAAGAAATGGAGAAATTAGATGTCAAAGTTCTTAACAATGAAGACGGCGCCAGAAAACTTACAGGATCATGAGTTTGTCATTGGTGCCCCTGATTTTTATGCACAGATCGACCAATGCAAAGCAAAGAAGCCTAAATCTGCTCAAATGACCCTACATTACCTGCGAGAAGTAATCGCAGCAGTAGGTCAAAAATACCTTGGCAATGATTTTGATACGCTACTAGCTATTAACATTAGTCGGTATGTAGGCGTACCATGTGCTACAAATAAGGAGGTTCATGATGTACTTGTTAAAGCGTTTGAAAGCCAATATCCAAAACTTCTACTGGCATATGTCCACAACTGCTTCAAACAGCGCCCATCTGGAACAAATCTTATTTTTTATACTGGTAATCCTAGGTATGTTACTACCCTAGTTGAATCTGGCTGGGAACAAGTGAATGAAAAACACCTAGAGGACCTTAGGTCCGGTAAGCCTAAAAAGATAGTTGGGAAACCAGCTATTACAGCAGAAAATGCTGCTATCCAGCAATCCCTGGATACCTCGAATAAAAAATAATTGGTATAAATCTAAGGTAGATCAACAACCGCCAAATATGGCACACAAGGAGAATGGAATGGCTAAGATAACGATTAATATGGATTCTCTTAAATCTAGTCGTGATTGGGTTCGTCATAAGGTAAATGAAGGCCCTAACATCTATAGGATCATGCCTCCCTTTGGTAACCCAGAACAACATAATAACTATCCATACCGTCGTTGGAGTGTTGCCTGGCTTGTAGACCCCAAATCTAACGGTCGTCGTCCATTCGCAACCCCCCTAACTGAAGGGGAGGCCTGCCCTGTTCAAGAATATAACGACGCATTGAATCTTTTTATTGAAGAACGTAAGAGTCAATTAAAAGCAGAAGGATATTCTGATGCCGACTCTAAGACTGAACTAGAAGGACTGCGTACCGTTCAATGGGGCATGCGCCTACAACACGTTTATGCGTACAATGCCTGTAACCAAGCAGGTAGCGTGGGGATTCTAGAATTGAAATCTACTGCCCACAAAGCAATGAAAAAAATGATGAATCAGTATATTAAAGAACATGGTCAAGACCCAACTTCTTTAGGTTCTGAAGAAGAAGATTCTGGCGTGTGGTTTAATATCTCTAAAGAAGGCAAGGGTAAAGAGACCGAGTACAACGTGGCCTTCAATCAGACTCGTCAAAAAATGAATGGAACGCTAGTTAAAATCGACGACCGTTCTCCTCTACCTGAGCAAGTTGTCGCTAACTACGACAACCTCGCATATGACCTAAATAGCATTTACATCCGTAAAGACTACAATGAGCTCAAGGCTATTCTGATGTTCAATTTGGCTCTGATTGCAAAAGATACACCTGAAGCAGCTATTCCAGGTTATGAAGTTGAAGATGCAGCGCCTGTTAAAAAGGTTGTTGCCCCAGCACCTGTGGCTGCAACTAAAAAACCTGCGTCTAAAGTAATGTTAAACCTAGATGATGAAGATGAAGTGGTTTCAGCACCAGTTCGTAAAGCACAACCTACTGCAAGTAGGCCAACACCTGTACCCACTCCTTCAAATGGAGCATTGGTTAAGAAATCTGTTGCTGCAACACAGGAATTCGATGATGATGAATTGAACGCACTAACCAACGAAATCCTGGGAGACTAAAATGTCTCAAGACCTTGCCAAGGTCGAGGAGGGACTTCGGTCCCTCCGTCTCGATCGTTTAGCTGAATTTACTAAAAAGATCGAGGATATCTCTAAGGGGTTTAATACCATGTTGGCCCCTACTTATCTTCGTGACTTTATCATGGCGTATGACTTTACAAACACCATGCTTGCCTCTGCTATGAGGATGCATGGCATTGCTGATTCAGCACTCAGGAATGCAGAGGCGATTGCATATTTTGAGAATGCTCCAGAATATCTGCAAAGCAAGGGTGTAAAAGAAAGTGATGCTGCACGCAAGCGCTACATACCTCTTGATCCAGATGTGCAGCATGCTGATAAGGTGAAAGCTCAAGCCGAAGCAATGGTTGCGTTCTTAAAGAACAAGCTACAAGCCTTCCGTTTGGCACACGATGATACTAAGAAAATAGCATATGCCAACGAGTACAATGACTCATCAAATGAGGGAATGTAGTATTTCCTCATAACAAAACCTGCACTACGGTGCTTGTCTACGGACGTAAAAAGGGAGAAATGTTATGGCTAAGAATAAATGGATGTCTCAACTCACTAAGGGTGTAGCCCAAGCTGCAGCTGATCTTCCAAAACCATCTGATCATGTTGTCAAGCTTCCATCACCATCTCTTAACTGGGTGGTGGGTAATGGTGGTTTAACACTAGGTAAGGCTGTTTGCTTTTACGGACCTGAATCGGGCGGTAAGAGCTTTCTTGCACAACTACTAATGATTCAGCTACAGAAGGACTTTCCAGAGGGAATCTGCATTTGGTTTGATGCTGAGTTCTCATTTAATCCAGAGTGGTTTGCTAAACTTGGCGGTGATCTAGATCGAATGATCGTAAAGCAGACAAATGATCCTCTAGAAATATTTGATTATATTGAAAAGGATTTACAAGTATTGCTTGAGGATGGTTGCCCAGTTGTGGGTATGGCAATTGACTCCGTTAAATCTATTAGGTATCCTAAAGATATTAAAGAGAAGTCGACAAAACTCACTATGGGCGGTGGTGGCGCATCTTACCTAGGATCTGCTCTCAAGGGGGTCCTTCCTGTTATTCGTAAATATAGCATCACTACTGCCCTTGTGCAACAAGTGTATGAGGAGATGGACGAATATAAGAAGAAGAATAATCCATATCTAGTACCAGATGGTAGGGCATTAAAGCATTTCTGCGACTACATGCTAGAAGTAGTTCGTATTGATACGAAAGATGGTCGTGTTGAGAAAGGTATGAATATCTACGGTGGAGCTGCACAGGTTGGTCACAAAGTGCGAGTCCGTGGCAAAAAGAATCGTGTAGGCGCTCCTTTTCGTGCATCTGAGTTCACTTTGACTTACACTAGTGGCATCACCAATATCGGTGAAGAAGTATATGATCTAGCGAAGAGCCTTAAGGTAATCAAGCACCCTATAAATCCAGACACAGGACGCGAAAGCCCCATGTTGTGGCAGTTAGGCGATGACGGCAGGACTACAACAAAGGGTGAACCAGCTTTTCAAGCAATGTTTATTTCTAGACCAGATCTGTGGGATACGGCTATGGCTTTATGTAGCAAGATAGAAGATAGTGATGACGTAATTCTTGAACGTAATAAGGGCCTTGGTTATATTGACGCTGAAATTGGAGTCCCAGAGCTTGACTAAGCTAGTTATCACAGTGGATAAGATGGACGAAATGTGTACTGCACTGTGTACCAGCTATGGTATTCAAGAGTTTACCGCAGTACATATTTCTCCTTCAGCCTATGATAAACTACGGAAAGAGATGGACTGTTCAGCACTATATGCTCTGCCAGCTATAAAAAGCTACCAACAGTTAGCTATAGTCGTATGTCAAGGCTATTTATCCATTAGGATTAACAGAGATATATCTGATAATGATTTTCTGCTAGAAGATAAGCAAGGAGTAATGTACTCCTATGAACACGACTTTCTAAATACCCTTGTAGAGCGCATCCTTCTAGGGGGAAAATAATGAAAATACTACTCTGTGGCGACCCACACCTCAAGATCTCAAATCTAACTGCAGCCAAGGTATTCTTGAACTGGGTAAATAAAATTGTAGTTGAAACTAAGCCGGATATGTTTATTAACCTTGGTGATACGTTCGATACTCACGCTGTAGTTAGATCAGAGCTTCTATCTGAGTTTAAAAAACACCTACAATCAGTAACGCCGCATTGTCCGTACTTCTATATACTGGGCAATCACGATTTTTTCAAGCCAAATGACAATACCTACCACGCATTACAAACTTTTGCAGGTAACTACGACAATCTCACTGTGATTGATTCTGTGGTCCATAGAGAAGATCTAGGGATAACGTTTGTACCATTCCAGTCAGACCATAAAGCATTTCCAAATCAAACACTCCCGATCTGCATTGCGCATCAAACATTTGTAGGATGTGACTTTGGCGGATATAGGCCAGATGATGGCGTAGATCCAGATAAGATTTCAGCAGACATAATCATCAGCGGCCACATCCATATGAAGCAGGCATTCGGCAAGGTCTTCTATCCTGGAAGCCCGT
>Ga0315284_10016648_pt1 | contig 10425 bp, 12 predicted proteins | sample YL17G09_16_MG_FD_203696 | JGI IMG/M metagenome (GOLD analysis project Ga0315284, IMG submission 203696) | Sediment microbial communities from Yellowstone Lake, YNP, Wyoming, USA - YL17G09_16 | ecosystem: Environmental > Aquatic > Freshwater > Lake > Sediment | place: USA: Wyoming | collected...
GGTGCCGATGCTTGGTTTTAGTGCCACTAGGATCCCAGGTTTGGTCGATCAGGAACGCGTTGACCCCATTGAAGGACGCATGCTCGTTGTGGTGTTTCTGGCGTCGTGGTGCGAGCCTTGCCAACAATTGATGCCGGAACTAATTCGTCTTGAGAACCGATACCGTCAGTTAAATGCAGATTTTGTTTATGTTTTTACCCATGACACCCGCGACGACGCGGAAGGGTTTATGAAGGAATTCAATCTGGACCGTGGCTATCTGGCTAATACAGAGATCCACAAAGTATTTCACAATCCGGAGTTACCCACTATCTACGTCGGCGACCGCCACAAGTGGCTGGCCGCCCGATATGTCAAGACGACGAAAAAAGATCTCGATGAGTTAGACGGACTTCTACGCCTTTTCACAGCATTCTAATCGTCGCTAAATTACTTGCCGCTGTCTAAGGCTGACGCTGATTGCACCATCTCGGGGTGCCAGCGCAAACGAATTTTAACGAAGTCATAGTTCTTGTCGGCTTTATTTTGGTTGATCATTGTGCCCAGTGGCGACTTGCGTTCACCGCCGATGTCTGCAGCTTCAAAATCGATTTTACTTTGATCTTTGCTCTTTATTGTGGCTTCACCAGTCAAATGCTTTGCCTTGGTCCCTTTAGGGACGCTCGTAGTCGATCCCTTGGCGTTTTTGCCACCCGCCAAGGCCGGATGCGCATTGAGCAAACCAATCAGAGTGGCTGCAATCGCTGCGATTCGTAATGCGTTCGGTTTCATGGACAACCCTCCGGTGATCGATCCTAGTGATATATCGGCATAAATCGCAATAAATTTAGGTATAATTTAGAGGCAACCGAGATTGTTGGATAATTTCGGCGTATAATAGGGTTATAGCCACTGCCTCGCTACGCTTGAATATATCACGAAAACTAGAACTCTCGTTGTTACTTGGAGCACCAAAGTGCGCCTAAATGAACTCAGCAAAATGATCTTCTCTTGGGCCCTAGTTGGGCAAATAGCCATTTTTAGCTGCGATGCTTTTGCTGTGATTGCGGCAAAATCAACGGTGCTGCTCCGCGCTGATAATGCACTAAACAGATTGCGCATTGACCCTAAAGGGCGGTTTCTGGCCTACATCGGTGATAATGGCCTAGGACTTTCGGTGCTAGATTTAAAGACGAAAAATATTTTCCAAGTTACGGACGCTCAGGTTGGTGCCAGTTTTGTTTGGTCTCCGGACGGTTTTCGCCTTTTCTACCGAGAACAAGTCCTCGATGCCGTTGGTAATCTGAAAACGATGGTGAAAGCCTTTGACTGTGCCCTTGTGCAAAGTGTGTTGCTCGATGAAATAGCCACGGCCAGCGGCTTTCTGACCTTGGACCCGCGGGATTTGAGACTGCAATTGTTAAGTCCAAAGGGTGTTCGGACAAAAAGAATTTATTTCCCGGGAGAGCGCCTTGCGCGTTGGCAAGTGGCGCAGCGTATTGAGCTTGGCAAATGGTTAGCAACTCAGCACGGGATGCTCTGGCTAACTCAGGGAGGCTTTGCTATGCGCCGAGTCGAAGACGATGGATCTGGTATCGAATCCTTCGATATTTCCCCAACCGGCGATAGTGTAGTGTGGGCCACAAATCAGGGCCGTGTTTATTTAAGTCAAAATGGTAAACCGGCAACTATGATTGCAAACGGCCGAGATCCCCGCTGGCATCCAGATCAGCCGAAGATAGTGTTTGCCGGAGCGCGTATGGTGGGCAATAAAATTATCGGCTACGATTTGCGCTTAGCCGACATGCAAGGTGCCGGTCCCTTTCTAAATGCCACGCAGTATTCCGATGAGAGGTGGCCGCAGTGGCAGCCAAAATCTGACCGCATTATTTACACTATAGACAAAACCACTGATGCTTATCTTATGGACGTGACACCATGAGTTTTGTGCCTGGTCTGTTAGTCGCGACGGCGATGTTCAGCGGTGAGGTGCCTGCTTCGGAGCGTATACGCAAGCTTAGCTCTTATTTTGTACCGCCACCAGGGACTGAACTGGTCTTATCAGAGCGGGACGTGAGGGACTATGCCGGGCGAGTCGATCCGCAATCAATGCGAGGATTTTTGACCGTGAATCCGCCAAGTGGCAGATGTTTCACGGTGCGTCGTCCTGCGGACACTCCCGACCTCACAATTTGTAAATCGACTCAAGTGAGCTTTCTGCTAACGGATCTCGATCGACTGAGTCGTCTGCGCTGGGAAGTCCTCACAGGAGAAGGAGACTTTGGCACCGAACTTATTTGGAAGACGCCCTACAGAGCTGCCGTTTTGACGCCTGTTGGTGCCGACCAAGCGGCGACGCATTATAAGTTCATCAAGGATTGCCGCGCTTTTAATTCATCGGCAGGTCGCCGCATCGAAGTGGCGTTGTTGTCGGGCGAGACTTGGGCCATCGATTTTCCGGATAAAGATGAGTTACCCGGATCGGCCATAAATGCTCCCGATCCTGTTGTAGCCAAGGATGTTGAAGCTGTGAAAAACCAAGAACCCCCCAATCGTTTTGAAGACCGAAAGGTATGGGCCATTTCATGGCATGGCTCGCATAAAATGAACTCATCTGCCTTCCAGCCAAAGGGGTCCGTCGCGCCGGGTATCAATAAGGGAGAGTGTCGCTACACCTACCAGGGGACTGCTGAGGATCCAGACACAGGCAGGATTGAATGCCATCGGACGGACGGCTATTCTATGGTTTACTTGCCTCTGACGTGCCTCCGAAGGTTAAAACCTAAATAGCTGAAATAAATAATTAAATATTAATTTATTATTAAAAACTTAAGGAGTTTCGCAGTCCTGCCGATGGCCTACCCCAGGGAGGGCAGGCGGCGATGCGGAGTGGCCTCAATACTATAATGCTCAAGCTTGCTTGGATCATTGGACCTGGAGCCTGCCCATTCGCGGCAACTGCTCTAGCTGATGGTATGGCGCAGCAAACTGTGAACAGCGTTATCGACGAGGATCCCCTACCATCTGTCCGAGCACAGGGTATGGGTGGTGCGCTCGCCACAGTCGCCGACAACGTGGACGCGGCGTTTCAAAACCCAGCCGGAATCGGTGGGCTCGGGCCAGTTAAAGACGACGCTCCTTGGGTCCGGAAGCTTTATTTTCCCGCGATCTCTGCCGCAGCGAATAGTAACGCTACTAGCCTTGTCAGTGATTTGCGAAAAAATGGAGCTTCCAGTGATGCTGTCGTTGGCAAGGCCGCCGTCGACAGTCGGGCTAATTTGCGCCAATACGGCCGGGTCAATATTGCTGCCGGTATCGTGATGAAGCGGGTCATGGTGATCCCTTTCAGCGACACCCAGATTGCAGCGGTGCCGCGTGGGGAGGGGAGCAACATCCTCGACACTCACTACCGAAGTATGTCCGGAATTGGCTACGGCTTTAGCGTGCAAGACCCGAGTCGGCGTATGTCGCTCGGATATTTTGGCTACAACGCTGCACGCAAGGAGGTTCTAGGGCCGTTAGCCTACGATCAACTTATCGATAGCGGCCGACGTAACGCCGCCGTCGCCGGCTACTCTGCCGATTACCTCGGTCACGGTGATAATGCAGGGTTGATCTGGAGACTTGGTAACTCAGGAGCGCCGACTTTGGGTGTGACTACAAAGAACATCGGAGGTACTCGTTTTAAGGGTAGGGGTGGTGCATCGGACCTGATTATTAGACAGCAAAGCAGTGTTGGGTTTTCCCTGTCGCCGCGATTTGCGAGTTCGGGCACAGCCAACTTTGCGGCGAAGATTGATCAGCTGGAAAACAAGAGTCTGCCATTAAATCAAAAATACTCACTCGGGGCCGAGATGCTGCTTGGCGGTATTGGCAGCTTCGCAACTTTTGGAGCGCGCGCCGGATATAATTATGCGGGCCCATCGGCAGGCATCAACCTGAACTTGGGGCTAATCTCTTGCGAAGCCAGCACGTACGCCGTAGACCTCGCAGCCACGAGTACGGTGCGTGTAACTGAGCAAAGACTAAGTGCTACTGTCTATATCAATGTCGCGGAATTCTGATAGGATCGTAATATGTTGGCGATCACTAACCTCAGCTTTAGTTTTCAGCACCGACGCCTCTTTGATCGCTTGTCTTTGACGGCGAACAGTGGCGAACTTATTCATATTTCGGGACCAAATGGGGTCGGTAAGTCGACATTCATGGCTGTGGTTGCGGGACTCTTGGCACCAGCAAGCGGTGACATTGAGTACCGCATAGGTCATCAAAGCGTTCCAGATCGCAGAGCTTACTTGGAGTATCTGCCTGCCGAAGCCAACGGCCTCTATATCAAAATGGATGCCACTCAAAATTTATTATTTTGGGCGCACCTACGCGGTGTTCCATTGAGCCGGGAAGCTGCATTTGCTGCTCTAGATCCATGGAATTTAAATCATCCATTGCTGCGAGATGGTTTCCCCGTTGAGAAATTTTCTACTGGTATGAAACGAAGATTGGCCCTGGCAAGGCTAGATCTTTCACCTGTGCCCGGTTGGCTTTTAGACGAACCTCTTTACGGGTTGGATGCAGATGCGATGAGAGTGTTTCGTCAGCGTCTCGAGACGCATTTACGCAAGGGTGGTTTTGCGCTTCTTATTAGTCACGATTTGGCGCCGCTGAATGGTCTGATCACCAGGACCATCAATCTGTCTAGGGGTGTCAAGCATGATGGCTAACGCTTGGCAACAGTACCGCGCTTTAGTGAGTCAGGGAGTGCGGGCAGAGCTTGCTGATCTTGAACGCTTGGTGTCCCCCGTACTTTTTGCGATCACGCTTCTCCTGTTATTTGCCTTTGCAATGGGGGATGTTGACGATTCCTTGCGCATCAGAGTGTATTTGGCGGAAACGATGCTGACGGCTTTATTTGCTCTTCAAGTCAGCTTTGCCAGATTATTTGAGCCGGACCGGCAAGATCGAGTGTTCGATCTGTTGCGCACTTATCCCGTTTCGCACACGGCTTTATTTTTAGCCAAGTATAGCCTCATATTAATCCTTGGGACGGCGACGATGATCCCAACATTAGTATTTGGAGCGTTTCTAAACCAAACTGCAAACCAGCACTTGTTTTCCTGGTCTGTTGTGGGGATCTCCCTTTTGGCGCTTGCTGGTCTTGGAGCTCTAGGTGTCTTGCTGTCGGCAATGACTCTGAAGGCTAATGCTCGTCAGATTCTTTACCCACTGCTTTATTTTCCTCTTACCGCTCCAGTTCTGTTAGCGGCGGTTCAATCGTCGCGTTTGTGTTTAGATGGCGGTCGTGCTGCGTCTGACATTAAGGCCTGGCTAGGCCTGCTTCTTGGCTTTGATTGCATCTATGTTACATTAGGCATTCTTTTGTTCACCGAACTTGTTGACGAGAGTTGAACATATGTTCTCTGTAGAAGATAAGCGCGAATTTTACGCTGGTGCGTTATTACAGTTCTTGGTCTTAGCACACTGGCTTGGTGCTTTTTATTATGCTCCAGTTGATATCCACCAAGGCCAGGTATACAGGATCATGTTTTTACATGTGCCCTGCGCGATTACCGCTTTTGCCAGCTCCTTGGGGCTTTGCATATTTAGTATCATTGGACTACGGCAGCGTTCTGAGTCAGTGATGGCTTGGGCTAAAGCCACAGCCGAAGTCGGACTTCTATTCACGATTTTGACGCTGGCCACTGGTTCTATTTGGGGACGCCCTACTTGGGGGACTTGGTGGACCTGGGATGCTCGGCTAACCACTACTTTTCTGCTCGCTTTGCTCTATGCGGGTTATTTACTACTTCATGCATCTATGCCGGCTGGCCCTGGGCGTGTCCGCGTTTGTGCTGTATTAGGAATTCTCATTTTTGCTGATGTCCCAGTCATATATAAGAGCGTCACTTGGTGGCGCACCCTTCATCAACCTCCAAGCATCATCCGTGAAGGAGGGTCTACGATGGATCCGGAGATCTTGTGGACTATAGTGGTGGGTATCGTCATTATGTGTCTATATTCCTCTTGGATGGTGCGGGTGAGGGGACGAAACATCCTGCTCACAGGACAGTTAGAGGCAGCATCTTTTGAACAGTTGAATGGCTAGAATCAAACAGATTTCGTGCCACCATAAAATGGCTAAGACTAAGCCATAGGAGGATTGCTAAGTGGAACCAGTGAGTGGCGTGGCTATGGATCCTGCCCCTTTTATTCTGATGGCTTATTGTGCAGGCGCTCTGGGTTTATTCGGATTTGCTCACTTAGCCATTTGGCAGCGTATGCAGTTGAGAACGCAGCTAGCAGTGGTGCGCCCAAATATTAAGGAATCAAACGATGGCTAAAAAAGGAAACGTACGCTGGATTGCCGGCGGCGTCGTAATCGCTGGTGCCATCGTTGGGATTTCGTTTCTCAATCTTGGTGATAATTTAATTTATTTTTATACGCCTTCGGAAGCGTACGCAAAAGCGGCGGAGCTGACCGGTCAGAATATCAAGGTCGGTGGGATGGTGATGCCGGGCAGCGTCAAGTGGCAGGCGGAGCAGCTTTCCCTTGATTTTGTGATGACGGATCTTAAGGGCCACGAGATTAAAGTGCACCATAACGGCACTCCTCCAGATATGTTTAAAGAGGGACAAGGTGTGGTGGCAGATGGGCGCATCGAAGATGGTGGCAAAGCGCTCGTGGCGCGAAGTTTGATGGTGAAACACTCAGAAGAATATAAAAAGGCCGGCGGCAACCATTCTTCGATGGATAAAGAATTGCTCGAACGCAGTCTCTTTAAAGGCCAACAGACTAACGGAAAGTAACGGTATATTATGCATCAGCAAGAGCAAGCAGCACTCGAGACGCCGACGATTCGGCGCCGGCGGCACGTAGTGATGACAGGGCTCATAGTGGTCGCTGCTGCTGCTCTAGTGGCTGTCCTCGGCTACGGTCTGCGGATAGATACCAGCAAGGTACCGCCCGCAAATATTGATAAGCCGGCTCAGGACTTTAGGGTGGCCTGGGTACAAGGTAAAGACCTAGTTTCTGCAGCTACTGGCGATCACTTCACGCTGGCAGATTTGAAGGGTCGTCCCGTAGTCTTGAATTTTTGGGCTAGCTGGTGTGTAAGTTGCCGGCAGGAAGCGGTCGAGTTGGAGAAGTTTTGGCAGGCTCATAAAGATCAAGTGCTAGTTGTCGGCATTGCGATTCAAGATAGCGCCGAGGATGCAAAAAGATTTGCCGCTTACTTCGGGAAGACCTATGCCATCGGTTTGGATGAAGATGGAAAGGCAGCTATAGATTATGGTGTCTCCGGTGTGCCGGAAACCTTCCTCATAGATGCACAGGGCGTCATAAGGCATAAGGAGATTGGCCCAGTTGGGGCGACTCAGCTAGGTCAACTCATCGGTAAGATCACCAGCAAGAGCTAGGTTCAACTTCTGCTACGGCGCAGTGATTGTGAAGCGCTGGCTCTGAATCACATAAGCTGGATGACCTGGAATCTGGTCGTCACTTTGCAGGGTCACGACATACTTGTAGGTCGTGCCGTTGTTGAAGTTGAAGATCGATTTTGGTGCGCTTATTGTGGCATTAGCTGTCGTTTTGCTAGCATCAAACAGTTTATATTGCGACGTCCAGATTAGGGTTGTGTCGCTATAAACACGAACATTCCAGAAAAATGAATTTAAAGGATCGCTAGAGCTTTTTGCGCTGAAGGGATTGGTAACTATTAGGTTGCCGCTATCCCAGGCACTTTTGGCAGTGGCGTCTGAACTTGCAGGTAGTGCACTCAAATCCAGTGGAAACGTCCACGGGAAGTCCATAATCCAAGCTTTCGCATCACTGCCAAATTTTAATTCCAAAAAAATGACGTCGAATGCACTTATGGTTGCTGTTGAAGTGAGTTTAATTTGAGTCTGGTACGTACGGGTGCCTGTTCCGTCATCCAAAAGAGAAACTAGAGACTTGCCTAGTACAGCCTCAGCTCCGCGCATTTGTACAGTTGGCGTTATTTCTGTGCCTTCCAAAACTTGCGTTGTAAAAGTGAGTTGCGTTAGGTTTTCCTTGGTATTTTCATCGGCAGTTTTTGTGACCTGCACCGAGAAATACTTAACGCCTTGAGTAAATAACTGTTTTCCGTTCGATTCATCAGCGGCAAATAAATCTAATTTTGTTGAATCCTTCTCTGCGTCGTAAGGATCTAGCCATTTAATCACGCCATTATTGTTATAATCTGAACTGGAACTTTTGGCCGTTGACCCGAGTAGTCCAAGGCCGCCACTCACTCGACCCTGGATATTTTGCATATACTGAGAGGTGAGTTGACTTGGTCGGGTCAGCCCAAGTTTGCTAACCCCAGTAGGTAGGTCTAGATTCTGTAGTTGAGCTGGAACACTGAAATTTTGAACCTCAATGCCGTCGAGGCTTTCTAACTGGATAATGTTGCCGGCATTAATTAATTTCGGTATCTGCGGGCTCTTGAATTTAACCCACTGACGAATGGCTTTACTTTCCGGAGCGGGTATCGATAGTACTGCTTGTATCCGATAATTTGGCGACAGTAGGGCTAGGGTTTGGTTTTGATCTGTCCGGAGATGCTTAAACTTGAACTTTCCGGAGGTGTTGTTGATTGTCTCGACGCGGGCAATACCAGTGTCGCGCTCGAATGCAGCTACTACCCAACCCTGAAGTGCTGACAAACTACCTTCAGAGGTCGAGGCAACACCTGATAAGTCATTATATGTGCCGCAAAGTGAGCAGGACGTTGCCGGGGACTGCCCAACATTGCCGCATCCGGCCAATGCGATGACCGCTGCATAAAAATGCAAATTTGTTTGCACTTCCCTCAAAGAGAACCTCCTGCGATATAAATGCTATCGGCAAAGGTAGCGACAAATTTAATCGGACGCGCTATCACACCTCCGATTTGTCTCTTGTCGTCGCAAATGGCCCATAAGCAAGTTCTGGATCGACCATGGATTTTTCTAAATTTACGCATATTAACCAAGCCTTCACTTGCATGAACTGTGGTCGCGAAGTCCCGCCTCGTACCAGCGGTTGTCGCAATCATTGTCCTTATTGTTTGACATCTCGGCATGTCGATATCAACCCCGGAGACCGCGCCAATAACTGCGAAGGCTTGATGGATGCCGTCGGTTACGAGCTGAGTGCTAAGAAAGGTGTCGTGCTGATCTTCCACTGCCGTCGCTGCCAGCAAGTGACTCGCAATATGGCGGCGAATGAAGACCCCAATACACCCGACAATTACGATTTGATTCTCACTCTGAATCGACCCCTAATAGACCGTTGAGTCTTATCGCTCGGCCAATGGGCATATGCCATGTCTCCAGCCGCTTACCGTTGGGCTAGACTGGAGGGGCAAACGCCGAGTGGTTTTGTATATCTTCGATTTAGCTAGGTATTTTGAGCTCCATAAGCAATTTTCGTTAAGTTTTCCTTGGTCTTTACCGAGATTCACTATTGGTTCGGTTGGAACAGGTTTCTTTAGGCCTAAATGCCTAAGATTGAACAGTTCTAATACACGAGAATTTTGGGGGACGCCGTGCGTAACTTGGCGAACAAAACCTTGGTAATCACCGGTGCGAGTTCTGGAATAGGCCGCGCGCTGGCCATGGCAGGTGCTCGACACGGAGCAAATCTGGCACTTTGCGATGTGGATGTTCTGGGGCTGGCCGCTACTAAGGCGGAAGTGGAACGACTGGGTGCTCGAGTTTTCACAGCACAAGTTAATGTCAGTGATGCACGAGCCATGCGCGTATTTGCGGCTGATGTCGTTAGTCATCTCGGTGGCGCCGATGTAGTGATCAATAATGCCGGAGTTAGTCTCAGCGATCTTGTTGGCGCCATGAAAATTGAAGACTTCGAATGGTTGTTTAGCATTAACTTTTGGGGGGTAGTGCATGGCTGTGAGGCCTTTTTGCCCCAATTGCGCCAGCGACCCAGCGCTCAAATAGTTAATATATCAAGCGTGTTTGGCTTGATTGGGATCCCAGGGCAGTCGGCCTACTGTGCCAGTAAGTTTGCTGTAAGGGGATACTCAGAGTCACTCCGTGCTGAACTTATGGGCAGCAAAATCGGGGTGACCGTGGTGCATCCTGGCGGGGTGAAGACCAATATTGTTCGCAACGGGCGTCATTATTCCGACGCAACAGGCGTAAGAGTTGATCCTGCGGTGCTTGCACATGAGTTTGAGAACCTGGTCCAGGTTACTCCGGAGCGAGCGGCAGCCATTATTTTGAAGGCGATTCGGCGTCGTCAGCGTCGTGTACTGATAGGCGCAGAGGCCTATTTTTTCGATGCTTTGCAGCGGTTATTACCTGCGTCTGCGGGTCAAATACTTGGTGGGCTGATGACTCGGTTGTTAAAGTTTTCTCGGCCGCATTCGGACGCTGTTGAAATTCCAGCTGACGGAGCTGCGTCGGGCAATAAAAAACCACCTCTTGCTG
>Ga0315284_10016650_pt1 | contig 10424 bp, 10 predicted proteins | sample YL17G09_16_MG_FD_203696 | JGI IMG/M metagenome (GOLD analysis project Ga0315284, IMG submission 203696) | Sediment microbial communities from Yellowstone Lake, YNP, Wyoming, USA - YL17G09_16 | ecosystem: Environmental > Aquatic > Freshwater > Lake > Sediment | place: USA: Wyoming | collected...
GGTTGGGTGAGGAGAGAGGTTAAGGAGAGAGGTTAGGGAGAGTTTTGGGAGGTGTGTCTGAGGAGGAGCGCAAATCGTTTTCGTCTCTCCTCTCTCTCGCCCTTCCATCCCCTCCCTCCTCCCACATAACTCACCAACCAGCAGGCTGACCGCCAGGGTGGCGGTCGCCAGGGTCTGGCCCGCGGCGGCGAGGAAGGCGGGGGCGTCGGGGCGGGGCGGGGCGAGCGCGCCGGCCGACCGGCTGGCCCCGGCCGAGACGGGCGGGCGCACGCGCGCGTGCACGCGAGTGGTGCACGCCCGACGGGTGGCGAGGGCGGGCATGTTTGTGTGTGTGTTGCTGCTGGTGAGAGAGGCCATAGTACACGGGGAGGTCGGGTGAGTCCCGGGGGGCGTGAGGAGGGGGGCAGCGCGACGAGACAGAGACTGCACTCACACCCGCACTCCCTCCCGCTTTTTATTTTCTTCCCTGTCCTCCCTGCGTGTGCCTTTGCGCGCGCCCACGAGCGCCCAGGCCTCCCCTGCCCGCACACGCCCGCGCCACACACAGGCCCGTGCGCGCGTGCCCTGAGGGGGCCCGTTTTTTTACCCACGGAGAAGGTTCCTTTGCTTCCCGCGCGAGCCCCCCTGCACATTCCGCCCTCCGTTGAAAAGCCCGCGGCCGCCCCTGCTCCGACCCTGAGCCCCTGAGACCGCAGGTGCGTGGAATTTGTGCTGGGCAAGCCCGGACGTGCGTGGAGGTGGTGGGGCGACGAGTGTGGGGGGGAACGCGTTTGCACCGTCGTCGGAGAAAACGTTTTCCCCCCGCCGCCAGCCTGCAACGTTTTGCGCCCTTCCTCACCCTCCCCGCCACCGGGACCACACCCCGCCCGCCTCGCCTCGGCCCACATGGACGATGGCTCATCGGCTGGGGTACCTTGCCAGGGGGTGGCGGGCGAGGGCCGGGGCGGGCAGGGGCGCTGGAAGTCACTTGACATCTCTCTCCTGACCGTTCACGCCAAAACCCCGCTCCTCCCCTCTCTCTCTCTCCGCGCGCACAGACATGCTGCGCTTCCGACGCCCGCGCCCCTCGGCCTACGACTCCGCGACCTCCCTGGCCACGCCGGGCGGCACCCCTGAGAAGGTGGTCGACCCGGGCACGCCGGGGTCGGCGTCGCTGGCCCGCCTGGCGTCGACCGCTGAGGCCGCGCCCGCCCCCTCCACTCCGCCTCCCCTCTCCTCCTCCCCGCGGGTCAAGGTCATTGACTATGTCGGCGCGGCAGCACGGCGGCATGGCAAGCGGTACCGGTGAGTGTGGCATGGAGAGAGGAGAGGGAGGGAGAGGGGGAGAAACAAAACAAAGCAGGGCATCGGGGCGCTGCCCCCCGACCCGGACAGCTCACTTTACTTTTTTTTTTTTTTTTTTTTTCCCCCCCCACACACGCAGCCCCATCGCCGACGCGGTCGCCCTCTTCCACGCCCTCGCCTTCGCCTACCACGCCTCCGTGTGGGGCTGGCACTGCACCCCCGCCGCGGGCGCCCTGCCCGGCACGGCCGGCTTTGGCTGGTTTTTCCGGTACCTCACCTTTTATGCCTACACCCTCCAAACCCTGTCGTTTGGGGTGGCGGCCGCGGCCGCGCTCCACCCGGCGTCCCCGCCGCGCCGCAAGGCCGCCCTCCGGGCCGCCGCCGATGACGCCGCCTGCGCGGTGTTCGGCCTGACCAACGTGGTGACCGTGATGTATTACGGCCTGGAGGCCGCGACGGCGGGCGTCGTGGAGGGCGGGCCCGCCCCCCGCCCGCCCTGGCTCGGGCGCTCGGTGCACGTGTTCAACGCGGCCGCCGCCTGGGCCGACCTGCTGGTGTCCCACCCCCGCTCCTTCTCGCCCCGGGCCGCGTCGCTGTCGCACGCGTCGGCGGGCGCCTACGCCGCCTGGCTGCTGGTGGTGCGGGCGGGGGCGGGGGCGTTCCCGTACCCCATCCTCAATGCGCTCCCCATGCCGTGGGGGTACCTGGGGCTGACGGGGACGGCGCTCGCCCTGTCTGCGGGCCTGTTTGCGCTGGGGCGCCGCCTGTCGACGCCGCTGCTGCGGGTGAAGGCCAAGGCGGGGTGGCCGGTGGCGGGGGTTTAGGGGGGGAAATTGGGGGCGGTGTGTCGTGTTGAAGTGAAAGTGATGTGGAAAAAAAAAAAAAAAAAAAAAAAAAAAAAAAGGTCTGGTTATTTTCCTTTCCACCCTTCCCTGCCCGCCCGCGCAAATGCAAGCCCGCCTCCTCCTCCACGCCCGGGGCACCACCCCCCTGGCCCGCCCCTCCGCGAGTGGGCGCCCCGCCCTGGCCGCACGTTCCTGGCGGACCAACTTCTTCGGGTGAGTGGACGCGGGCGAGTGCTTGGCGCGTTTTTTTGTGTGTGTGTTTCCTCTCGTGCCAGCGACGCCGCGCGGGCGCTGTCTCCCCCGCTCTCTTGTCTCCGACCGCCCGCCCCTCACCTCAGGCACCCCACCCCACCCACCAGCCAACCGGATGACGATGACGACACCACGCCCTCGCCCTCCTCCTCCACCCGCACCGCCCTCAACGGGGCAGCCACGGGCGGCGCGGCGTCCCCATCGCCATCCCCTTCCTCGCCCGTCGCCGGCGTCGTCGCGGGCGCGGCCGGCTCGGCCGCCCGCCTCGTGGGCGGGGCGACCGCGGCGGGCGCGGCGGCGGCGGCCAAGCTGGAGTCCTTCCGCCTGCCGGAACTGGATGAGGACCAGGCGAGTGGAGAGAGGCGAGAGAGAGAGAGGAGGGGAGGAGGAGAGGGGCCACAGGTTTCTCTCCTCTCTTCCCGCGCTTGCTTCTTGCACACTCATTTTTTTTTTTTTCCCCACTTCTCCGTCACAGTTTGACATGCTCAAGGACATCGCCGACCCGGCCACCTTTGGGCGGCGCGGAGAGTGGCTGGTCGTCCTTCAGGCCGCCGCCCTCTTCTTCGTGTTCTTCCCGCCGCACGCGGTGTCGGTGGCGGTCCAGCTGGCCGGCCTGGGCGCGGCCGCGGGCGGCGCCGTCTTCATCGTGGGCGGCGCGACTGCCCTCGGCCCGCGCTCCCTCTCCCCCTTCCCCACCCCGCGCCCCACTAACGTGCTCACCACGACCGGTGCCTTCGCCCTGGTGCGGCACCCCATGTACGCCGGCCTGCTCGCCCTGTGCGCGGGGCTGACAGCGGTCTCTGTCAACCCGGGCCGCCTCCTGGCCACGGCCTGCCTGGCGGCCGTCCTGCGGGAGAAGGTGCGGGTGGAGGAGGGGGCGCTGGCGGCGGTGCATGGGGCGGCGTACGAGGCGTACCGGGAGCGGGTGCGGGCGCTGGTGCCGTTTGTGTATTGAAGAGGGGAGGGGTCATCAAACAAACTGCAGAGACCCACCAAGCAAAGAAAGTACATAGTACATGCACGCCCTTTTTCGTCACCCCTCCCCTCCCATCACGCGGGCCCGGCGGCATGGGCGCCAGCAGCAGCAGCAGCAGCAACAACAACAGCGTCGCCGCCGCCGCCAGCACTCCCTCCACCACCGCGCCCCCGCCCCAGCGGTGGCCGCCGCCGCCGCCGCGCCGCCGCCTCCTTCTTCTTCCCGCCGTCACTCGCCGCCACCGCCAGCCCCAGCAGCCCCGGCGGCGGGCGCACCGTCATCGTCCGCTCCTCCCGGCACACGGCTAGCACAAACTCGTCCGCAAAGGGGAGGAGGAGGGTCGGTGCGGCGGCGAGCGGCGGGGAGGGGAGGGTGGCGGGGGAGGGCGCGCCACCCACCCCCCCGTCCTCTTCGTCTCCCTTTTCATCCACCACCGCCCCGCCCTCCGCCGCGGCCGCCGCCCGGGCCGTGGCCAGGCCTGCCGGGTGCAGGGCGATGCGCAGCGTGTCGAAGGGGCCCGTGCCGGAGTAGACGTCGACGATGGTGCCCAGGGGCGCGCCCGCGGCGGCGGCGGCGGGCGTGCTTGCAGGGAGGGGCCCGCCCCCGCCCCCGCCCCCGCCCCCGCTGTCGTCGCCGCTGGTGGCGGGCGCCCCGCCGCCTCGCCCGCGCCCGGCAACCCCCACCAGGCTGACCGCCATGCCCACCAGTTCCTGGACGTAGAATTCAGCGTCCCCGGCGAGGGGCGGGCTGTGAAGGGAGAGGAGAGGGGAGTGTGTTGTGTGCGTGGGGTTGTGAGTGGTGTCGTCTCTCCTCTCTCTCGCTCCATGCCCCCTCTCAACCAACCTTTCTCCCTCTCCTCTCCACACCCCCACCACTCACCGCTCCGCCGCCGACACCCACAGCTCCTGGTTGCACAGCACGCTCGCATCCTCTGGGTTTGTGACGCCTTTCACCCGGACCAGCCACACTTCCCGCCCCTTGAGGAGGGCGGGGCGGCCGGAGAGGATGGTGAGGCGGGCGTGGGTAGGCGCGCCCTTCCCGCCGCCTGCCCGCCCGCCAAGCGCGCGGCCGCCGGCCCGGGGCGCCGCCCACGCGGCCGCCCCCGCCCTCCCCAGCCGCCCTGCCGGGTCGTCCGTGACGGGGAAGACCCGGAGCTCTCCCTTCAGACCGTGCGGGGCGCCGATGGTGCCGATGAGGACCAGGTCGGCGGGCGGGGGCGGGAGGGGCGGAGGAGGAGTGGGGGCTGAGGCGGTGGCGGCGGCGGCGGCGACAGCCGCGTCCTCGCCGAGGGGCGTCGCCCTGGCGGGCAGGCCACGCCTCCGCGCACCCGCGACTGGCGCCCGATGTAGTAAGCATAGGCTGGAGCCTGCGTGAGGGGTGGGCCGGTGTGTGCGGGTGGGTGGGAGCGCCGGGGCGGGCGCCCGGGCGGCCAGGGTGGCATGCAGCCGTTGCATCATTTTTCACTTTTTCAACTAGTGGCACACCTTTTTTTTTTTTTTTTGCTCACGTTCTTTTGAGAGTCGCTGTTGTTTTCGACGCGCACACAAGAGCTCTTGCTGCCTGAGGGCTAATCACCCCCAGCGCCTGCGATGGTGCGTATACAGGACGAGAAATCACGCCTGCCACAAGAAAGGTTGGGGGGACAAGGCCAAAGCCTGCTCTCTGCTTTTTCTTGGGCCGCCGCCGCCGCACACCTAGCCGAGCCGCATGTGTCTTTCTCACACCCTCCCCCTCTCCATTCACACCCAGGTCAAGAAGGTCACCCGCCTACGGGACAAGGCGGCCCGGGCGGCCAAGGTTAGCCAGAGAGAGATAGATAGAGAGAGAGAGAGAGAGAGAGAGAGCGACAAAGAGGGGCAGCCGCGTCCCCTGTGGCGCGGCCTTCCAACTCCCTCCCCCGTCTCTCATTCGACCTCTTCCCGTCCCCACCAGGCTGGCCCCGCCACCGCCACGACCGCCGCCCCGCCCGCCGACGCCCCCCTCCCGCCCTCTCACATCCGGGCCAAGCTCGTAAAGCGCCTGCACTTCTTCGACCGGGTCACGGGAACGGCGCGGAGGAAAGGAGGAGGGGGCGGCGTGTCAAAGCCTGTGGCTGCTGCTGCTGCAAAGACAGCGGCACCGCCCCCAGCGGCCCGGCCCTCCGCCTCCATTGCCGCCCTCCTGGCCCGCCCGCTGGGCACGTCCCCCCTCGTCCGGGGGACCCGCCTGGGCCCCTCCCCCTCCGCCCTGCGCCGGGCCAAGCGCAAGGCCAGGGCGGGCGCGGCCGTGGGGGGCGCCCTGAAAGATTTGGGGCGCCACCTGGCGGCCGCAGTCGAGGACGCCGTGGCGGCTGCCAGGCTGCACCCCGCGCCGCCCACCCCCAACTTTTCGCGGGGCAGGGTGCGCATGGCGGTGGGGGCCGTCGAAACCGCCCGCCTGACAGCCGTCGTCGCGCACCCGGCCTTCTGCGCGGACCCTGTTGCCGCCATCGGCGCCCACCTGGCCGCCTCCTCGCCGCCCGTCGCGGCGGGGCGGGCCCGGCCGGGCGCGGGCGCGGGCGCGGGCGCGGGCGCGGGGGGTGGCGACCCGCAGCGCGCCCGCCAGCAACGCATTCGGCGGCGGCGGGAAGCTAAAGCGGCGGGGCGGAAGCGGGGGGCGATGGCGCTGGGTTGAGAAGATAGAGGGAGAGATGACGACGGACGACGGACGACGGACGACGCGTTTGTTTTAGAGCGGGGTGTGAAAACATTTTCTTTCTTTCTTTGATAACATTTTTTTTTCTCTCTCTCCCATCTCACTCCTTCACCGTCAGCGCCCCGCCCACGCACGCGTACGCCGCCCACCCCCCTCCCACCCGCACCGCATCCGCGCCATCCCCGCCCACCCGACGAAGGCGCAGTTGCAGGGCGGCCCCGTCGGTCGCCAGCAGCCCCGCCGTCAGCCAGACGGCGGGCGGGAGGGCGGACAAGGAGGCGCCCCCCGCCTCACCGCACGGCAGCTGGAAGGTGGCCTCCAGGGCCCGGCCGGCCACGCTGGCGAGCAGCCGCCCCGCAGGCGGGAAGAGGAGGAGCGTGTTGGTGTCATCATTCTGGACAAGCAGGCGGGAGCGGCGGCCCCTGACGGGCGGCGGGGCGCTCCCGGCCGTGCCCCCAACCTCGACCACCTCGCCCTCCTCGCCTGTTTTCGTCACCAGGCGCACCGCCAGGGAGGCGGACGACGCGGCCCTCGCCCCGCGCGCCCACACCCGCACGCAAATGCCTTGCTCAGATGGAGGCCCGGTCGCCGCGCCGCCCGCGCCGCCGCCCGCCAGCCTGGGCTCCGCGGCCAGGGCGTCGGCGACCGCGAGCAGCCCGGCCCCCGTGTTCGCGCAGTTTTTGCCTCCTTTGCCTCCCTCCAGCAAGGCCGCCGCGGCATCGGCCGCGACGCCGGCCCAGTCCATGGAGGCCAGGGCAGTGGCCAAGGGGGTCGGCATCTCCTGGATGAGGAGCGGGGCGGAGGAGAAAAGGAAAGAGGAAAGGGCGGCCCCCCCACCCCCACCCCCACCCCCAGCACCAGTGGCCGCCGCGATGGCCGCCACGGCCGCCAGGGGGCCGCCGCCGCTGTTGCCGCCGCCCGCTCCTGCTGCAATCACCCCTTGCAGGGCGGGCAGCAACAGGCCTGCCAGGGGCGGCAAGGCATCGTGGTGCGGCCCCGGCGCCCGCAGCGCGGCGGCCAGCCTCTGGGACACGGCGGCGGCCGCCCCACCGCCGCCGCCGCCGCCGCCGCGCCCGCCCCAGGCGGCGGCGGGCCCGGCCACCAGCCACAGCGCGGCCAGCCAGGCGTGGCCGGCGTGAGGGGGCAAGGTAGCCGCCACTTCCACCGCAGACACGGCCGCCCACCCACCCCCGCCCCGGCGCAGCAGGGCGCCGGGAGCGGCGGCCTGTGTCGGCGCCGCCCGCGCCTCCCACGGCGGGGCGGCCAGCAGTGCCGCCAGCGCCGGCACCGCCCCGCCAGTCGCCAGGCGCCCCGCCACGCCCGGGCCCAGGTCACTGGCGCGCTGGGCCAGGCCACGCAGGGCGCCCAGGGCGGCCAGGGACGCGGAAAAGGCGGCCTCAGCGCCCGCGGACGCCGGGGACGCGAGGGCTGCCGGGGCAGCGGGGGTGGCGCCGGTGGTCGCTGCTGCGGCTGCTGCCGCCTCCGCACAGCCCCGCGCCTCCGCCCCGTCCAGCCACCCCACCGCGCCCACCGCCCAGGCTGCCGCGTCCACGGCCGCCTCCTCCCCGCCGTCTCCACCAAACACCAGGGCGGACGCCACGTCGGACAGGAGGACGAGGCCGAGCAGGGAGGCGGCCGCGGGCTCCTGGAAGAGGGCGGCCTCCGCGCCGAGGGCGGCCGCCGCCCGGGCGGCGCCCTCCTCCCCTCCGCTCACCGCCAACGCCGCCGCCACGGCCGGCCAGGCCCTGAAACGCCAGGCGGATGCATAGGACACGGCCCGGACCAGGGCCGGGATGGCGCCCGGCGTGGCCGCGAGGGCGGCGGGGACCCTGTCGGGGTTGTGAGGGCGGCCGCTGCCGCCGCCCTCCTCCTTTTTTGGGGGGGCCGTCCCCTTCTCCGTCACCGCGCTCGGTTGCCGTCCTCCTGCCGCCCGTCCCAATGCGTCCGCGTATGCGGTCAGGGCCAGTCTTACCAGGGCCGCATGCTGGGCGGCCCAGGCACGGGAACCGACCTGGTAAAAGGGAGGGGAAGGGATGGATGAGAGGGGGAGTTACCAAACGACACGTCAACCAACCTGTCCCTTTTCATTTTTATCATTTCTCGCATCTCACCACGCCCGCCGCCGGCCCCGCCAGGGTTGCCGCCCAGGCCCAGAGGTCGGCATCGGTGACGGCTGATGAACAGGAGAAGGCGCCTGGGGGGGGGGGCTCCAGGGAGAGCAGGGCGGAAGAGGAGGAAGTGGTGGGCGGCCGCATTGTTGAGCTGAAACGCATTCTGTGAGGGTTCTGTTTTGGACTACACGCCCCCCCCCTCTCCCATATCTCCCTCTAAGAAACGCAGACAGCCCCCGCCGCCCCGCCCCGCCACACGCTCACTCACCCCCCTCCCTCCTCCTCCTCCTCCTCATCCCGCCGCCTCGCCAGCGCTTCCGCGACAGCCTCCAGCCGAGCCGCCGCTTCTGCGCCCTCATCCACGGGCGCATCCACCTTGCCCGGCCAGGCCGCCGCGGGCCGGGCGGCCGCCGCGGCCGCGGCCGCGCCCGCCCACGCGTGCGCCAGGGCGAGCAGCGCCGCCGCCCGGGCCAGCCGGGCAGCCTCGCTGCCGTCCTCGCTCACCGCCAGCGCCGCCCCGGGAACGCCCACCCCGCGCACCACGCACCGGGCCACGCCGCCCAGCGTCGAGCTCACGTCCACCTTGGCGGCCGCCCACAGCGCGCCCAGCATGGCCGGCAGGGCCGCCGCCTCCAGGCGGGCCTTCTCCGCCGCGGCGGTGGGCGGGGGAGGAGGGGTAGGGAGAGGGGGAGGGGGAGGGGGAGGCTCGCGGCTGCTGCTCCCTGGCGGCACGCTCTCCACCGCCTGGGCGGTGGCAGCGGTGGCAGCGGCGGTGGCAGCGGTGGCAGCGGCGGCGGCGGCAGCGGCGGCGGACGCGCCCTCCTCCTCCACCCGCGCCCGCCGGTCGGCATCCTCCAGCTGGAGGGTGAGCGCCGCCACCCGCACCGCCGCGCCCGCGGCCTTGGCCCGGCCGGCCAGGGCGCCCCAGGCGAGGCGGGTGGACAGGGCGACGCCGCGCAGGGAGGCCCCGCCCGCGAGCTCCCGCTCCGCGGCCGCCCCGTACGCCTTGGCGACCGCGCGCAGCAGGGGGACGCCAAAGCAGGCGCCCGCGAGGGCGCGCCCCTCGACCGCCGCCGCCGCCACCCAGGCGTCCGCGGCGGCAGGGCCGGCCGCGTGCGTGTGGCCGCGCAGGCGGCGGGCGAGCTTGGCGGCCAACAGGGCTCCCCGCCCCGCCTGGGCGGCCGCGGCCTGGGCGGCGCCCGCCCGGAGCGCGTCCAGCGAGGCGCCGCCCTCCGACGCGGCGGCCGCCGCCGACGCCGCCCGGGCCGCCGCTGCCAGCCCGAGCTCGCCGACCAGCCCGCTGAATCGCCCCCCGCCAAACAGGGCGCCGAAGAACGCGGCCCCGTCCAACCCGGCCGCACCCTCCCGCCCCGCCACCGCGGCCAGGCCCCCTCTGTCGTAGGCAGCCCGGGCGGCGGGGTCTGAGAGGACCTCGTACGCGCGGGCGAGGGCCTGGAAGCGGGCCGCCAGGTCGGCCGCGTCGACGGCGGCGGCGACGGGGGTGGGGATGGAGGTGGTGGGGGTGGAAGGGCCGCCACCGCCGCTGCCACCACCGCCAGCTGCAGCAGCGGCGGCAGCAGCGGCGGCGGCCGCCGCGGCGTGGACGTTTTTTTGGCCTGCCGCCTTGTCTGGGTGCACCAGGCGCGCGCGCGCGTGGAAGGCGCGCTTGATCGCCGCCCCGTCCGCGGACCGGGCCACGCCCAGGACGGCGTACAGGTCATCGGCGGGCGGCGGCGCAGCAGGACCGCGCGCCACACCCGCTGCCGTGGCAGCAGGCGCCGTCGCGGGGGCCACGGCCAGGGCGGTCGAGGGCGCGTCCACCCACGCCCGGCGCTCCCTGTCCCAGGCCGCACCCCGCGCCCGCGCGCGCACGGCGTCGGGGGTGGCGGCCACGCCCCGCACGATCTGGGCCACGCCCACGCCCGCGCCCAGGACGGGCATCACGACCAGGCCCGCCACGCCCGCCGCCAAGCCCTTGGCGAACCCGGCGCCCCCCTCGCTCACGGCCCCGAGCGCCGGCGCGGCCACCACGCCCGCCACCCCGCCGAGCACCCCTTTTGCAAAGGACTTGGCGCCCGAGGACAGGCCGGCCTTCCAGTCCCGGGGCTTGCGGGTGGAGAAGATGTCGTTGAGGGAGACGTTGTCGGCAGCAGGGTCGGCGGGCGCGCCCGGAGGAGGGGGGGGGTGCCGGGGGATGGGAGAGGAGAGAAATAGAGGGGGGGGGGCGTTTTTTTTTTTTTTTTTTTTTTTTTTTTTTGGTAGCCGGGAGGGGACGGGGTAAAA
>Ga0315284_10016651_pt1 | contig 10423 bp, 9 predicted proteins | sample YL17G09_16_MG_FD_203696 | JGI IMG/M metagenome (GOLD analysis project Ga0315284, IMG submission 203696) | Sediment microbial communities from Yellowstone Lake, YNP, Wyoming, USA - YL17G09_16 | ecosystem: Environmental > Aquatic > Freshwater > Lake > Sediment | place: USA: Wyoming | collected...
TTTCGTCATGGTACGTATAAAGATGACGGAAAACAAATAGACCCGCATTTGTGTAAGGAAGAATGCGATGAATTGGTGGAAAGTGGTGAAATACATGGATGTGGTAAGCCGTTTCAAATCATTGTGGTTGACGGCAAAGCGGAAGTATTAATATGTGATTATGTTTGAGCTCTATCTTCTGCGCGTTCTCCTTGCGCCGCGTTTCAAAGTGCGCCGACCCTTTCGCGAACGTGTCCCTTTTCGGCTTGCGCGACGTCTCTTTCTGACAACACCACCACCACCACGGAATCTTGCCGGTTTATTTGCATTAGAAATAGGACAATCTGCGAACATGAACCGCTCGCTAGTTACATGGGATACATCCCAAGCTCCAATCGGTTGGTTGAAGCTACGCGCACCACTAAACATGGAAGTCATATTAGTTACCTTGGATACGTCCCAATCACCAATCGGTTGGTTGAATGCTAATGCAAAATTAAACATATAATTCATCTTAGTTACCTTGGATACGTCCCAATCTCTAATCGGTTGGTTGAAATTTTTTGCCAAAGAAAACATGAATCTCATGTCAGTAACCTTGGACACGTCCCAATTCCCAATGGCTTGATTGAAGGTATATGCATTCCAAAACATGTTTTCCATGTTGGTAACATTGGAGACATCCCAGTGTCTAATGTCGTCGTTGAAATTTTTCTTGGCTCTAAAGAGGTCCCTCATGTTTGTCACGCTGGAGACATCCCAGTAGCCAATATGGCCATATCGTTCTTCGGCCTCAACACGATTACTGCACCAGAGATTCACTGCTGGCCCAATATCTGCATCGGTTCTCTTCAAAATTTCATGAATTCTTTGAAATGGACCAAATTCGAACTCCATAAAAAGTGGCTGGATGAACCTGAGTTTCCTAGGGTTTGTCTTCTTGATCCGCCTCAAATATCTGATCATATCATATTGTTCTTCTGTAATCCTGTTTGGAGGCCTCGTTGGAGGGAGAGCATCCATTATATATATAACAATAATTTAATTATACTTAATATGTGTAATGAGACATTTTACCACTTTGGGTAAACGCAATGAAAAAAGATAATATAATTTGTTTTTTGTTTTTATTTGGTAATTATGTTATGCAAACGGACTTGGTGGAGGAGAAGTAGATGGGCTACGTGGCCAGTATTCAAGTGTATCGGATTCGCGAATACGTCCGCGTTCAAATTCGTCGTTATTTTTACGCGGAAGCGGAGTCGGGGGTGGGCGCGGAGCGGAGGCCATTTGAGCATAAGTGCGTCTTGGCGGTGAAGACGATAGTGTAGTAGTTTCTGTAGGTGTGTTTGTGTTTGTATTTGTGTTTGTATTTGTAATAACCGGTTTCGCAGGCCTTTGCGACGTACGTTCGGACGATCGGTTCGCAGAAATCTTCCAAAACCACGGGTCGTCGTATATAATCTTGACTTCTTTACCAGACAATAATAATGTTCGTGCCCTATCCGCAACATTATTAGAATACCACTTACTGAAATGAATAAAGACGCGCTGAAAGTCTTCCCCCTTTTCGTTCTTTCGGCGCACCATATCTATGTGGTCGATTACGCCCAAATTTAAGTCGTTGATTGTTTTATATACATGACTACGTGTTATATTGACGAACGTTCGCGGAATACACATACTAGGGACATTATCTGCAATGGTTTCAAGATTGATTGTGGTCATAACAAATGTTATATATGTTGGTTATAAATAACATTTCACGGGGCAGTTAGTTTCATTTTTTTTAGAAACAACACGGACAAAACGCGTGTTTCAGATTGTCCATAAACGACCGAGGACGTTTCGTCCATTCAGTCTTCATAAGTTCTTTAAACTTGACGAAATCCATATCGGAATCTGGTTCGTATTGCTGTACTTTGCCATTTATATCAAGATAATCGAAATAGTCGTAATGAGTTCGGTTTTTGTCATTGTACATGTAGCATTGAATAGTAATACACGTGTGCTTGTTCTTTTCCAAATTAGTTAGTTTGTGGATTTGATTGAGCGTAGGGCTAATCCAAGTTATTTCATCTTTGTAAAAAGTCTTATTAGCGAAAGGAACAACCCCGTCTTTATCGGAACATAAAAACGGATATAGCTCTACAAAGATATGGCCGTGCAATACACGAATAATCGCATCTGCCGAGGCATGACTATGTATGGGTGAATAATGTCCAATAGGCCAGATTTCCATTACATAGGGTATTCCTGGCGACTCGCCATTGTTCTCTCCGAGAGTAATTCGCAAATAGGTTTCAAGGATATTCGGTTTATCCTTGTTAAATTCCGTGCTTTTCTCCAGTAATCTTGTATTACACCAGCAACCAGGTGTAGCTATGCTATATTCAATCGCCTTGGTAAAGTCGGGAAAATCGGCATCATCCAATACAAATTTCTCTCCCGCAATACAATCATATAATACTTGCGATGTCATGGATAAATTGGATTTGGGTAAATATTTACTACGGGCAATGTCGCTCATGACTAGTTCATGCGTGTTTTTAACAACAAGTGGTATTTTGTTTGTTATTGGGTCGCGCAATAGTTTCATTGGGTGAATAGAGAGACTTTCTTTGGATATGTAAATATGAGTAATACCTTCTAAAAATTGTTTATTTTCTTTCCATATGTCTTTATTTGTGTTTGGGAATTCGTATTTATATATGATATTATCTAGACGCGCCTCGCCGATACCAGCATATAATTTTTGATTCTGAGAATCAATACTGAACCAGTAATACGCTCCGGATTGATTTGTTAATCCCTTAGTGTTAGTAGGATCTTTCAACTGCACGCAATTGAAAATAGTATTTACATTTACATTTTTTGCAGTAAATTCTACGCGAATTCCGTTTGCTTGATTGGCGTCATAGAAGGTGAATACACAAGGGAACTGGTTCTCTCTGTTCTCAAAAATAAAGACACCTTGACCATGAATCATTAATTTGATGTCTTCACAAGACATACTATCGTTTGAGCTAAATAAAAGGGCCTTTGGTGAATCCCCGTGCATAATATTGGTGTTGCTTAACATTATTATGTAATATGATAATATAATATTTATCTATTTAGACATATAAATATATAAATATACATAAATATATAATCATGACAATGAAGGTTAGATTTTTCTCTAGTTTTGGTGATTCTGCTTGTGTTAAATCTATATATGAACGTTTATGTGAAACGCATCTTATTGATTTTTATGGCGATGATAAAAAAATAGTCATTACAAATTACGATGATTATACGCATGTCATTATTATGAATACTGCGATGCCCATGTTAAAAAACATACCTAAACAAAATGTTATTGGATTATCATTTGAACCACCTGAGTTTTTAGGTTTAACCAATGAATTTATTCACTATGCGCAAAAATACATCAATAAGTATTTTATTGGAGAAAAGGGTAGTTTACCATCACCATTTACAGAAGGATTTGGTTATATGTGGCATAAACCGCCGATTAATTATCCCTTAATTAAAAATAAAATCATGTCAATTATGGTAAGTGAAAAACAAAATGCGCCTGGGCATATTTATAGACATAAATTGGTTAATGCAATTATTAAATCAAACTTGCCCATTGATATTTATGGTAGCGGATGTAAATATTACACATCATTGAATGATAAGAGAGTAAAGGGTATGTTTGATAATATAGAATTATTCGAGAACTATGATTTTCATATTTGTATTGAAAATTTCCAAACAAATCACTATTTTTCCGAAAAAATAATGGACCCATTGATATGTAGTTCTATGCCAATCTATCTAGGTTGTCGAAATATTAAAAATTATTTTAATGATAATGTTATTTTATTATCAGGTAATATTGAAACAGATATGCTATTGTTATCTAATATTATTAAAAATCCAGAACAATATAAGAAACATATAAATTTAGATGAAGTCAAAAATAGAATTAATTTAATAAAAAATATTGAAAGTTTATTTTAACGTCGACGTTGTGATTTTCTGCTCCTCATTCGTTTGGTATTTCTTTTAGTTTTCTTAGAACGCCTCTTTTTACTACCTCCCAGGTTAAGTGCAGTTGCTAATACTGCTCCAGGTACTGCTGCCGCAGTTGTCAACCCCAATTTTACTGGCGCTGCAGCGGTTCTTCCGACTTTTGACCCAACACTTGATATGTGTTGACAACTTCCCTCATAACGATTTCCTTTTGGGTCGCGACCTTCTCTAATTTCTGACATTTTATCGTCACCTTTCGAATCAAAACATCTAAATTTATTTTGCGATAGATTACACATTCCAGTTGAACTAGCATAACAATCTGTTCCGACATTGTCACCACCAAGAACGCTACCACTGGATGATTTATTATTACAACAATATGTCTGCACTTTTTTGCCACTTGTGATTGCGCTTAATCTATCAAAAAATCCGCCTCTTTTTTTCATAGATCGCTTTTTACCCATGTTCTAATATATTGATAGAAAAGATTACAACGAGAGAATGATTATGTCGTCAGAACTTATGCATGTATCTTCTTTCACAACAGACGCGGGGCATGCTATTTGCGCAGAGGGAATATTATTACTTTGTTGCCAACAAGTGTACGCACCATTTAAAATTTGGTTAGTGCATAGTAGCGCGACGTAATTCGCACCACCGAAGCCTTGCCTTAGCGCGCTCGCACTCATGTTATGTCCGATAGATTTGTATAACGCAGATGGTGTAGGAATGCGGTTTGTTAAATCTAACGCTTCATTAAAGTAGTCGAGTTGCGACAATCCACTGCAAGTGCCGTGTTTTGACCATTCGTGTTGCCAAAAACTATCATAAGATGGGCTATTAACGTCATATTGCACATCGGGCCAATATTGCGTCATTTTGTTCATGCCGATTTGTTGTGGAACACTCATATCAAATGCTTCAGTTGTGCAAGACGCGGGATATCCAGTCGTTGCATATTGAGGCCATAGACCATGAATAGTAAAGTTGGTTGTCCAATATGGCAACGGCTCACTACAACCAGGATATTTTTGGTTATGGCAAAATCCTGGTGTCCATGAATATGCATAAACATATATTTGCGGTTGTGATTGACATTGCACGTTTATTAAGACATTGCATAAAAATAAACACAAGAAGAGAGCTCCCAATGGATACATTATTATTATATATAGTAATAGATTATATTGTTTACAAATATATTATTTTGAAATATACGTTGAACTGGGATTAAATTTATGTATGCTAACAATAATGAATATAGTAACGGGAGAGAAAATACAAAATTTATGCGATTATTATCTTGGAACACAAGATCAATTTAATTATAATCCCTTTATAAAATCTAAACCCTACAAACATTTGTGTATTGATTCTTTAGATATAGAAAAACAAATAGCAAATATTACCATTAATAATTTGTTTTGTTATCTTCCATTATTAGAAACGCATTTACGAGTATTAGTGAATATATTATCTAAGATAAGAAACCCAATTAATTTGTTTTTTCATAATGGCGATACTACATTTACTCAAAACCACAGCAATGCATTATTAGAAAACAATAATATTTTATGTATTTATAGTCAAAATTTAAGTATACCTCCACATGACAGACTTAAACCGCTACCAATTGGGATCGCAAATTCAATGTGGTGTCATGGTAATATATATACATGGGTATCAAGATTACATGTTCCTTTGCCAAAGAAACAACATCTTATTTATTTTTATTTCGAAATTAATACAAATGTCCATAAAAGGCAAAGATGTTTTGATATTATCCAGTCAAAGTGTATTGAATCTCAACCCAAAAGATCGTTGTCTGACTACATACAAGCGCTATCAACATTTAAATTCGCGATTTGTCCCGAAGGAAATGGAATTGATACGCATCGTTTTTGGGAATGCTTATATTTAAAGGTTATTCCGATTTGTCCACGAAATATCATAACGGAATATTATAGCAATTTTTTTCCTGTTGTATTGTTGGATAAATGGGAAGATTTAAATATAAATGCCGTTGGAACCTTTTATGAAACGTGTAACTGGTCAAATTATGACAAGTTGTTTGATATTACGTACTGGGAAAATCCTTATTAATCATATTTTTACTATGTGTGTCTAAATATGATTTTACAATCTCCATAATGTTTGATATTGATGCAATATCTTAGTTGCACCCATCTTTTCCAATTCTAGATTTACGAGTGAGCCCTTACCGGCTATCTTGGGATTAAATTGTCGTTTCAATGTTGTATATATGGAATTATTTTGCCCATCATCTAACCACTCTGGTGAAACTGGCGTATCGTCAATCAAAATGATGCTATTTTTATGAAGTAAATGTTTTACCCGATTGAATTCTTCTAAATGATGCATAGCACATGGTAATGGGTTCAAAAAATCTATGTTGTTGTTATCCAAATATAAAAAATCGATTAAGCAATCTATCTTGGGTAAATAGTCAAGACTATTTGTATGTATAACTTTGGATTTGCTAGAAATTAATGCATTTGCTTCGTTTACAGCATATTCATTTGCAGAAATTGATACTACAGAACCATCGTAAAAATTTACAAACTTGTCCCATAATAACGTACTTTTGGTACCATACGCAGCCGTACCCGTTTCAACAAATTTGAATTTATTTAAGTCTTTGTTGTGAATTAATAATTGCTTGAGCGCTTCTTTCATGGTGTAGCAATTAATATGTGTAAAAAACACATCGTCGCCTTCTTGTGTTTTCAAGAACCCAGGTATGAGAGTTCCATTTACATTTCCCAAGGTTTCATGTCCCGTTTTAAATGGTTGTTTGTGAAAAAATGTGTCATACACTTCAGTCTCAAACTTATGCCAGGTTGTTGTAATATCATAATTCATAAATTTCTTCAAGTCTTTGCAATGTATGTGCAAGTTTACTATGGGAATATCTTGAGAGTTTATCTGTAAAAATGGAGCAAGCATATTAGATGTTGGCTCAGTTTTCCAAATTATGTTATATTTGGAATAGTTGATTAGACACGTTTCATTTACGAAACCAGTTGTATCGCCCTTTGCGTTTCTTGGGTCAACCCCTCCTAGATATTGACCGATTGCGGCTGCATCAAAAATACAATTAAATTGGTTGTAATTTTTAGTTATATCCGTTAATTCTGAGCTACTATTATCAAGTGTGAAAATGGGCAATGTATCGACTAGATGCGGTAAATCATTGTAGCATCGCCCCCAGTTTTCCATGTCATTTAAATTAGTATTGAAATGGTTAATGCATTGGTCAATTGTTTCAATGTTCGGTATATACATTATTCCTGGAATGCATCGGTTTTTTGAGTCCATAGTTAATAGTATTTTGTTACTATTAGATAGATTTAGTTCGCCTAAATTTTTATAGACTAACACATCATTTTCTATGTGCACTATAGATTGTTTTTTGTGATGTCGCATATACGTTTGTAGTATTTTGAACCTATATGACGCCAATTGCCAAAACCCATCTCTATATGTATTGGATAGGCTTTGTTTGTATTCCTTATATGATGGCATAAATCCTTCAACAGCAACAACCTTTATATTTCTCTCTTGAAAAATGTTTATCATTACGCAATCTGTAAGGACGACTATTTTATGATTATCAAACTTACGCAAGCATTGAATTGCATCTAATATATATTCCTGAAACGTGTTTAACATAACTAGTACTATTTCCATTGTTATGTATATAGTGTATAATGACCTATATTTATGTTAATTAACGCAATATTTCTAGATTTGAATGTTTTGACAATGTCGTATATATTATTAAAATGTTTCAATATATATAAATACACATGGCAGGTTTAAATTCCAAGATAAATGATATCCAGAGAAAAATAACCGCTTTTTATAATGAGACCAAGAACATGAATATGGAAGTGTTGAATAATATTTGGAAACTGAGTGGGTTTAACCTCAATGTTGCTGGTGATAGCAATAGTAGATGCGCTAATTTTTTTAGGGTTATAAATACAATCGATTCTATAAAAGATGGTGCCCAAAAAGATCTTGCTGCTAATGTTTTTATGGGGAACCTTTTGCAGAATGGATACACTAATTTACCTTCTCCGGATAGTTTTAAACAAGCAATCAAGGCATTCTTTAGGACTAAAATTCAGACCAATCATATTAGAAAAATCCCTTATTCCAGAATAAAAGGAGACACAAATAAGAAACAGGTTATATGTGATAGGTCATTTTATGATTGTAATCTTAAACCAGACAAAATAGCTCGTAAAGTAGGCTCTAATACTGCCCCCGATGAGAAAATAACCATAGGAAATAAAATTGATATGGGTCCTAGTAATACAGAAAACATGCAAATAAATTGTAAGACAATGAATGATTATTTAAATAAAACCCACATGAATATTCTTGGATATACTGGCACTGAAATGAGTTTCAATAATCGGAATGGAAAAGAAACATGTACAAATTTAATATTATTTGGTAAAAAATATTCCGATCCCGAAAAAGCATTAAAACAATTAGCAGTTGGAAATATTAAAAAAGCAGTTATTTTAAATAGCAATACGAGGCTGACTTTAAAAGATAAAGCTGGTTATTTATATTACAAGTCTTTATGTGATAAATTGATTGCTTATTGTTATTATTTAGATTGTGAACCTCCTCCAGAACAACGACAACTCTCAAAATGTTTATTTACTTGTGATATATTCGTTGCTTTAATTGCTTATATATTTGGCCAAAGTTTTGTTTATAATGAAAATGATAGTATGCCAAAGGTTACAAATGTTTTTTATCGCAATATTGCAGGCAATGGAGAAATCAATTATAATGAGTTGTGTCTTGCTGAAAAGGAGGATATAAATGCGGAATATAATGCGGAAATTGCAAGAATTGAAAATATTGGACTGGTCGATTTTATGTTTACTGGGGATACCAAAACTTATAAAAATACGATTTCATTGGTGGGAGATTTTCTTGTAAAAATGACAGAGAAGTTGCAATCATTACAACGTATCTTAAATGATGATGCAGGTGAAACAACTTTTGAACATTATACTAATATAAAACGATATAAACTTATGAAATTGTTAAAACCAAATACTACCAATAAATTTATAAGAACAAGATACCAAGTTTGTATTAATGATACTACTGGTTTTAAAATTAATAATGATCCCAAAAAATACACAATTTATGATTTATATCAAATTTTATCGAAACAACAATCACGACAAAACGGCGGAGTAAAATTAACGGACACTGGAGATAACCAAATATATGATGCTTCATACAAGGTAGAACCCAAAATAGGTTTTAATGATATGACATTAGAGAATAATTTATTAAAATATGTTATGGATACATATAACACTCAGAAAAAGGAATATACAGAAAGAATTCCAGCTTGCTTTGCATGCGCTGATAAAATAGACGAATTTTTTAATAATAAATACATATGGGTTAAGAATGATGATGAATTTAATGAAACTGAACAGGGACAACCATACGTCACATCAATGATCTCGCTAGGAAAACACGGATATTTTGATTATGGACATATATATGACGTATTGACATATTATTTTTACGCCGATGCAAATTATGAGGATAACTATATAATTGAAATAATTCGAGGCATATTTAATGGTATTATAAGTGATGGTGTATTGTTGCCGAAAACTTATACACCTGATCTTGAAATCCAAGACGTCTCAACCATAAGAGTAACTAATTCAGAAGGTGTTTTGGATGTGAATATGTCACAATGTGCGCCAAATAATTATGATTGTATCAATAACATTCGTAATAAATGGTTGAAAATTCGGGGCAATCAAAAAGTTCCGAAAGAGTTTATATCAGAAGGTGCTGAATCACTTGTGGCTGTACCACAAGGTGTTGTATCAGAAGTGACTTCATCCGATTATGATGAAGAATTTGAGTTGGTAAATATCAGCAATTTGAGTGGACGAGCGAGTTCCGGCACATCTTCGAACTATTCGGATACGCCTGTTAATTTATCTGGTCGGACACTTTCACCATCAAGTCATCTATCTTTGCCGTTTGTTGACACTGAGGATACATTCAATCGTATCTCCCAAAGTCAAAGTCCTACTATGCGGTACCGACCTGTATCTGCATCTACATCCCCTGCAAGGTTTTACGGGGGAGTTAGAAAAACAAAAAAACGAAGAATAAAAAGGAGAAAAACCCTGAAGAAAAATAAAAAACAAAACAGAAAGCGTAAAACAATAAAAAAATAATTATCTGAAGGAGGGTGTGGGAACCTAGGTTCCCACCTGAAAAAAAAATTGAAATAGAAAGTGTATAAAGTGGTAAAAGTAAAAAGATAAGTAAAAGATAAGTAAATGTCATCAGGATCAGAAATGTCAAGCGTGGTGGTTGCAAAGAGGGG
>Ga0315284_10016652_pt1 | contig 10423 bp, 8 predicted proteins | sample YL17G09_16_MG_FD_203696 | JGI IMG/M metagenome (GOLD analysis project Ga0315284, IMG submission 203696) | Sediment microbial communities from Yellowstone Lake, YNP, Wyoming, USA - YL17G09_16 | ecosystem: Environmental > Aquatic > Freshwater > Lake > Sediment | place: USA: Wyoming | collected...
TAGGTGGGATATTCAGCAGCGATTGGTACAGTAACAAATCGTACTAAGACATCATTAAATTATACGGACGCAAAACATTTTATAGTTGTGAATGATAAAATAATCAGCGAGTATTATGCTTATCAAGCCAGTAATCCAATATTTAGTCCTGATGGAAAGCATATAGTTTTTACCGCAGGCGATAGAGATGAAGCAGATTATTCACGCCAAAAATATTTTATTGTTTTAGACGGAAATGAAGGAAAACATTACGATCAAATTCTAGGCAGCTTAATGTTTAGTAAAGATAGCCAGCACATTGCATATCTTGCAATAGACAATAAAAAAGGAAGACTTGCTGTTTTAGATGACCAAGAATATGATGCAAGCAACATTTCAAAAATGTATTTAAGCCCTGATGGAAAATACATAGCTTATATAGGCACAACTGATGATGGTAAGACTTTTATGGGCGTTAATGATAAAAAGGGCAGAATAGTTGATGAGATTTACACTGATCCTATATTTGATTCTACAAACATAATGTACGGTGCGAGAATGGGTAATGAGTTGTGGTGGATAAACGATAATATTGAGTCATTAAATAAAGACTTTCCCGAGCTAAGCGAGGAAGAATTAAAGAATAAAGAAAGCAAAGAATTAGGGGAAATTGAGAGCTTATTTAACAATTCCGAAACATACAAAAACCAGAAATACGGTTTTGAAATTAAGAATTTCACAGGAAGGGATCCAAGCCACCACGATTGGAGCGCAGATAGGCATACAAATATGCCCGAACGGTTATTTGATGATTACTTCTTCGATGACTCTAAATATAAATATGGTTACAATTTAGAGCAAAGAACAGGTGTCGCAGCAATGCTGATTACCGTTAATGAATGTCAAAAAAATCAAAATATTGAACAATGTTTATCAATGGTAACTTCACCCTGCGGGACTGTTCCTTATGGTGAAATAGTAAGCAGTTATAAAGGTACGGGTGTGTTTAATATTGATCCAAGTTTTAATACTTTTAAGAATTTGGTTGCAAGAAAGATTAAGTTCAAATGTTCAGGTCAAGATGAGCAAGAAGGACTGATAGTATTAAAGGGAAATAGGCTATACACTGTCACATTCTTAACCAGCTCTATTAATTTTAAGCCCATGCCAAAACAGCTTGTAGAGCTTGTAATGAATAGTTTTGCCCTTACGTCTAATTAGGAAGATCATAAGAATTAAATTGCGAATTTAAGTATTATATTACTATTATCTATTAATTAATTATTAAATATGAAAAAAATAATAATTCCAATCGCAATAATCATTATCATTTTAGGATTATATGTTGTCATTAAGAATCAAGAGGAGGAACATGGATTACCCAACAGCTTTGAAGAGTGCGTTTCTATGGGTTATCCAATTATGGAATCATATCCTAGGCAATGCAAAGCACCCAATGGAACATTTACTGAAGATATTGGCAATGAACTAGAAAAAGCAGATCTCATTCGAATAAACCAGCCCAGGCCAAACGATACAATATCCAGTCCTTTTATCATTAAAGGAGAGGCTAGGGGATACTGGTTCTTTGAAGCTTCATTTCCAGTTAAATTACTTGATGAAAACGGAAATATTATCAAGCAAACCATAGCTCAAGCTCAAGATGAATGGATGACTGAAGATTTTGTTTCATATGAAGCAGTATTAACCTTTTCTGTTCCTAAAGACCAGAAAGGAACCCTTATCTTACAAAAGGACAATCCTTCTGGTTTACCAGAGCATGATGATGAGCTAAGAATACCAATTAACCTTAAAGCAGAAGAAAAACAAGCCGATTTTTCTCAAACTGGGAATATAACAAGAGACAATCCAGGCATGAAACAGGGTGTTTGGTATTTAGTATATGATAAACCAGGTACTCCAGCTCTAAACGCAGAGCTTAAGTTTAATGAAGACAGTATGTGTCAAATTAGCGGAGCTACCAATCCCTGCCAGCAAATAGCTCTTGAAATAGGGGATAGAGCTGAAATTACAGGATGGGAAGTAAATGGCATTGTTATTGTAAAGAATATGGTGATACAAGGAACTGCTCAAGAGCAAAGAAAGGTAAAGCTATATTACTATAATCCAAACCTAGATAAAGATGATACTGGAAACGTTCTTTGCAGCAGAAATGGTTTAGTAACCCTAGATCGTGAAATCCCTATAACCAAGACTCCTATACAGGATACGATAAAGCTTCTTATTTCAGGTAACCTAACCAGTGCAGAAAAAGCACGGGGTATTACTACTGAATATCCCTTACAGGGATTAAGCTTAAAAGCTGCATCATTAAATAATGGGGTATTAATCCTTACCTTTGATGATCCTAATAACAAAACAGGAGGCGGTTCATGCAGGGTAGGTATATTATGGTTTCAGATTGAAGCTACAGCTAAGCAATTCTCTGAAGTGAAAAGTGTTCGTTTTATGCCAGAGGAGCTTTTCCAACCTTAGTGTTTATCTTGACAAAAGAGTTTTTTTATGCTATAAATATATTGGTTCCAAAGTGGGAACGTGATTCAAATGAGGATGGTAATCAGTGGTTTGTGGGGAGATCTCCGCGGAAAGCCGAAGGATCAGGAACAGACCTTTCTGGCGCTCCTGAAGGAAGCGTTGGAATGTAGCAATCTGCGACTAGACGATATGGCCATCGATCAAGAAACGGGTGGAGTATCAGCTCAGGTACCTGATTTCCCAGATCACGACACAGAGGTCATGGCATCATTATTGGTCTTCGCTAGCTACCTGCGCCTGGAATTAAACCGAAAGATTCAATTCACGGTTTCTTTCCCTGACTACGGGGAAGCAGGTCTTAAAGTGGGCATTGTGAGCGACGACTGATTATCGAGCAAGTCTGGGCAGCCTAATGGCAGCCCTCGGGCAGACTATAAAGCCCTTTTTTCATTGCTAATATGTTATTTTTTTTATAATATAAATAAACAAATGAACATACTAATCTCAATTCCTGCAATTATATGGCTATTAATTTCTGCATTGTTTTTTGCTTGCGGGGAATATCTATCAAAGCTATGGGGAAATGAACCATCCATACGTCTTACTTTGTTTGTTGTTATTACTTATGCTTTTTAGATCTCTTAGTTGGTTACCAGCTCTTTTGCATAAAAACCAGCTGGCAACAATGGGAACATTATGGTTATTGCTGGCTACAGTAGCAACTGTTGCTTTAGGTGTCTTGATCTTTCACGAGAAGCTTAACGGACTACAAATTACAGGTTTATTTCTTGCTATCATTGCAATGATTCTATTAAACTTACATTGAACATATTTTAAACATTTTGACTGGGGGAATAATAAAGAATCGCCAATCAGGCGGTTTTTTGGTAGAATAAAAAATTAAATAACCGATAGAAATATGTACAATCTGTATAAAAGCATCGGAGGGAATATCGAGCATTGTTTTAACGTAGAAGCAAAAGAGAAGTTAAATGATAATGAATTATCAATACTGAAACAATTATTGGCTGACGGTTTTACTTCCGGAAACATTCAAACTAATTCTAAATTAGATGAAAACAATAATATAGTTGAATTAGGCCCGCGTTTGAATTTCGCCACCGCTTTTTCTACAAACGCTGTTGATATTTGCCATGCTTGCGGTCTTACCAAGATTACAAGAATTGAAAAATCTCGCCGCTATGCCTTGCTGTCTAATATTGATAAAGAAAAGTTTATCGAGCAAAACCATGATCGCATGACAGAATGCCATTATCCAACAACCTTAAATGAATTCAAAATTAATATTAGTTCTGAGCCGGTTAGTGTTATTCCTTTGTTTGAGAACGGCATTAGTGGACTTCAAAAAATTAATAAAGAAATGGGACTGGGAATGGATGAGTGGGATGAGGAATTTTATTATAATTTATTTACTAACAATATGAAAAGAAACCCTACTAATGTAGAGTGTTTTCAGTTGGGGCAAGCAAACAGCGAACATTCAAGACATTGGTTCTTTAAGGGCAAAATAGTGATTAATGGAGAAGAAATGCCAGCATCACTTCTAAAAATAATTATTTCTACTTTAGAAGCCAATCCAAACAATAGCATTATTGCCTTTAATGATAATTCTTCAGCTATCAAAGGCTATGAAATTACTACTATTTTGCCAGAATATCCTGGCAAAGCATCTCGTTTTAAAAGAGAAAAGTTAATTTATCATATAATTTTCTCAGCTGAAACCCACAATTTTCCATCCGGGGTAGCGCCTTTTCCGGGAGCTGAAACTGGAACTGGAGGCCGAATTAGAGACGTACAAGCAACAGGAAGAGGGGGACTGGTCGTGGCAGGAACAGTTGCCTATTGCGTTGGAAATTTAAATATTCCAAATTATGACTTGCCCTGGGAAGACAAAACCTTTGAATACCCTTCTAATCTCGCTAAACCTTTAAAGATTGAAATAGAGGCGAGCAACGGTGCTTCTGATTATGGGAATAAATTTGGTGAACCGGTGATCCAAGGATATACCCGATCTTTCGGTTTAACTTTACCTAATGGAGAACGGCAAGAATGGGTAAAACCTATTATGTTTACCGGCGGAATTGGGCAGATTGACGACAAACACATTAAAAAAGGAGAAGCGGAAAAAGGCATGGTAATTATCCAGATAGGCGGTCCAGCCTATCGTATTGGTATGGGCGGAGGAGCAGCCTCAAGCATGATACAGGGCGCAAACGTTGCCGAACTTGATTTTAACGCTGTGCAGCGCGGCGATGCCGAAATGGAGCAAAAAATGAACAGGGTAATAAGGGCTTGCGTGGAAATGAGTGAACAAAATCCATTAGTTAGCATTCACGATCAGGGAGCAGGTGGGCCCTGCAATGTTTTAACGGAATTAGTAGCGCCAGTTGGGGGTAGAATAGAGATAAGAAAAATTAGAGTAGGAGATGAAACGATGTCAGTATTGGAAATCTGGGGAGCTGAAGCGCAGGAAAGAAATGCCTTACTCATTAAACCTGAGAGTTTGGAGGAATTTAAAAAGATTTGCGAAAGGGAAAAATGCTATTGCGAGGTTCTCGGAGAAATAACTGGAAATGGTAAAATTGTTGTTCATGACGAAAAAGACGATTCAAATCCAGTTGATCTTGACTTGGAAAAGATTTTAGGGAAAATGCCTCAAAAAACCTTTACTGACAATAGTATTGATTTTCCATTAAAACCCTTAGAATTACCGCAGGATTTAACGATTAAACAAGCTTTAGACAGGGTTTTGCGTTTATTGTCTGTCGGTTCGAAAAGATTTTTAACTTCAAAAGTTGATCGCAGCGTTACAGGATTAATTGTCCAACAGCAATGCGCTGGCCCTTTGCAGCTTACAGTTTCAGATGTGGCTGTTATTTCTCAAAGCCATTTCAATGAAACAGGAGCTGCTATTTCAATTGGCGAACAGCCTATAAAAATGATAATAAATCCGGAAGCTGGGGCCAGAATGGCCATCGGGGAAGCGCTCACAAATATAGTTTGGGCTAAAATCAGCGATTTAAAAGATATTAAATGCTCTGGCAATTGGATGTGGGCGGCTAAACTGTCCGGGGAAGCCGCAAGAATATACAGAGCAGCTGTAGTTGCGTGCGACACAATGAAGAAATTGGGCATTGCGATTGACGGAGGTAAAGACAGTCTTTCTATGGCAACTAAAATTAATAATCAGATTGTAAAGTCACCGGGCGAATTAACAATTTCAGCTTATGTTACTGTGCCAGATATAAATAAAGTTATTACTCCAGACATAAAAGCATCTGGAAAAAGTGATTTATGGATTATTGATCTAGGAAACAAGAATTACAGATTAGGAGGAACAGCGCTAGCGCAAACTTTTAAGCAAGTCGGGGACAAATCTCCAGATATTGAAGATATAGAAACGCTTAAAAATTCTTTTTACGCCATCCAAGAAATGATTGATAATAATTTAATTTTGTCTGGGCATGATCGTTCAGACGGCGGATTAATAACAACCTTGCTTGAAATGGCTTTTTCCGGAAATGCCGGGTTTGAAATAAAGCATAATAATTTAGAAACAGACCCCATTTCTTATTATTTTAATGAAGAATTGGGAATGGTTCTTGAAGTAAGCCCAGAAAAAGAAAGGGAATTTTTAGAAATAATTAACAAATATAAATTATTAGATATTACTTCAAAGCTGGGTCAAACAAAAAAAGAACCTATTATAAGAATTACAAATAATAGCGTTGTTTTACTCGAAGAAAAGATGGAGTCTTTAAGGGCTGTTTGGGAAGAGACCAGCTTTAGATTGGAGAAATACCAAACAAACGCAGAATGCGTCGCAGAAGAGAAGCAGAATATATTTAACCAAAAAGAACCAAAATATAATTTAACATTCGTTCCAGAACCAACCCCTAAAGAATTATTAGAGAAAAATATTAAGCCTAAAATTGCTGTAATCCGTGAGGAAGGAAGTAACGGTGACAGGGAAATGACCAGTGCTTTTTATCAGGCCGGTTTTGATGTTTGGGACGTAATGATGACTGATTTGTTAAATAATAAGATTAGTCTGGATAATTTTAAGGGCCTTGTGTTTGTAGGAGGTTTTTCTTATGCCGACGTATTGGGTTCAGCAAAAGGATGGGCGAGCACAATCCGATTTAATGAAAAATTAAAAGAAATGTTTGATAAGTTTTACAACCGGCCAGACACTTTTTCTTTGGGAGTTTGCAATGGCTGCCAATTAATGGCTCTTTTGGGATGGGTTCCTTGGAAGGGGATTAGTGATGAAATTCAGCCAAGACTGATAAGAAACAAGTCAGAAAGGTTTGAATCGCGCTGGGTTAGCGTAAAAATCCTTCCTAGTCCGTCAATAATGTTAAAAGGGATGGAAGGATCAACATTGGGCATTTGGGTTGCTCATGGAGAGGGCAGACTATCCTTTCCCGACGACCATATTTTAAAAGAAGTGATTGAAAAAAAGTTAACTCCCGTTGTTTTTGTAGATGATCATGGCCAAGAAACGGAAAAATATCCTTTTAATCCTAATGGTTCAGTTCTTGGAATAACATCTCTTTGTTCTCCTGATGGAAGGCACTTAGCTATGATGCCGCATCCAGAAAGAACCTTTCTAAAGTGGCAATGGGCTTGGATGCCATCAGATTGGCAAAATGAGCTTAAGGCTTCCCCTTGGCTTAAAATGTTTCAAAATGCGTTAAAATGGTGCGAGAATAAATAATTATTTAAAATAATAAACATATGCCAAAACAAACAACTTATAAAGATAGCGGAGTTAATATCGATGCTGGAGATAAGGCAGTTGATCTTATCAAAGAAAGAGCGCAAAAAACATTTGCCCATTATCCTGGAAAAATTCTATCTGGAATAGGCGGATTTAGCGGGGTGGTAGAGCTTAAAGATGGTAGGGTAATGGGGGCTAGCACTGACGGTGTCGGTACAAAATTGGTTTTAGCTATTGTTATGGATAAACATGATACTGTTGGTATCGATTTGGTGGCAATGTGCGTAAACGATCTTATTGTTGTTGGTCTTTTTCCGGCAATCTTTTTAGATTATATTGCTATGGGAAAACAAATACCAAAACGCACTCAAATAATTATTAACGGTATTATTAAAGGATGCGAAATGGCAGAATGTGCTTTATTGGGCGGAGAAATGGCAGAAATGCCAGGAATGTACAGCGAACATGATTATGATCTAGCGGGTTTTGCAATCGGCTTTGCTGAATCAAAAAATGATTTAATTTTAGGTAAAAATATTAAGCCGGGTATGAAAGTCTACGGGTTTCCATCGTCAGGGGTTCACTCCAACGGATATAGTCTTGTACGGAAAATATTCGGGATTGATTTAAAAAACCAAGAACTCACTAAAAGGATTCTTAACGCTGATTACCCGATATTAAAAAGAACATTAGGCGAAGAATTGTTAGAGCCAACAATTATCTATGTCAAGCTTATTAAAAAATTAATCCAAAAATATAATATTGCTGGTTTGGCGCATATTACCGGTGGCGGTTTGATTGAAAATCCTCCGCGTGTTTTGCCAAAGGGCTGCGCCATTAGCATTAAAAAGGGATCTTGGCCAATTCCGCCAATATTTGAATTAATGCAAAAGAGAGGAAAAATACCTGAAAGAGAAATGCTAAGAACGTTTAATTATGGGATTGGACTAGTAGCTATTTCTGAAGAAAATATAAAAGAAGGATTATTGATTGGCAAAGTAATTAAAGGCAGCCAAAATGTAATTCTTGAAGATTGATTTAAAACAATTACTCTCCCAGCGCTTTACTCGTCCAGTTCTTCTATCTTTTTTTGCAGTTGCTGGTATAGAAGGGGATTCTTTTGTGCAAGAATTTTTAAAGCAAAACTGGTTGCATTACCCTCTGAAGAAATAACAGCCAATGGAACATTTGAAGGCATCCTCAGACTGCTCCAGACGTCTTCGGGATTCTCTTTAAAGGTGGCAGGGATTGAAATCACGGGCCAGGATGTTCGAGCGGCTAGTATCGGCCCCAGCCCATTACTCATGCCGATTTTGGCTACAATGACGCCGCCATCAGGATATTTGCGAAGCAGATCCTCTAATATATTCAGGCATCTTTGAGGAGATTTATGGCCTGATTCAGTTATCTTTTCTATTTCGATGCTAGTTAAATTAGAAATCTGTGAAATCTCGGGGAACGTATCCTTGTCAGAACCTCTCCACAAAACAAGACATTGCTCTGGAATACGGAATTTCCCTATAAGATCGGAAACGATTCCGTATTTTTGTTCAACCTCGCTCAGCTCTTCTCCTTGCCTGAAAGCCTCTTTACTGAGTTCTTTCCAGTTCTGATCCCTGAGCCTCCAGCTGTCATTATCAATAACATCAGCAACAACTATTCCCTTATTAGTCGCACCGAATTCAATTTTGAGGTCGATCAGACGATGGCCAAGCACAGCCCACGTGCCTTCAAGAACTAGAAATGTATCTCTTAGATAGCTTTCTAAGTCATTCATAGTTCTTTCTACTTCTTGGGATCGAAGGACATTAGAAGCGGGAATTCCTTCGCGAAGCTTTGCAGTGGAATCCCAGAGCGGTTTCTTAGGATGAATTAGATCCCAGAGAGTGTTATAGGGGTTTGGAATAAAAGGGTCCTCTTCGCCTTTCTCTGGATCAAGCCCCTCGACTATAATATTATCGTTTATTCGCAGTGTTCCTTTTGTTGTCTTTAAGAAGAACTCTGTTACTAGTTTATGGAAACGAACAGGTGGTTCTCCTTTAGGTCTTTCAAGATTAGGATTCCTTTTCAAATAACTGCCGACCGCATATCTTCTGGCTACGGCTTCTAAGGGGATCATTGAACACTTCTGGCTAACGAATTCTGTTGGCGAAATTTGCTCGACATAGGCCACTGGTATTCCTGCTTGTTTAAGAAGTTCGAATACTCTAGAAGTAGTCTCAGTAGCATACGTTGCCTTGGATTTAAACTGCTTAGTAAACTTGGGATCGTCAAAAGCTGTAATATCAGGTTTATTTTCTATAATCACAAGACTTTCATCTCCAATGACTTGCCAAATTTTCTTGGTCTTTCCCTCTTCTAACAATGTTCCTTTTGTGTAGTTTGCCATATGTTTATTCCTTCTTTCCGTTTAATTTGTTTGAGATTTTTTCCGCTTGTTCAGCGATTTGAATAGCCTTATATTCAGCGTTACCCGTATATTGTTCCGGATGCTTAAAAAGCTCCATTACCTCTTGGGGTATCCGTTTAATTGCTTCAGCCAGATCAGAATTTTCATTCGCTTCCTGCTGTAAGATTTCAATAAGTTGTTGACCTGTGCTTTGAGCAATAGGAACAAGTTTACGATTGACCAGCTCATGGGCATCGCCGGGGTAACCAGCCATCTGAAGGGCAATATAGATCGGCTCATCTAGGATTAGATGCGAGCTTAACTTAAAGTTCTTCTCGCAGGCTTCTTTGTTTATGGTGATTCTTTGAAGAAACGGTATTTCTTTTTTATCTTTTAAAAGTAGGGTATTAAGCTGTTGCTGGACATTGATCATGATCAGGGGAAAGTCTCTTGCTACGGAGCTAGCAACCAGATCGCGTTGGTGTTCACTAATGAGAGTATCCATGACCTTCCCGAATTCATTCTTTGTCCTAATCCACATTCCTTCAAGATTTTCAAAATTAAGCGGATTTCTTTTATGAGGCATGGTTGAAGATCCGACCTGTCCTTCTTCAAAAGATTCCTGCACTTCAGCGATTTCAGTTCTCATGAGATGCCGGCAGTCTCTTCCTAATTGGCCTAAAGTAGCTGAAAGCATGCAACATGAGAAAAGAAAGTATCCCAGAGGTTCGGGCTGCAGGATTTGCGTGCTGATTCTAGCGGGTTTTAGTCCTACCTTGGCCAAAACCAATTCCTCGAAGCTTTGTCCTGTTTGA
>Ga0315284_10016653_pt1 | contig 10422 bp, 7 predicted proteins | sample YL17G09_16_MG_FD_203696 | JGI IMG/M metagenome (GOLD analysis project Ga0315284, IMG submission 203696) | Sediment microbial communities from Yellowstone Lake, YNP, Wyoming, USA - YL17G09_16 | ecosystem: Environmental > Aquatic > Freshwater > Lake > Sediment | place: USA: Wyoming | collected...
TCGCATGTATAGCGCCCGTTCCTGCAAAGCTTTACTGTCACTGCGATGGTTTCGATACGACACGAGGGCATCGGAAAGAGCCGAAACGCTCACCTGCCTACTCAACCATCGTACCGGTGCTATCGCTGAAAACTTAACATGATGTGATATACCACTACAACCAGAAACCAGAAACCAATAATATCTCTGTACCTCTGTGCCTCTGTGGTTCGCAAAAACCGATACGCCAAGGTGGTGGAGCAATGCGAGCGCTAGGCGAAATCTGCTACTTATGCTAATGTATGGATATGCCGGAGTCCGTGTCGCAACCCTACATCCAGATCGACGCGGAGAAATGCCGCGACTGCAGCGCCTGCAAGCGGGTGTGCCCGAGCGTGCGCTTCAAGGGATACGCGGCCATCACCGACATTGGCCGGGACGGTTGCCTGCGCTGCGGGCACTGCCTGGCCGTCTGCCCCAACGGCGCGATCATCCACCAGGCTTTCGACGCCGCTGCCTTCACGCCCCTGGCCCCTCCGCCGTCACCGGAGAGCGTGCTGGAGATCGTGCGCCTGCGCCACTCGATTCGCCAATATGCCAAACGCCCGGTCGAGCGCGCGCAGTGGAACGCGCTGCTCGCCGCGATGGCCTACGCGCCCAGCGGGATGAACGCGCGGCCTATGCGCGCCATCGTGGTGAGCGACCCGGAAAAGCTGACCGCGCTCTCCCATCTGGCCATCGAGTTTTACGCGGGCTTGCTGCAGATGCTGAAATCACCGTCGAAACGCCTGCTCCTGCGCCTCACCGTCGGGCGAAAAGACTACGCCGACCTGCGGCGGGGAGAGCGCGAGTTGGCGGAGATCTGCGCGCGGGCGAAGGAGGGCATCGACCCGATCCTGCACGGCGCGCCCGGTGCGCTGATCCTGCACGCAAAGCGCGACGCCGCCTGCGGCCGCGACGATTGCCTGCTTGCCGCCATGACCGCCATGCTGTTCGCCCCCTCGCTCGGCCTGGGCACCTGCCTGATCGGTTTCCTGCTGCCGCCGCTGCAGCGCATGCCCGCCATGCGCGTGCTGATCAACCTGCCGGCCGACGATGACGCCTACGCCGTGCTGGCGGTAGGCCATCCCAGCGTCTCCTATCACCATGCGCCGCCCAGACCGGGGATACCGGTAACGTGGCAGTAAAGCTTATTCTTTCTTTTTCTCTTCGTCGACTCATTGAATAGATCAGACCGATCAGACGGATCGGACCGATCGGACGGATCGATATCGAGATATATTAGAAGGGAACTCCCAGGTCTGACGGAATAGAGTGCACGACAACAATCCCGGAGGTTCCCCATGTCCCTGACGCGCCGAGAGCTGGTTTGCCGTGCCATCGCCCATGACGACGTGGGGCGGACTCCTTATGCCATCTCCTTCACCGATGAGACTGCGGAGATGCTGGCGGCGCATTACGGCACGGCGGACCTGGACGAAGCGATCGGCAACTGTATCCGCGGCGTGCCCGCGCCGTGGTGGGAGTTCGTGAATTATCCCGAGGGGCAATACGACGTTGAGGCGCCTCCACGGGTGCCGGACGTGCGCGGGGTCGGCAGTTTCACCGAGTATTACGAGAGCATCACCCGCCTTCGCGAGACGACCGACTGCTTCCTGCTGGTCTATTTCTACGCGTCGCTCTTCGAGAAAGCCTGGTTCGCCCGCGGCATGGAGAACCTGCTGGTGGACATGCAGGTCAACGAAGACTATTGCGAGGCCTTGTTCGAGCGCATCGTCACCGCCGACCTGGCAATGCTGGAGATGGTGCTAAGCGCGGACGTGGACGGCATCCTGCTCGGCTGCGACTGGGGCAGCCAGCAGGCGCTGTTGATGGGGCCGGAGAACTGGCGCCGCTACATCGGCCCGCGCCACGCCCGCCTGTTCGCGCGCGTCCGTAAGGCCGGCAAATACGCCTTCCTGCACTCCTGCGGCAATATCGTCACCGTGCTCTCCGAGGTGGTGGCGATGGGCGTGCAGGTGCTCAACCCCGTGCAGCCGGAATGCATGGACATCCGCGAGATCAAAGCCCGCTTCGGCGCCGACCTGACCTTCTGGGGCGGCATCAGCACCCAGCAGACGCTGCCGCACGGCACCCCGGACGACGTGCGCCGCGAAGTGCGCGAAGTGGCCGCGTTGCTCGGCAACGGCGGCGGCTACATCCTCTCCCCCGCGCAGGCGATCCAGGATGACGTGCCGCTGGAAAATTGCCTGGCGTTGATCGAAGAGGCGCAGGCGTTGTTTGCGGGATGAATGGGTGGGTGGATGGTTGAATGAATGGTGAATGGTGAATGGATAATTTTCCCAACCATCCACTCATCCATTCATCCAACTCAGAACCATTGTGCCGAATTGTGGAAATTCCCGAGGTGCACGCTATCCCGATCCATCTCCACGTGCCGTTTCTCCAGCTTCTTCGCGTCCGGCCAGTCGGTCATGCGGTCGTTGGTGATCAGCACGGCGCCACGCCCCTTCGTCTCTTCGATGAGCAGCACGTCGGCGGAGGTGCCGGGCGGGGCCATGCGGATCTCCCCGCGCTCGACCATCGCCATCAGCTCGTCCGGCTGGTCGATCTGGTGGCGCAGGCTGGCGTCCACGATGACGATCACCGGGAAATAGCCCTCCTCCCAGGCGGCGCGGCGGATCTGCTGCAGGAAGGCCAGTTTGCCGCGGCTGGAGCGGCTCATGTTGGCGATGTTGCTGCCGTCCACCACCGCGGGGTGCAGCGGTCCGGTGAGCAGCGGGGTGGGGATGCCCGCGTTGACCAGCGTCTCGACGGCGGCGCGCTCCTTATCCGGCGTTTTTGCCAGTTTCGCCAGCCCGTCGCGAATGCGCCCGAGGAAATCCTCGTCGTTCAGCGCGACCGCCTGGCGAATCTGGCCGGCGCGGTAGGTGTGTCTGGTGCGGCCCATCGGCAGCGTGACGGCCGGATCCGCCGCCGGTGGAAGGGGGGCGGGCTTCGCCGCTCGAACCGACGGTGAGGGTATGTGCGGCGGCAGCTCTTCCCGCTCCGGCGCGGGAAGGCGTCCCAGGCCGCGCTGGAGGGCGGTGAGGGCTTCCTCGACGGCGGCGATCAGCTCGGACGGCGGCACCGGTTCGTCGGGCGTTTCCGGCGGGGTTTCCGCCTGCTTGAGCTGTTTGCGCAGCGCGGCGGCATTTTCCTCCGCCCGCCGGGCGCGCCGCCCCTCGCGCTCCAGCCCGGCCTCCGCCGCCTCGTATTGCCGGCGCAGATCGGACTCCCGCGCGGAGAGAAGCTGGTATTGCTGACGCAGCTCGCCCAGCTCGCGCTTCAATTCCTCGTGCTCTTTTTGCACCGCCTGCGTCGAGTGTTGAACGTCGAGAAGGCGCCGATGCAGCTCCGCAAGCTGTGCAGTGCTCACGTCACCTGATGCTGACTGCGGTTCCGGCGCTTCGGTATCCGGCGGTCCGATCTCCGCCATGCGCTCGGCCCAAGCGCGGACTTCCTCGCGGTCGGCATGCAGCAGCGCGTAATGCAGTGCCGCTTCGCCGAAGTCGCGCCGCAGCGGGCACAATGACAGCCCGTCCGGCGTGAACTCGGGGTCATCCAGTTCCGCCAGCAGCTCGCCGTAGATCTCCTTCCAGGTGTTGAAGAAGAACGCCGCCAGCTCCGGGTAGCGGGTCATCTCCCCCTCCAGCCGCCTGCGCACCACGCCGTGCGCCAGCGACGCCGGGCGCGCGGAGAACCCCTGCAGCACCGTTTGGCAGAGGGATTGGTCTGCCTTGATAATTTCGAGCAGCACCCGCGGCGGGAGGGCGGCGATCAGCAGCGGCAGCGGTTCCGGTGATTCGTGTGCAAGTGCATTCATCGGATCAAGTATATCAGGTTCGGTGAGGGTGACTCAACGTCTGCAATTTCATGCTCGTGCTCGTGCTCATGCTCATGCTCTAAAAAAATTGTCGTAGGGGCGATTGCCAATCGCCCCTACGGCACTTTATCGAGCATGAGCACGAGCATGAGCATGAATTCCCAAGAATGTTAACGTCTTCGCCCAAGTATCCGCTGCGCGTTCCCGGAAAGCACCATCCGTTTTTCTTCGTCGCTGATCTGCGCGCCCAGCACCTTGCCGACCTGACTGGACTGGCTGTAGAAATAGGCGTCCGAACCCCAGACCACCTTCTCCGCGCCGGCGCTGGCGACCAGGCGCTCGACGAGCCCGCGCGGGGAGCGGCTGTAGGCGGTGTCCAGGAAGACGTTCGGGCAGTCACAGGCGACTTTGATATAGCCTTCCGCATTGACGCATCCCGCGTGCGCCAGCAGCAGGCTGCTCTCCGGGAAGCGCGCGGACAGGTCGCGGATCTGGGTGAACTCCTCTTCGGCGCCCCAGGTGTGGAAAAGGATGGGCAGCCGGTGCTCGTTGGCGACGGCGTAGCTGTCGTCATACCCCGGGTGGTTGATGGGGAAGCCGTTGCAATTGTGCACCTTGATGCCGGTAAATCCCTGCTCGACGCACCAGGCGGTTTCCCGCGCCATCTCCGGGTACGGCCACATGCCGACATAGCCGAGGATGCGCCCGGGAAAGGCGCGCATGGCCGCCAGTACCTCGCGGTTGCCGTAGACGACGTTGGGGGACATGCAGTGCATGTGGCTGACGACGATGCTCTTCACGCCCACCCTGTCCATCTGGCGGATCAGCCCGTCGATGGACAGGTCGGGGAGGGTGAAGCCGATGCGGCCGATATGGCCGTGCATGTCGATGATGTCAAATTTGGTGATCGGCCGGCCGGCCCGACCCTCGGCGAGTAATGTATTCATTCAGGGATCTCCCTCACATCGATGATTGCATTCATTTGGCATTTTACAATTTGCATTTTTCATTTTTCATTTGTCTTACTTTAGAATCCCCTCCATCAGGCGCTGCATGTTCCCCGCGCCGATCAATTGCCGCTGTTCCTCCGAAATATCGGCATACATCAACTGCGTGATGGCGTTCATCGCCTCACTGACCGGGAAGCCGGTGCCGAAGAGCAAGCGCTCCGTGAAACCGCGTTCGACGAACTGCTCGATGCCTTTGTAGACGATGTAGTTGTTGCCGGTCGAGAGGTAGACGTTCGGGAAGGTCTCCAGCAGCGGCATCAGAATGCGCTGCTGGCGATAGTTCGATTCCGCCACGATGAACGTCAGCCGCGGATAGCGTCCCGCCAACCCGGCGACCTGGTCGAGCGGCACCAACCGCTCAAGGCAGAGCACCGGCAGCCGCCGGGATTCCAGCACTCTGAACAGCCGGTCGCAGACCCACTCTGCGAAGATCCAGGAATCCGCTGCCGGGCGAATCCACACCGCGCCGGCGCCGCGGCGGATCGCGTCATCCGCCTGCTCTTCCTCCGAAGGGAAGTCATACCCGCTGTTCGGCGCCACGATTGGGCAGGGGACGAGCGCGGGATCATCCTGACAGGCCTTAAACAGCATGTCGTTGGCGAACGGCACGTCGAATTCCATGTTCTCCGGCGTGATGCAGACCAGCGCGCGGTCAATCTCCAGCCGGCGCATCTCCGCGCGAAGGTCGTCCGCGCTGACGCCCGCCTGCCCCGGCGCGCAGCCGAAGCCGGTTTGCACATCAAAAAGAGTAATCATGTTCTGCCTCAACTCCTGGGATCGTCCCGATTATGCTCTTTGACAAATACATAATCGCTATGAAGTCCGATTTTAGCGCCCGGTCCGGTGGTTGAGTAGGCAGGAAAGCGTTTTCGCATTTCCTCCCTGCTATCAAGCCGTATCGAAACCACCTCTCCTATCGAGCCCGTTCCCGCAAGGTTTACCTATCGGTGCGGTGGTTTCGATACGGCATGGAGGTTATGAAAAGAGGCGAAGAGGCTTACTTGCCTACTCAACCACCGTGCCTGGGACTATCATTGTAGGGCATAGCTATATGTATTTGTCAAAGAGCATTATCGGGACGATCCCAGGGTATTAAAAGTCCAGCGTCACTTCCGCCTTGCCGGTGAAGTTGTCGATGGTCACCGTCTCGGTTGCCGGGTCGTAGGCGCCGCCGGTGACGCGGGTGGCTTTGCGGCCATCAGGGTGGGGCAGGCGGATGACGACGGACTTCGGCTTGCGATCCGTGTCGCAGGATATGCGGGCGGTGATCCGATCGACGTCGGCCTTCGATTGCACGTCGAGCGAGACCGGTCCGAAGTAGCTGCGCACGCCGTCGAGCTTGATGGACTTGCCGTTCGCCAACCAGGCCCGCGGGACGGCCGGTAGCAGCTTCAGCATGTCGCCGACTTCCTTCCAGAGCATCCAGCGCGTGCGCATCAGGAACCAGCCTTCTTCGTGCGTCTTGTGCACGCTGGCGTGGAAGAAGTGCTCCCAGAAGGTATAGGTCTCGCGGTCGGCCAGGCCGGACATGCAGTTGTAATATTCCTTCAGGAAGGCCTTCACTTCGCCGCGCATGACGTGCGCCCACGGGTGCGGGCTGTAATAAGGCTGACTCATCGTCACGTTGCGCGTGTTCATCAGGTCCGCCTCGTAATTCAGCAGCCAGCTGGTGATCTGCTCCTCCGGTTCCAGCACCTCGGCGATGGTCAGATACATCGGGCCGATGAGCGTGTCACGGGAGACGAAGGCGCCGTGCGTGGACCACTTCTCCCCGTCGGTCAGCAGGCTCACCGGGCCGCGCGCCTCCGCCCACGGGCCGAGCGTCGGGCACCAGGTGCCGTCGCCCAGCGGCACTACCGGCGACTTGGCCAGGTTCTGCGCGATGGCCGCGCGCAAGTCGGCCTTGAACGCTTCCGCTTCCTTGTTGATGCGCGCCGATTCCGCCGGGTCGATCTCCGCCAGCATCTCCGCTACGCGGCTCATGCCGGTATAGGCGTAACCGTTGAGCATGAAGCAGTGGAAGGGATCCTCGGGATCGGCCACTTTGCCTTCCATCAGGCCGTAGCCGCTGCCGCGCAGCTCCTCTTTCTTGTTGCGCTCGCGCCACTTGAGCATGAAATCAACCGCCAGCAGCAGTGTCGGCTCGATGCGTTTGACCCACTCCTTGTCGCGGGTGTAGCGATAGTGCTCGCCCATCGACCAGAGGGCGGGACCGGTCTCCAGCATGTAGCCGCCGAAGTTCTGAATGAAGCCGTCGTCGTGCTGCTTTTCGAGGAAGTATTGCAGCGAGCGCTCGGCCAGCTTGTGCCAACCCATCGAATCCATGAACTGGATAATGGGCGAGCTTTCCGAGCCGATGGGGCAGTAGACGCCGATGCACGCGGTGACTGGGCCGTCCGGCTCCAGGCCGTAGGCGACCAGGTCCAGGTGCAGCAGGCCGGCGCGCGCCATCTCGTCGATGCGCTGTTCGGGAAGGTTTAACTGCGCGGCGGAGGCCAGTTTCGCCAGCCAGTAGGCACGGCATTCGGCATGGCGGGCGGCGAAGGACTGCTTGATGAGATCGGCGGCGCGCTCCCGCGGGATGGGCTGGTGCGGCAGGTAGAACTCGAAGGTCGCCGTTTCGCCCGGTTTTACCAGCACCGCCACCTCTTCCTTCGGCAGCGGCTCGCCGTTCAGCTTCCCGACCACGAAGGCGCGCCCGCTGCTGGTAAAGGTGCCGATGCCGTCCTTGAAGGTGCAGGGGATATAAGTCCGCGGGATCTGGAACCAGGCGTAGCGCGGGGCAGCACCGTGATTGACCGCCTGAATGCGATAATAAAGGACGGTCTCCTCTTCGCGTCCGGTCGTCTCGGCTTCCTTCAACGCCTCGAACTGCTTCGCCTGCTCCTCGGTGAACATGTGCCCGCCGCCGTGACCGTCGGCCGCCAGGTAGTGCGTGCCGCGCAGCGTCTCCAGCGTCAGCGGGCTCTTCTCCAGCGAGACGAAGGCGGTGGTGTGGTAGGTGACGTCGTCGTCAACCATCTTCCCGTGCAGGATGGGCAGCACGCCATCCTCCAGCCGGCGCGTGATGTTGCGCACCGGCCCCATGCCTTTGCCATACATGAAGTCGTAACCGATGGTCTGGCCGTCTTCGCGTTCCGGGATATTGACGCCGTAACCGTGCAGCTTAGGGATGATGGAGAAGGACCAGGTCTGGTAGCCGTGGTGTAGCTCGAAGTTGCGGATATCGCGGCTCAAGCCCAACCAGGTGGGCACGAATTCCTGCCGGGTGGCGGCGATGGCCGACTCCCAGCTCTCCTCCGGCTCGCCGGCAATGGCCTGCAGTTGGGTCCGGCCGCCGCGGCTGCGAATAGCCTCCGTAACTTCGTCGAAGGTGCGGGCATCCGCGGCGTCGGTGACGATCACCTCATACGGCGGAATCCACACCGGGTAATCGGCGGTCACGTCGCGCAACAGCACGGTGAAGGGATTGGCCTGCGTGCGCAGCGTCACCATCGTCGGGTTCGCCGCGTGGGACAGCCGCTCGTCGGTAACGGTCACCTCCAGCCGGCACGGACCGTCGGCGGTGAAATTGGCGCCATTTACGCTGCCTTTGCCGCGCGTCATGGCCAGTCCGGCCAGCGTGCCGCGGCTCACTTCAACCGCGCCGGCAGGAGCATCCTGGCGCCATTCAATCGCAATGGTCTTCATTAGAAACTCCTCATAGGATCATACGCAAAATCAGAAATCCAACGAAGCCGTCTCATCTTCACCGATGATCTTCTTCGACTTCGGCTTACATGTCCCGAATTCCTTGCTCGGAGGCGGCAGGGGTGGTTCAGCTTCCTGTGGGGGCGGCGGTGCCGGTTGGACTCGATCAGCCGGGATATAGGGGATCAATCCCAGTCCAAATGCCTGCTCCTGTAGTTCTCTTGATGCATAACGCACGTCGATGATAATGCCATTCGACAATTTGACCATCCAGGTGAGCGGGCTCTCTTCGACAAGATCGGAAAGAAGCCAGCGTGGGTCCAGCACACCAATTTTTAGTGTATCGAGAATCAAGCCGGCTTTATTTCCCGCGGTGCTCTTTTTTACTCCGAAACAATCGCATAATTCATCGGCGGTGAGATGAAGCTCCTCCGAACGATCGAACAGAAAGTTGATCCGACCGAGCGCATACACGATGGCGCATGCCCAGACATCGATCTGCCCGCGCTCGATAGGTGAGGGACGCTTGCGTGCCAACGCGGCCGCCATCTTCCTGGAGAGATCGGCATATTCGTCGTTCAATGTCTCAAGGCAGACACGGTCCGTGATCTCGGTTATGGCCTGATAGCGCATACGCAGCGCAGCAGGGACAGCATAGGGATCTGCCATATGATCACTCCTGATAAGATATGAAAAATCACAACACGCGCGGACTGGCAGTCCGCGCTCCATACTGCAACATCACTTCCGCTTTCCCGGTAAACGGCGCAATCCTGACCGTCTCCGCTGCCGGATCGTAATCGCCACCAATCGCCTGCGTCGCGCGCAGGCCGGTGGGGTGGGGGAGGCGCAACTCAACAGTTGCCGGTTTCCGATCGCCGTCACATTCGACAACCGCGGTGATTTGCCCATAATCGACCCGAGATACTACTTTAACAGAAACGGGGCCGAAGTGGCTGGCCATGTTCCGGAATTCGATTACCTTGCCGTGCTCCAGCCACGCGCGCGGCACGCCGGGCAGCACCCGCAGCGTGTCGTCCTGCTCCAGGTAGAGCATCCAGCGGGTCTGCATCAGGAACCAGGCTTCCTCGTGCGTTTTGTGCGGGCTGGCGTGGAAGTAATGCTCCCAGAAGGTGTAGGTCTCGCGGTCGGCCAGCCCGGCGAAGCCGTGATAGTAGGTCTGCAGGAACGGCTTCACTTCGCCGCGCTTGATGTGCGCGAAGTCGTGCCGACTGTAGAACGGCTGGCAGAAGCCGACATTGTGCACGGTCATGATCTCACAGTGGTATTTCAGCAGCATGCCGACCACCGGATCGTCCGCATCCAGCAGGCCGTGAAAGACCAGCCACAGCGGGCCGACCATCGAGTCCCGCGGGGTGAAAGCGCCGTGCGTGTAGCAGGCGCCGTCTTCCGCGAAGAGCATCAGCGGCCCGCTGCCTTCCGCCCAGGTGGGCGAAGTCGGGCACCAGGTGCCGTCGCGCAGCGGAATTACGGGTGAGCGGGCAATACATTCGTGCAGCGCGGCGAGGATGTCCCGCTTGAAGGCTTCCGCTTCGGCTTCCAACTCGGCAGACTTTCGCGGATCGAGAGGGCGCAGCATCTCCGCCACCCCGGCCAGCCCGGCGCACGCGTAGCTGCTGTTGAAGAAATAGTGCGTCTCGTCTTCCGGATCGCCCACCTTGCCGTCGATCATGCCGTAGCCGCGTCCGCGCTGCGCTTCCGTCATGTTGCGCCGGCGCCAGGCGATCAGGTAGTCGCAGCTCTTCAGCAGCTTCTCCTTGATTTTCGCCACCCAGGCGTCGTCGCGGGTGTAGCGGTAATGCTCGCTCATCGTCCACAGCGCCGCCCCGGTCTCTACCATGTAGCCGCCGAAGTTCT